>Ga0207648_10006824_pt1 | contig 11312 bp, 10 predicted proteins | sample KBSMisM32_FD_184310 | JGI IMG/M metagenome (GOLD analysis project Ga0207648, IMG submission 184310) | Miscanthus rhizosphere microbial communities from Kellogg Biological Station, Michigan, USA - KBS Miscanthus M3-2 (SPAdes) (version 2) | ecosystem: Host-associated > Plants > Roots >... | reverse complement strand
GCGCATGGGCGACACGCACGTTCTGGGCTCTTCGCCGGAGATGCCGGTACGGGTCACAGGCCGCAAGCTGGAATATCGCCCCATTGCCGGCACGCATCCGCGGGGACACGACGAAGCCGAGGACCAGCGCCTGGCGGAGCAGATGCTGCACGACGAGAAAGAGCGCGCTGAACACGTGATGCTGGTCGATCTTGGTCGCAACGATCTGGGGCGGGTGAGCGAATACGGGTCGGTCAAAGTGAAAGACCTGATGTACGTAGAACGGTATTCCCACGTGATGCACATCGTGTCGGCGCTCGAAGGCAAACTGCGCCGCGACCTGGACGCGCTCGATGCCTTCGCGGCATGCTTCCCGGCGGGCACACTCAGCGGTGCGCCGAAAGTTCGCGCCATGCAGATCATCGAGGAACTCGAACCGACGCGGCGCGGAGTTTATGGCGGCGCCGTGCTCTACGCAGATTTTGACGGCAACCTCGACTCCTGCATTGCCATTCGCACGATGCTGATGCAGAGGAACAAAGCATTCCTGCAGGCGGGTGCGGGGATTGTCGCGGATTCTGATCCCGCGAGCGAATTTGAAGAGTGCATGAACAAAGCGCAGGCGGTGCTGCGAGCGGTGGAGGCGGCGCGGGGCAGGGGATAGACGTTCTAGTTCTCGTCAGGGACAGGGCGAATACTTATGGTTCATTTGCTGTGGTTCGTGCAGGAAAACGCGGAGGGCGAAGATACTGAACTCTTACTCGGCGTTTATTCCAGCGAAGCGGCAGCCAAGACCGCGATCCAACGGCTGCAAGACAAACCCGGGTTCGTCTCATTTCCGGATGGCTTTCAAATTCACCCCTACGAATTGGATCGCGATCATTGGACTGAAGGTTTTATCGTCGACTAGTTCCAAACCAATCCACTTTCGATCGCCGAGCTACGCAAATTCTCAACCCAAGGATTAAACTACTAGAGGAAGGCAATCATCTTATGAACAGCTTTGGCAGCCGGTCGGCCCTGCGTGTCGGCGGCAAGGAATACGAGATTTATCGTCTTAAGGCCCTCGACGAAAAGGGCATCTCCACCAGACATCTTCCCTACTCACTGCGTATTCTTCTGGAAAATTTGCTGCGCACCGAAGACGGGCGCAACGTGACTGCAGACGACATCAAGGCGCTGGCTGCATGGAACAGCAAATCCAAGCCGGACAAGGAAATTGCATTCACTCCCAGCCGCGTCTTGCTGCAGGACTTTACCGGGGTACCCGCGGTGGTTGACCTCGCGGCCATGCGCGATGCCATGAAACGGCTCTCGGGCGATCCTTCGCTGATCAATCCGTTGCAGCCGGCGGAACTTGTCATCGATCACTCGGTGCAGGTGGACGAATTCGGCACGCCGCAATCTTTCCAGCTCAACGCCGAACTCGAATTCATCCGCAACAAGGAGCGCTACGCCTTCCTGCGCTGGGGACAAACCGCGTTTCGCAATCTGGCGATTGTGCCGCCTGATACCGGCATCGTGCACCAGGTGAACCTGGAATATCTGGCGCGCGTCGTCTTTGTGCAGGAGGCAAACGGAAAACGCACCGCGTATCCTGACACTCTGGTGGGCACCGACTCGCACACCACCATGATCAACGGCCTGGGCGTGCTGGGCTGGGGAGTGGGTGGAATTGAAGCCGAGGCCGCCATGCTGGGCCAGCCGGTTTCCATGCTGATCCCGCAAGTGGTGGGCGTGAAGCTGACCGGCGAGCTTCACGAAGGCGCTACCGCCACCGACCTCGTTCTCACCATCACCGAAATGCTGCGCAAGCACGGCGTGGTGGGCAAGTTCGTCGAGTATTTTGGCCCGGGCCTGCCCGAGCTTTCGCTGGCCGACCGCGCCACCATCGGAAACATGTCGCCCGAGTATGGCGCGACTTGCGGCATCTTCCCCGTGGACAAAGAAAGCCTCACCTATCTGCGCCTTACCGGGCGTTCCGAAGAACAGATCGCGCTGGTCGAGGCCTACTGCCGCGAGCAAGGCATGTTCCACGATGAGAAAACGCCCGAAGCGGAATATTCCGAACTGCTGACGCTTGATCTGCGCACCGTCGAGTCCAGCCTGGCGGGGCCGAGGCGTCCGCAGGACCGGGTGCCCCTCTCGCAAGCGGGGGAGTCGTTCCGGACCGCGCTGCCCTCGCTGATCAAACCGAAGTCCTCTGCTCAGGTGGCAGCGCCGCCAGCGGTTGCTTCCGGTAACGCCCCTTCCGGCAGTGTCCCCAAGCAGGTGGACCGGTGGGAGCAGGAAGGCGGCAGCCCCACCGCGATCGGCATCGACAACCATAAGGCTGAAGAACACGTTTCGCCCGACGTAAAGAAGTCGCTGCGCCACGGCAGCGTTGTGATCGCCGCCATTACGTCCTGCACCAACACTTCGAATCCGTCGGTGATGGTGGCTGCCGGCCTGGTCGCCAAGAAGGCGGTGGAGAAAGGATTGACGGTTCCGCCCTGGGTGAAAACGTCGCTGGCTCCCGGATCGAAAGTGGTCCGCGACTATCTGGCGAAAGCAGGGCTGCTGCCTTATCTGGAGAAAATAAAATTCCACATCGTCGGTTACGGATGCACCACCTGCATCGGGAACTCCGGGCCGTTGCCGAAGGAAGTTTCGGAGGCGATCGACCAGAAAGATCTGGTGGTGGCCTCGGTTCTCTCCGGCAATCGGAATTTCGAGGGCCGCATCAACTCAGAAGTACGCGCTAACTACCTTATGTCGCCTCCCCTGGTAGTGGCCTTCGCTCTGGCCGGGCGCATCGACCTCGACCTGCGTAAAGATCCCATCGGCAGGGGAAAAGATGGAGAGGAAGTCTATCTGGCGGACCTGTGGCCTCCGCAACGCGAAGTCGAAGAGACGATCCGGAAATCTATTTCTTCCGACATGTTCACCAAGAGCTACGGCGAGGTTTACGAGGGCGACGCCCAGTGGCGCGGCTTGCCCGTACCGAAGGGCGAAACCTACGCCTGGGAAAAAGATTCCACTTACATTCGCCGGGCTCCGTACTTCGACGATATGTCGCTGCAACCGGCTCCGGTTGAAGACATCAGGAGCGCGCGGGTGCTGGCTGTTCTCGGCGACAGCGTGACCACCGACCATATTTCTCCCGCCGGTTCCATCAAACGAGACAGCCCGGCCGGCAAGTACCTGATCGAACATGGCGTAAAGCCAGGAGACTTCAACTCCTACGGATCGCGGCGGGGCAATCATGAGGTCATGGTGCGAGGCACTTTCGCCAATGTCCGGTTGCGTAACAAGATGGTGCCCAGCCTCGAGGGCGGATTCACCCGCCACTTGCCCGACGGCGCGGAGATGTCGATCTTCGACGCATCCGAAAAATACATCGCCGAGGGCGTGCCGCTGGTCATTCTGGCGGGAAAAGAATACGGCTCCGGATCATCGCGCGACTGGGCCGCCAAGGGGCCGCGCCTACTGGGCGTGCGCGCCGTGATCGCGGAAAGTTATGAGCGCATTCATCGCTCCAACCTGGTGGGGATGGGAATTCTGCCGCTGCAGTTTCTCGCGGGAGAGAGCGCGCAGTCGCTGAATCTTACGGGCGAAGAAATCTTTGAGATTTCCGGCGTCAATGAGCTGGTTCGGAAGTTTGCGGCGGGACGGCAGGTGAAGGTGCGTGCAGGTGAGAAAGAGTTCAACGCGCTGGTGCGCATCGACACCCCGCAGGAGGCGCAGTACTACGCCAATGGCGGCATCCTGCAGTTCGTGTTGCGGCAGCTGATTGCCAGCAAGCCGGCGCCCGTGCACGCATGATTCGGATCGTGTAGGCGCGAGCGTCCCGCTCGTGCCGTTCGAACGCTGCTGCACGAGCGGGACGCTCGCGCCTACATACGCTTATGCCGCTCGTCGAAATTCGCAATCTGACGAAAGTCTTCCCGCTGGGCGAGTCGATGTTTGGGGCTCGTGCCTCCGGGGAAGTGCGCGCGGTGGAAGATGTGTCGCTCGACATTCACTCCGGCGAGACTCTTGGACTCGTGGGCGAATCGGGATCGGGTAAGAGCACGCTGGGCCGCCTGGTGCTGCGCTTGATCGAACCGACTTCGGGCAACGTGCGCTTTGAGGGCCGCGACCTGCTGGCGGCCGGTCATGGCGAGATGCGCCGTCTGCGGCGCGACATGCAGATCATCTTTCAGGACCCGTTTGGCTCGCTCGATCCCAGAATGAATGTGGAGGACATCATCAGCGAGCCGCTGGTGATTCATGAAGCGCTGGGCGTGACGGCGCGCCGCTCCCGCGTGTCCGAATTGCTGGGCGCAGTCGGCCTCGATCCGTCGGTCCTGCCCCGCTTTCCGCATGAATTCAGCGGAGGGCAGAGGCAGCGCATTGGGATCGCGCGGGCGCTGGCGCTGCGTCCGAAATTCATCGTCGCGGATGAACCGGTTTCGGCGCTCGACGTCAGCGTGGGTGCACAGATTGTTAACCTGCTGGCGCAGTTGCAACGTGAGTTTGGCTTGACCTATCTCTTTATCTCGCACTCCATGCCGGTGGTGCGCTATCTCGCCACTCGTATTGCGGTGATGTATCGGGGAAGGCTGGTTGAGGTGGGCGATGCGCGGCAAATCACAGAGCAACCACAGCATCCATACACCCGCAGCCTGGTCGAAGCCACCCCGGAAATCGCCGTGTAGCGCCGGCGTCTGGCCGGCTGTCCGGCGGACATCCTGCCCGCCGATGGATCAAGATCAACTGTATCCCAGAGTTCGCAATCGATTTTCCGATCGGACCTTATTCTCCAGCGCGGCTGCTGACGGGCGGGCATGGTGCCGCCGATCGGGCCGGCGGGACGCCGGCGCTACCTGGTTTGCGGTATCCTTGATGCGTTTTTTGGAGGCAACGATGAAAGTGTGGTTTGCCGTACTGCTGCTGTCAGCCGCTGCTTTTTCTCAATCATCCAAGAATCCCGTGACCGATGTCCTGCGCGACTCTCTGGCCGGCCGTCAGAAAAATACTGTCGCGGCCGTTGAAGAAATGCCCGCCGACAAATTCGGCTTCAAGCCCACGCCCGACCAGATGTCGTTCGGCCATCTCGCGGCGCACATCGCCGAAGCCAACTATTTCTTTTGCGCCAAGGTGGGCGACGTTGCAGCGCCGAAGGTTGAGGAAGCAAAGGAGGCCGACGGCAAAGACAAGCTGGTCGCCGCCGTAAAAGCGTCGTTCGATTTCTGCGGCACCGCACTGGCTAAGGCTGAAGACGCCAAGCTCGGCGACTCCATCCAGGATTTCATGGGCAAGACGAAACCGCGCGCCTGGGCGGCGTTGGCTCTCGCCGGCAGCTGGTCGGATCACTACGGCGCCGCTGCCATGTATCTGCGGCTGAATGGGCTGCTGCCGCCAACCGCGCAGAAGAAGCCGGAAGAAAAGAAGTAATGCCGGTGGAGCGTCCCGCCGGAGTGACTGCGGTAGCGGCTGCTTATTTTCTCTCGGGGGCCTACCTGCTGGTGGTGGGCCTCATCATGCTGGTCCGTCCCGGGGTGGTTTCGATGGAAGCGGGCGCGCCGCTGCTCGGTGGGCTTGAACTGGCCGGGCCCTACATGTTTCTTCTGGCAGGTGGAGTTTGTGTGACCGTCGCCCTCGGCCTGTGGTGGCTGCACAGGTGGGCCCGGTGGCTGGCAATCCTCATTGCCATAATCAGCGTGATAATGCTCTTGCCCAGCGTTTCCAGTGCCATGCTGGATTTTCGAATTGTCCGGCTGGCCTGGGGCGGGCTGGGAACGATCCTGCGGGTGCTGATCGTCTGGTACCTGCTTCAGGAGCCGGTCCATAACAGCTTCAACGCGAACTAACTTTACGATTATTCTAAGTATCTTATATATCATAGTTATAGCGTTAAGGATGATTTATATAAATATATCATCTATGGTATAATAGGGCATGGCCTTGAGCATCAAGAACGACGAAACTGAGCGCCTGGCACGCCAGGTGGCCCGAGAAACCGGCGAATCGCTGACCGAAGCCATTCGGAATTCGCTTCAGGAACGTTGGGAGCGGCTGAAAGCGAGGCGGCGCAGCCAGGTTTTAACCGGCCAGGTGGAAGATCTGCTGCGGCGTGTCGATGCTCTTCCCAATCTCGATTCCCGGCCCGAGGACGAAATCCTCGGCTACGACGAAAGCGGGGCGCCGCGCTGATGGTGATTGACACGTCAGCGCTGCTCGCCATTTTTCTCGGGGAGCCCGAGCGCAAAGCATTGCTCGATTCCATCCTGCAGACCGAAACCAGGATGATCTCCGCTGCCAGCGTACTTGAGACCGGGATCGTGCTGGAAGCCAGGCGCGGCGAATCCGCGGGACGGGAATTCGATCTCTTCGTGGTCCGCACGAATCTGCAGATCGTCGCCGTGGATGGCGAACAGGCTGAGATTGCGCGTTCTGCCTGGCGTAAGTATGGAAAGGGCCGCCACCCGGCAGCGCTGAACTTCGGAGACTGCTTCGCCTATGCCCTGGCGAAGTTTGCAGGCGAACCTTTACTGGTAAAGGGGAGTGACTTCGCCGCCACCGATATTGAACTCTGCTCCAAGGCTCAGAGTGGTTAGCGCAAGGCCTGACCCGCATGCCGGAACTGCCCGACATCGCCGCTTACATCAGCGCCCTCGAACCGCGCATCGTCGGACAGCCGCTCGAGCAGGTGCGGCTGGCCAGTCCTTTTCTGCTGCGCACCGTGCAGCCCCCGGTAGCCGCTGTGGAAGGAAAGATGGTTCGAGAACTGCGGCGCATCGGCAAGCGCATCGCGATTGGTATCGAAGGCGATCTCTGGCTGGTGCTGCATCTCATGATTGCCGGCCGCCTGCACTGGAAGCCCCCTCGCGCCAAGCTGTCCGGACGCAAGAACCTGGCAGCCTTCGATTTTCCCACTGGCTCGCTCGTGCTGACCGAAGCCGGCACCAGGCACCGCGCATCGTTGTCGGTCATCGCCGGAGAGGAGGCCCTGCAAGCCGTGGATCCGGGAGGAATCGATGTCTTCACCGGCGATCTCAACTCATTTCGCGATGCGCTCATGGTGGAAAATCGCACTCTGAAGAGAGCTCTTACCGATCCGCGCATTGTCAGCGGCATCGGCAATGCGTATTCGGATGAAATTTTGCACGCAGCCCAACTGTCGCCGGTTACCTTAACGCACAAGCTGCAGCCCGAGGAATGGCAAAGGCTGTTCGATGCGACCCGATACACACTCCGGCTCTGGATAGAGCGTCTGCACGCAGAGGCTCAGGCTGATTTTCCGGAAAAGGTAACTGCGTTTCGCAAGGAGATGGCGGTTCACGGACGCTACGGAGAACCCTGTCCAAGATGTGGCGAAAAGATCCAGCGCATTCGCTACGCGGACAACGAAACCAACTACTGCGCGCGCTGCCAGACTGGCGGGAAGCTTCTTGCCGATCGCAGCTTGTCCCGGCTGATGCGGTCAGATTGGCCGAGGACGCTGGAAGCGCTGGAGGCTCTTAAGCGGCGTTAGGACCGTCCTTGAATATGTGGGGCGGGCGCCCTCGCCCGCCGCCTTTGATCGTGATAATGAATTGTGGCTCGCGCGTTATCCCAAGTCTTAAGTCAAAAGCGGCGGGCGGGGGCGCCCGCCCCACACGGGCCGCTATTACTCTTCTTCTTCCTTTATGTCGCCGCGCGCGGCCTTGGCTTTCTCTACGATCTTTTCCTGCAGCATGCCTGGGACGGTATCGTAGTGATGCATTTCCATGTTGAAGCTGCCGCGGCCCTGGGTCATTGATGTCAGGTCAACACCGTAGGTGAGCATTTCGGCCATGGGCACTTCGGCTTTCACCACCGTGTTGCCACCCTTGTTGTCCATGCCCTGGATGCGTCCGCGGCGGCTGTTCAGGTCGCCCATGATGCTGCCGGCGAAATCGTCGGGTACCGTGATCTCGACTGCCATCACGGGCTCGAGCAGCGTCGGCTTCGCGACTTCCATGGCTTTCTTGAAGGCGATGCGGCCTGCCATCTGGAATGACATGTCGTTCGAATCCACGTCGTGATAAGAGCCGTCGTACAGGATGACTCGGAAATCCACCACCGGAAATCCCGCCAGATAACCGCGCGCCGCCGCGTCTTTGATTCCTTTTTCGATGGCGGGAATATAGTTCTTGGGAATGGCGCCGCCGAAAATGTCGTTGACGAATTCGAACTCGCCGCCGCGGGGCAATGGCTCCATCTTGATTTTGCAGTCGCCATACTGGCCGTGTCCGCCGGTCTGCTTTTTGTGTTTCCCCTGGACGTCGGCCTTGCCGCGAATGGTCTCGCGGTACGGAACTTTTGGAGCTTTCAGAACAACTTCCGTGTGGTACCGCTTCTTCATTTTTGAAACAACCACTTCGATGTGCTGCTGGCCGGTGCCCGCGATCAGGAATTCCTTGGTCTGGGGATCGCGGAAGAAGCGCAGCATGGCGTCTTCCTCCATGAGCTTGTGGATGCCGGGGCCCAGTTTGTCCTCGTCAGCACGGCTCTTGGGTTCGATGGCGAAGGTGATGGCCGGTTCCGGCAGATTGACTCGCGGATATTGAATCGGCGCTGACTTGTCGCCCAGAGTGTCTCCGGTGAGCGTGTCTTTCAGTTTGGCCACCGCGCCGATGTCGCCCGCGTGCAGCTCCGCCACCGGTACCGCTGTCTTACCCTGCATGATGGAAATGTGCGCGAACTTCTCCTGGGAACCGCGGCTGAAGTTCAGCAGCGAGGCATCATTTTTCAGGACACCCGAGAAGACTTTGAAATACGAAATGCGTCCCGCGAAGGGATCGGAAACTGTCTTGAACACGTAGAGCGACACTGGTTCCGCATCGGTTTCATGGCGGCGCGGCGGCTCTCCATTGCTGGACGATACCGGATCGCCCTGCACCCACTCGTGTTCCGAAGGCGCGGGCGTGTAATCAACAATGAAATCCATGACCCGGTCGGCGCCGATGTTGCCGAGGCCGGAGCCAAAAATCACGGGGAAGATTTTGTCTTCGCGAATGGCGTTGTGCAGCGCCGGGATCAGGTCTTCTTCCGGAATGGTTCCCTTTTCGAAGAATTCTTCGAGCAGCGCGTCATTGCCCTCGGCCACCAGTTCTACCAGCTTCTCGTGCTGGGCCTGGGCTTCGTCTTTCATGTCGGCCGGAATCTCAACTTCTTTGCCTTTGCCATTGCCGCCCAGTTCGTAGGTATAGGCCTTCATGGTCACCAGATCGACCACGCCGCGGAAGTTTTTCTCTTTTCCGATGGGCAGTTCGAGTGGAATGACGGCGCGTCCGAACGCATTGGTCAGCGATTCGAGGACGCGGTCGGCGTCGGCGCGATCACGGTCCATGCGGCTGGCCACGATCAGGCGCGGTGTCTGATATTCCTCACAGTAGTTCCACACCCGCTGAGTGACCACCTCGACGCCGGCCACGCCGTCCACTACAACAATGGCCGCGTCCACGACCGGCAGCACCAACTTGGCCTCATGGACGAACATGTTAAAGCCGGGCGTGTCCACGATATTGATCTTGGTCTTGCCCCACTCGACGTGCGCCAGGCCAGCGGAAATGGACATCTTGCGGGCGATTTCTTCCTCGTCGTAATCGGTGATGGCGGTGCCGTCGTCCACGCGTCCCAGGCGCTGATTTGCGCCCGCCGCGTACAGCATGGCGGCAACCAGCGAGGTTTTACCTGCGTGTCCGTGCCCAATCACCGCTACATTCCGGATGTTTGCGCCTTCGTAAGCCTTCACCGGTTCGCTCCTTGAGAAAAAGGCGGGCTCATAGGACTTATAGAAGAGGACAACTTATAGACCGAAGCCCAACTGCCTGTCAAAACCTAGGATGCTACCACAGCGGAATTTGGCCGCTCAAGGGAGCCAAAGTGTGGCGCGGGCGCCCCCGCCCGCGGCCTTTGACCTTGAATTCAAACCCTCGCGGGCGAGTCGCCCGCGACCACACTTGCTATTTAATGCCGACGACCATTGAGTCGGGGCCCAGCAGGTGTTCTACGCGGGTTTCGCGGAAGCCGGCTTCTTTCATCCAGCCCATGCAATCGGCGCCGGTGTAGTCGAAGCCGCCGGGGGTTTCGATCAGCATATTCAGGCTCATGAGCAGGCCGAATGCGTTTTTTGAACGGTCATCGTCGATGATGCCGTCATAAACGATCAGCGCGCCTCCCGGAGGAATCGCGGCATAGGCCTTTCCGACCAGCACTTTCTTTTCTGCGAGGTTCCAGTCGTGCAGGATGTGTCCCATCATCACGACATCCGCTTTGGGCAAATCCGCATCGAAGAAACTGCCGGCGCGAAAGGTCACGCGGGAGCCGAGGCCGTTGATAGCAACGTACTCTTCGAAAGTCGGGGCCACCTCGGGCAGATCGAAACCGATACCCGAAATATGCGGGTTGGCCAGGGCCACTTGCACGATCAAGTCGCCCTGGGCGGTACCAACATCAACCGCTGTTTTGTAATTCTTCCAGGGAAACTTGCTCGCGATAAGACGGTTCGCCCCGGTACTGATCCCGGTCATGGCCTTTAGAAAGCCCTTCAGGTTTTCGGGGTCGGAGTAGAGCGCGGCAAAGAAATTTGGGCCGCCGCCCTTGGCTTCGTTCTGCAATTCTCCCGTACGGAGCGCGGCTGTGAGATTGCCCCAGAAGTGGTAAAGCCGGCGATTCGCCATTTCCAGCATCCCGCCCACGTAGGTGGGCTTCCGCTTATCCAGAAATTTGTCGGTGGATGGCGTGTTCGAATACTTGCCGTTGACGCGCTGCAGGAACCCAAGCGCAACCAGCGCATCCAGAAAGTCACGCGCCGATCTGGGATGCAGCCCCAGCCGGCCCTGCAGGGAATTCAGGTCCTCGGCGCCGTGGGCCAGTTCGGTGAATACTTCCATCTCGATTGCGCTCAGCAGGGTCTTTGAGGCCCAGAATCCCAGGCCCACCTGCATGATGGCTTCTATGTTGGGTTCATTCATGTTGACGAATTTTATCTCAGATCAAGCGGTTGTGGCCGATTCGACCTCGCGGTACCGCCCATGCGTCATCCCGAGGACCTCAGTCCCGACGTGACGCCTGAGGCGCTAAACTGGAATTCCATGCGCCATACCAACCCTGCTCCATCCATCAAAGCCATTTCGCTTCTCGGAATTCCCTTCGACGCGAATTCTTCGTACCTGCGCGGTCCGGCGCGAGCCCCGCAAGCCATTCGCGATGAGGTGCACTCTGGCTCCAGCAATTTGTGGACCGAGGATGGCATTGACCTAGGGCGGCCAGGCTCCCTTCACGACACTGGCGATGTCGCCCTCCCGGACGACCCGGCTGCGGCTTTCCTCGCGATTGAATCC
>Ga0207648_10006816_pt1 | contig 11320 bp, 7 predicted proteins | sample KBSMisM32_FD_184310 | JGI IMG/M metagenome (GOLD analysis project Ga0207648, IMG submission 184310) | Miscanthus rhizosphere microbial communities from Kellogg Biological Station, Michigan, USA - KBS Miscanthus M3-2 (SPAdes) (version 2) | ecosystem: Host-associated > Plants > Roots > Rhizosphere... | reverse complement strand
GTCAATGCCTCCTCAATGGTTCCTTAGTTTCTTCTCTTTGCCTCCTCGGAATCCGAGGAAACATTAAGGTATCAATACGGAATCATCTGGGAATCAATGCGAAAGAATTATGGCTCGAGGAGAACCTGTATAACTAAATGAGAATGAATGTTGTAGAAGGGGTTACCTGACCAACAGATCCTGATCCAGCATAGAATTATTGAATCGCTGGAGAATTGCCCGTATCAATCTTTCCCGTGGAAGAATAGAAGAATCCCCTGAATTAACAAGGTTCCTTGTGAGAAGGGTATCAGTTTTAAATTGATAATGGTAGATGACCTTCTCACTGTGACTGTCGTAACCAGTTATCGTGGTTGAGTCAGTAAGCTGGTAATGATCCCCTGCCCTGTAAATGGAGAAACGCTTTGCTTCTGGTTCCGGCCGAAAGAAACTGCTGCCAAAGCTCATGAAAGGTTTAGCGTAATGAATCTTGTCCAGCAATGAAGGAACAATATCCATTTGCTGAACGGTTGAATTAATAATTGTCTGCTGTTGCCGGGCTGGATCATAAATGAATAAGGGTATGTGAAAGGCTTTATACTCATAAGATTTATCATACACATTCTTCAGTAAAGTATGATCAGAACAAAAAACGAAAATCGTATTTGTAAACCAGGGCTGGTTTTTTATTTTATCAAAAAGCCGGCGGAAACAATCATCAACATAACTAATACTGTTTTGCTGAGCCGATTGTCCGGGAATGGTAAATCTCTTTTTTTCATCAGCAGGAATGGCAAATGGCGGATGACTGGAGATATTATATAAAACTGCGAAGAATGGATTCTTTTTCTGATTTACTACCTCTGCGAAATAGTTGAAAAAGTATTGGTCATAAATACCCCAGTTCCCGTCATCATGCCCTGATTGTCCGTAAGTATTCTTTGAATAATAATTATCCATCCCCACCATTCTGCACAGCTTGGCGAAATTGAAATGGTCATATTCTGCACCCAGGAAGAAATTGGTATCATATCCTTCTTCCTTTAATAAGGTGCCAATGCCCTTCATTTTTACTGCACTATAATTGGAAATGAATAGGGGTTCATCCGGGAAAGAAGGAATTGAACCAAGGGTGGTCATCGCACCTTTGGATGATTCATGTCCATTGGCAAAAGCATTCAGGCAAACAGTGCTTTTCTGCATTATTGAATCAAAGAACGGTGTTCTTGCCCGGTCAGATCCGGGAGTAAAAAAACTTTCATTAAAACTTTCCAGCAGGAAGATCACAATATTCCGTTTATCCATGGCCTGCTCCTGAGTGTATTGCCGGCGAATGGTAAAAATGGTATCGATCACAGAAGCAGGGAAATAATTTTTTCTGTCCAGTTTGGTAGAAGTCCTGTACCATGAGTACAGAATATTCAGGGTTGAATTATTTACCAGTGGCTGCTTTGCAGCATCTGCTTTTAATAATGCAGTAGCCGGAACAATTGGTCGTTGACCCCATCCCCTGGCTATCAAAAAACAGAACCCGAGAAATCCTACAGGTAAAGCATATTGCCAGAACCGTATTTGACCGGAAAATTCTTTGGTCTGTCTGACAATTCTTTTTGTTATCCAAACAAAAGCAATAGAAAACAGAATAAATGAGACAAGTATATACCAGTATTGCCCAAGCAATGAGCCGAATGAATGAATTGAATCTTTAAATACATAAAAGAGATCAACGGTAGACCGCCTTAAATTGTAACCATAATATACCAGGTCAACCAGGTTGAGCGCTATGAAAGGCAAATTGATTAATGAAAAAATGATAACTGCCAGGGAAAATTGCCATTTCTGTAAAAGAAAAGGAGCTATAAAAAAATAGAAAATGAAGAATGGGATATTGATGTAGAATATGGCAGAAAAGTCCAGTCGCAACCCCCAATACAATATCCTGAATTCTTCATTTGCAGACATCGAAGTATAATACCGGGACTGAAAAATAATCCGGAGCAGTAAATAAACGGCAAGCAGCAGGAGTATTAGCTTAATTACGATTTTAATTCTCGGCATGCTTTGGTTTTATTGGAAATAAGGAGTTTTAATGTTTACCAATACCAACTCAACCTGCTGGTCAGCTAACAATGCTTTAAGCGGTTTACGGTTTAAGAAATCCTTTATGGCCAAATGCCAGGTAAGTATCTTTTTCCCAGGAAAAAGCTTTTTAACCCTGGGAAGATAAGCGGCATCCTGTGATACATATTTCACATGCTGCAGGCTTAAAGTAACGCTATCGCGCAGGGAATTATTTCCTGAAAGATCATTAAGCCATTTCTCAGAAACATTAAAACTGACTGTATAGCCATTCTCTGCCAGCAATTGTGCAGACGGCAGATCATATATCTCCAGTATACATTCCTTTATCTGTGGATACTTTTTAGTCAATTCGTCAAGCACCACTAATCCTTTCTGCATATTGGAAGTATCCAGAAAGCGTGTATCAAACCAGAAACGGTCATTTAGAAGATCTGCCTGACTTAAATAAGCATCCAGGGTGAGCGTATCTCCAACCACAGCAGCAGGAGGATGCAATACAGCAAATCCTTTCTCGGAACCAGTATAAATAATATCCATTTCAAAACCCGAAAATTTGTCCTTAAGGATTTTGTAGCGTTCTGTTGAATTTACCCGGTGAGCCCAGATACGGTTCATGCAATTTGCTTTTCCACAGGAAAGACCTGTCAAACGCGAACATTGAAACCAGAGAAAAAGAGGGTACCTGAACAGGTATACTGTCAATAGCAGAATAAGGGAGATCAGGAAGAATGCTATTTTTCTTTTTTGCATCCCCCAAATATATGTACATCCTTATTTAATGGGATACCGCCAGTTATTGTTCGGGATGGAATCTTATTGACCGTTCCAGTTCGGAATCGATATTATCGTCAAAAAGAAATTTGAAGAGCCTGATTGAACTTCCATTGTTATAGAAGGTAAAAGCGAAGCGAAAGAAATTCTTTTCGTATTTCACGAGGTAGCTATAGACACCGATATCATCATCCAGGAATCTCTTTTTGAGAAGGCGATAGCCCATAAAACGTCCTCCATTTTCATGAATGGAAACAAGGCGTTTTTTGAGATTGATCGCGCCTGGTGCGGAAGTGTCGATTTCAGGATTTGAGGCCAGGAGTTTTTCTATCGATACCGAGGCCCCCTTTGTTCTAATGGTTTTGAAAAAGGCATCAATGAACGGTTCGGCGAACTTATCTATTAACTCCGAGTGTAAACCTGGATCAATATCAATCCAGTTGTTTTCATGCTTACTATTAATAATCATGTTGTACCTCCCGGTATTTAGCGTACGGATCTTTGGTGGTTGAAAACGGTGTTTTTCACAAGCGGCAACAAATATGCCGGATGAGAAATTGGTTACTATCTGTTATAAAACTACATCGAACGAAACTTTGCAGGGAGTGGATTTAGTGGGCGTGTCGGTTTCAGCCATAACTGTGCAGGAAATGACCTTTTTCCGCGTAAGAGATTAAAAATCAGCTATTCTAAATGTCTTACTTACACATCGACTTTTAATAGGCCGCAAATTCCCGCATTCCGGCCATTTGGATCCGGGACATCGTGGAACTATTTTACTGTGACTGTAACCTTACCCTAACCTGCTACGTCACAAAGGTTAAGCAGTGTTAAAAAAAACTAAATAAGGTTGAGCCTGGAAGTTTATACGAAAAAGGTCGTATATTCGGTTCCAAATTCACACTTTATGTCAACAATCAAAGCAATAAAGCCGACAGAAAGCGAGCTGGAAATATTGCAGATCCTTTGGTCCAAAGGTTTGGCTACCGTCCGGGAAGTTCATGAGGACCTGGCTTCAACCAAGGACGTTGGCTATACCACTACCCTGAAACTGATGCAGATCATGAATGAAAAAGGCCTGGTGAAGAGAGATGATTCCATGAGAACGCACGTTTATCAGGCTGCCGTTAACAAGGAGAGAACACAAAAGCACCTGTTGGGTAAGATGATCGATAGCCTTTTTGGTGGTTCACCTACCCAGTTAGTGATACAGGCATTGGGCGAGCACAAGGCCAGCCCCGAGGAATTAGAGAAGATACAGGCTTTACTTAATGACCTCAAACAAAAATAAACAACATGACTGCCATCGGTCAATCGGACTTACTGCAGGCACTTGGTTGGGCTGTATTCAACAGCATGTGGCAAATGGCGATTTTGTGGGTAGCTTACCAGTTAATCATTCCTGTATTCAGGATCAAACAATCAGCTAATAAGAGTTCCCTGGCTATACTCATGCTATTTGCCGGGTTTGCCTGGTTTACTTATACGCTTGTATCGGGCCTGGCAGCAAGTGAAGGCAGCTATTCCGGTGTAATGAGTATCAAAACTGATACCGGACTTGAAGGATGGATGAGCACTACCCTTCCGCTTGCATCGGTCCTTTATCTTGTTTTACTCATCTTTCCCATCTTAAATTTTATTCGCAATTACCGTTACGTTCAGGTGATCCGCCGCTTTGGCCTTTCAAAAGCGGATGTACAATGGAGAATGTTTGTACAGAAGATCGCAGTACGTATGGATATTCGCAAACCTGTTCAAATCTGGATGTCTGACCTGGTGACCTCACCCGTAACAATAGGATACCTGAAACCAGTGATCCTTCTTCCCCTCGCAGCCGTGAACCACCTCAGCACTCAACAGATTGAAGCAATATTGCTGCATGAGCTTTCTCATATCAAACGATATGATTATATCATCAACCTGCTTACCAGGCTGATCCAGACACTTCTTTATTTCAATCCATTCGTCAAAGCATTCGTCAAAATATTCGAAACCGAAAGGGAAAAAAGCTGTGACGAAACTGTTATACAATTCCAGTATGAACCACATGGTTATGCAACTGCCTTGCTGGTACTGGAAAAAGCAGCCCATATTCCCCATCATTCACTGGCAGTTGGTGCAAGCGATGGCAGGAAGAGTGAATTCCGCAAACGCATTGAATGGATACTGGGTATTCGCAATAAACAGAGCTTCTCATTCACCAAACTGGCAGGAGTGCTGGCAGCATTACTTTGCTTTATCGGACTGAATGCATTTATTATACTTAGTAGTCAGCCTTCAAAGAAACTGGCACAAAAGGATGGTTATTCTTATATCTCCTCTCCTTACGATCTGTTTGCAGACAGGTATGATAGAACGGCCAATGCTTCTCTTACTTCATCTGAACGCAGAAATCCTTCCATCGTAACCGGAGTCTCTTTCTCTCCCCTGGAACTGGCAAAAATAGCAGTCGGACAAAAAGAAGAAGAATGTACTGAAGAGGAAAAAGCTGAACCCGCCAGTACTGAGGAAGAGAACAGGAATTCTTTATTCACTTTTGTAAATAATATCCAAAACATCATTCCAAAGCTGGATCCGATGAAAGAACAACAGGTTCAGGAGGCAATGGATGAAACAAGGAAGATCGTCAGGGAAACGCAATGGAAGGAAGTAGAAAAAGGGATTGCTGATGCGCTTACCCGCATTGAAAAAGATAAACTGAAAGAAGTGTATGAAACAGCAATAAATAAAATTGACTGGAATACACTGGGTGATAAATTGAGGATCGCGTATGACAAGATCGACTGGCCAACCATCAATTACCAGTTAGATAACGCAATTGCCGCTATTAAGATGGATAGCCTCCAACAGGTTTATACCATTGCCATTGAAAACGTTTCAAAGCTTCAGGAAGAGCTTATCAAAGAGAAACAGCCAGGTATTCCTGATTCAGATATCAACGTAAAATCACTGGAAATAAAGAAGGATGAATTACAAAAAGTAATTGACAGTATCCGGAAAGTGAAGCGCAAAGAAGTGATTCACCTGTAATTGTTACCAAACATTACGCGGGCAGGTATCTCCATATCTATTTCCTATCAGGAAACCAAATACTAACTCATGCGTGCCCCTGATATAAGTATTTATATCCGTTTTTGTAAAGTCATAAGAGTAACCAACATTGAATGTATTGGCCACATTCACTCCTAACATGGCAGCATATCCATCAAACTGACGATAACTACCTCCCAACCAAACAAGATCGCGGTATTGCATCTTTACATTCAATTCAGCCTGGTAATTATTCACAAACCCGCCATTGATATACTTGAACATGATTGATGGAATGGCATTGATATCATCATTAACCATGAACCGGTAACCCGCAGTAAAGAAAATATGTGGTACCAGTTTCCCCGTCTGTTTGAACGTAGTGTTATTTACATAGTTTAACTTCTGTGGAATGATCTGCTGCCCAGCCAAACCAACAAAGTAATTAGAAGAATATAACCAAAGACCAAATGAAAGATCGGGTTTTATACGCTGCAGTTCTTTGGCAACAGTACCGCCAATAGCAGGGTCAGAAGGATCATCTCCAAAAAACGCCTTCCCATCAGCATTCAGTCCTATGGTGGTAATACCTGCAGCAAACCCTGCAGACAGGTTGGTACGAGGGCTTAATCCAAGGTGATAGGCATAACTGGCCGTTGCTGAAAAGTGGTTAAAATTGCCTGTTTTGTCATTAATAATGGCCATGCCTATACCATGGTGTGGTTCTGATGCCTGGTAGGATTCCCAATAAGCGTGACCCCTTGGGTTTTCACCCGGGACGGCAAATGAAGTTGCCGAAGATTTATAATCCTTCTTACCCAGTGCCCCATGTGCCGTAAAATAAAACGTTTTTGGTGCCCCTCTCAGGCCAATCCACTGATCGCGTGCACTCACTTTAATATCCACGTAATTCTCTATTCCGCTAAGCGCAGGATTCAATATATAATTATTAAGAATGTACTGGCTGTAATGCGATCGTTGCTGGGATTGAACCATTGCAACGGAAAGCAACCCGGTGAATAAAAGTATAATCCTTCTCATCTCTCCACGTATTTAGATCAACGAATGATATCTACAAATCCGGTTATGGGCTTGCGACCGTTACCGGGTTCTATGATATAGTAATAAGTTGCAACAGGCGCATCTCTTCCATTAATCTTACCATCCCATCCCCTGGATGCATTATAATTTTCAATACGCCAAACCATCTGTCCATACCGGTTATAGATCTGGATAACACATCCCGGATAACTTTCCAGGTTCTTGATCTCCCACCTGTCATGAACACCATCACCATTGGGACTGAAAATATTCGGGATGATTGGAGTACGAAGCACCTTCACAAAAACATCATCACTGGTGGTACAACCTTTATCTGAGGTGACAGTCAGTTTATAAGTAATATCCTCATTAGGCGATGATTTCACATTGGGAATTTCAGGATCCGTGAGCCAGGTGGAAGGCGTCCACAAATAACTAACCGGGATATTTGCGATCAATTTAGGAGTCAACTCCACTATTCCGCCTTCCAGTACCACTTTATCGGAACCGGCATTGGTCTGAGGTGTTGGATCAATGAGCATTGTTTTCGTGGCAGATGAACTACACCCATTAGCTGCAGTAAATGTATAGATGAGATTATGCACTCCGCTACCTGCCAGTTGAGGAGTAAATAATCCGGAAGCCGTCACTCCCCTTCCTGTAAATACGCCGGTACCCTGCATACCATTTACAATCCTGGCCGATAACTGAACCGGATCGGCATTGCTGCACATGGGAAGAGAAGCATCCATGGCAATGGCAGGTGTAGCCAGCAATGTTATGGTTTGCGTAGTGCTATTGACACAACTGATACCTGAATAAGCATCAAATCTTATACTGACGGTTTTACTGGCCGGTGCTGAGAATTCAGGATAAAGATGGAGATATGTTTTGCCTTTGGCCGGGAATGAATCCACAGTCCTGATAGAAAGATTGGTAGCATCCCAGAAGATCTCCACCCGTATAAGTTTTCCCGCATCAACACCAGAACCATCTTTTAGGATTAGGTCTTTATTACTGCATACATTATTGCCGGCACCGTTCTCGATACTGAAAGCTGGAGTTACTATGGCTCCATTCACTGTAAATACCTTGTCAACTGTATCCCTGCATCCGGCATTGCTCACCGCAATCAATTGGGCGGTATAACTACCCGGTAAAGTGTAATGATGCGTTGCCTGTGGAGTCAAAGCTGCATTCGGATTTCCCGGTGTAGCATTTGCATCACCGAAATTCCAGGCCCAGCTAACGATATTTCCACTGGGAATGGTGGATTCGTCTTTAAATGGTGCCGCCAGGTCATTTATACAAACAGAAGGAGCTGTAAATTTTGCATCTGGTGTAGCATTGATTGTAACGCCCTTTGAAAGTACAATGCTGATACATCCCTTATTTGATTGCACCTGTAACGTAACGGTAAAATTCCCGGTACTTGTGTAAGTATGAACCGGGTTCACTGGATTCGTATGTACCAGTACAGGTGTGCCATCACCAAAATCCCAGGTCCATTTTACAAGAGCTGAGCCCGCAGGAGCGGTGGCAAGATTGGTAAATGTCATTGTCTTTCCTGTACAGGCAGGCACTGGAATAGAAAAATTGGCAACCGGCGGATCATTTAATACTACGGATTTAAAGACCGTATCTGCCCTGCAGCCCAGATCCGAGATCACTGTATATTTAACCAAAAAATTTCCTCCCCTGGTGTAGCTATGCTCAAATGACAGGGTGTCTTTTAACAGGCTACCATCTGCAAGATCCCAATACCGATGTTGAATAGGCCGACCACTATTATTGGTTGAATTATCTGTAAAACTCACAGGGCTTGAAACACAACCATCCGTAACAAAATTGAAATCTGCTTTAGGTGGATCATATACCTGCAGATCATAATCGATTTCCTGGAGGCTGCTGCAACCATCTCCGGTTGGATTCTGTGCAATTATGCGAATGGGATAAATTCCGGACGGAGGCGCAAAATAATCTCTTGTTACTGTGTATTTATATAGGGTTCTGCCATCAAGAATTGTTGTTTCTGAAAATACAGGGGCTACAATTGTTGTATCGGGAAAAAGTCCATTGAATTGCCAGCTTACCGATGTTGGCTGGTAAGGAAATGTCATTGAAAAAGTAAAAGGCTGATTCCGGCAGGCAGCAGGAATATTTACGGAAGCATAGCGGTTGTTGATCGTTATAAACTGGTAGAGGTCCTTAATATTGGATCCGGCTGAATAACCATAAGTTTCTGCATCCGCATAACCATAGGCCAATGCATTAAAACCTGAGTCGCTGGATAAAGTATGATATCCCTGGTTTACATCATGCAGGTAAACATAAGAATAAGAAGGATCATTTGGATGAGGCGTCCAATCCGTTACTGGCACATTCACGCCATCCAACCGGAAAGAAGCAATAGCTGTTCCCGTATTTTTTATGATCACATGAAGATGGTGTTGCCGGCGTTGAGTAGCTGCCAGGTTAGAACTTACGAGGGTCACCTTGCTAATATTCTGCTCAACCGGGTTAAGCAGGATCATATCCGGGTCATACGGAGAAGCATTATTAAAACAACCCTGGGTGGTAAAATACTGAGCCACGGAAATTGGCTGATCGGATTCAATTCTATTGGGAGTAGATGAATTGAACTCGTACACATTATTCACGAACGATGTGGAAGGAATAAGGGCGCTATTTACATATACGTTGGAGGCGGGATCCTTTCTTGCCACACGAAAAATATTATTGACCCGCTGATAACTCGGAGCAGTTAAATATTTTTTGCCCCAGGTAGCTGTTGGATACAATTGCTGATAAAGGTTATCCGAGCTACCCGGACCACCACAGCCTATCGAGATCTTGCCACTGCCGGAGAACACGGCAATTTTCTTACAGGCACCCGCTGCCGAAGCCACTGATTTAATGGTTGACCCGGTGAGATCAACTCCAGTGCCTCCATTGACTGTTCCCAACACCTGGTAGATCTCTCCTTTATTCAGCGAAACTGAATAAGTGGAATTGGCCTGCCATCCATTCTTGGTATTGGCTGAAGGCGTTATTTCAACCGTTGTATTATTCTCCACGGCAATGATGGTGAAATAGGAATGGGAATTATTTTCATTGGATATCTGGGTATAGTTCATGGAAACATAGTCGCGCCCCAGAACCGTAGTAGGAAGTGCCAGCGTGGCACCACTGGCCGCACTCCGGGTAATATAGGAATAGACCACCACAGGCTTTTCGGCAGTAACCCGGATAGCTTTATTGGTAAACAATCCTTCATTATTGATGAAGCAGGAAGTAGGTATATCCACTGTAGCCACCTGTCCTGCTGTGATGGTACCGGATGTGATTGGCGCCACACCAAATTTTTCAACCGTATAAGTAGTGGTAACATCAGAGGTGATGTAGAGTGTCATCACCGGGCTGCCGCCCCCATTGACCATGCCCACATGATAGCTGTAGGCTAACCAAAATTCCCTTCCCCGATTGGAAAAATCCTGGGCATGTGAGTCCCCATACAGCATCAATGTAAGTACTGCCGTACCTACAATACATAATTTTCTCATTAATCCAGTATCCGTCCAGTTAGAAAAAACAGAGAATTTAAATTAAGGAAAAGGAAGGAGATGTAACTCAAAGCAGCCATAGGAAAACTACGGGAAGAGGAAAAAAAGTTATCGGAGTGGGCTAACCTGGGGCCATACCAACCAGGAACCAAAAAGAACAGAAAGGGGTGGGACCGGAATTTTGATTGAGGGGGGGTTAAGTGGTTCCACCCAACGATGCATATCAGGAACCGAAACCAGCTGTTAGATAGGAATTTTTATCTATTCAATCTTATTCCTCCAGTCAAAATTGAAATAAATTACCTTTTAACCTTAAAATGAGGCTATTAAAATGGTTATCAACATTTTTGTTTAAGATCCATTAAAATCCCCTATTTTGTAATAATTGAACTCATTAACATGGATTATTAAATACTATATAAGCTTTATAGATAACTATAAAGCAATTTAATAGAAATAAATAAATAAGCTTTTATATTTAGCAATCGAATTAGCAGGTCAGCCGTATTGAGTTGCTAACTTAATTAGTAGATCAAAAATGGTCCTTTGGGGCTACGATATACCACTAGGCCCACGACTTTTCCAGAAGATTTAGCAAAGCGGGTTCTGTAGGGTTACCTCTTCCCAATCCCAAGAATTAACAGCCCAAAATTTTACTAAAGCAATTACCACAACACAAATGACACAGCTGCTCCAATTCAAAAACCTGAAGGAATTAATGGTCGCTTTTTCGGACGAGAAAGTTTGCCGGGATTTCATGGTTCAGATGCGCTGGAATGGAGAGCCTTTTTGCCCCTACTGTAATGCCACAAAACCTTACATCCGGGAAGGCGGTAAAAGGTATAGGTGCAGTT
>Ga0207648_10006815_pt1 | contig 11321 bp, 9 predicted proteins | sample KBSMisM32_FD_184310 | JGI IMG/M metagenome (GOLD analysis project Ga0207648, IMG submission 184310) | Miscanthus rhizosphere microbial communities from Kellogg Biological Station, Michigan, USA - KBS Miscanthus M3-2 (SPAdes) (version 2) | ecosystem: Host-associated > Plants > Roots > Rhizosphere... | reverse complement strand
ACGTCAACTGTTATAATTCTCCAGGTTCTTATTCAGGTTTCTTATTTTTACAATCATTCATTGCCTGCCTCAACTTTCGTGGAAAATTAAATTAGTTATGCATCAATCCAGGACCGTCATTACCGGCACAGGATGTTATATTCCTACAGAAGTAAAAACCAATCTTGACTTTGCCAGTAATACTTTTTATAGTGAAGACCAGCAGCCTATAAAAGGGAAACAAGTAGATATTGTTGAAAAATTAAAACTCATTACCGGCATAGATGAGCGCCGTTATGCGCCTTTTAATTTAGCTACTTCAGATATCGGAACGATTGCAGCGCAAAGAGCCATAGAAGATGCAGGTATTGATGCCGAAACACTCGATCAGTTAATTGTTGCGCACAATTATGGCAATGTATTAAAAGATACTACGCAATCAGATACTGTTCCTTCTATAGCTGCACGTATAAAACACAATCTTGGTATACACAACCCGGCATGTGTAGCTTACGATATTCTTTTTGGTTGCCCCGGGTGGCTCCAGGGGTTTATACAGGCCGATGCTTTCTTTAAAGCTGGCATAGCAAAAAAAATTTTAGTTATTGGCGCTGAAACACTCAGCCGTGTGATAGATGTGCATGACAGGGACAGTATGATCTTTAGCGATGGTGCCGGTGCAAGTATACTGGAGTATAAAGAATCTGATGATGATAATGCAAGAGGGTTATTAAGCACTGCCGCCATGAGTCACAGCATAGATGAAGTAGACTATATTCATTTTGGAAAATCAAATTATCCCAATGCAGATCCTAACCTGCGTTTTATAAAAATGAAAGGCCGTAAGGTTTATGAGTATGCGCTTAAGCACGTGCCCGAAGCAATGAAAGTTTGTTTTGATAAAACAGGTCTTCCTATTTCTTCACTCAAAAAAATATTCATACACCAGGCCAATGAAAAAATGGATGAGGCCATCGTACGTGCCTTTTATAAATTATATGATCAACCTATGCCACCCAATATAATGCCTATGAATATTCATAATATGGGCAACAGTTCTGTGGCTACTATTCCTACGTTATATGATATGGTAAGAAAAGGAAGCTTAAAAGATCACCAGGTTTCGCAGGGCGATGTAATATTATTTTCTTCTGTAGGTGCAGGTATGAATATTAATGCTGTTTGCTATTGTGTATAAATTTATGTTGCCGGCTTTTGTATTAATGGCAGCTTCGTTGTGTCACTCACTTCAGGGTTCAGCGCTTTATTCATCAATCACAAGTTCTTGAATTGCCAATAAATTTATTGTAAACCTATTTTAGGACGATACATGAATTGCAGTACAAGTGTGCGACGCAACAAAGCATCATTTATAATTAATGGTCCGTCTCAAAAAAAATCAACAAACAATTGTAATATTTTCTTCGGCAAGCAAAGGCATATTTTTAAACCGCAAAATAATATTGGCCACTACCACCACATCTTTCTGGCAATATTCAACAATGCGCGGAAGATCATTATCTATGTGATAAACATGCTGCACCATGCTGCCATCCATGTCTGTTTTTGAAGTTGGCACATTCAATACACTTGCCAGTAAATGAAGTGATGTATAATTTTTATAATCGCCAAACTTCCACCATTGCATCGTATCTACCATTTTTACTTCCCATGGTTTTGCGGCATGAAAATTTAAATACGAAGGAAGTTTTAAATTATTAATAAGCATTCTGCGGCAGATATAAGGAATATCAAATTCACGAATATTGTGACCGGCGAATTCAAAATTTTTATTATGTTTATGCAGTTTATCAGTTAACTCAATAAATGCCTCCAATACTTTTTTTTCATCGTGACCATAAATGCTTTTCAGGCGCAGTGTTAATACTTTATTTTCGTTCTGTGCAAAGTATCCTGAGCTTATGCAAATTATTTTTCCAAACTCCGCAAGTATGCCTGCACGCTGCAAATAGCTGTCTTCAGGAGAAATATTTTCTGGCACGGTTTTGGAAATCTTGTCGAACCAGAGACTCTTCCACGATTCCGGCAAGTGCGCATAGGCAGGGCATTGCGGCACAGTTTCAATATCAATCATCAATAAATCATAAACTGACAGTTCATTATTAACTGTATTCATAACAACATAAATTTCTTTATATGAGCTATACTAATTATCCCGCTGCGGGCAGCAGCCCCCAACAAGAGCCTCCGAAAGACAGCCGCAAACTTATATACGGATTACTGATTGCTGCTTTACTCGGCACATGGGGTTACATCGTGTACGACAAGAGTAAATCTAATGAAAAGATAACTCAATTACAAACCCAATATTCTAATGTTGACTCTGCACGCAATGAGGTGCAGCAGGAATATAACGATGCTTTGGCAAGAATGGATTCTCTCACTGGAAGCAATACACAATTGCAGGGCGAACTCGCAGAACGTAAATCAGATATAGACAAATTAAAGGCAAACATTAAATCGGAACTTGGCAGAAAGAATGCCGATCTTTCAAAAGCAAAATCAATGATTGCTGAGTTGAATGGCAAGATAAATGATATGCTTGCAGAAATAGAACAACTAAAAGCACAAAACCAGGAACTGACCGTTACTAACCAAAAGGTTACTGCTGAAAGAGATACAGTAACTGCACAAAAACAGGTTGTAGAACAAACGCTTGCTACTACACAACAGGAAAAAGCACACGTTGAAGATATTGGATCAACACTGCATGCTTCTAATATAAATATAACAGGTATAGATGTAAAAGGAAGCGGCAAAGAAAAATCTACTTCTACTGCTAAACGCGTTGATGTTTTCAGGGTTTCTTTTGATCTTGATGAAAACCGTATAGCACCAAGCGGAACAAAAGAATTATATGTATGCGTTTACGGACCGGATGGCAAACCTATCACAATGCCTTCTAACGGCAGCGGTACATTCTCTGCAAGAGACGAAGGCGATAAAGTGTTTACAAGTAAAGTAACAGTGGAATATGAGCAGGGAAAACGTACACCGGTAAGCTTCGACTGGAAACCCGAAGCAGGTAAATATCAAACCGGAAATTATAAAGTAGAAATTTATCAGAATGGTTTTAAAATAGGCGAAGGAACAAAAGAACTGAAGAAGGGTGGTTTATTTGGATAGTCGCACGGTTTTAAATATGCATTTAATATTTTGAAAAGAAAAACTCCGCTAATGGCGGGGTTTTTCTTTTTGCAGCCGAAAGTTTTTTATTTTAGAAGTATGATTCAACAATGGCTGAATGGCAAAACGCTTTTATTCATTATAGCAGTAAGCATTGTAACAGGAACAATATTTTACTCACGCTACCTGTCAAAAAAAATTGCCACCGATGAAAAACAAAAGGTTGAAACCTGGGCAGAAGCACAAAGAACACTTAGAGATGCCAATGATGCAATGAGCCTGGCACTGGCGCTTAAAATTTCTTCAGAAAATAAAGACATACCCATTATTGAAACAAATGAGAGCGACAGCGTTATTCCTTATAGCTGTGTAAACCTTGACTCTGCCAAAATAAAAAATGACAAAAATTATCTCCCGCAAAAATTAGATGAATTCAAAAAACAACATAAGCCCATTATTCTTGTCTTAAGCGATAAACCTTATAAGGCCAATAAATATTATTACGGAGAAAGTGTTTTGCAGCAGGAGGTCCGCTATTACCCCATAGTGCAGTTAATTATTGTTGGGCTCTTTATTATCATCACCATTATAGCGCAGCGAACGGCATATATAAGTACGCAGAATCAATTATGGGCTGGTATGGCCAAAGAAACAGCCCACCAGCTGGGCACACCGGTTTCCAGCCTTAAAGGATGGATCGAAGTTTTAAAAGATATAAACGGAAACGAAAAAATAATTTCTGAAATTGAAAAGGATGTAAACCGGCTTGAGCTTATTACCGACCGTTTTGGCAAAATTGGAAGCAAGCCTGTTCTTGAAGAGCACAATCTTGTTGAGCAGATTAAAACCATGGTAGAATACATTAAAAAAAGAGCCGGCGGAAAAGTAGATTTTATTCTGGATGCCAATGGAGAAACGGAAGTACCTGCCATGATATCTCCTCCGCTTTTTGACTGGGTAATTGAAAATCTTTTAAAAAATGCTCTTGATGCAATGGAAGGTAAGGGCACAATTACGGTGCATATAATGGATACAGCCACGCATATAAAGATAGATGTTACAGATACGGGCAAGGGCATTACAAAAGCAAATATCCAGAATGTATTTAACCCCGGCTTTACTACAAAAAAAAGAGGGTGGGGGCTGGGTCTTACATTGGCAAAACGAATTATTGAGCAGTATCATAAAGGCATTATTTATGTAAAAGCAAGTGAACCGGGGCAGGGCACAACTTTCAGAATTGAACTTAATAAATAATTATAGCCATCAAAATTTTTAGCATAGCTGGGCAGAATAATTCTAACGCCTTACATTTGCATTCCCAAAGTTGCGGAGGTGGCGAAATTGGTAGACGCACTACTTTGAGGTGGTAGCGCCGCGAGGCGTGGGAGTTCGAATCTCCTCTTCCGCACAAAGCCTTTTCGAAAGAGAAGGTTTTTTATTTATGAGCCCACCATTGAATAAGCATTTGGCTCCTGTTGCGTCGCACTCTTGTACATTCGATCTTCCCTCATCACTTATGCAGGTGCATACATAATATACTACACGCTTTGTTATCGGGATAAACCTACGAAATGAAAGGTCAGGAAAGTTCAGAAAACGGGGGTCAAAAAATTATTATTATTATTCCTCGTCATTAACCGCAGGTACCGCATGTTTTATTTTATCTGTAGCTTCTAAAAAAAGTTTTCGCTCTTCATTGCCGGGACAGCATTTTTCAAAAAAAGCAGGCTCATAATAAGAGGGATCTGTTACTTTATCTTTTGTAATAATAAGCAGCCGCCACGTGGTACCGTCATTTATATTACAGTTACTTTTTTTAGCACCACTGCAAAAATCTTCTCCTTTGTCACCGGTAATCTTCCAGGCTTCTTTTGATTGCATAAATGACCAAACAGCATTACACTCATCGTTTGAAACCTTTACAAGCTCTTTTTTTTGTGATCCTCCACCTGTAATACTTACAAAATAATTATACCCTTTCCATTCGTTTTTATTTTTTACAAGTATGCGGTAACTTATTGTTTTTGCCCACGCATAAGTTTCAACAGCAAAGGCAAGCACCAGCTCATTATTTTGTTGTAATGAATGTATAAATGTATCTGTTACCTGTTCTGTTCTTCCATATTCATTAAGGTTGCTTGCAGACATTACACGGGTATTATTGCACGATAAAATAATTATTACAGCTACAGCTAAAAAAATTCTTTTCATAAATATCTTTTGTATTAAACAGATGCATGTCAAATAAAATTTACACAGTTCTTAAATCTTTTTTTTCAACAGGTTCCACTCACCGTATAATTTTTCCTGCTGCGGCCTTTCGGCAGGAACTTCTTTTAAAGGCTCGCATGCATACCATTCCTGTTGCATTTCTGCTGCCAGCTGCTGGTATAATTTTGTTCCTTCTGTTTTCCATGCAATCATTTCGTCGCTTACCTCTTTTATTTTTTTTGCAGGGTTTCCTACAATTAAACTACGTGAAGAAAATGCTTCTTCTGCTTTAATAAAACTTAAAGCTCCAACAATACATTCATCTCCAAGAACCACATTGTCCATTATAACAGCATTCATGCCAATCAAACAATTTTTGCCAATCGTTGCGCCATGTATCACCGCGCCATGACCAATATGTGCGGCTTCTTTTAAAACAACAGTAACACCAGGAAACATATGGATAGTGCAGTTTTCCTGCACATTGCATCCATCTTCAATAACAATACCACCCCAGTCTCCGCGTATGGCTGCACCAGGGCCTATATATACATTTTTGCCAATGATTACATTGCCTGTTATACAAGACTGAGGATGTATAAAAGATGATTCATGAATTACAGGGATAAAATTTTTATACGCGTACACCATTTATCAGGCTTTGCAATTTTATTCAACCAGTCTTTTCTCTGTTTTATAGCATGTTCCTTTAAACAGGGCAACCAGCTCGTTATGCTGATTTTTTACTTCGATCAAATATAAACCTGTGCGGTTTGTTTTATTTACCTGTTTTGCTTCCGCAGTTAATGTATCGCCTTCTTTACCCGCTTTAGGAAAAGAAATACTTACGTCGAGTGCTACAGTAACTTTGCCATCACTGTTGCAGGCAAAAGCAAAAGCACTGTCGGCCAGTGCAAATGTTATTCCTCCATGCGCAATTCCAAAACCATTCAGCATCTCTTTTCTTAATGTCATTTGAATTTTACTGTACCCAACAGCGGCGTCCAGCATTTCAATGCCCATCCATTTACTGAAATGATCCGTTTGCAGCATATGTTCAACTACCTTCTTTGCAAAGAGATCTTCTTCTGTCATATATTAGCTATTATCAACTAATGTAGTTATTCTCCCGTAAATTCAGGTGTGCGTTTTTCAAGAAATGCTTTTACACCCTCTTTGTAATCACGTGTTTCCACGGCTTTCTGCTGGTAGATGTCTTCTATTTTAAGCTGCTGCTCAAATGTATTACTTACTGAAAAATTCAAGGCGTGTTTAATAAATGCTAAACTCCTTGTCGGCATTTTTGAAAGTTTATCTGCGATCTTCAAACTCTCTTCAGCAAAAACCTCGTCGGGGAAAGCTTTATAAAGCATTCCCATTTTTTCTGCTTCCCTGGCTGAAATTTTATCAGCCAGCATCATAAGAGCGCTTGCTCTTTGCCAGCCAATAAAACGTGGCAGAATATAAGTACCGCCGCTGTCTGGTATTAACCCAATTTTTGAAAATGCCTGTGTAAAGTATGCCGATTCCGAAGCCACTACCACATCACATGCAAGCGCTAAATTGGCACCGGCACCTGCCGCTACACCGTTTATAGCACCCACTACCGGCTTTTCAAGTGTTCTTATTTTCCATACAATGGGATTGTACTGTTCCCGCAGCATAGTATTTACCTCATGGCCATCGGTTTGCTTTACTTCAGAAAGATCCTGCCCGGCGCAAAAACTTTTACCCGAACCGGTTATATAAACACAGCGCACTGTTTTGTTACGCTGGCATTCATCAAGCCTTTGCTGAAACAGCAATGCCATTTCACGGTTAACCGCATTTAATTTATCGGGGCGGTTAAAAGTAATAAATGCAATATGATCTTTAATTTCAAAAAGGATAGAAGACATATAGGGGAATTTTTACAAAGCTATCATTTATCCCTATGCAAACTAATGAATGTTATTATTAGGGAAATGAGATTGCTGAACCCGTCTTTTGGGATACTGAACAAGGTTCTATTCTGCTAACTGGCGGACTCTTGTATTAAAGAGCGTATGCCATGATGAATAAGTTTAGCATAGCCTGGAATTCTACATAGCTGCGCAGCGGAACAGGCGTACAAGTGAGTGACACAACAAACGACGCCATATGAACGCCAAAGCTGGTAACAAAAAACTAACTGAATAAATATTCGATGTCTTCTCTTGTGAGGCTCTTTACAAAGCCAGTATCGTCAGTAATAAGATCGGCTGCAAGCCTGCGTTTCTTTTCCTGCAGTGTAAGTATTTTATCTTCCACTGTGTCTTTGCAGATCATGCGGTAAGCAAAGATATTTTTGGTTTGACCAATGCGGTGAGTTCTGTCGATAGCCTGCTGCTCCACTGCGGGGTTCCACCATGGATCTACAATATAAACGTAATCCGCAGCGGTTAAATTTAAACCAACACCACCAGCTTTTAGCGATATAAGAAAAACGCGGCACTCTGCATCGTTCTGAAAACGTTGTATTGCTTTTTCACGATCGGGTGCCGAAGTGCTGCCATCAAAATATTCATAATCCACGCCAAGCTCGTTTAATTTTTCTTTTATGAGCGCAAGCATTCCAAGAAATTGTGAGAATACCAATGCCTTGTGGTTACTGATATTTTCAGTTATTTCCCTGCCAATCTCCTCAAGCTTTACAGAAGCGTTGGGATATTTTTCATCATCCTTCATTATGGCCGGGCTATCGCATATCTGTCGTAACTTCATCAGGCCCTGCAACATAGTAAGCTGTGATTTTTGAACACCCTGCTCTTCTACTACACCAAGAATTTTATCACGGTAATCGTTGCGGAATGCATCATAAATATCTCTTTGTTCTTTGCCCATTTCGCAAAAAAGGATCATCTCTGATTTTTCAGGAAGATCTTTGGCTACCTGCTCTTTTGTTCTTCGAAGTATAAAAGGATACAATAATTTACGCAGATGCTCTTTCTGCTCTTTTTCTCCAAACTTATCTATGGGCACAGAAAACTCCTGTTTAAAAAATTCCATGCTGCCCAGCATGCCAGGATTTAGAAAGTTCATCTGCGCATAAATATCAAATGTATTATTCTGCAAAGGCGTACCACTTAAACAAAGTTTGTTCTTTGCCTTAAGCAACGTGGCGGCTTTTGCAACTTTGCTCGACGGGTTTTTAATGGCCTGGCTTTCATCAAGAATAACATAGTCAAGTTCTACTTCTACAAATTGTTTTATATCACTGCGCAGTGTACCATAAGTAGTGATGATGATATCAATCTTTGGATCAACTAATGTTTCATGCGTTCTCGCACCGCCGTGATGTATATAATAAGTAAGTACTGGTGTAAACTTTTTTATTTCATTTTCCCAGTTATACATCAGTGTGGTGGGACAAACAACCAATGCTTTTAGCTTCCCATTTTTTTCTCTTAAATGATGCAGGAAAGAGAGTGCCTGTATGGTTTTTCCTAAACCCATATCATCTGCAAGAATACCACCCCAATGCACTTCACTTAAATAATTCAGCCAATGAAAACCCGAGGTTTGGTAAGGACGCAGAACAGGTTTCAAATGTTCGGGTGCTTCTATCGCCTGTATGGAATGATTGTACCTGAGCTTGTCATATTTTTCTTCCAGCTTTACAAAAAGCTCTTCTTCATCACGTTCATTATATAATTCTTCAATTACACTGAAGTGATATTTGCTCAGCTTCATGTTACCAACTTTTCCTTCACCAACCCTGAAAAGCAAAGAATATTTTCTGATCCACTCTTCGGGAAGTATGCCCAGCGTGCCGTCTTCAAGCTGCACATATTGCTGTTTATTTGCCAATGCTTTTTTTACATCAGCCACAGTAACTTTTTGTTCGCCAAAATGTATATCGATCTTTGCATCAAACCAGTCGGTATTACTGCTGATATAAATTTTAGTAGACGGTCTTGCTGTATTAAAGCGGAAATTTTTAAGTGCATCAAAACCAAACACCGGCACATTCATTTCTTTAGCTGCATCGGCAAAAAGAAAGAACCAGTTATTCTTCAAAACGTCCGCTCCTTTTAATGCCAGCGTATTTCCTTCTTCAGGGCGTATGAATGATGAGTGAAGATTTTCGATCTTATCAATAAATTGTTTCTCTGCTGCTTTGTTACGATAAATTACAAGCAATTTATCTGTTAAGGGCAGAATGATTTTTTCTTTATCACCGGGTTTTACGTCATAGCCCCTGTAATTAAATACAGGCTGAAACAACAGGTAATCGCCTCTTTCTTTCAACATTATTTTTATATCAGGCAGTGCGTCTCTTACTTCTTCACGCTGCACATTGGTAAATTGTACATTGTATTCTTTTGAGAGTGGCAATAAAAAATCTACAAGTTGTTTGTTCCAGTCTTCTTTTTGAATGATCAATTTACCTGAAGGCAAAAATTTTTCAACCAATACTATATCTTCATGTTTTTGCCACATGTAAAGATTATCATGAAACTTATATACAAAAGAAGATGAAAGTTCATTTTCATTAATGCTGTATGGACCTTCGGGAAGCTTTACACTGCAGCTTACTTCGTAAGTATCATTTACAAACTTAACAGAAAATTCAGGCGATAAAAATATGCCGGGGCATGAAGCAACCTGGAGGTTTGCCGTTTGAAAAGATTTGCGCGGCGGAAGAAAGAAAACAAAATTATTTTCTGCAAGATCAGAAAATAATTTTTTGAATTTGGGTTGTAAATATTCCGCAATAAGTTGTCTTGTTTCTTCGGGCAATTCATCATCGTGCTGCTGAATAATATTTTCCCAGATACCACTGAATGGTGAATTGCGGTTAAGATAACGGCTTACTTCACCGGGCAAAAGTTTGCGCAACTGCTGCACCAGTGATTTATCATTTTCATTAAGCGCATCAATGTTTATAAACTTTGTAAGATCAAGCTTTTCTGTTTTACCTGTAAACGCAGTAAGCTCTTCATTGGCTTCACCTTGTATTGCATCTACTTGTACATAAGGATAATGATGTGCATTATAACTAAAAACAACACCCAGTTTAACTAAAGATTTTTTGCTCTCCTCAGTTTCGTCTACTGCCACCATTTCTTCCTCGGCAGGTTTCCTGAACGGCTGTGGAGGCAAAGAGACCCTTTTTATAGACGTATCAAGTACACGCAGAAATGGTTTGCCATCTTTGTAGGTAAATTCAAATTTTTCTTTAATATCATCATCAAGTGTATACCCATATAATGCGAGCAACTTATTTTTTTCTTTATCAAGATTGCGGATCGTATCAAAATAATTGGGGCCAAAAGCATTCAGCAATTGAAGAAATACTATTGTCTTATGCACGCATAATGGATGTGTTGTATCAGTATGACAAGTGCAGCTTGAATCAAAATTTCTTTCTTCATTTTTTTGTATCACTATCCAGTAGCGGCTTCCATAAAATTCAAGCTCGGCTGTTACCCTTTCATTTTTTGCATCGGTTATATTGGCCTTGCTGCTGCGTAAAAAATTTTCTGCTTCGGCATAAGCTTCAGAAGCAGCAAGCAGCCTGATCAGTTTAAGATCGAGCTGTTTCATTTTTACAACAGTGTGACCCTGGTTATAGACCAGTGATTTTTCACCCAGCTGATTTTTATCCAGCATCTCCTGTAACTGAAAAAGTGATGCAGCTTCATGCCTGCATATTTCACCTAAATTATATGGACAGCCGCAACGTACAGACAGCGTTTTCGCATCCCTGAATTTATTGATGTATACTTTATAGTAAGTGGCATAAGCATCATCTTTTACGCGAAATGTAACTGCGCTTAACAGGTCGTCATGTTCCACCAGCTCTACATTTCCCGAAGCATGAATTTTTTTGCCGCGGCGTATTACTTCATCTGTGCCGTTGTTGTATATGTATTTTACTAAGTGTGGTAAAGCCATTTATAAGTTTACTGTTTGTAGTTTACCGCCTGCAGTTGCTCATGCGCTAATAATAATCTGCA
>Ga0207648_10006812_pt1 | contig 11323 bp, 11 predicted proteins | sample KBSMisM32_FD_184310 | JGI IMG/M metagenome (GOLD analysis project Ga0207648, IMG submission 184310) | Miscanthus rhizosphere microbial communities from Kellogg Biological Station, Michigan, USA - KBS Miscanthus M3-2 (SPAdes) (version 2) | ecosystem: Host-associated > Plants > Roots >... | reverse complement strand
ATCCCTAGTGAAAATAAAAGATTGACAAGACCCTTGGGCTTTTAACTGCACTTTGGAACTCATACTCAAAAAAGAAGAAACGAGTACAAGCTCTATGCGTTTAATTTCAAAAGGCACGGTATTACATAAAATAGATCTCAAAAACGCATCTAAATGAAAGCATGATATTCAGACTTGAAGTGGTCTCATGCGAATTAAACCTAGAATACTCAATAAGGTAACGAAACATTTATCCGATAGCAAGAACACTTTAGTATTATAATCAATGCCGTGGAGGATTTACCCAATGAAACAAAAATATACAAAGAAAGATGGTACTATTAGCGTATATCTACTAAAGAACAAAAAATGGATAGATTGTAATAAACCGTATAAACCACAAAAAAGAGGCCTAGAGAAGAAGACAATATTGTCAAATAGATTTGGGCTCTTGGAGCTGTATTCACGTAAAGAACAGCAACAATTAATGTGTCCCTCTGGTTATTCAATCTCTCAGTGTTTTAACATCCTTAAAAAAATGTGGTTTGCATATCATAAAGCAAGAGATTATGATCGAAATATTGAAACGATGGAAAAATATGCTAAAGCTATACAAGCAGTACAAAAAGACATGGGAATAAAGACCACATCATTTCCTCATATCGGACTGTACGGTGATGTTTTAATACTAAATAATAAGAAAGGCGAGCGAATTGTATCTGAAGACCATTCAGAGCTAAAAAGGAAGCAAGATGAATATGATAAATGGCAAGCAGAGAACTCCCGCAAGATTCAAAAAAAGGTGCTAAAACCTGACAAAGAAAAAGGTGAAGTAATTGAAAGTTCTGTAGACGAGTCATTCAGTGAAAAGTATGAAGACGATAGAGATTATTTGATACCAGATGTATTAGAAGCCAACGAAGAAGAAGGCGAAAAAGTGATAACTATACCGGATAATATTCCTTTTCGTAAGCGTATTAATAATGCGCTAATTCCTGATGAGGAAAAAGGCGAAAAAGTGATAACTATACCGGATAATATTCCTTTTCGTAAGCGTATTAAGAATTAGACATTGGAAGCAAATCCATTCCAGTAACCAGTGCATTCTTCCACTTTTATTCGCTCAGAATGAACCTGCAGATTTTGGTCAATGCATTTTCTTGCGACTTTATGAACGGGGTCAATATTGATAGAAATGGCTTTCTAAGTCGCAGAAGTCAAGATCTTTCAAAAATATCACTAGTGACATGGTTTACAGATTTTCATTATCAGATATGTACTAATTAAGTAGTATGAAATTCCGTATGGTTCCCACCGAATTCGAATTACTGTTACCAACATTAGTAAACAAATGCAAGGCTAAAACCATTACCCTGTCATTGGTGTATTATACTTTACATTTGTGCCATTATGAATAAATGGATGTCCATGACAAAGATGGTGGTGAACGTACTTGAAAGCAGCTGTGTACAGAGAACATAATGATGATCCTAGAAAGGTAGTAAAAATTGAGGATATTGATACGCCAAAGCCCAAATCCAGCGAAGTGCTGATTAAAGTGGAAGCGGCGTCATATAATTACAATGACCTCTGGGGTATATGGGGTAAACCAATCAAAATTCCAATGCCTCACATATCAGGAAGCGACGCAGCCGGAACAGTCGTGGAAATAGGAGAAAATGTATCCGCAAATATTAAGATTGGAGACAGAGTGGTTGTGCATCCAAACCTGACTTGCAGGGTATGCTACGAATGTACATCCGGAAGGGAATATGACTGTTCCAGTAGGAAAGTCTGGGGTTTCCAGACAGGGCCACTCTGGGGGGGTTTTGCACAGTATACTCAATTGCCAGCTGCGAACGTAGTCAAGCTACGCGACAATGTATCGTTCAATGACGCAGCAGCAATTTCGATGGTCGGCATGACCGCATGGCATATGCTTGTTACCAGAGCCAAGATACGACCGGGACAGACAGTCCTAATAATGGGCGGAGGGAGTGGCATGGGAATTGCTGGCATACAGATTGCCAATTTATTTAACTGTCCTGTTATTGCTACCGCTGGAAATAAAGACAAAATGAACAAGTGCCTAGAGCTTGGAGCAGACTACGTAGTAAATCATCGTGAATCTGGTTGGTACCGGAAAGTGCGTGAAATAACTAACAAAGAAGGTGTGGACATTGTTTTTGAGCATATTGGCAAAACTACTTTTCCACAAGAGCTGAGCCTGTTGAAGATGGGAGGCACGCTTGTATCAACGGGCGCTACTACTGGATACGATTCAACAATTGATCTGAGGTATCTGTTTTTCAAAGGCATCAATTTATTGGGTGCAACGCAGGGAACCAAAGCTGGATTAGAAGAAGTAATACGATGGGTGAGTAAGGGAAAGATAAAGCCCGTAATCGATACCATTCTTCCATTTGGCAACATGGTGGAAGGTCATATAAAGATGTCAGAGTCGCAGCTATTCGGAAAAATATTAACTACTCCACAGAAACTCTAATAGGTATTCAGTAATGAATTTCAGATTTGGAACCGCAATAAATCGTATTGATGGAAGGACTCAGGAACCTACTACATGCACTGTCCGAATCCCACCGAACCCGAATTATTGTTACCATCATTAGTAACATACTTGTATATTATTGAAGATACTTTTTATTCTGTCTGGCTTCAGGTAATTTTGCACTTACATCCTTTGTCCTTTAGTATCTCTAGCTGTCCATCATATGAATCTACAAACTTTTCCTGAATTGACCGGCCAGTAGCAAATACCTTATTTAAATCGCTTTTGTGTTGATAATTCCTTTTCTTCATTTCGACTACAAGCTCCTCATGTCTGAGATATAGTGCTGCCAATTTCCCCTTCCATCTTAGGGTTTCAGGGTGTCTGGAATAACCAGATTTATTTTGTGTCAAAATATTCCACAGCCCATGTAATTCACAATGCTCACCTAGAAGATGTTTCGCGCATAATTTCCTTGCAGGAATGTCCCAGATTCTCATATCTTTATTATTTCACCAATTTGAGAGGTTAGTAGATTAGCATTATTACTATACCTAATACTAATCCATATATCAAATGACCAAAAAGACTGGCAATTGAAGGTAAATGACCTAACTGATGATTCCATACAGAATATCCCGTTATTGGCTTGTGTATCGGTACAAGTGTGACAATCCAAAGCATAAATCCATACGCCACAGATGGCACAAGGATATAATCCCATGTAATAGAAACGTCAAGAATTGATAGTATCAATGGAAACGCGATACCTGCCAATGATCCATTTAGGAAATGCAGAAAGAAAATATATTTGAAACTAAGTTTCTCCCGAGGAATATGAAAAAATCTAGTGGAAAGTACTTGATTTTCATGCCATTCAAATACTCCCAGCAATCCCCATTTTCTCCATGATTGGATTTCGGTCGCTGTCATTATCGCTGTAGCTACTATTCCTGAAACAAGACCACTAAAAATAGCATCTGCACCTGTGAAAATCATTTTTTAATTGTTTCACTAACTTTTGGCCCGCCTTTTGTAATTTCTATGATACTGGGAAGAATACCGCTTAACTTTATCCCTTTCAAAAATTTTACTTTTTTGAGTTTATCGTTTTGGCCTTTTATCGTTATTGATTCAATTCCAATACCACCAACTAGTATAGGAGGAACACTTATCCTTGACTCCAATATTTTATTTATCAATTTATTTGCGGCACCAATATTGTCGCCTAAAGTTATTGAGATCATTATCAAATCAGGATTAAATTTATCTGCAAAAGCTATGATTGCGTCAGAAGGAACAGAAGGTGCAATGTTGGAGACGGAATGTCCTTTGCTTATTAGAAAAGATTCGATTACCATACATCCTAAACTATGATATTCGCCCTCAGGTGTGCATATCAAAATCTTGAGAGCTTTTCTGTTCGCTACAGGATTCCTTGAGCCCCTTTCATTTATTATTTTTACAAGTGTATGCGCAGCATTACTACAGACATGTTCAGTGGCGACATCCAGTTTACCCGCCTTCCACAACTCTCCCACCAAGTACATCACAGGGGCAAGCAATCTTTCGTAGAACTTAAGAAGTCCATAAAATTGAGAGTATCTTTCAAATATATCAAGTAGAGAATTGGTATCATTTCTTATGAGGAGCTCCAGCATTTTTTCTTTCATGGTAAATTCCATTTTTTCTGCATCCGAAGAATGACAGGCAATAAACGTAACTACGTTTGGGTCCTTTTGAAACTCTTTTGGGATATCCTCAAGTGCTACTTTAGAAGATCTACCCAAATATTTAACAATATCTTGTTTTACCCTTCCATTCTTGCTATCCCATACGTTCCTTACAAGATAAGCATATGAATGTCCTTTTACTTTTTTATCTCTGATAAATACCAATCTAGTACACTTGATCCCCTAACAAAGAACGCAATAGGTAATCGATTTAAGTGAATTTGTGGTGTTCGTAAGCGAATGACTTTTCCATGTTTAAACATTTTCAAGACTTAAAGACAGTGAATTCGTATCTTGTGAAACAAATTGTGGGATGAGGAAACAACCAAACCCGCTATTGCTGCTCCTATGCAATTTCGAATTGTCATGATATATCCTGGCGGCGATGCAAGAATTGATGTCCCAAATATTAGATAGAAATTATCAAGGAGCCAAAATGTCAATGTAATCCATCCAAGAATCCCAGCTATTATCGACCCTAGTCTAGCACCTTTATGTATAAAGAATATTGAAAAAGCTATACCAAAATACCAAAGGCCTGCCAATACCACCCAAATGGGCTGAAAAATTTCTATTCTGACATCTAACAAGTAGTACGTAAATCCTATAATTGCTAGGGCGATAGTAGAGGTAAATAAAATTCGTTTATTCAAACATGAAGATGTTCGCTCTTTTTTGATTATCCTCTCATTTTCAGTTTGCTCATTCCTTGCTATTTTAATTGAGTTTTCAAAGTTCTTTAGACGAAGTGGTATGATGTCTGCAATAGAATTGTCTTTTACTATTGCCTCATGTCTAAGACTGTCGATAAGGGGACGTGCAAGCGATGCTTTCACAGGTGTTATGAGATCAACCCAGTAAGAAGAAAGTCTTGGCGTTAAGAATGGAATAATAATAATTTTAATCGATTTTTTGAGAGTACTACTATATCGTCGCATCATATCCAAGTAAGAGAGGATCTCCGGTCCACCGATGTCAAATGTTTTGGACTTTGTTTCATTCATTTCAATAGATCTGACCAGATATTCTACTACATCATCAACTGCAATGGGTTGACATTTGGTCAATACCCATTTTGGACATACCATCAAAGGTAACCTTTCTACAAGATATTGTAACATTTGAAAAGATCCGCCTCCTTGTCCCAAAATGACCGCTGCTCTAAATATTGTAACCGCAGCGTTAGATTTTTTTAGAATTTCACCTACTTGTGTTCTACTTCGCATATGTTTAGATAATTCTTGCTCGGGTGCATACGTTAAGCCCCCAAGATAAATAACTCTCGATACACCTGCTTCATTCACTGCTCGAGCAAAATTTTCTGCTGCAACTCTATCACGCTCCGCGAATTTTTTCCATTCCTTTGATGATCCTTCCATCGAGTGTATAAGATAAAATGCAATATCAATACCAGTTAATGCCTTTACTAATTCAGGATAGTTTTGAACATCGGCTTGCACAAATTCCAAATTGTCTCTGTCATTCTGAAAATAGCTTGAAAGTGAATGTGCTTTTCTTGTCATACATCTTATACTCCAGTTTGTTGTGCTAGGTGAGATCAGCAACCTTCTAACAAGTCTGCGACCAATAAATCCACTTGCCCCAGAGACTAGAATCTTAATTTTCTTTTGCTTGTTTGTATCGATACTGTTATGAGTAACCATATCAAGTCTGTTCGGTCCCAAGGCATTTGAGTCCATCTCATTTATTAGCAGTTTCAACGAAGTCATTTTGCGCTCCTTATTTCAATTTAAAGTGGGAGAACTGATTAATTCCCATTAATTCTGGCGTCTATAAGCTTTCGCATTGTGAGCTTTACTCCTGTCATTCTTCCCGCCAGTAATCCAAAGACAGCGCCATAGACTAGATGGAATAGTAATGATGCTCCCAACACGAAATAATACAATCCTGCAAAGTGATTTGCTATGGAGTGGGCATAGGTATTGGCTTCTGTGATCATGAAAGTATCTAATCTAGGTTGAATTCCAAATGTTGCTAACGGAGCGAACAATACTGCCCATAAAGATATACCGAGCATTAACCCTAAAGATATTCCCCTCTTCATGTTGTATGGAATAAGTTTTCGCCAGAATAGTGCCATTTGTCCAAATATGTTGCCCGCTACAGTACCAGTTAATACATGTAATCCATATCCAATGTATTGAGCTGAGGCGGGATCGTTAAAACCTAGTGATAGTCCTATTACGGCAAAAAAAGTTCCGCTTGGTGTACCCGATGCAAAGTCTATGACTTCTAGCAGTCCCGAAATTATCAGAGCTGATATCAATCCCGCAAGTGTGCAGTATACTATCAGCATTTTTGGTGTATTATCAATTTTTTGTAGTTCCATTACTGTATCGACGTCATTGATGTATTTAAACTAATGCTAACTTTTGCTCCTAGTGCTAACTTATTAAATATCGTCTTTATCGGAATCACTCAGGGGTAAAAAGCGTTAGTCACTCTACCCTAAGTGATTGAAAAGCATCTCATAATGACAATCAAGAACGAATTTCTAATTCCACTATAACCAGTGATTACAGAAAAGTGATAGAAAGATGTTTGACCCTTATTCGAGATGGTTATTGTAAGAAAAAAGGAACTATTTTGATATCAGATTTCCTGTATTTATTTATTTATTTATTGGCTAGATATCTCAATGATTCCTTTCATAGTATCTGGATGATACTCACAATGATATTCAAGTGTCCCCGTTGAATTAGCATTGAAGGTAAACTTTCCATTCTTATCCGGTTCGATCTCATTGCTTTTCGCAAGCTCAGTCCCATTTGATCCGATTATTAATTCATGCTTGGTATCCGTGGGATTCTTTATCTTGATAAGGTAATCTGTGTTTGCTATCAAATGCAGTGTGGGATTTATTGCCTCACTAGTGTTCTGCCATCTGTATGTTTCATTCTTCAGTTCTAATGCATTTAAAGCGATAGAAGAACTACTATTAGAAGCAGAGGCGTCCGTAGAGGTCGAACTAGCTTTGTCTTCTGAACTGCTCTTCTTGGCTGATATGGATTGGACAAGGTAGTGCGAAGAATAACTCATACCTATAAGCAGTATCGATATTATAATGCATGATGTCAAGATCTTTTTATTAAAATGAAGGTTATCCATAGAGTGATAATTATTACGGCATTATATTAACATAGAGATAAATCCCATCTTTGGAACCAGGAAATGGGATCCAGATGTCGGATTTCCAATTTGGATTACGGCAAAATATCTATATGTCAAGGCTGAACTTGATTCATAAGCTAGGATATCTGATGGAAAATTTACCTTTCGGTACTACTCTATAGGAAGGAATACATGACCATCTTATTTTTTCGTCTTCTCTTGCTTGTAGCTTGTTATGGTACCACTGCAACCATGCGAGGTATTATACAATAGTTATGTCTGTGAATAACATCATCCGCTTTGAAACATTTGCTACAAATCCAACATACGTATTCTTTACATACATTGCAAACTGAACTAGGTTCCAAATGAGTGCCACACGCTCTACAGGAACGGTTAAAATACATAATCGAAGTCAGCCCACTTGATAAAGTTGTGAAAAATAACTCATACCTATAAGCAGTATCGATATTATAATGCATGATGTCAAGATCTTTTTGTTAAGATGATGAGCATACATTACATGATATGTATGACAGTTTTTTTATTAACATAGAGACAAATCCCATCTTTGGTACCCCCTATTGGGACCCAAATGTGAATTCCATAATATGGTATTGAGCATAATATCTATATGTCTAGTGTGATCCATAGAAATTAATTAATTTGTTTGATGAAAACCTAATTCATTTGGCTAGTGGTGTTATCATGTTTGCTGCTGCCATTGTTCCCGTATACCTTAGTTTAAGATTAAGGAGCAATCTTAGAATTCTTACAGTCTTGTTATCACTTTTCATTCTCATTCACGGGTTATATCATTTGGCATACTTTGCAGGTGAGGAAGTATTGGGAGAGGGACTCTTCAGAACCATTTCTATTGTTGTTTTAATAATTTTTGGCGGCGCATTCATATATATGGATAGGTCCAAAAAGGAGAAACTTATAGTATGATGATGTCTCCAGTTTTGGCTCTTATGAGTAATTTTACACTTTGTTTGTTATTCGTAGCACTGGGAATATTTGTGTGGTTGGCTTGGCATTCACATAATCCCAATTCCTTCCGATTTCAAATTTCAATCTTCATTTTGATCTGGATTGGAGGAGAATTCGTGACTACTTTATACGAGTCTCGGTCATTTGATTTCCACTTTGATTTACACGATGTTGGCATGCAGATACATCTAGTCTCTATGATTCTTTTTGCCTCAATTATGCTCATGAGATATTACTATTCTTACAGGTCGGGCCATAAAATCGTAGAAAGCCTTACTTCAATCCTTAAGTAGCTTTGCCAGACTAATCACTCAACTATATGTTTAATCTTATCTACTCATAGAGAGAAGAATCTTTCCGTCAATCTATCAACAGGATCGATGTTTCGCTCCGCCTCTATTATTATCTTAATATTTTCATATTTTACGACTATCGATCTAAAGACACTATGAAACAGACTGTATTTCTTTCCTTCATCACTGATACAAATCCTATCAATTACGAGAAGGTCTTGCTCCACTAGCCATTTAATTTTTCTGTATGCGGTAGTATGAGGCATCTTGGTCTCCATGATGATGTCATAGACTGATTTGGACTGGTACATTGTTGAATTGATAATGCTAACCATCTCAGGATCGGCCAGAGCAGTTAAAATTGCTTTCTTGGTTTTCTGAGCTTCTAGTTGCGTTTCTATTCACCTGCTGAATTTGGTAGCTAATATAATATTAAAGATCTGTTTACTTAGCTTGTGTATTTTCTTAAAGCAATTTATGAAAGGCTTATTTAGTGTGAAAACTTTCGCTGCTTGTTTTGCGACTTCCGTATATCTCCAATGAACAATATCTATTAACTTTGCGTCATTCATTTTCAACAATTCATGTTTTATTTGGCCGCTAACGGTTAGAAGGAACTCATATTCAATCGCCACAAAGGCAAAGATAGACTTGGTGATGCGGCCTCCTAATACGAAAGGCATAATTTCAAGTTTACTTCCAAATCTCAATTTACTTCCCTTTCTTCCTTAACTATAAAGAAGTAATTATGTAAATTGGTAAGTGATAATCGGTAAGTAGGGTATAAATCGAAAGTGAACCTGATTTTGAATGATATTTGCGTCAAGAAGCAAATTTAGAATGAACCAAAAGGAAGCGCAAAAATTGCTTTCAATGACTACTCGCTGTCCTGTTAACTGTACATTTAACTTGATAGGTAAAAAATTTACTATCCATATCATACGGAATATGATTATTTTGGGACATACAAGATTTAACCAATTTGAAACTATAGAAGGTATTAATCCAAAAACTCTTGCTGTTCGCCTCAAAGAAATGTTAGAAAATGATCTAATCGAAAGAAAGGTCCATGCGGTTATTCCAGTAAGGGTCGAATATTTTGTAACGGAGAAGGGAAAATCAGTACTTCCAATTCTTGAGCAAATGCTGGCCTTCTCGATGAAATATGCATCCAAAGAGGTCTTTGCGGATGGTAAACCAAGAAGCTTCAAGGATGTGCTGGGGCGACATACTGAACATATGCCATAATATCATAATCCAGTAAAGGAATTCCATTCCCACAAACATTATATTTGACTAAGGTTACTACAATGAAGAATCGATTCATTATCCACCTATTCTTTCTTCTTTCGAAATTTTATATCAGGTTCTGTTAATTTATTAATGCTTGATACTTTATTACAAATTATTGCAATCGAAATCTAGTTTAATATATAAGACATTCTAATCAAGTCAGTAAATGAACTCAATTGCCTTTGGAACACATCTACCGGTGATGGCATTAACAAAAGAAGAAACGTTTTCAAGAGAGCAGATCCTCTCAATCGCAAATAAGGTCGAAGAGTTGGGATACGATTCGATTAGCGTAAATGATCACATAGTTTTCAAAACCGGCTGGCTTGATGCTATAAGTTCACTAGCTGCTATTGCTGTAACTACTAATAGGATAAAAATTGGCACTTCTATTTTGAACGTAGTAATAAGAAATCCGGTAATCTGTGCTAAAGCTCTCTCTTCAATAGATATCTTATCTTCAGGTAGATTATTTGTAGGATTAGGACCAGGTTCCTACAAAGGAGACTATGATATCTGTGGAATTCCTTTTGAGGATAGGTGGAAAAGATTTTCTGAAGCATTAGAGATCATCCACATGATTTGGAACGAAAATAATGAAAGTGATTCATCATCCGCAGATTTTGAAGGTAAATACTATAGATTGAAAAAAATGTCTATTGATCCTAAACCATATCAAGAACCTCACCCTCCCATCATGATAGCAAGTTGGGGCTCAGAACAAGGGTTAAGGAGGGTAGCAAAGTACGGAGACGGTTGGATGGCATCTGCTTATAATATCACACCAGACAAATTCAAAGCGAAATGGAAGTTACTTCTGACTTACAGAAGAGAGCTGAATAAGGATATTACGTCATTTGAAAACTCAGTTATGACAATGTTTGGATATATTGATAATGATAATGAAAAAGTCCATAAGATGGCAAAAGATGTATTGTCACCAGCTCTTGGAAGATCTGCTGAAGAGCTAGAGAATTTGTTACTTTTTGGATCTACTGATCAATGCCTAAAAAAAATTAAGCTACTTTATGAATCTGGAGTACAACGTATCCACTTCTGGCCTGTTCATAACTACATTAAACAAATAGAGATATTCTCTAAGGAGATAGTACCTTATTTCTAATGATATATTTGTTGAAGAAATTGAGAGCCTTTTTACAATCCTTTTACGCATGGCTGAAAACAATATTTTCCAATTTTTCCATAAGATTGTTATATCTCTAAATTGATTGTGATTCTAGAATAGTATATAAGTAAATAATAAAATAGATTAATGTGAATTGTACATGGTTCCCACCGAACCAGAATATAATTTATGGCCTTTCCAATATACAGTAATACTATAAATCAAAATATGAAAAATGATTGAATTGTAAAAATAAATGAAATGT
>Ga0207648_10006809_pt1 | contig 11325 bp, 11 predicted proteins | sample KBSMisM32_FD_184310 | JGI IMG/M metagenome (GOLD analysis project Ga0207648, IMG submission 184310) | Miscanthus rhizosphere microbial communities from Kellogg Biological Station, Michigan, USA - KBS Miscanthus M3-2 (SPAdes) (version 2) | ecosystem: Host-associated > Plants > Roots >... | reverse complement strand
GGGGTAATGCTTCTTCCGTGAGCCCGGGATTTTGTTTCCGCAGGTACCAGGCAACTCCATTTAATAAAGTGCCGGAATAATTCCCACTACCGGGGTGAACTACCATGCCGGGTGGTTTGTTGATAAGCATCAGGTCAGTATCCTCGTAGGTAATGTTGAGGGGTAATTCCTCTGGAACAACGTCAGTATCCTCAGGATTAAGATCTGAATAAACAATAACCTCATCCAGTGCCTTGATCTTATAGTTTGGTCTCACCGGTTTGCCATTTACCAGTACCATTCCCGCATTCATGGCCTGTTGCAGTTTATTGCGAGTAGCTCCTTCAATCCTGTTCATCAGGTATTTATCAATGCGCAGAGGCTCCTGGCCCTTATCGGTTTTGAAGCTGAATCGTTCATATAATTCATCACTGCTTTCATTGATTTCCTGCTCGTCCGGCTGCTCTTTTGGCAATTGTTGTGACATGAAAAGTTAACCGTTTTGGACAAAGGTAAAGGATGGGATTTTGTTGTTAATTTTGAATTTTGATTTTTGATTGAATTACGAGTATGCAGGAAGTGTTATTTAAGGACCTGGGCAAGATGCCTTATAAGCAGGCCTGGGATTACCAGGAGGAATTGTTGCAGAGGAATGTGGCTACCAAGGCTCATCTCCGCAATTTAGCTGAAGCATTACCCTCTCAAACTCAAGATCAGAATAATTCTGGCTCATTGGTGACCCTGGAAAATTCTCTTACTACTGATCATCATCTGTTATTCGTGGAACACCCGCCCGTTTACACACTTGGCAAAAGTGGAAATGCCGGGAATGTTCTGTTAAGTGAGGAAAACCTAAAGGCGAGAGGCATCGAATATTTTCATACCAACCGTGGTGGTGATATTACCTTCCACGGACCACAACAGATCGTTGGCTATCCAATTCTTGATCTCGAGAAATTTTATACCGATATTGGAAAATACCTGCGAAATGTGGAAGAGATGATCATTCTCACCCTTGCTGAATATGGCATAAAGGGAGACCGGTCAGCGGGCGAAACCGGGGTATGGATAGATCCTTCTGTTAGAGGAAAGGAAAGAAAGATCTGTGCTATTGGCGTTCGCTCCAGCAGATGGGTAACCATGCATGGCTTTGCACTTAATGTGAATACAGACCTCAATTATTTCAATTTCATCATTCCCTGCGGAATCCAGAACAAGCAGGTCACTTCAATTGAAAAAGAGTTGGGTGAACGCGTGGATTTTGAAGACGCAAAGCAGCGAGTGAAAAGGAATTTCGAGAAAGTATTTGATGTAAAACTGAAAGAAGAATAACTATTAAAATTCTTTAGGGAGATAGAACCTGTTCTTTTCTTTCACTTCACCATCTTCCATTAATTCAAATTTATACCAGCCGGCTTTGTAGAAGTTTGCCTTATCGATCTTGAAACTTTTCTCTTTTATATCCTTCAGTTCAAAAAGGAATTCATCCTTCATGGTATAAAATTTTATACTGTACTTTTTTTCGTCTTCGGGCAACGTGATACGTACAATTCCATCTTTCAGGGTATAAACATATTTGGAAGCAACCCATTGTTCAACAGGTTTTGGACGATTACCAAGGTTAATATTATTGACCGAACCATTTACCTGGGGTCCGGCAAAACTACTATCCGGTAATAATTGCTGAACAAGGTTTGGATTATCCGGCCTGATCTTGATGCCCTGTTTACGTGCAGCGATCTCTACCGTATCCAGCACAGGTCTTTTAGAATTACTAAAAAGGAACACGCCTTTATCAAGCATGATATAAAGGCGGTAAAACATATTATCTGCCGGAGCCTTTGTATCTAAGTAACCATTTGCCGGTAGTTCAGGATCGGCAACAGTAAGGATGGTTTTGAAATTACGCAAGCTATCGGTTGAGCGCTGAATACTGATCTGCCTGATATTTTCAAATCGGTTATGCCACTCCACCACGATCTTTCTATCACCCACATTACGTATTGAAAATTTGGGAAGCGTATCCTGTGCAAGTGTATGCTTGCAAAAAGCGAGGGAAACCAGGAAGAATAACAGGGCCAGTTTTTTCATAATACGAAAACGAAAAAGGAATATGGATTCTTTCATGGGTTAGAGACAAAGATAATGCACAATCTTAGAAAATCAGAACATTAACGTTCCTTTGCGCAATGATAAATTTCCCTGTAATCCACCACTGTGAATAAGTAATATCCGGCTACCGGATGGGAAAAAGTTTTTTTGAATTAGGTCTCTCACCGCGTAAAATAACTTGCCTGTATAGACAAAGTCGGTTGGAATCTGTGTATGCTGGTAAAGTTCATTCATGAACTGTAATAAGGATGGCTGATATTTGGAATATCCCCCAAAATGGTAGTCGTGGATCAGTTCAGGGCCCGCTACTCCTGGCGCCAGTAATGCTTCAATCATTCCTTTCAGACTATGGTTGTTCTTCAGCACGCTGATTGCAAGAACCTGCTGTTCTTTTGCAGCATTTGCAATTCCTGCAACCGTAGTGCCGGTACCTGCAGCACAGCAGATATGGGTGTAATTTTCTGTAAGGCCATCAAGAATGGTGGCGGCGCCTGCGGCGCCGAGCTCTCCATAACCCCCTTCATGAATAATGTAATGATCGCCTGTTTTGAACTCTGTTGGAATATTTTTTTCACTGTATTCATTCCTGGGAATAAATACCAATTGCATGCCCTGCGCTCTTGCATTGAGAAGGGTAGGTGAAAGCTGAGCTGGCTCTTCACCACGGATGATGCCAACTGTATTGAAACCTTTTATTTTTCCAGCCGTTGCTGTTGCAATAATATGATTGGACCAGGCTCCTCCAAATGTGAGAATGGATCTTTTATCCTTTTCTTTGGCATCTTCCAGGTAATAGCGCAGCTTGAACCATTTATTGCCCGAGATGACAGGATGGATCTTGTCAAGCCTCAATACAGATACATCAAGCGCTGTATTAAAAAAAGATGAAACCTGATCAATAGTGCATTGCATTCAAAGTGAAATTAGTTTAATTTCGTGGCCAAAATAAAAGAACCCATGGAGGCAACATTGGTGATATTGGCGGCTGGTATGGCCAGTCGTTACGGCAGTATGAAACAAATACAGGGCTTTGGACCCGGCGGTGAAACAATCATGGATTATTCCATTTATGATTCAATCCGGGCTGGCTTTACTAAAGTGGTATTTATCATTCGCAGGGAATTTGCAGATAATTTCAGGCAGATATTTGAGCCCAAACTGAAAGGGAAGGTGGCTATTGAATATGTATTCCAGGAGCTCGAGAATTTTACAGAGGGCCTTGCAATTCCGGCCGACAGAAAGAAGCCCTGGGGTACTGCACATGCTGTACTCTGTGCCCAGGATGTGGTGAAAGAACCTTTTGCTGTTATCAATGCTGACGATTTTTATGGTCGCAACGCTTTTGAAGCCGCCTTTGATTTCTTAAAAAACGATGCTACGGAATCAAATTATTCGATCATTGGATATGATCTGCTGAGAACCCTTTCTGATTACGGAACAGTGAATCGTGGGGTATGCACACTTGATAATATTGGCAACCTGGTTTCGATCAACGAGCGACTTAATATCAGCAAAAAAGACGGCAAAATTGTTTGTGATGATGGACAGGAGCCCAAAGAATTGCCACTGGATACAAGAGTATCTATGAACTTCTGGTGTTTTCATCCTACTTTCTTCAACTATACACAGCAGGTATTCCGTGATTTTCTGCAAAAGCATGCGCACGAGCCTAAAGCGGAATTCTTTATTCCTATTGTTGCCGATCAATTCATTAAAGAAGGCGGAAGGGTAGAAGTAGTACCTACCAGTTCATCCTGGTTTGGAGTAACCTACAAGGAAGATGCTCCTTTCGTAGAGAAAAGCCTGAATGACCTGATCAAAGCGGGAGAATATCCTCCAAAACTGTGGGAGAAATAATCAGATAATTAATCCCCTTTTACCATAAACACGCAATCTTCAATCTTCTTCACCTGCTGCTGCTTGCTGAGGCCGGCGAGGTTGGTTGATTTGGAAGTGATCTTCACATTCTGGTAAATAGGGTTCTTCTTCACATTGTCCACAGCCTGGTAAATGTATTTGGACTGGATCGCAAATACCACGTCATCGGCTTCAGTTTGTTTTCCGGTAAGGATACCGATGACTTCACCTTCGTGATTAAAAACGGGCCCACCACTGTTTCCCGGATTAGCCGGTATAGCTATCTGGCAACTTAACGTATCTCCATTGTAACCTGTTCTGGCACTCAGGTAACCTTCACCATAAACAATTTCTTCACGTGGAAAACCAAGCGTAAATATTGGTTCTGCCAGTTCTGAAGTTGATTTTCGAATGCCATAAGGTAGAGATCCAAACGATTTGAATTTAGGGTCATCAATCTTTATGATGGCAACATCACGTGAAATATCCAGTTGCACAACAAAGGCATTGAACTGGTCACCCTTTGAATTGAATACTTTAATATTCTCGGATTGTTTTACAACGTGGGCATTTGTTATCATGAGACCTTTGGGGTCAATAAGAAAACCTGTGGCAGCCGTTTTATAATTAATGAATACTCCTTTCTGTTTCTTCACATCAGGGGTATTATACATCAGATCATTTACATTTTGCTTGATGATATCCTGCTTTACTTCATTTGCATAGACCACCCTGCTCAGTTTCGCATAATCTGCATTTGAATGAGTAGGAGATACAGACCATATAAGTATGCTGATTGTAAGTGCAGTAATACCTGCAATTGACGCTGCAATAGCAGTGACTCTTTTATATTTATTCCAGAGATAAACAATCTTTGCTTTAGACTTCAGACCATCTTTAATTTCTCCTTTATCTGCAAGTTCAGAATGCACATTATGAATGGTATTCTTGAATTTCTGCCATTCACTGAACCGGTTCATCTGCTGCAGAAAAAGGGTATGTTCAACTACAAGCTGATCTATCTCACCATTTGTTTTGCGAAGGTTCTCAAAATGGAGGCGTTCATCCGGGTTCATTTCACCGCGGATGTAGCGTTCAACTGCGTCGAGGATCGTTATGTCGTTGTACTCATTCATCACTGGGTTCCGTTTTTATAGTGACTAAAAAATATCTTTTTAAGGCGCATGAGGCACTTGTATTTCTGGGTCTTGGCGTTCTCGGCATTCGTATACCCAAAATCAGCCGCTATCTCCTGCATGTTCTTCTTTTCAATATAAAAGGCCTCCAAAAGGCTTTTACAGGGCTCTCCCAATCCCAGGATGGCTTTTTCCATCATCCCAAATTCCTGGTCCCTTTTCAGGTGATCTTCCAGGTCATCCTCCACCGGAACAACCGAATCAGGGTTCCCGAAATCAGTTGTGAAGCGCTTCGTCTGCTGTAACTTCTTGAGCCACAATCGCCTGCTAACAGAATACATATAGGTTTTGATCTGGCAATGGAGCTCAAAAGTTCCGGAACGGGCTTTTTCATAAAGAACTATCATAGCTTCCTGGAATACGTCCCTGGCATCGTCTGTAGATCCGTTGTTGTTGATTATCAAGGCCTGAACCATACCGTAATTGTCCCGGTATATCGTTTCAACCGCCTTTTTATCATTTCTGGCTAATCCTTGCAGTAAGATTTTTTCGTTGTTCTCTTGTTTCACCTATCCGCTATTTAATACGGTTTTTTAAAAATAGTAACCCTTGGGGAGTGTTAAAAAAAAACTTTAAAATACAGGGTTACCTTTTACCATGCCGGGGTATAAAGTCCTGAAATATTTCACAAAATCAAAAAAACTCCCAAACAAATGAAAAAGCTTTTTATCGTTTTAGCTGTTGCCAGTTTAGGCTTTGTAGCTTGTAACAACGAAGCTTCTACTACAGATGCTACTGCAGATTCAGTTCGTATTGCAGATTCTATCCATGCTGCTGATAGCGCTGCTGCTGCTGCCGCTGCTGCTGCTGCCGCTGACACAACTCATCACGGAGATACATTGCCTAAAGGTGATACTACTAAAAAATAAAGAGTTAAGATAATAGAAAAGGCAAGCAATTGAAGAGCCATCCGCCGCAGGCGGATGGCTTTTCTAATTAATTTAATTAATGCACAGTAACCCATAACTTAGCCTTTAATAGGTTACCTTTGCCGCCTTAAACAAATTCCCGAATTAGTGACCACGTTTGAATCATTAGGTATTGAAGAAGGTTTATTGCATTCAATACAGGCGCTGGGATTCACCCAGCCAACCCCAATACAGGAAAAAGCAATTCCGGTATTGCTCAAGGGTACCAAAGACTTTGTAGGGCTCGCTCAAACCGGCACCGGTAAAACGGCAGCTTTTGGACTTCCCCTTCTTCAGCTGATCAATAAAGCTGATAAATTCCCCCAGGCATTGATCATTTGCCCAACACGCGAACTCTGCCTGCAGATAACTAACGACCTGGGCACTTTCAAAAATAAAAAAGACCATATAAATGTTACTGCCGTATATGGCGGTACTTCCATTGGTGAACAGATCAGGAGCCTGAAGAAAGGCACCCATATTGTGGTGGCCACACCAGGACGCCTGATCGATCTTATTGAAAGGAAAGCCATCAACCTGGAAAAGATCCATTACGTTGTACTGGATGAAGCGGATGAAATGCTGAACATGGGATTCAAGGATGATATTGAGTTCATCCTTAAGAACACACCTGTTCGTCAAAGTACCTGGTTATTCAGTGCTACCATGCCCCAGGAGATCAAACAGGTGAGCAAGCGCTATATGACACAACCGGTGGAAGTAACCATTGGCAAAATGAATGCCGGCGCCTCTACCATTGATCACCAGTTTTACGTTACGCAGCATGTGAACAGGTATGAAACGCTGAAACGTATCATCGATTTTAATCCCGGATTATACGGTATTGTATTTACCCGCACAAAGGCAGATGCCCAGGATATTGCTGAACAACTGACAAGAGAAGGATATGATATTGAACCCCTGCATGGAGATCTTACCCAGCAACAGCGGGATAAGGTAATGGGCCTGTTCAGGGATAAAAGCATCCAATTGATCATTGCAACTGATGTGGCTGCACGTGGTATTGATGTGCAGGGCATCACGCATGTGATCAATTATGAACTGCCGGATGATACCGAAGTATATACCCATCGCAGCGGCAGAACCGGACGTGCCGGTAAAAGTGGTATCTCCATTTCAATTGTAACACCAAAAGAAATATATCGTCTTCGCCAGGTTGAAAAACTGTTGAATACCCGTTTTCATAAAATGGATATTCCTTCAGGCAAGGATGTTTGCCGTAAACAGTTCTTCCATTTTATTGATAAGATGTTACAGGCAGATATCAGTCACGGTGAATACGAAGCCTATCTTCCGATCCTGAAGGAAAAATTTGATGCTGTTGAAAAGGAAGAGATCCTGCAAAGGGTGGCTGCACTGGAATTCGACCGTTTCCTTAAGTATTATGAGAATGCTGCCGACCTCAATATGCGTGAGGAAAGAAGGCCTGAACGCGGTGAAAGAGCTGTTCAAAGAGATACCAGGGGAAGAAGTTTTGGTCAAAGGGATGGTCAAAGCAGGGGTGGAAATTACCAACGCTTGTTTGTGAACCTGGGTACTAAAGACGGTTTTTATAAAGCAAGTTTCCTTCAGTTCATATTGGATATGAGTGATCTGAAAAAGGAAGTGCTGGGTAGAATAGATATGAAGGAAATGAATAGCTGGATAGAAATTGAACCCGGTGCTGCCAAGAAAATGATCCGCTCCATCGATGGCAAGAATTACAGGGGACGCAAGATCAGGATGAATGATGCCGAATCAGGAGGCAGAAAATAATCAAACTAAAAATTGTTCAACAACATAGAGTAGGCTATATTTGCCATGATGACAATCGCACAAACATTTACCAGCTTTTATTTTTACTTCTTTTACTTTAGAATGAAGCCGGGAATGCTTTTGTTGAAAGTCAAATAAGCGAAAAACTAAACTCAACATAAGAATCCCGGCCAAACGGCCGGGATTTTTTTTTAAGAAAATCTAAATGGTACCGAAAAAGGATAGTACACAGGCAGAAACGGATAGTGCCTCAGGTGAAATTGCAAAACCTCAAATGGGTTATGCCATCCAGGGTTATGAAGGCAGTTTTCACCAGGAAGCAACCCGACAGTTCTTTGGAAAAGACGCAAACGTTATTCCCTGCGCTACCTTTCGTGAAGTGGTGAAACTGGCAGCCAACAATAAAGAAAGCCAGGGAGGAGTAATGGCTATCGAAAACTCAATAGCCGGTAGTATTCTTCCTAATTATCATCTTCTTCAAAAATCCAATCTTGTTATTATCGGTGAGGTCTATCTGCAGATCCGCCAAAACCTGATGGCAAACCGCGGTGTAAAGCTTGATGAGATCCGTGAAGTTCATTCTCATACCATGGCCATTCAGCAATGCCATGATTTTCTGGATCAGTACAAATGGAAACTGGTGGAAACGGATGACACTGCCTTAAGCGCCAAACATGTTCACCAGCATAAAAGCAAACATATTGCAGCCATTGCCAGTAAACTCGCTGCAGAATTATTTGACCTGGATATCATCGCTCCAAACATTCATACACTTAAGAATAACTATACCCGATTCCTGGTGCTTCAGCCAGAGGGAACAACTCCTGAAATAGTAAATGCAGATAAAGCTTCAGTATACTTTCATACAGATCACTCAAAAGGTAGTCTGGCGAAAGTACTGACCCGCATTGCCGATGATGGGATCAATCTCAGCAAACTGCAGAGTTTTCCCATTCCCGGAAGCGATTTTAAATACAGCTTCCATGCAGATATGGAATTTGAATCCCCGGAACAATTTTTCACCGTGATCAAAAAAATAAAACCGTTGACAGCTGAATTAAAAGTATATGGTGTTTATAAACGCGGCACCTGGAATAAATAAAGTACAGAAGAATATTAAGTAATGAAAACAAGCAAACGATTAGAAGGAATTGGCGAATATTATTTCTCAAAGAAACTCAGGGAAATAGATGAACTGAATAAACAGGGCAAACAGGTCATCAATCTTGGCATTGGTAGTCCTGACCTTCCTCCGCATCCGGATGTGATCAAAACATTGCAGGAGGAAGCTGCCAAACCAAACGTACATGCTTATCAATCCTATAAAGGTTCACCGGTATTGAGAAAGGCGATCGGTGAATGGTATAATAGATGGTATGGTGTGGATCTGGATCCTGATAATGAGATACTGCCATTGATCGGGAGTAAGGAAGGCATTATGCATATCTGTATGACTTACCTTGAAAATGGAGATAGGGCATTGGTCCCTGATCCCGGGTATCCTACTTACCAGAGCGCTGTAAAACTGGCAGGTGGTAAATGCATGAGCTATGATCTGAAGGAGAAGAATAATTATGAACCTGATTTCAAAAAATTAGAAAAGAAGAAACTGGGGAAGGTGAAGTTGATGTTCGTGAATTATCCCCAGATGCCTACAGGTCAATTGCCAACAACTGACCTGTTTGAAAGACTGGTGGCATTTGGAAAAAAGCATAATATCCTGATTGTTCATGATAATCCTTACAGCTTTATTTTAAATGATAAACCTGCAAGCATATTAAGCATTCCCGGTGCAAAGGATTGCGTGGTGGAATTAAACTCGTTGAGCAAATCCCATAATATGGCCGGATGGCGTGTGGGTATGCTTTGTGGGGCTAAGGATAGAATTGATGAGGTGTTGCGGTTCAAAAGCAATATGGATAGTGGAATGTTTCTTCCAGTTCAACTGGCAGCCGCAAAAGCATTATCACTGGGAAAGGATTGGCAGGAAGAAGTGAACAGAACTTATCGTGCAAGAAGAAATAAGGTGTTTGAATTACTGGACCTGCTGGAATGCCAATATTCCACTACACAGGCCGGACTGTTTGTCTGGGCATCCATTCCCCGCAATTACAAGGATGGTTATGTGTTAAGTGATGAAGTATTGTATAAAGCTGCTGTTTTCATTACTCCCGGCGGCATATTTGGAGATGCAGGAAAAAATTATGTGCGTGTGAGCCTTTGTAGTACGGAAGAAAAGATCAGCGAAAGCATTGAACGAATAAAGAAAATCGGGCAATAAAATATGTCTTGAAATTATGTTTGGAAATGTTACCATAGTAGGTGTAGGACTTATAAGCGGCTCTTTTGCGCTCGGCCTCAAAGAAAGAGGCCTGGCCAGGAATATTATTGGAGTGAGCCGGACTGAAGCCAGCAGCAAAAAAGCAATTGAACTGGGTTTGATCGATGAGGCGCTTCCGTTGGAAGAGGCAGTCAAAAAAAGTGACCTGATCTATGTGGCCATACCGGTTGATGCCACGCTGCCGGTTATGCAAACCATCATGGACCTTGTTACGGAAAAGCAGATAGTGGCGGATGCAGGATCTACCAAGGAAGCTTTATGTGCTGCATTGGCCAATCATCCCATGCGCAGTCGCTTTGTAGCCAGTCACCCAATGTGGGGTACGGAATACAGTGGACCGGAAGCCGCAGTAAAAAATGCCTTTGCCGGACGTGCCTGTGTGATCTGTGAAAAGGAAAAATCCGATAAAGAAGCGGTTGATACAATTGAAAAGATCTATCGGGAACTGGGCATGCATATTATCTATATGAATGCAAAGGACCATGATATGCACACGGCCTATATCAGTCATATATCCCATATTACTTCATTTGCCCTGGCCAATACCGTATTGGAGAAAGAGAAGGAAGACAATGCCATATTTGAGTTGGCTTCTGCCGGTTTTGAAAGCACGGTTCGCCTGGCAAAAAGTAATCCATCCATGTGGGCCCCCATCTTCATGCAGAACAGGGAGAATATCCTGGATGTTTTGAATGAACATATTTCACAATTAAGAAAATTCAAGGCCTGCCTGGAGAAGGAGAATAGTGAATATCTCTGGGAGTTAATGGAGAACGCCAACAGGATCAGGCATATTATTAAATAGGAATGGTTTCGAAACATAATAAATAACTTTACAAATCATACAACAATATGCAAGCAGCACAACAAACAACAAATTCAGCCGCACAGCAGGCATGGAATACGCGGCCGTTGATCATCAGCGGACCCTGCAGCGCTGAAACAGAGGAGCAGGTAATAGCTACTGCACAACGACTGGCCGCAACAGGCAAAGTAAATATGCTTCGCGCTGGTATCTGGAAACCGCGTACAAAGCCCGGAATGTTTGAAGGAATTGGTGCCAAAGGTTTACCCTGGCTTCAACAGGCAAAGAAACTGACCGGACTTCCCACTACTGTAGAGGTTGCAACCGGCAAACAGGTCCAGGATGCATTGA
>Ga0207648_10006807_pt1 | contig 11326 bp, 7 predicted proteins | sample KBSMisM32_FD_184310 | JGI IMG/M metagenome (GOLD analysis project Ga0207648, IMG submission 184310) | Miscanthus rhizosphere microbial communities from Kellogg Biological Station, Michigan, USA - KBS Miscanthus M3-2 (SPAdes) (version 2) | ecosystem: Host-associated > Plants > Roots > Rhizosphere... | reverse complement strand
GACTCCATCGCCTACAACTTCACGGGCAAGGTGTCCGGCGACGAGATGGGAGGGACCCTGGACATGGGCGAATACCTGGCCGGCAAGTGGTCGGCGCGGCGGCGCACCGGGCGGCGGGGCTGAGCCCATGGAGATCTCGCGGCTTCTCGGTCTCCTCGCTCTGGCCCTCGCCGGCTCCGTCTCCGCGGCGGAGCCGAAATACGCCGCGTACGAGGCGATTCCGACGTCCTGGTACTCGTGGTCACCAGGGATTGGATGCGTGATCGATTTGTAGGCGCCCCAGGTGGGGTCGTAGGCCTGGGCTATGCCGGTGGCACCGTACGCCTCGTCTCCGAGGGCCAGAACGGCGTCGCTACCCGCAAGCAGCGGAGCCGTGTACCTGTGCCGGCAGTTCGTTGCCGTGCCGTTCCCACTGTTGTAGTCGACGTCAGTCGGATCGCAGGCGATGTCGCCCGCCGCTACCAGCACCGGGAAGCCATTCCCTGGAAACGGGCTGACCGGCGGAGTCCCTCCACCCCCACCGCCGCCGGTGGAGCCGGGAGTGGGCGCCTTGTCGGCAAGCACGATCCGTAGGCGCACGACGGGCTTCTTGCCCTTCTTGCGAACCGACCTCGGGAGCGTCACCTTCAGCACGCCCTTCGACGCGGCCTTGCGGATCACCGACAGCTTTAGCGCGAGCTTCTTCTTGCCGACCGTGAGCGACGCGCTCTTGATGTCGGCGGGAGCGATCTGCTTCAGCCTGAACTCGACCGACGCGGCCTTCTGGCGCGTAGGGGCGAGCGTGCGGGTGGCGCCGAGCGCCGATCCGCAGAACGCCAAGCACATGACCCCGGCTGCGATCCCCAAAGGCAGCCGGAACTGGGAAGCCCTCCGTGACACTCAGCCCAGCGTAGGACCGCTCGGGCCTCTTCCGCCACCATTCCTCAGCTACAGGTGTCGGAGCCCTCGTCGGTGAAGGTCTTCCCCGCTTCGGGAATGAACTTCCAGTCGTAGCCCGCCGGCTTGAGACGGAGCTTCAGGACGCCGAACGTGTCGCCGTTGCGGACCTCGGCGCCCGTTCCCGCCGGGGTCGTGTGGCTCTTGCCACCGGTGCCGACGACAAACTCGCGCATGCCGGTGGCCGAGGCCGCGCCGGTCGCATCCATCTTCGGCCACCGCTGGTAGCTGTGGTCGTTGCCGTGCAGGACGATGTCGGCGTTATCGGCGATGGCCGCGTTCCAGAACGGCAGGGTGGAGCCCTCTTCGTCCGGGATATGTGGGCCGTCGGTGAAATGCGGATGGTGCCAGTAGAGCAGGGTGCACTGCGCGTTGTTGGCGGCCAGATCGGCCTGGAGCCAGGTCGTCTCGGCGGTGCAGTCGATGTGGAACGTGTGCGTCGGCTCGCACATCGAGTTGAGGGCGACGATGTGCCACGTGCCGACGTCGAACGAGTAGTAGTAGCCGGGACCCGGTCCGGCGGCGGAACCGAAGTACGCCGCATACGCGTTGATCCCCACGTCCTCGTACTCGTGGTCACCGGGAATCGGATGCGTGATCGACTTGTAGGCGCCCCAGGTCGGGGTGTAGGAATCGTCGAGCGCCGTGCCCCCGTACCCCTCGTCCCCGATCGTCAGAACCGCGTCGCTGCCCGCCAGCAAAGGCGCCGTGTACTTGAACCGGCAGTTCGTCGCCGTGCCGTTCCCATCGCCGTAGTCGACGTCGCTGGGGTCACAGGCGATGTCGCCGGCGGTCGAGATCAACGGGTAGCCGGCCGCCGGGAACGGATTCGTGTCCGCGAAGGTGCACGTGACGGTCTCGCCCCCGCTCAGATCGATGTTGGTCACAGGACTGCCGTCGTCGCATGTCGCGGACGTCCTGTCCCATCCCCCAGGCACGGCCTGCGCCAGCGAGTAGCCGGACTGCGCCGGGGCGTTCGCGAAGATGCGCGTATTCGAAAGCGTGCCGTCCGTGTCGTCATCGAGAGAAAAGCTCGTGGGCGACAGGCCGCCGCCGGCCGTGTAGGCGAAGTCCTGCGGGTCGTCGGGCTGAGAGTCGTGAACCAGCACGATCTGGCCCACGGCCGGCAAGGGTGGCCCGGCGGGTCGGGGAGTTGGCGCGGGAGGAGGGCTCGGCTTCGGGTCGGCCAGCACCAGCCGGAGCCGAACTCGCGGCTTTTTCCTCTTCTTCTTGCCCTTCTGCCCGCTCTTTCGCGCCGACTTCGGGAGCTTGACCTTGAGCACGCCCTTCGAGGCGGCCTTGCGCACGACCGACAGGCTGAGGGTCACCTTCTTCGATCCGATGTTCAGCGTGGCGCTCTTGATGTCGGCCGGCGCGATCTGATTCAGCTTGAACTCGGCCGAGGTGGCCTTCTGGCGCGCAGGGGCGATCGTGCGGGTCGCGCCGAGCGCCGATCCGCAGCACACCAAGCACATGATTCCGGCCGCCATCCCCACGGGCAGCCGGAACTGCCAAGCCCTCCGTGACACCAGCCCAGGATAAACGTGATCGGGCCGCGTGGCGCGGTTGGGTGCGAGGCGCTCTCAGGCTCGCTCGGCGAGCAACTCCCGGATGTCACGCGGGAGCATGAAGCGAACGTCCTCCTCGGTGACCTCGAGCGTCGAGACCTCCTCGGCGCCACGGGCTTCGAAGAAGGCGATCAGCCGCTGGACCAGCTCCTCGGGGGCGCTCGCCCCGGAGGTGATCCCGACGGTCTCGACTCCTTCGAGCCACTCCTCGCGCACCTCGTGCTCGTTGTCGATCAGGTGCGAGCTCGCGCCGTGCTGGCGCGCCACCTCCACCAGCCGGTTGCTGTTGGAGGAGTTACGGGATCCGATCACCAGGACCAGGTCGCATTCCGGCGCCAGCTTCTTGACGGCGTCCTGGCGGTTCTGGGTCGCGTAACAGATGTCGTCGGTGCGCGGCCCGATCATCTTGGGGAACTTCTCGCGCAGCCGCCGGATGATGCCCGCGGTTTCGTCCACCGAAAGAGTGGTCTGCGTGATGAACGCCACGCGCTCGGGGTCGTCTACCTCCAGCGCGTCGACGTCGTCCTCGGTCTGGACCAGGACGATGTGCTCGGGCGCCTCTCCGGTCGTCCCCTCGACCTCCTCGTGGCCCTCGTGGCCGACGAGCACGATGGTGTATCCGTCGCCCGCGAACTTCCGCGCTTCGACATGGACCTTCGTGACGAGCGGGCACGTCGCGTCGATCGTCTCCAGCTGACGGCCGGCCGCCGCGGAGTGCACTGCCGGGGACACTCCGTGAGCGGAGAAGACGACGGTCCGGCCCTCCGGGACCTCGTCGACGTCGTCGACGAAGATGGCGCCGCGCTCCTCGAGGCTCTCGACCACGTGCTTGTTGTGGACGATCTCCTTGCGCACGTAGACGGGCGGCCCGTGGAGGTCGAGGGCCTTCTCCACCGTCTGCACGGCACGGTCGACGCCCGCGCAATAGCCGCGCGGCGCAGCGAGGATGAGGCGCTTGGGAGGCACACAACGAGTCTAGACGGCAGACCGCAGACGGCAGACCGCAGACGGCTACCGCCTACCGCCTACCGCCTACCGCCGCTTGACCCGGACGACGAAATCTGGGCGTGCTCCGCGCTTCTCCAGGTTCCCGGCCCTATCCCGGGCCTGGATCCAGAACTCGTACCGGTGGCCGCGGGTGCCGACGAAGGTCTCGGCGCGCCGCCTGGTCTTCTCGATCGTCAGCGGCCTGCCGTTGCCCTCGCGAACCCAGATCCTGTAGGTCTCGATCCCGGACGGGGTGACTCCAGGGCCCGCCGAGTCGCGTCCCCGCCACCGGATGCTGAAGACCCGCTTCGTCGAGCGGCTGCGGCTGCCGTTGCGGCGGCTCGCGGGCGGGACGGTGTCGGCCATCAGCGCCCGTGCCGCCGATACGGCGGCGCCGGCGTCGAGGATGCCCCAGCCGGTCTCGCCGTTCCAGCGCCCGTGGCCGCTGGCGGTGAGCTTCAGCACGCGAATCACGGACGCCGCGCTGAGCTTGGGATTGGCTGCTCGCACCAGCGCAACGGCTCCCGCGACCTGCGGCGCGGCCATGGAGGTCCCCGCCAGGTAGGCGTAGCGGCGATCGCCCTCGAGCGTCGCCCGGCAGAAGAAGCACGGCGAGAGCACCGGCTCAGTCGACTGCCCGGTCTCGATGATCGTCGTGGCCTCGGGGAATGTCGAGAAGATCCCCGGCGGGCCGTCGACGTCGGTGTCGCCGTACGCCGCCAGGGAGATCTGCGAGCCCCGTCCCGCGAACACCGCCCGCTTGGCGGATCCGTCGACGGCAGTCACGACGAGGCCGCGGCCGACCTCGAGGTTGTCGCCGGTGCCGGTCGGCTGAAGGTCCTTGGCAGGGTGGCCGTTCTCGACTCCCGCCGTGTCGGAGGCCGCCGCGATCAGCACGACGTCGTGGCGCCACGCGTAGGAGATCGCGCGCTGCTCGCCGGCGGACTCACGGCCGCCCCCGAAGCTCATGTTGATCACCTTCGCGCCGCGGTTGACGGCGTCGACGATCGAAGCGATCACGCTGGCGCTCGAGAGGTCGCTCTTCTCCATCAGGATCATGCAGTCGAAGCCCGCGCCGGCGATCCCGTTCTGATTGTTGGTCGCCGCACACGCCGTCCCGGCGACGTGGGTCCCGTGGCCGACCTGGTCCAGGGTGTCCGGAGACGTCGCATCCTGGTCTCGGACGGCGACGATCTTGCCCTGAAGCTCAGGGTGCTGGTCGTCGATGCCGGAGTCGATCACACCGACGATCACGCCGGTCCCGCGGCTCAGGTCCCATGCCTGGGGAAAGCCTTCGCGGCGCAGGTACCACTGATAGGGGATCGGGGCCGCGCCGGGCGTCTGAGTGAAGTTCGGGTCGGGGTTGACGATCGCCGGGTCGGCGGGCAGCAACCGCTCGGAGCGGGAGACGACCGGCTCCACGCGGGCCACCGCCGGGTCTCGCCGCAGGCGCCTGGAGAAGTCCGCGAGCCGCTCGCCGCGGGGTACCGCGACCGTGATCACGCCGACCTCCGGCACGGTCGGGCCGGCCCGGCGCAGGTCCAGGCGGGAAGCGACCACCGTGGCTGACGCACTGGCCCGCGGACCCTCGAGCGGGTTCGGCTGCTCGAGCAGCACCACGGCCCGCCGCCCCGTTTCGGCGGTCGCCGGGGACGCCGCAGCGAGCATGACCACCGCGGCGGCCACAGCCGCGATCGCGGAGGTGAGCCTCATGGAAGAAAGCGTAGGGACACCGTCACACGGCGGTATCGGTTGAGGGCGCCAGCCCCCGTAGGGCGGTTGGACGACAAATCTGCGGTCTGCCGTCTGCCGTCTGCGGTCTGCCGTCTGATCTCGGATAGGTTCTCTGGCATGGGCTTCCTCGCACCTACACCACCACCTGTGGACGTCGACGAGTGGAAGAAGCTTCCCCACCTCGAGCGCATCAAGCCGCTCGCCCAGGACTGGGCGGTCAACGGCTTCGGAACGCCGACCGCGATCTATCTCCTGTACGTCGTGAAGCTGATCTTCTTCGTCTTCGCCGGCGCGCTGTTGATCTCGGCAGCCACACCGGGCCTGGGCGGCCTCGGCAACGTCAGCGACTGGTGGTACCAGCCGATCGTCTTCCAGAAGGTGGTCGTCTGGCTGATCCTCTGGGAGGCGCTGGGGCTTGGGTGCGGGTCGATGCCTCTCACTTTCCGGTTCCTGCCCCCCATCGGAGGTCCTCTCTACTGGCTGCGACCGGGGACGATGCGCCTTCCGCCGTGGCCGGACAAGGTTCCCGGCACTCGCGGGACCGCCCGGACGCTGGTCGATGTCGCGCTGTACGCCGGAGTCCTCGGATCCGCCGTGTTCCTGCTCTTCTCGGACGGCGAGGCCGCCGCAGGAGCATCCGCCGGCCGGCTCGACCCGGTGGCGGTGGGCGTCCTGATCGGCTTCATCGCGCTGCTCGGCCTGCGCGACAAGGTCGCCTTCCTGGCCACCCGCCCGGAGGTCTACGTCCCGTTCCTGGTGATCTTCCTGTTCCCGCTGCACAACATGATCGTGGCCGCGCAGTTCGTGTTCCTGTGCATCTGGCTGGGAGCCGCGTCCTCCAAGCTCAATCGGCACTTCCCCTACGTGGTCTCGGTGATGATCAGCAACACGCCGTGGAACCGCTCGCGGAAGGCGAAGGCGCGCCTGTACGAGCACCACCCCGAGGACCTGCGCCCCTCGAGCAACGCGAGGCTCGCGGCGCACCTCGGCACGGCGATGGAGTTCACCCTGCCGATCGTCCTGTTCCTGACCAGCGGCGGCCTGGTCGGGACGCTGGCAGCCATCGGGATGATCATCTTCCACGTCCACATCACCTCGACGTTCCCGCTCGCGGTCCCGCTCGAGTGGAACCTGTTCATGATCTTCGGGATCGGCTTTCTGTTCCTCCACTACGGCGACGTGCCGCTGTCCACGCTCGACAATCCCCTGCTGATCGCGTTCCTGATCGCCGGCAGCGTTCTCATCCCGGTGATCGGGAACTTCTGGCCCGGGAAGGTCTCGTTCCTCCCGGCGATGCGCTACTACGCCGGCAACTGGGCCACCACACAGTGGCTGTTCCGCAAGGACAGCGGCGCGGAGGAGAAGCTCGACAGCACGATCAAGAAGTCGGCGCCGATCGTCGTGAAGCAGCTGACCACGCTCTACGACCGCGACACCGCCGAGTTGCTTCTGGCCAAGGGTCTCGCCTTCCGCTCCATGCACTCACATGGCCGTGCGCTGAACGGCCTCATCTACCGTGCGGTCGACGACGTCGAGGACTACCACGTGCGCGAGGGAGAGCTGATCTCCAATGTGGTCAACGGGTGGAACTTCGGGGACGGCCACCTGCACAGCGCCCAGCTGCTGGAGGCGATCCAGGAACGCTGCAACTTCGCCCCGGGCGAGGTGCGGATCGTCACCCTCGAGTCCCAGCCGGCGCACATCCAGCGACAGCACTACCGGATCTACGACGCCGCGACCGGCCTGATCGAGGAAGGGTGGGTGAACGTCGCGGACATGGTGGCGCAGCTGCCGTGGCTCGACGGGGCCGGCACCTTCCCGGTCGAGGTCGCCGGCGCCGGCGCCCCCGCGGCGCCGGCCGCTGCCCCCATCGCGTGAGCGAAGCGATCATCGTCGGCGCGGGCCCGAACGGGCTCACCTGCGCCGCTGTCCTCGCCCGGGCGGGCGTCAAGGTCACGGTCATCGAAGCCCAGCCCACGATCGGCGGCGGCACGCGCACGTCGGAGCTGACGCTTCCCGGCCTTCTGCACGACCACTGCTCGGCGGTGCATCCGATGGCGCCGATGTCGCCGGCGTTCCAGGAACTGGACCTGGCCGCCCAGGGCCTCGAGTGGCGCCGGCCGGAGGTGGACCTGGCGCACCCGCTTGACGACGGTAGCGCCGCCGTGATGGTGCAATCGGTCGAGGAGACGGCGGCCGGCCTCGGCCCGGACGGCGCGCCATGGAAGCGCCTGTTCGCCCGTAGCGCCGCCGGCTTCCCTGAGCTGAACGAGGACATCACCCGGCCGCTGCTGCACGTTCCGCGGCATCCGCTGCGGCTGGTGCGGTTCGGGCTCCCGGCGGCGCTCCCGGCCGCCGCGGCCGCACGCGGCTTCCGGACGCCCGCGGGCCGGGCGCTGTTCGGCGGCGCGGCCGCGCATGCCCTCAGCCCGCTCTCCCGCCCGCTCAGCTCCGCGATCGGCATGGCGCTGATCACCGCCGGGCACTACGGCGGCTGGCCGGTGGCCCGCGGTGGGTCGCGCGCCATCACCGACGCGCTGGCCGCCGTGGTGGTCGCCGCGGGCGGGAGCATCGAGACGGGGCGAGCGGTCGAGGATCTCGGTGAGCTGCCGGCAGCCGACGCGGTCGTGCTCGACCTCGCCCCGGCGGGCGTCGCCGACGTCGCCGGCGATCACCTTCCGTCACGGGTGCGGCGCGCGTATCGCCGCTACAGGCACGGGCCGGGCGCCTTCAAGGTCGACCTCGCCGTAGATGGCGGGATTCCATGGACCGCCGAGGCCTGCGGCAAAGCCGGAACCGTGCACGTGGCCGGCTCGTTCGAGGAGATCGCGGCAGCCGAGCGGGACGTCAACCGCGGGCGCATGCCCGACCGTCCGTTCGTGCTGCTGGCACAGCAGTACCTGGCCGACCCCTCGCGCTCGGCCGCCGACGTTCATCCGATCTGGGCCTACGCCCACGCGCCCAACGGCTACGACGGCGACGCCACCGACGCGCTGCTGGGCCAGATAGAGCGGTTCGCTCCCGGCTTCCGTGAGCGGATCGTCGCCCAGTCCGTGCGGCGCACCAGCGAGTTCTCGATCTACAACCGCAACTACGTCGGCGGGGACATCATCACCGGCGCCAACACCGTCAAGCAGATGATCGTCCGCCCACGACTCACCCTTCGGCCCTACAGCACCGGAGCCCACGGCGTCTACGTCTGCTCGGCCGCCACTCCGCCGGGTGCCGGCGTGCACGGGATGAACGGGTACAACGCCGCCCGCGTGGTCTTAGGCGACCTCGGAGCCGGATAGGTCGCTCGACACCGGGGGCGTCGGCCGGATCACGATCACCTCGGCGGGTGCGTTGGACAGCAGCCACGCGACGTCCTCCGAAGCGAAGCCCTCGCTGGTTGAGGTCGCCGCCGAGACGACGATACGGTCGAATCGCTCGTGCTCGAGCAGCAGCTCGAGGCCGTGGCGAGGGTCGCGCGCACGCTCGATGCGAGTGTCCACCGCCACGTGTGCGCGCCGGGCCTTCTGCTCGATCGTCTCGAGCAGCGGCATCGCGACCTCGCACTCGGCCTGTATCGGCGCCTCGAGCGACCGGTCCATCGGCACCATCGCGATGTAGGCCGGCACGAGCGTTGCGTCCTGCACGGCGGCCAGTCGCAGCGCACCTTCGAGTGTGCGCGACGAGACGGAAGCCCCGAGGAACGGGAACAGGATCCGCCCTCCGCTGCCACTGCCTTTCGTCCGCCGCCCGAACATCGTCAGTGCTCCGCCTCCGGCAGCAGAGTCCGGTCGGCGACGATTCGCACGTCGACTCCCGGGACCTGGCGGACTATTCGCTCCGGCAGCGGCTCGGAGAACCGGCGTAGACCCTGCCGGCTCCGCGGCCGCCCGAGGAAGACGTATGTGGTGCCGCGTTCCGCCGCAACGCGCTTGACGACCTGGGAGATGTCCTCGCCCTCCTCGACCATGAAGTTCGCGCCGAGCACTGACGCCAGCCGGCGCAGCGCCTCCAGCTGCTCGCGCTCCTTCCCTTCGGGGTGAGCGCCCGGCCTCATGACATGGAGGAGATCGAGGTCGGCGCCGAGGCGCTGGGACGAGCGCCAGGCACGGCGGACCAGGCGCTGCGCGCTCGGTTCGAGCGTCACGAGCGCCAGCAGCTGCTCTCCCACCGCGCCCGCACTCTCGTCCGCGAGCCGCTCTCTGCGCGTGCCGAGCGCTTCTGCGGGAACGATCCGCCTCGCCTCCACGTCCTCGGCGACCTGCCTCAGCGCGATCTCACGGAGCGTGGCGAGGTTCTCGACCTTGAAGAAGTTGTTCAGCGACGTCTCGATTCGCTCAGGCGGATAGACCCTCCCTTCGCGCAGCCGGCGGATCAGCGCCTCGGGCGTGATGTCGACCAGCACGACCTCGTCGGCGGCCGCGAGCACCCCGTCGGGAAAGGTCTCCCGCACCCGCACGCCTGTGAGCTCGGCCACCTGGTCGTTGAGGCTCTCGAGGTGCTGGACGTTGACGCTCGAGAACACGTCGATCCCGGCGTCCAGCACGTCCTCGATGTCCTCGTAGCGCTTGCGATGCTCGACCCCCGGAGCGTTGGTGTGTGCCAGCTCGTCGATCAGGACGAGCTCGGGCGCTCGCTGGAAGATGACCGGGAGGTCCATTTCCTCCAGCTGCGTGCCGCGGTAGTCGACGGTGCGGCGCGGCAGCGACTCGAGGCCCTCCGCCTGGGCGATCGTCTCGGCGCGCCCGTGCGGCTCCAGGTAGGCGATCACGACATCACGCCCCGCGACCTGCTCGGACCGGCCCTCCTGGAGCATGCGGTACGTCTTGCCGACTCCCGCGGCCATGCCGAGGAAGATCTTGTGGTGACCGCGGTCCTCGCTGGCCATGCGTTCATTGTCGTGCAGTGCTAGGCGTTCCCGCCGTCATGGCCGCTCGTCGGAGGTGGCTGATCATCACACCCCGAGTAACCCGTGGATGACGAGGTCGACCAGCTTGATGCCGATGAACGGCGCGATCAGGCCCCCGAGCCCATAGATGAGCAGGTTCCGGCGCAGCAGCGCTGTTGCGCCCACCGGGCGGTAGCGGACTCCCCGCAGCGCCAGTGGCACCAGCATCGGAATGATCAGCGCGTTGAAGATGATGGCCGAGAGAACCGCGGACTGCGGGCTGCCCAGCGACATGATGTTGAGGGAGTCGAGCGGTCCCTTCGTGTCTCCCGCCGCGACATATGTCGCCGCAAAGATGGCCGGCAGGATCGCGAAGTACTTGGCGACGTCGTTGGCCACCGAGAACGTCGTCAACGCACCTCGCGTGATCAGCAGCTGCTTCCCGACTTCGACGATCTCGATCAGCTTGGTGGGATTGGAGTCGAGGTCGACCATGTTGCCCGCCTCACGGGCCGCCTGGGTCCCGGTGTTCATGGCCACGCCGACGTCCGCCTGGGCGAGCGCGGGTGCGTCGTTCGTCCCGTCGCCGGTCATCGCCACCAGGAGCCCTTCACGCTGGCGCTCGCGGATCAGCTCGAGCTTTCGCTCCGGAGTCGCCTCGGCGAGGAAGTCGTCCACCCCCGACTCCTCGGCGATCTTCGCCGCTGTCAGCGGGTTGTCGCCGGTCACCATCACCGTTCGGATCCCCATCGCCCGCAGCTCCGCGAAGCGGACGTCCATGCCCTCCTTGACCACGTCCTTCAGGTAGACGACCCCGAGGATCCTGTTGTCACGCGCCACGGCCAGCGGCGTGCCGCCCTCCTTGGCGATCCGGTTCGTCGCCACCTCGAGCTCCGGCGGCGCCGAGCCGCCATCGGCCGTTACCCAGCCGACGATCGCGTCGCCCGCGCCCTTGCGTAGGCGGGTGCCGTTGAAGTCCACGCCGCTCATGCGCGTTTCGGCCGTGAAGGGAACGAACTGCGCGGTCGGGTCGAAGTGGTGCTCGCGGATCCCGTACTGCTTGGCCAGCACGACTATCGAGCGGCCCTCGGGAGTCTCGTCGGCCAGGGAGGCCATCTGGGCCGCCTCGGCGAGCTCGCTCTCCCCGACTCCGGGCATCGGGACGAACTCCGTCGCCTCGCGGTTGCCGAGGGTGATCGTGCCGGTCTTGTCGCGCAACAGC
>Ga0207648_10006803_pt1 | contig 11335 bp, 7 predicted proteins | sample KBSMisM32_FD_184310 | JGI IMG/M metagenome (GOLD analysis project Ga0207648, IMG submission 184310) | Miscanthus rhizosphere microbial communities from Kellogg Biological Station, Michigan, USA - KBS Miscanthus M3-2 (SPAdes) (version 2) | ecosystem: Host-associated > Plants > Roots > Rhizosphere... | reverse complement strand
GCGCGGCCTTGTCGAGCTTGACCGCGTAGCCGAGGCCGGCTTCCCACGGCGTCTCGTCGGGCGAGAGCTCCGCGCCCCAGGCACGCCGGCCGGCTTCGATGCGTAACGCATCGATCGTGTAGTAGCCCGCGTCCTTCAATCCGAATCGCGGTCCGGCGTCGCACAGCGCGTCGTAAAGCGTCGCGCATTGATCGACCGGCACGTAGAGCTCGTAGCCGGGGCCCCCGACGTAGCTCATGCGCGCGGCACGAACGCGCGCATAGCCGACGTCGACCGTGGCGACGCGCGAGAACGGGAGCGCATCCTTGCCGAATTTGTCGGACGACAGCGATTCGAGCAGGGCCTGCGCCTTCGGGCCCATGACCGAGATCACCGACCATGCGCCCGTCACGTCGACGAGCGACGCGTGCTCGTCGGGACCGATCTGGCGCTCGATCCGGGAGAAGTCGCGCGTCGCCTGCGCCGAGCCGGTCAGGATGAAGAACTCGCGCTCGCTCACGCGCAGGATCGTGAGATCGCTCTCGAACCCGCCGCGCGCGTTCAGCATCGCCGTGTAGACCATGCGGCCGGGCGGCACGTCGAGCTCGTTCGCGCAGAGCCGCTGCAGGACGGCGAGCGCGTCGCGGCCCTTCAGCACGGCCTTCGCGAACGACGTCTGGTCGAACACGACGCAGTCCTCGCGGCAGGCGCGCTGCTCGTCGAGCACCCACGGCAGCCAGCCGGGCGTGCCGAGCGTCGGCGGCGGTTCCTCGGCGCCGACCGGCAGGAAATAGTTCGCGCGCTCCCACCCTAGCCTGCTGCCGAACACCGCGCCCTTGGCGGCGAGGCGGTCGTACAGCGGCGAGCGGCGCAGCGGCCGCACCGTCTTCAACTCCTCGCGCGGCCAGCGCATCGCGTAGTGCAGGCCGAGCGACTCGACCGTGCGATCCGCGAGATGGCGACGGTTCGCGTGGAACGGCGCGAAGCGGCGGATGTCGACGTCCCACAGGTCGAGCGGCGCCTCGCCGTCGACGATCCATTGCGCGACGAGCTTGCCGGCGCCGCCGGAGTTCGCGATGCCCGCCGAGTTGAAGCCCGCGCACACGAAATAGCCGCCGAGCGACGGCGCCTCGCCGAGGATGAAGTTGCCGTCGCCGGTGAAGCTCTCGGGACCGTTCAGCAGCATCTTGACCTGCGCGGTCTCGAGGCAGGGGGTGCGGTGGATCGCGGCCTGCATCAGAGGCTCGAACTGGTCCCAGTCCTCGCCCAGCAGCTGGAACTCGAAGCCGTCGGGAATCGGGTCGACGCGCCATGGCTTCGCGACCGGCTCGAATCCGCCCATGACCAGGCCGCCGACTTCCTCCTTGTAGTAGATGTAGCCGTCGGGGTCGCGCATGACCGGCAAGTCGGGCGAGACGCCGGGAATCGGCTCGGTGACGATGTAGAAGTGCTCGGCGGCGTAGAGCGGCACGTCGACCCCGGCCATCGCGCCGAACGCGCGCGCCCACTGGCCCGCGCAGTTGACGACGACGTCGCAGCCGATGGCGTGCGTATCGCCGTCGACGATCACGTCGACGCCGCGCACGCGCCCATCCTTCGTGCGCACGCCGGTCACGCGCGCGCCTTCGACGATGCGCGCGCCACCCATGCGCGCGCCGCGGGCGAGCGATTGGGTGAGGTCGGTCGGATTGGCCTTGCCGTCGCCCGGGATCCACACCGCGCCCGCCAGGTCGTCGGTTCGCAGGATCGGCGCTCGGCGTCCCGCGTCCTCGGGCGAGACGAACTCGAACTCGATGCCGAAGCTCTTCGCGCGCGCCATCTGGCGCTTGAACATCGCGAGGCGCTCGGGCGTCTTCGCGACGTTGAGCGAGCCGCACTGCTTCCACCCCGTCGCGAGCCCGGTCTCCTTCTCGAGCGTCGAATAGAGCTCGATGCCGTAGCGGCTCATGCGCGTGGCGTTGCGCGTCGCCCGGAGCTGGCCGACCAGGCCGGCCGCATGCCACGTCGTCCCGCAGGTGAGCTTGCCCTGCTCGAGCACGACGACGTCGCGCCAGCCGAGCCTGGTCAGGTGGTACGCGGTCGAGCAGCCGGCGATGCCGCCGCCGACGACGATGGCGCGAGCGTGCGAGGGCAGCGGCGCGCTCATAGACGCAACGCGGCGACGCCGGCCACGACGGTCACCGCGCCGGCCATCCGCTTCCACCCGAAGCCTTCCTTGAGCACCCAGGCGCCGATCGCGGCGGCGAACAGCACCGAGACCTCGCGCAGCGCGGCGACGACCGCCACGGGCGCTTGCGTCATCGCCCAGAGCGCGATGCCGTACGCGGCGAGGCTCGCGGCGCCGCCACCGATCGCGCGCCGCCAGCGCGAAACCAGGTAGTCGTGCGCGACGCGTCCGCGCGTGGCGTAGATCCACGCGAGGTAGGGCAGGCCTTCGAGGAAGATGAGCCAGCAGACGTAGGCGGCCGCGTTGTGCGAGGCGCGCGTCCCCGCGCCGTCGACCAGCGTGTAGAGCGCGATGATCAGCGCGTTGGCGAGCGCCCAGCCGGCCGCGACGGCCGTGTGCCGGCCGCCCGCGTACCACGCGATCACGAGGATGCCGAGCGAGATCAGCGCGATGCCGGCGAGCGTGGTCGCCGTCGGGTGCTCGCCGAGGAACACGATGCCGAGCACGGTGACGATCAGCGGCGCGACGCCGCGCATCAGCGGATATGCGAACGACAGGTCGCCGCGCCGGTACGCGCCGGCGAGCGTCACGTAATAGCCGAAGTGGATGACCGCCGAGACGAGCATGTAGGGCCACGCGGCGCGGTCGGGCGCGCCCACGAACGGCAGCATCGCAAGCGCGACGATCGAGCCGCCGGCGACGATCAGCGCGGTGTCGAGCAGCGGCTCGCCGGCCGCCTGCTTGAGCATCGCGTTCCAGAGCGCATGCAGGAATCCTGCGCCGAGGACGGCCAGCGTCACCGGCAGCGTGATTTCGGCGGCGGGCACGTCAGGCGACGGTCGGCTTGCCCTTCGACCAGCGCGGGCCGCCGCGGTCGCCGCCCTCGGCGGGCTCGTCCTCGGGCGACGCGCTCTTGAGCCGCGTGTGCGCGAGCACGCCGGCCTGCTCGAGGATCGGGTAGGCGATCGAGCAGACGTGCGAGTTGATGCGCTTCATGTCCGAGATGAGGTCGAGGTGCAGCGACGAGGTCTCGATGCTCTCGACCGTGTTGCCGGCGAGGCGGGCGAGGTGCGTGTCGGCGTAGGCGCGCTCGAGGTCGCGGAACAGCACCTTCTGCGCGAGCAGCTCCTGCGCGCTCTTGAGGTCGCCGTTCAGGAACACGCTCATGCCGAGGCGCAGGTTCGCGACCAGCCGGGCGTGCAGGTCGCAGATCTCGGCCATGCCGGCCTCGGAGAAGTTGCGGCCCTTGTCGATCTTCTTGTCCTGGACGTCGGACAGGATGCGCTCGATGATGTCGCCGACCTGCTCGAGGTTGATCGTGAACGACACGATGTCGGCCCAGCGGCGGCCTTCGCGCTCGTCGAGCGCCTCGCGCGAGATCTGCGTCAGGTACAGCTTGACCGCCGTGTAGAGCGAGTCGACCGTGTCGTCCATGTCGCGCAGCTGGCGCGCGAGGCCGCGGTCGTTGGTCTTCAGCACCGTCAGCATGCCGGTCAGCATGTGCTCGACCGTGTCGCCGATGCGAATCGCCTCGCGCGCTGCGTTGGAGATCGCGAGCGTCGGCGTGTCGAGCGCGGACGGATCGAGGTGGCGCGGCTTCGAGGGGTCGTCGCTGGTCGGCCGCGTCGGCAGCAGGCGCTCGGCGACGCGGGCGATCCGGTCCGTGAAGAAGATGAACGTGAGCGCGATGCCGAGGTTGAACAGCAGGTGGAACGCGACGACTTCCTGGCCCGCGTCGAGCGCCATCGACTCGACCAGGCGCAGCAGCGGATTCACGAGCGGGATCGCGATGACGACGCCGATCAGCTTGAACAGGAAGTTGCCGAGCGTCACGCGACGCGCTTCCGGCGGCGAGCGCAGCGTCGAGAGCATGCCGAGCGTGCCGCTGCCGAGGTTCGCGCCGAGCACGAGGCCCAGCGCGACCGGCGGCGCGATCACGCCGAGCTGCGCGAGCGCCGCGACGAGCAGCACGACCGCGAGGCTCGAGTAGCACAGGATCGTCACCAGCGCCGCGACCAGCACGTCGAGCATCACGTCGCCGGTGAGCGAGGCGAACAGCACCTTGACGCCGGCGGCGCTGACGATCGGCTGCGCCGCGACGCGGATCCATTGCAGCGCGAAGAGGATGAGGCCGAGGCCGATCAGGATGCGGCCGAAGCGGCCGACCCGCGTCGCCTGGCGCGCGAGGAACAGGACCACGCCGCAGAAGATCAGGAGCGGCGCCAGCCACGACATGTCGAACGACAGCACGACCGTGACGATCGACGTGCCGACGTCGGCCCCGAGCATGACGGCCAGCGCGCTGGCCGTCGTGATGATCCCCTGGCCGGCGAACGCGGCGACGATCAGCGCCGTGGCGGTCGAGCTCTGGATCAGGCCGGTCACGCCGATGCCCGCCGTGAACGCGGCGAGGCGGTTGCGCGCGACGCTTCGCCGCAGGACGCGCCGCAGGTCGCCGCCGTACAGGCGCAGGATCCCGGTGCGCACGATGTGCGTGCCCCACACCAGGAGCGAGACGCCGGCCAGCAGGTTGAGGAGCGTCTGCATCAGTGCGGACGCCCGACGTCGCTCAACGCTTCGTCGAGGATGTCGAACGCGCGGTCGAGGTCGTCGCGCGCGATCACCAGCGGCGGCGAAAGCGCGATCACGTTGCCCTGGCCGACCTTGAACGAAAGGCCGCGCGCGAGGCAGCCGTACATGACGCGCTCGGCTTCCTCGCGTGCCGGCGAGCCGTCCTGGCGGTTGAGCTCGAGTCCCAGCAGCAGGCCGACGCCGCGCACGTCGCCGACGAGCGGATGGCGGTCGGCGAGCGCATGCATGCGGTCGAGCGCATGCGCGCCGAGCTCGCGCGCGCGCTCGCACAGGCCCTCGTCGGCGATGACGTCGAGCGTCGCGAGCGCGGCCGCGCATCCGACCGAGCTCTTCTCGTGCGTGTAATGGCCGAGCGCACGGTCGCCCGCGACGTCGAGGTCGCGGCGCGCGATGAGGGCGGCCATCGGGAACACCGCGCCGCCGAGCCCTTTGCCGAGGACGACCATGTCCGGAACGATCCCGTAGCGCTCGAAAGCGAACATCGTGCCCGTGCGGCCCAGCCCGATCGGGACCTCGTCGAGGATCAGGAGCGCGCCGTGGCGGTCGCAGGCGTCGCGCAGCCGCTTGTAGTAGGCGGGCGGCGGGATCTGGACGTCCGTGCAGCGCACGGTCTCGACGATGACCGCGGCGACGTCCTGCTCCTTGCCCAGCACGTAGTCGACGTAGTCGGCGCAGCGCGCGTCGCAGGTTCCGCCGCAGCCGAACGTGCATGCGCGCGGGTCGCACGGCGGCACGTGCTCGGCGCCCGGCAGCAGCGGACCGATGTCGCGGCGGAACATGGCCTCGCCGCCGATGGAGATCGCGTCGAGCGAAGCGCCGTGGAATGCGTCCCACATCGAGATGGTCTTGTGCCGCCCGGTCGCGACGCGCGCGAGCTTGAGCGCCATGCCGATCGCCAGCGTGCCGCCCGGGGCGAGCAGCACCTTGCCGAGCGGGTCGGGGGCGAGCGCGCCCAGCCGTTCGGCGAGCTCGACCGCAGCCGTGTTGGTGAATCGGCGCGGCGAGAACGGCAGCGTGTCGAGCTGGCGCTTGACCGCGTCGATGACGCGCGGATGGCGGTAGCCGACCTGGTGGACGTTGTTGCCGTGGAAATCCATGAAGCGGCGGCCGTCGACGTCGGTCAGCCAGATGCCCTCGGCCTCGACCAGCGCGTCGAAGCAGGGCGTCGAGAGCGACTGGTGCAGGTAGGCCGCGCCGTCGCGGTCGAGGAGGGCGCGCGTCGCGCCGCGCACGTGGTCGCGCTCCCACGCCCGGCGCAGCGGCGAAAGGTTGACGTCACCTTCGCTGGTGTCGGGCGCCGGTGAGTCCTTTACCACGGCAGCGAATAGGTCTTGACGTTGGTGAAGCTCTTCATCGCCTCTTGCACGCCTTCCTTGTGGCCGAGCCCCGAGTCCTTGATGCCGCCGAACGGCGTGAGCTCGAGGCGGTAGCCCGGCACCTCGCGCACGTTCACCGTGCCGACGTGGAGCTCGCGCACGAGCCGCGTGATCACGTCGAGGCGGTTGGTGCACACCGACGAGGATAGCCCGTAGGCGGTGCCGTTGGATATGGCGATCGCGTGGTCCAGGTCACGGAACCGGATCACCGGCGACACCGGACCGAAGGTCTCGGTCTTCACGACGTTCATCTCCGGATCGACATGGTCGATCACGGTGGGCGAGTAGACCGCGCCGCGGCGCTCGTTGCCGGCGAGGAGCTTCGCGCCGCGCGCGACGGCGTCGTTCACGCGCGCCTCGAAGTTCTTCGCGGCCGCCTCGTCGATGACCGTGCCCATCTCGAGCGTGTCGTCCATCGGGTCGCCATAGGTCCAGGCGCGGGTCTTCGCGACCAGCTTCTCGACGAACGCATCGGCGACCTTGTCGTGCACGAGGATGCGCTTGACGGCCGTGCAACGCTGGCCCGAATTCTTGTAGGACCCCGCGGCGGCGAGCGACGCGGCCTCCTCGAGGTCGGCGTCGTCCATCACGATGATCGGGTCGTTGCCGCCGAGCTCGAGCACCTGGCGCTTGTACACGGCCTTCGCCGCGATGACCTTGCCGACGGCGACGCCCCCGGTAAAGGTAACCAGGTCAACGTCGGGGTTCGTGAGCATCTCGTCGGCGATCTCGCGCGGGTCGCCGGTGACGACCTGGTACATCGGCGGCGGCAGGCCGGCTTCGTACAGGATGTCGGCGAGGACGAGCGCGGACAGCGGCGTCTTCTCGGTCGGCTTCAGCACCATCCGGTTGTTGGTGGCGACCGACGGGGCGACCTTGTGCGCCACCTGGTTGAGCGGATGGTTGAACGGCGTGATCGCCGAGATCACGCCGAGCAGCGGCTCGCGCAGCGTGTAGACCTTGCGCGACTTGCCGTGCGGCGTCAGGTCGCAGGAAAAGACCTGGCCGTCGTCCTGCAGCGCGGCGTTGCCGGCGAACGTGAACACGTCGCACGCGCGGCCGACCTCGTAGCGCGAGTCCTTCTTGCCGATCCCGCACTCGGCGGTGATCAGGTCCGAGATGGCTTCGGCCCGCGCGCGGATCAGCTCGGCGGTCCGGCGGCAGATCTCGTAGCGCTGGTAGCGCGTCAGCGTCGGCTTGTACGCCTTCGCGATCGCGAACGCGCGGCGAATGTCGTCGACGGTTCCCTTGGGGACCGTGCCGACGACCGCCCCGGAGTACGGGTTGCGCACCTCGAGCACGTGCTTGCCGCCGACGCGCTCGCCGCCGATGCGCATCTTCTCGCGCAAGGTTTGGCCGGAGCGCAGACCTCCCAACTCGGTCATCTTGTTCATGGTCAGCTGTCCAGGCGGTTCAGCGCGAGGTCGAAGGCGTCGAAATTGCGCCAGCGCCGGTCGGGCAGGGGCGTCGCCGGCGGGCGGTTCGCGATCAGCGGAACTTGCTGCTCCGAGACGCCGCCGTGCGAGCGCAGCGGCGCGTCGAGTCCCGACAGGTCGTGGCGCGTGCGGCTCGTGCCGAGCGTCCACAGCCGCTCGGCGATCACGACGATGTCGCCGACGAGGTCGGGAGGCAATTCGTAGCGGCGGCACGCCTCGTCGCGGCCGAGCACCTGCCACACGCCCGGCACCGAGCGCAGCCGCACCTCGGCGTCGCCCACGTGGTCGGGCGGCAGGTAGATCGTCGCGAAGCTGCCGAGCGCGCCGTGGTGCACGACGTAGGGGTCGGTGATCGGCAGGATCACGCGCGCGCACGCGGGACCGTACCAATGGTCGGCGATGTCCTGCAGGAACACGATGTTCGGCCGGCCGAACGCGTCGGTCTTCGCATTCATGCCGTGGTCGGCCGTGACCACGACGGTCGCGCCGAGCTGGTCGAGCCGGGCGAGGTAGTGATCCATCATGCCGACGAACGCGTTGGCGCCCGGCGTGCCCGGCGCGTGCTTGTGCTGCACGTAGTCGGTCGTCGACAGGTACATGATGTCCGGCCGCCGGCGCTCGAGCAGCGCGACGCCCGAGGCGAACACGAACTCGGAAAGCGCCGCGCTGTAGACCGACGGCAACGCCATGCCGGTCAGCGCCATCGCGTCCGAGATGCCGTTGTCCGCGGCCGAGACCTTGTCGGCTTTCTCGGAGCTGAAGCAGATGCCCGCGAGCTTGTGGCCCAGCATCGCGCGGAGCTTGTCCTTCGCGGTGATGACGGCGACGTTCGCGCCGGCGTCCGCGAACGCGGCGAGCAAGGTGCCGCTGCGCAGGAAGCGCGGGTCGTTCATCATGACCTCGGCCTGGCTGTCGCGGTCCCAGAAATAGTTGCCGCAGATGCCGTGCACCGACGGCGGCGCGCCGGTGACGATCGACATGTTGTTCGGATTCGTGAACGACGGCACCACGCAATCGGCGGTGACGCAGGTGCCCCGGTCGGCGAGCCCCGCGAACCACGGCGCGGCGCCGGCGCCGATCGCGAGGTTGATGTAGTCGGGCTCGCAACCGTCGACGCACACGACGACCACGGGCTGCTTGGGCGGCTGGTAGGTGCGGCCGTTGAGGGAGACGGGTTCGGTCATGGGCGGAAGGGTCAGGCGGACTTGCGCGCGCGGCGCGGCCGCGTGACGGGCAGGGGATGGCCGGTCTTGCGGTGCATGCGGTCGCGGCTCGCGACGACGTGCTCGCGCAGCAGGCGCCCGGCTGCGGCGGCCTGGCCGGCGGCGATGCAGTCGACGATCGCGCGATGCTCGCCGAGCGAGACCGACGGGATGCCGGTCTGGTCCAGCGTGGCGCGGCGGTACAGCGACAGCTCGTTGACCAGGCGCCGGTAGAGCGCGAGCAGCTTCGCGTTGCCCGCGAGCTCGACCAGCCGGTCGTGGAAGCCGAGGTTCGTCTCGTGGTACGCGTCGAGGTCGCCGCGGGCGACCGCGCGCTCCATTCGCTCGAGCCTGACCCGGAGGTCCGCGATGTCGAGCGCGTCGGCGTTCTGCGCGGCGAGCCGGCCCGCGAAGTCGTCGAGGACGGCGCGCAATTCGTAGATCTCGTCGGCCTCGCCGATGCCGACCTGGCGCACGAACACGCCGCGGTTCTTTTCCAGCCGCACGAGGCCCGACGCCTCGAGCGCCCGGAACGCCTCGCGGACGGGGCCGCGCGAGACGCCGAGGCGCTCGGCCACCGCGGCCTCGTTGAGCTTCTTGCCGGCGCCAAGCTCGCCGGCCAGGATCATCCGCTCGAGCTCGCGCTGGACCAGCGAGGGCAGCGAGTTGGAGCGCACCAGCGCGATGCTTTCGGCGGCCGCCGGGAGCGACGACGCACCGTTCACGGGCACGCGGTCGCGATCGGCGGCGGGACGGGCGGCCGCCCGGCGAACTGGGGTCTTCGGCATGTTGCGTATTGGACGCGCAGGGGTGTAGATTGTCAACAATCTGCAATCCGCACCCGTCATGCTTCGTTGCCGCTGGAAGGCCTACCGCGTAGCATCTTCGGGCTTCGTGACGCCGCTTGTGGCGGCGCCGACCTAAGCCTTTACCCCACCCCTCGCCCCAAGGAGTGTCCCCGATGAAACCCCGTACCGGCTTGCGCTGGCTCGTCCCGTTCCTCGCCGCCGTCCCGCTCGTGCTCGCGACCTCCGCGCATGCGCAGAAGACCACGCTGACCGTCTACACCGCGCTGGAGACCGACCAGCTCAAGGCCTACCAGGAAGGCTTCAACAAGGCGAACCCGGACATCGAGCTGGTCTGGGTGCGCGATTCGACCGGCGTCATCACGGCGAAGCTGATTGCCGAGAAGTCGAACCCGAAAGCCGACGTCATCATGGGTGTCGCCGCGACCAGCATGGGCATCTTCGCGACCGAAGGGATGCTCGAGCCCTATGCGCCCGCCGGACTGTCGCGCATCGCGTCGCAATACCGCGAGGCCAAGAACCCGCCCAACTGGGTCGGCATGGACGTGTGGGGCGCGACGATCTGCTTCAACACGGTCGAGGCCGCGAAGCGGAACATCCCGAAGCCCGAGACCTGGAAGGACCTGACCAAGCCTGCATACAAGGGCCAGATCGTGATGCCGCACCCGGCGTCGTCGGGCACGGGCTACTTCGACGTGACCGCGTGGCTGCAGGTGTACGGCGAGGCCGAAGGCTGGAAGTTCATGGACGGGCTGCACGAGAACATCGCGCAGTACATGCACTCGGGCTCGCGCCCGTGCGCGTCCGCCGCGAACGGCGAGTACGTCGTCGGCATCTCGTTCGAGTACCGCGCGAACCGCGAAAAGGCGCAGGGCAAGCCGATCGACCTCGTGTTCCCGAAGGAAGGTCTCGGCTGGGACCTCGAGGCCATCGGGATCTACAAGGGCACGAAGAACCAGGCCGCCGCGCGCAAGCTGATGGACTGGGCCGCCTCCGACGAGGCGATGGCGCTCTACGCGAAGAATTTCGCGATCGTCGCCGTGCCGACGCTCTCGCAGCCGCTGCCCAACGTGCCGTCGAACTACGGCGCGATGCTGGTCAAGAACGACTTCGACTGGGCGGCGAAGAATCGCGACAAGATCCTCGCCGAGTGGTCGAAGCGCTACGAGAGCAAGGCGGCGCCCAAGTAGGGCCGCGCGCGGTCGCATGACGAACGCTCCCGAAGCGCTCCAGATCGAAGGCATCCACAAGGCCTTCGGGAGCTTCGTCGCGCTGAAGAAGATCGATCTCGCCATCCACCCGGGCGAGCTGGTTTGTTTCCTCGGGCCGTCGGGCTGCGGCAAGACCACGCTGCTGCGCATCATCGCGGGGCTCGAGTCGCAGACGTCCGGCCGCGTGATCCAGAACGGGCGCGACGTGTCGAACGCGCCGCCGGCCGCGCGCGACTACGGGATCGTGTTCCAGTCGTACGCGCTGTTCCCGAACCTCACGATCCGCGACAACATCGCCTACGGGCTCGTCAACCGGCGTCGCGACCGCGCGTCGATCGAGGCGCGCGTGGCCGAGCTCCTGACGCTGGTCGGGCTGCCGTCGTCGGGGCCGAAGTATCCGGCACAGCTCTCGGGCGGGCAGCAGCAGCGCATCGCGCTCGCGCGTGCGCTCGCGACGGCGCCGTCGCTTCTGCTGCTCGACGAACCGCTGTCCGCGCTCGACGCGAAGGAGCGCGACCGGCTGCGAGGCGAGATTCGGCATCTCCAGAAGCGGCTCAAGGTCACCA
>Ga0207648_10006799_pt1 | contig 11336 bp, 12 predicted proteins | sample KBSMisM32_FD_184310 | JGI IMG/M metagenome (GOLD analysis project Ga0207648, IMG submission 184310) | Miscanthus rhizosphere microbial communities from Kellogg Biological Station, Michigan, USA - KBS Miscanthus M3-2 (SPAdes) (version 2) | ecosystem: Host-associated > Plants > Roots >... | reverse complement strand
ACAGAGTAAAGAAGACTAACTATTAGCAGAGCTTGCGTAGCAGAGATCATTCACTTACCATTGTTGGTCACTCAAATTAACGGCGCAAAGATACACTATATGAAGGAGATTTAATGTTATTATTTTGAAAATATTGGAAGTAAAAGCTGCCAGACATTGGCTTTTAATCAATAAACTTTATCGCACTATCCACTTTAATGGTAAACACTCAAAATAAGATTCTAATGACTGCCGGTTTCTTATTTGTCTTTTACTTTTTCCAGTTCCCAATCATCTGTTCTAAATGGTGTTAACGGCAAACCTTCCTTGCTGAATACGTTTGACATGGCTGTATTACTAAAGGAAAATCTAACTGCAACGGGATTAGGTACCTGTTTGCTGGATAAAATGATTTTGTCTTTCTCCAGTTTAGCTTCTGCTGGTACAAACAGTTTATCTACTCCGGCAACGTAAAATTCCGTTGGTTTGGCGTTTTCTTTTGTCATAAAACCGTTAGGTGCATTGTCAAAAATCAGGGTCACTTTGTTCTTATTTATCTCCATGCTCCTGAACATTGGACTCCTGGCTCCAGGGATATTCTGTTTGTAATTGTCAACCAGCGCAAGATTGGCCAACCTGATCCCAACATCATATTTATTCTTTGGATGAATATCCTCGATATTATCTACAAGGTCGGTGACAACCACCATTCCTGTATTGGGATACTTCAATAATTTGGATTGTTGCTCCATAACTATTGCTCCTTCATACCTCCAGTTATAATGAAAAGGAGCGATCTGTACATAATAAAATGGAAAATTCCTGTCAAATGCCTTTCTCCAGGCACCTATCATGTTTGACAAAGTCCATTCGTAAGTTGATCCAATACTGGTATTGGCTTCTCCCTGGTACCAGATTGCGCCTCCAATTCCGTAATTGGTAATGGGTGATACCATGGCATTGTAAATATAGCCCGGTACGTTAGGTCCCCACACAGTTTCCTTTAATTGGGAAGCTGCTCCTTTCATAACCGGATCGCCAAAAATAACGTCTGAAGGTGTCCAAACTTCGGCAGGTGTTCCTCCCCATGCGGTTTCTATCAGACCGATAGGTACGTTGAGTTGCTGCTGTAATTTTTTTCCAAAGAAATACCCCACCGCACTGAACCCATTTAAACTTTCTGGTCCGCAAGTCTCCCATTTGGCCTGCACATTTTCCTGGGGATATTGAGAAGTGGCTCGTGGTATATGAAAGAGTCGGATATTATCATTTTTACTGTTCGGCATTTCCTCTTTGATCTGAGAGGTATTGCTCATTTCCATATTGGATTGCCCGGAACATACCCAAACCTCACCGATCAGTATATTTTCCAGTTTGATAGTATTCCATCCCCGAATAGTAATTGTATAAGGTCCTCCGACAGCTGGGGTTTTGATCTTTATTTTAAAAGTTGCATTAGAGGTGCCGGTTACGGAATCAGTGATATTGTTCCAGGATGTAGTAATATAAATTTTTTCACCAGGATCAGCCCAGCCCCAAAGATTTACGGTTGATTGTTGCTGCAGCACCATATTGCTTGCAATTATAGCAGGCAGTCTTACAGCACCAAAAGCAATAGAGGTAATAATAGAAATAGCCAAAAAGAGCAGTAACTGCTTTTTCATAATATGAGCTTTATTAAAAAAGAATTACAGGATGCAGTTAAAGATAAGAAGAGTGTTTTACACAGCTATCCTGTTTCTTAGGTGCTCAATAAATGTTTATCTTTCCGACCTAAACAGGGATAGATGATTAGCAAGGGAATTTTACAATGCTTTTTTTCACTGGTTCTACTAACTGGTTTTGTTAACAGGTCCTCAGCCCAGGAAAGTGATATTGGCAACTGGTTCATTTATTTCGGAAATCAACAGATAAGCAAAAAATGGAACTGGTGGAATGAAGTTCAATACCGGAATTATAATGCGATTGGCGATATGGAGCAATTACTCTTTCGTACCGGAATAGGTTATAATCTTTCAGAGAATAATAACAACCTGCTATTGGGTTATGGACTGATTCTTTCCCGTCCCTATATTCCAAATACTAAAGAAAAGGATAAACTTACTGAACACAGGATCTATCAGCAGTTTATCACCCGGCAGGAGTTTGGAAGGGTTTATTTACAACATCGCTACCGCCTGGAAGAACGATTCCTGCCATCAGATTTTCGTATGCGATTCCGTTACTTTCTGGGATTGAATGTTCCCATCACCAAACCCAAAATGCAGAAGTCAGCATTGTATGCGTCTGCCTATAATGAGATATTCCTTAATTCTGAAAAACCCGTCTTTGATCGGGATCGCGTTTATGGAGCTCTTGGTTATGCCATCTCAAAAAGCGTAAGGGTAGAAGCCGGCCTGATGTACCAAATATTTGAATCACGCAATCGTCCGCAATTCCAGATTGTTGTGTTTAACAATATTCCGTTGTACAGGAAATAGGGGATTCAATATCATCCATTAATTAGGCGCACTGATATCAAACATATCCTGCTTTTCCTCTCTCTTCCGGATACCAAAATTGTAACGCAGATTGATTCCGTACCTGCGGGAATCTGTCTTGATTGACCCATTGGCCTTCACTGAGCCCTGGCTTATCTTAAAATCATTGCGATTGGTCAGGAACATATCATTCACACTTAGCGTAACCAGCAATTTCCTTTTTATGAACTGGCGGTTAAGACTGGCATTCAATGCTCCAAAGCTGGTTAGCTCATAAAATTGCTGTTGTCCTTTCAACCTAATAAATCCCTGGAGGGTGGCCTGTGTATACTTTCCCATTTTCAGGGAGTGAAAGGTGAAGAACGTCCATGTGCCTTTTGTAAATGTTAATGGCTTGTTCTCATAAAATCCATCATACATATTGTGATTGTACTGACCGCCTAAAACAAAAAAGTATTTGCCACCGGGAGGAATGGCTCCCAATCCCCGGATATACCATTCTTTATTCTTTCCCAGGTTATCATAAGTTCTGTATGCCTGTAAACTGCTGGAATCTGCCTGGTATACAACACTGGTGAATATATCTTTGGTATTATTGACGCCAACTGCCAGTATCGGCCTCTCATTCACACTGATATTCGCCTCATAGTTTTGTGTGAACTGCGGACGAAGTGAAGGACTGCCTACTTCTGAAAGATACTGGTCCACAAATCTTGGGAATGGATTCAATTGTTCATACACTGGTCGCAATATGGTGCGGCGATAAACCAAATATGCTCTCAATTCATAACCTGCAATGGTCATTACTTTTTTACTCAGGTAGATATATGGAAAAAGATCAGTGCGATGAATAGTGAAAGAAGTATCCTCTGGCACAGTTTGTCTCCCTTTCATATTGGTGTTTTCCAATCTTGTCCCTGCCTTGATGATAATATCTTTAATGCCTTTTGATAATTGCAGGTAAGCGGCATTAATATTCTCTTTATAATCATAGGTATTGGTTCTCGCCATGTCTTTTATCCGGGCAGTACTGGTTTCCCTGAAGTAATTGGAGACGCTATTAAAATCAAGGAAGGATGATTTTAGCCCGGTTTCCAGCGTATAATTTTTCTTAAATTTCAATTTCAGGTCAGACTGCGCAGTAAATACTGTTCGCTTGTTCAGATTATTGCCGTCGCCAACTGTAGGCGGATAGGCCGGAATATAAGAGTTGATAGTGAAATCCTGATCAGCATCATAACGTGCATAAGTGTGTGAAATATCATTGGTCCATTCTGAACCAAGAGTATCTATCTTATACTTTGTTACAAAACCATTGTTCATCAGGAAGCCCGATCCTTCATTGACTATGCGGGAACGGTTGCGGCTGAGTATATTTCCACTATTTACGCGGTTAAGAACACTTTCATTATTGGTACGGTTATTAAAATCATTCAGACTGTACCTGCCGTCATAACCTAATTCCCATTTGCTTCCAAACTGCCTGTTCACACCAAAGCCTGCATACCAGTTGCCTGATCCATAGTGGGTCACAGCATCCTGGTTCAGGATTGAATCCAATCCAACCTGCCGATGAGTAATGTATTCTTCAAAACTGTTGCGATTGCTGTAGTTCAGGTTCAAATAAGAACTACTTGTACCATTATTATTGTTAAGGGTAAATCCCAACAATTTATTACCATAGGTGCCCTGCTGCAATCCTGCGGTGATACTACCGGTCATCCCAATTTTCACTCCTTTTTTCAAAATAATATTCACCAGTCCACCACCACCGGAAGCATCATATTTGGCAGATGGAGTTCTAAGTATCTCAATACGGTCAATGGCTTGTGGAGGAAGGCTTTTCAACATGGTGGCAATATCTGCTGTGCTCATTTTCATTTCCCTTCCATTGATATAAACACGGGCCGGACTCATGCTGCTGATATAGATATTGCCGTCCTGGTCAACAAATAAACCTGGCGTTTTTTCGATCACTTCATAACCGCTGGTGCTTGTATTCGCCAGTACTTCGGGATCAACAATCGTTTTGTCATCTTCCTGGCGCATCAATGGTCTCTGTGAGGTAACTACTACTGCCCCCAGCATTTTTTCAATGCGTTCGAGTGTAATGATGAATTGCGTTCTTTCCCCGGAGAGATTGATGCCTTTTTCAATAGTAATGTAATTGATGGAGGTTATGGTAACTGAATATTGATGGCCTTTCTGTAATTTAAAGGTAGCACTACCAGTACTGTCTGCAACCTGGGATATTTTCTGAAGAGCATCCATCCGGTCCATAGTCGTAATGGTGGCATCTGAAATTGGCTGATCCTGTTTGTTTATGGCCTTTATTACAACCGGAATCTCTTGAGCAGAAACCGAAAGCACAGGAAATAAGCCCAGGGAAGTGAGGAATATCGTGAGTAAGAAAGGAGTAAATATTTTTCCCATTATCGGCTAGCAGTTAATTGATCCCAAATTATACCGGGGACAAAAATACCAGCTAAAGACGATCAGCACTTACTCTTTATTACCAGAACCTGAAAATTTGTCTTTTTTTAACGGATCCGTTTTCCTGGGATGCCTGGCTTGTTTTTTCTGGTCATGCAGCACAGTGGCATCATCAATAGAATGGGTGGCATGGATATCATCTTCCTTTTTAGCCAGCATTGCCAGTTTGATATAAAATTTTTTAAGGGTTTCAAGTTCATCTGCCGTAAGGTCTTCCACATCGATCAGGCGGTTACTGGCAGTAGAGGTGGCGGCTATCAGTTCATTCAATTTTATCTGGATAGCAATGGTATCCTTGTTCTGGGACTGCTGGATCACAAACACCATCAGGAAGGTTATAATAGTAGTACCGGTATTGATCACCAGCTGCCAGGTATCTGAATAATTAAATACTGGCCCTAATAAAGCCCACACAATTATGACAAGAAAAGCCAGGAGAAAGGCGATTGAACTTCCAGTTGCTTTGGTCACTTTTGCAGAAAACCTCTCAAATACTGCCTTAAATTTCGATTTTTTCTTTTTTTTGCTCATAAAGTATAGAGATTACAGGTGAATAATTTTATAGGGATATAATATCAAGATCAATACCGAAATTTAATCTATGGTCCGGTTTGAAACAGCATTAAGAAAATTTGATAAACAAGGTGAAAAGACCGGCTGGACCTATATTGAAATTCCCTCAGATATTGCAGCAAAGATAAAACCGGGCGAAAAGAGATCTTACCGGGTAAAGGGGAAACTGGATAATCACTCGTTAACGGGAGTGGCTATGTTGCCAATGGGCGCCGGGGCATTTATTATACCGGTTAATGGAGATATGCGTAAAGCCATTGGAAAACGCCACGGTGCCATGGTGAAAGTGCAGCTGGAAGAAGACAAAAAGCCATTTCAGTTCAATAAGGATTTCATGGATTGCCTTAAAGATGAGCCAACAGCCAGTCAATTCTTCAAAACCCTTTCCGGCTCACACCAGCGTTATTTCAGCAAATGGATTGACTCAGCTAAAACAGAACCTACACGGGTTAAGCGGATAGCGCAGGCTGTTTCCGCCCTGGCTAAAAAAATGGGTTATCCTGAAATGCTACGGAGCCAGAAGAACCAGCCGGAATAGGTAATTAATTCCCGAGCCATGCTATTTGGATGTGTTACCGCAAAAAACAGCAGGACACTATATTTGCAACATGATTAAATCAATCGACGATTGTAAACATCCTTTTTTTATTGGCATTGCCGGAGCCGGAATGAGCGCTATTGCCCAATATCTGCAGGGTAATGGCAAAAAAGTTTCAGGTAGCGACCGTTTCTTTAAGGAAGGTGAATTCAATGAAACCCGTCAGAAACTGGAAGCTGAAGGAATCCGGTGTTTTTTTCAGAATGGAGAGGGAATAACAGACCAGACTGACCTGGTAGTGGTATCTACAGCAGTAGAAGATACCGTTGCTGAAGTGCAGAAAGCAAAACAGTTAAATATTCCCATCATTAAACGTTCCGAATTGCTGGCCCTGATCGCCGAGAGTAAGAAAACAATTGCCGTTGGCGGAACCAGTGGCAAGAGCACTACCAGTGCCATGCTATTTGATATTATGGAGAAAGGTGGACTGGGGCCTGGTATCATCAGTGGAGCGGGATTGGTGAGTTTGATCAAAAAAGGAAAGATCGGTAATGCAAAAGTGGGGAAAGGGGATTGGCTGATCATTGAAGCAGATGAAAGTGATGGATCCATTGTGCAGTATAAACCAGAAATTGGCCTGTTGCTGAATGTTGATAAAGACCATAAGGAAATTGAAGTACTGATGGATGTCTTTGGTACGTTTAAAAATAATAGCAAATTATTTATCGCCAATCAGTCTCATATACTTGCGCGACAATTATCTGCAGATACAGCGAATGATTTTTCCACCACAGAAATTCTTGCAGGATACCGGGCCACTGATTTCAGGCAGAACGGTTTGGAAATTTCATTTAAAATAAATGGAGTTGATTTCAATCTTCAGCTGGTAGGTCGTCATAATATGGAAAATGCACTGGCGGCCACAACTGTAGCAGCGATGACGGGTGTTCCATTAGAAACTGCATCCAATGCACTTCAGCATTATGAAGGCATCTATCGCAGAAACCAGGTATTAGGACAAAAGCATGGGGTTTGGCTGATTGATGATTTTGCACATAACCCGGTTAAATGTGCGGCTGCTATAGAAGCCTGTCAGCCGATAGCTCCAAAAGTAATTGGATGGTTCCAGCCACATGGTTATGGACCTACCAAATTCCTGCGTCATGATTTTGTAGAAGAGATCGGGAAAGTCTTAAGGCCTTCGGATGAAATATGGATGAGTGAAATATTTTATGCCGGGGGTACAACTACAAAAGATATTTCTGCAAATGACCTGATCAATGATCTTAAGCAAAAAGGCAGGAACGCTTTCTTTGCAGAGAATCGCAATGATTTCCTTACAATGATAAGGCCTCATTTAACAGATAACTGTGTATTGCTATTGATGGGCGCAAGAGATCCTTCACTTGAACAATTTGCGCAGCAAATCTGGAAGGAGTTATAATTAAGCCAGGCTATACTCCAATGGCCGCCGTGGAGTTGCAGGGTGGAACAGGTACCAGCAAAGTGTCAATAAAAGACTGTATTTGGCTTCGTCCTTTATTTTGGATTTGCCTGTCAGGTCAACCAGCATATCTTTTTCTTCAACAGCCAGTTCACATACCGCTATCGGGTGAGTCTTATCTTCCTGTTTGTAGATAGTGAGAGCAGGGTCTTTGGAATTATTATTGACAGAGTAGAAATACCGCTCATTATCAAGTACAATGAAATCCTCATTGTTTTCAGTGCCAGTGTGACCGATATGCACTCCATATTCATTGCGGAGTACAGTTTTATTTTTCAAAAAGCCTTCCTTGCGGATAAGGAATACTCTTTTTTCATCACCATATTCTATACGAGCTGCATTGGAAGAAGAATTAAATACCAGGGTCACCAGTTTCTTACCGTTGTTCCAAAGTCCATAAACTGAATACCCAATAGTTGATGCAACCGCTTCCCATTTCATACTTACAAAGTTTTTGAGGTTTCGCTAATCGGGCAAAAAATACATGAATAAATCAAGAGGGGTGGCGCTTAACCTAAAATTAATATTAACTTCATATACAGATGATTCCGGGTGCATAACCTGTGGACAAATCGATTGAAATTCACGGAGTTTTGCAATTTTTACTTAATATGCGCCTATGCTTACAAATGCCGAAAAACAGTTTCTTGAAAAGGCCATTGATCTCTCCCGGAAAGGGATGCAGGGTGGCTCCGGAGGTCCCTTCGGTTGTATCGTGGTAAAGGATGGAAAGATCATTGGAGAAGGATATAATAAAGTAACATCTTCCAATGATCCCACGGCTCATGCTGAAGTAGTAGCCATACGGGAGGCCTGCAAAACCCTAAATGATTTCCAACTTACCGGTTGTGATATTTATACCAGCTGTGAGCCCTGCCCCATGTGTCTGGGGGCCATTTACTGGGCCAGGCCTGACCGCGTCATTTATGCCAATACAAAGGAGGATGCGGCTTCCATTGAATTTGATGATGACTTCATTTACCAGGAGATAAATGCTAATATGGATGACCGGCGGATTCCATTCATACATGCTCCCCATGCTGATGCATTGGCTGTGTTTAAGGAATGGAAAAATATGGAGGGCAAAAGGAAATACTAAATTAAGGGTGCTGCTGCATCATCCGGTGAATGATCAAATAGCTGATCACTATGAGCAGGATCAGTATAAGTATGGTAATATAGATCCAGGGCTGATCTTTTAATACTAATTTCTGACGGCGCTGCCTTTTCTTCTCCACTTTTTTCTTCAGATCACGGTTCAGCATTTCAACAACATGATTGATCTTTTTCTTATCGTCAAATTGCTGTAAACCTTCCAGGGCATCTCCATCAAAATCGCTATCCATCAGTTTCTTTTCTACTTCATGCTTTTTTTCTTCGGATAGTTTGTCCTGCAGGTAAAGCAATAAGGTTTCCTGATCAATATCAGTTTTAAGATTGGACAATATGTCTTTGAGATTTCCCCGCATTTCAGCCTTTCATTTCTTCCTTCAATTTTTTTTCAATCAGGATTTTCAGGTTCCGTTTCCCGTTCTGGATATAACTTTTTACCTGCAATAAAGTGAAGCCGGTGGTTTCACTGATCTGGGAATAGCTTTTCTTTTGAAGGTAGAACAAAGTTACACATTGCTGTTGTTCCTTATTTAATTCCTGTAGTGCGTTCTCCATCAGGTCAAGGGTATGATCGGTTTCTTCCAGCTTTTTCCTGTCAGTATCTTCGGGGGCTGGAATGGCCTGGTTATCCAGTTCGGCCGGTATTTTTCCCTGTTTTTCTCTCAGCTTCATCAGGCAATGGTTCTTTGCCACCATATACAGCCATGACTTAAAGAATTCCACCTTGTATTTATGCAATTCCTGTATGGCTTTGAGGAAAACCTGTTGCACGCTGTCTTTTGCCTCTTCTTCATTTTTCAGGTATTTCATGCACACACCAAGAAGAAGGAGGGTATACCGTTGCAGCAATACGCCGAGCCACTCATTATTGTGATCGGCGTGGAACTTTGCCAGCAATTCCTGGTCTGATAAATGGTCGTATTTACCTGTGTTCACGAATAGCAAAATAAGCAAATAGTGTTAATCGTGGTAATGAAGAATGGCTACTGGCTTCCAGCCGCTAGCTACCAGATTTAGAGATTTAGAAAAAAGCTTCCAACTTAAGTCCAGAGCTGGTAGCTAGTGGCTAGTATTCCTTAAATAGAGATGCTTAAATGATAAAAATTCACACCTTCATTTCAGCTATTTTCGCAAAAAGAATATGGATTACGCTATTGTTTCAGTGCCCGCCGCAGTAGTAAGAAGAAAGCCTAACCATCGCCAGGAAATGGTGAGCCAGTTATTGTTTGGAGAGGCAGTGAGGGTGATCAGGGAGAAAGGGGAGCTTTGGGTGAAAATCCGTAGCCTGCATGATAATTACGAAGGCTGGATGACAAATACGCTACTTCAGGAAGTAAGCAAAGTAGAGGCTAACCAGTATTGTGAGTATGTTACAGCAGGCCTGATCAATACCATTCAGCTCAATAATATTGACACGCAGATTCCATTGGGCGCCTCCCTGCCTTCATTTGGTAACGGCAAGGGAAGGGTTGGCAAGCATTCCTATTCATTTAGTGGGTCACTTATAAAGCGGGAAGAACAGCAGCCAGGAGAGGAATTGTTGAAGAAACTGGCTATGCCCTGGCTGAATGCTCCGTACCAATGGGGTGGCCGCAGCATTTTTGGTGTAGACTGCAGCGGCTTTGTGCAGGTAGTATATAAAATGATGGGACTTGATCTCTCACGTGATGCCTGGCAACAGGCCCAGGAAGGAACCACAGTGAAGAAGATAAAGGAAGCTGTTTGTGGTGACCTTGCTTTTTTTGATGATAAGGAAGAGATCGTGCATGTGGGTATACTGCTGAATAGCGAACAGATCATTCATGCTTCCGGGAAAGTAAGAATTGATTCTATTGATAAGAAGGGGATCATTCGTGCTGACACGGGCAAACGAACTCACTCACTTCGCGCGATAAAACGGCATTGGTAGAACCGTCTCATTCTGGTCAGCCCTGAAACGAAGGGTAATATTCAGCATCAGTTCATGTTTATCCTTTGCTTCCATCCATAATATAGTGGCAGGAGCCAAACTGTAATAGGGAACAAAATAATTATGGTAAGCCCCGGTGATCTCATTGCCTTTACTCATTTCTTTATAGCCGGTATCAAAGAATTTTCGTTGGGTCTGGCGATGCATCTTTTCAAATTCCTTTTTTAAATCTTCCCGCCCTTTTTTGTCATCATCAAGGTAGGCCACTAACTGGTACTGGAAGATGGTGTCAACCGCCTTTGCGGAATCTGAATAGGCAATGGCCATTTCCTGTAATAAAACCTCAATGCGTTTTGGTTTTATAAAAAAGGGATTGTATGTCTTGTAGGAGCCAAAGAAAGTATAGAAAGATGTATCAGTTCTTTTCTGAATAATCTTGTCAGTAATATCAGGATCATTGATCAGGTGTTTCAGAAAATCACTGAACTGTCCTTTGAATGGATCTGACCGGAAATATTCATCTGCAAATTTGTAAAGCCCCTGTTGGGTGGGATCAACCGGTCTGTGTTGTGCCTGTATCACAAATGCGCTGAAGGAAAGGAAAATTACCAGGATGTGATGCTTTCTCATAATTTGGTATGGTACTCAAATGTAATGTCCAAAGGTTAGTGGCAGGTATAACGGGGAGTTAAAATAAGATCCGGCCACCGTTAATTAAATATTCCTTTCATCCATTTAACAATCAGG
>Ga0207648_10006798_pt1 | contig 11340 bp, 12 predicted proteins | sample KBSMisM32_FD_184310 | JGI IMG/M metagenome (GOLD analysis project Ga0207648, IMG submission 184310) | Miscanthus rhizosphere microbial communities from Kellogg Biological Station, Michigan, USA - KBS Miscanthus M3-2 (SPAdes) (version 2) | ecosystem: Host-associated > Plants > Roots >... | reverse complement strand
CGATGCGGGTGAGCAGGCGGATCGACTGGTTGGCGATGGGATAACCGTGGACATAGTTCCGCAGCTCGCGGCTGTCGCGTCCGCTGTCGTCCTGGTAGTCGGGCGAGACCAGGTCCATCAGCGCGGGCAGGTCGCGCGCCTCGGCGGCCGCCTCGCCTGTTTCAATCACCGCGCGAACCTGGCTTTCCGGTGACTGAGCGCCGCCGCAGGCCCAGGTCAGCAGCATCGCTCCGGCGACGACGAATCCGGTGCGGTTGCGTTGGGAAGGCGCCGACATGCGCCCTCCAGACTAACCTCTCAGAGAAACGCCTGCGAGTTGTGCAGCGCGTAGCCAAGAGAACCCATGACGACGGTCATCGCGAACGTGAGCCCGGCAATCATGCGGGCCAGGAAGGTGCCATTGGGGTTGCGCTTGAACATGGTCCAGTTCTCTCTCTTCCGTAGGTCGAAATCAGCCGACGGAGGCGAGACTACGGCGTTCCATTTGGTGCATAAATGAGAATAATCGGTATTCTCCATTCACAATTCTGGAATAATCGCTCCGGGCTGCGACGAGCCGCCTGTAAACTGCGTCCGGTTGTGACGGGGCCCGCAACAAAGGGGGTTCGCGCTTGTCGACCACCGCTCGCGTGCTGATCGGGCTGGCGCTCGGAAATCGGCTGCGCTGATGCTCGCGCTCGATGTCATATCCGATGCTGTTCTCACTGCGGGCAACGTCACGGGCGATCTTGCGGTCACCACCGTAGTGCGGCGGCACGACGCGAGGTTCGCCGCGCCGGTCAAGGGCGCCGCACCCGGCACGGTGGAGTCGGCGACGTGATAACGCGATCCGTGCTCCTCTGTGCAATCTTGCTAACCGGATGCGCGGCCCATCCACCGGCCGAGGTCGACCCACCGGCCGAGGTCGACCGCCCCGATGCGACGACGGCGCAGGTGGTGAGTCGCGTGGCGCAGCGTTACCTGGACGAGACGCCGCTGGTCGGCCTTTCCGTGGCCGTGGCGCGTGACGGCCGGATCGTGCACGAATCGGGGTACGGCCTGGCGCGCCGCGCACCCGATCTCGCGGCGGACGCCACCGTGCCTTTCGAGCTGTTCTCGATCGCGAAGCCCGTGACCGCGGTGCTGCTGCTCCGTCTGGCCGAGCGTGGTCTGGTCGACCTGGACCAGCCGTCCGGCACTTACGTGCAGGGGCTGCCGCCCGAGTACGCGTCCGCGACCCTGCGACAGCTCCTGCGCCACAGCTCGGGCGTTGCCGAGATCGTCATCGACGAGCTGGATCCCGACCCTCAGTACGCACATGCACCGTCGAGAGACGACGTGCTCGCGTGGCTCGCGACCGGCGAACGATCCGCCGCGCCGGACGAGACGTGGATCTACGCGTCCTCCGGTTACGTCGCATCCAGGATCGCCGCAGAGGCTGTGACACAGCGGCCGCTCGGTGAGCTGATCCGCGACGACATGGCGCTGCCGCTCGCGCTCGGTAACTTCGCATCGTGTTCTGATCTGCGCGAGCATTCGCTCTCCTACGTCGCGGCGAGCGGAACGACGACGCCGGTCCCGGCGGTCGATGCCGGATGGCTCGGAGGCGCGGGCACTCTCTGCGCCACCACCGGAGACATCGCGCGATGGTGGCTTGCGGTGCGCTCGGGTCGCATCATCTCGCCCGCGTCGCTGCAGGAGTGGACAACGCCCGTCGAGCTGGAGCGCAACGGCGCACACGCGCAGTTCGGCTACGGTCTCGGCGTGCAACTCGGAGCCTGGCGCGGACACACCGTGATCGGCCACACGGGCGACGGCGCGGGTGGCACGTCCGTGCTCGCCGAGTATCCCGACGACCGGCTGCTCATCGTCGTTGCGACCAACACGACTGGTCGGGACGTGCCGCATGCGATCGAGATCCAGGCGGCGATCGCCGCCGAGCTGCTCGGTCTGCCGCCTGCGAAACCTGCGACCGCGAGCATCGAGCCCGCGGCGCTGGTGTCCGTGCCTGGACTGTACCGTTCGCCTGAAGGCAGTTTCTGCGTCGAGACATCGGCCGACCAACTCGTGGTATCCACCGACGAGGAACAGACCGTCGAGCTCACACATCAGGGCGGCGGACGATTCCTGCGTCCGGGCGACCCGGACGGCAGCGAATACTTCCTGGGCTGGCCCGACCGCAGCGAATGGTTCGCCTATGCGTGGTTCGGCCTGCCGACGGACCTCGCCGCGAAGGACTCCGAGACCTGCCCCTGAGGACATGCCGATGGCCGATTCAGCGATCGATCCACGACTGCAGGCGTTGCTCGACAAACAAGAGATCTACGATCTCGTCTGCGCGTACTGCAACGCAGCGGATCGCCACGATCACGCCAGGATGCGCTCGCTCTACCACGAGGACGCCATCGACGAGCACGGGTCACTCTTCAGCGGCCCTGCGATGCAGTTCATCGAGCGGCTGCCGGAGATACAGGCGCCCATGGAGATCCTGCATCACAACGTCACCACGGTGAACATCGCTCTCGATGGCGACTACGCCGAGGGCGAGATCTATCTGATCGCGATGCACAAGTTCCGCACGCCCGACGGGCCCGCGGAGCTGCTGATCGGCGGACGATATTTCGACCGGTATACGCGGCGCGATGGACGATGGAAGTTCCAGCACCGGGCGATCGTCGCGGACTGGGCGCACGTGCACCAGCCCTCGATCATCGACATGGGGCACCCCATGGTCGAGGGCGCACGCATCGGAGCGCCGGGCGTCGGCGATCCGTCTTACGGCTTTTTCCGACTTCTAAGACGCGGCTGACGTAGTAGCGTACTGCCCCTTCGGAGCGACCGTTTGTCATAAGCGCGCAGCGCGCCCGCTTATGGCGAACGGCTGGCTATATTGCCGATGCTGGGTTTTCATAGCGTCAAAGAACTGATGCCACGGGGTCGTCCGTGAGTAGAAATCAATGGCGGGCTCGCGTGGGAAGCGCGCTGCTCGCTGTACACGCACTGCTCGGCGCGGTGGCTCTCGCTGCCACGGTGCCGAGCGGCTTCGTGGACAGCATCTTCGTCGGCGTGCCGTCGGACGCGACCGCGATGAAGTTCTCGCCCGATGGACGTCTCTTCGTCTGCCAGCAAAGCGGCAAGCTGCGCGTGGTTCAGAACACGCAGCTCCTCGCGACGCCGTTCGTGAGCATACCTGTGGACGGCTCGGACGAGCGCGGGTTGCTCGGGGTCGCCTTCGATCCGGACTTCGAGACCAACAATTTCGTCTACGTCTACTACACGGCCGTAAGCCCGACCGTTCACAACCGCGTCAGCCGCTTCACGGCGAACGGCAACGTGGCAGTGCCCGGCAGCGAGGTCGTGCTGCTCGACCTGAACCCGCTCTCCGCCACCTACCACAACGGCGGAGCGCTCCACTTCGGCAACGACGGCAAGCTCTACATCGCGGTTGGCGACAACGGCAACGGCAACAACTCCCAGTCGCTCGGCAACCTCTTTGGCAAGATGCTGCGGATCAATCGCGATGGCAGCATCCCGCAGATAACCCGTTCTTCGGTACGGCGGCCGGGGTAAATCGCTCGATCTGGGCGCGGGGCCTGCGCAATCCCTTCACCACGGCAATCCAGCGCAGCACGGGTCGCCTGTTCATCAACGACGTGGGCGAGACGAGCTGGGAGGAGATCAACGAGGGCGCACCGGGCGCGAACTACGGCTGGCCGCTTGCGGAGGGACCGTCGGCCGATCCAGATTTCACCGACCCCTTTCATTTCTACGGCCACAACGAAGGCTGTGCGATTACCGGCGGGGCGTTCTACGAGCCGCCCGTGCTCGCATTCCCGACGGGATATCACGGAGACTACTTCTACGCAGATTACTGCGGGGGATGGATCCGCAGGATCGACCCGGTCACCGGCACCGACGCCGCTTTTGCGGGTGGCATCGGGTTCCCCGTCGACCTCAAGGTCGGCCCCGACGGCGCGCTTTACTACCTGGCACGCGGCGATGGGGTCGTGGGTCGGATCAGCTTTTCGGCGGCCGATCCGCCCACGATCACGCTCCCGCCGGCGGACCGCACGGTCGCGGTCGGAACATCGGCCACCTTCACGGTCAGCGCGACCGGGGCCGCGCCTCTCACCTATCGCTGGCGACGAAACGGCAACCTGATCACGGGAGCGACCGGTGCGAGCTATACGCTCGCCAATGCACAGCTCGGGGACAGCGGCGCGTTGTTCGACGTGATCGTGTCGAACGATTTCGGCTCGGCGACCAGCGACACCGCGCTGCTGATCGTCACGCAGAACACGGCGCCCGCTGCTGCGATTACGCAGCCCGTCGTCGGGACCACCTACGCGGGCGGGTCCATGATCAACTACGCCGGCACCGGCAACGATGCGGAAGACGGCGCGCTGCCCGCCAGCGCATTCACATGGTGGGTCGACTTTCACCACGCCGATCCCACCCCTCACACGCATCCGCGCATGGCCGAGCTGAGCGGCTCGAAGAGCGGTTCGTTCACCATCCCGACCTTGGAAGAGACCTCGCCTAACGTCTTCTACCGGTTCCACCTGCGCGTCACGGACTCGGGCGGCCTCACACACTCGGTGAGTCGCGACATCCAGCCGCGCAAGTCCACGGTCACACTCGCAACCAATCCTGCCGCGTTGCAGCTGCGTCTCGATGGGCAACCGGTCACGGCCCCGCATACGTTCGTCGGCGTAGAGGGCATCACCCGCAACCTCGAGGCCGTGTCGCCCCAGGGCACAAGCTGGGTCTTCTCATCCTGGTCGGATGGCGGTGCTCGAGTGCACGATATCTCGACGCCGACCGCGGATACGACGTACACGGCACAGTTCGTCGGGCAAGCCGCGGTCTCGATCGACATCGCAAACATGTCGATGCTCGAAGGCGATGCCGGGACTAAGACCGCCGTCTTCCCGGTCAGCCTTTCGAGCGCCAGCGCGGCGCCGGTCAGCGTCGGCTGGACGACGACTAACGGCTCGGCGAAATCCGGCAGCGACTACGCGGCGGGCAACGGCACGGTCACCTTCCCCGCGGGCAGCACCTCGCGCACGATCGCGGTCACCATAAACGGCGACACCGCGGTGGAGGCCAAGGAAATTTTCTACGTCGACTTGTCGGCGCCGTCCGGCGCTACCGTCGCCGACGCACGCGCGGTCGGTTCCATCAAGAACGACGATGGAACCGGAACGATCGCCTTCGGCGCATCGTCATATCAGAAAGCCGAGAGCGGCGGCAGTGCGACGATCGCCGTGACACGCAGTGGTGGGCTTGGCGCAGGAATGACCGCCCAATACGCGACTACGAACGGGACAGCAAGCGCAGGCACCGACTACACGTCAACGAGCGGCACCCTGACCTTCGCCGCAGGTGTGACATCGGTCAGCTTCCAGGTGCCGCTCACGAACGACACGCGCGACGAAGTCACCGAGACCGTGAACCTCTCGCTCAGCAACCCGGCCGGCGGTGCCGTGCTCGGCACACGACGCACCGCGTCACTCAACATCGTGGACAACGACACCGGCGGCGTGCTCAGTTTCAGCTCCGGTGCGTACGAGCGCAGCGAAAGCGGCGGCAGCGCAACCATCAAGGTGCTGCGGACGGGAGGCGCGGCGAGCGGCGTCACGGTCCACTACGCGACCTCGGCGGCGACCGCAAGCGCGACCGACGACTACACTTCTGCGACCGGAACGCTCAGTTTCGGGGCCGGTCAGACCTCCGCAACCTTCTCAGTCGCGCTCAGGAACGATACGGTCAACGAAGCAAACGAAACGGTGAACCTGGTGCTCGCCAATCCGACCGGCGGCGCAAAGCTGGGCAGCCAGCCCACCGCCGTACTCACCATCCTCGACGACGAGTGAGCGCGCGGCCGACGCGATTCAGCTCGCGATCATGGCGTTCTTCTTCGCGGGCTTCGCGCTCGTGGTCGCGCTCGCCTGAGTCGGCGGCACGAAACAATACCGGCTGTCAGTAAACGTCGGCGATCGGCGACGCTTTTCGATGAGCTCTCCGTCGATTTGTCTGTAGGCCAAGTCGTACCTTCCGTATCAGCGCTCCTCCTACAGCCGCGCGGAGGCCGAGGGGCCATCCTTCAGCAGCGTAATCCCGCACATCAATCCTCGACTGGAGGAAAATCATGAAGACTCTTAATCGGTACGCGATCGCTGCGCTGGTCGGCAGCTTCGCCCTTTCCGGCGCTGCTCTCGCAGGCGACGACAAGCTGGATCGCCTCGATGCGGACAAGGACGGCAAGATCACCGCGGCCGAGTACACCGCCGGCTCGAAGACCTCGTTCGACAAGCTCGACGCGAATGCGGACGGCAAGGTCACAGCGGCCGAGATGGACGCTGCCTACACGACTTCCAAGCCGGGCGTTGGCGCCGCGAAGGCTCCGGCGTCCTCCGAGAGGATCAAGACGCTGGACACGGACGGTGACGGATCGCTGTCCTCGGTCGAGCACGAAGCGGGTTCCCGCACGATGTTCGATCAGCTGGATGCGAACAAGGATGGCAGCCTGACTGCAGAAGAGATCAAGGCTGGCCACGAAGCGAAGGAAGGCACCAAGTCCTACTGAGCTTCAAGTGCGACGGGCAGGAAGCCCGTGAACACGGCCGGCGCATGCCGGCCGTGTTTTTTTGCGAGAAACGACTCGGAGCAATTTTTGTTTCTGCGAAGATTGGCTCCTGGCCATCTTTTCCTTTCCGGCATGGGCAAACGCCTTTCACGATATATAGCCGGCGCGAGTTGCTTCGCTTGTGGCGCCCCGCACGACCCGGGCACGCTTCTCGGTGTCTGCACCGTCTGCGCGATGCCGCTGCGGATCGACTACGACATCCCGACCATACGCCTGACTCTTGCGGACCTGGTGGGCCGGCCGCCGACACTCTGGCGATACCGCGAGCTGCTGCCCTTACAGGAGGGAGACGAGGTTTCTCTCGCCGAAGGCTACACGCCGCTCCTCGCCGTGGAACCCGGCGTCTGGATCAAGGACGAATCCCGGAACCCGACAGGCTCCTTCAAGGCGCGCGGCATGGCGCTCGCCGTTTCGATGGCTCGGCACCTGGGTGCGCGCGCATTACAGGCGCCCTCGGCAGGGAACGCTGCCGGCGCGCTTGCGGCCTACGGCGCACGCGCGGGTCTGCCCGTGACAGTCGCCTTGCCAGAGGACACACCGTCGGCCTGTTTCGCTGAGTGCCGGCTCTACGGCGCGGCTGTGCATGCCGTGCCCGGCACGATCGCTGACGCCGGAGCGTTTCTCCGCGGCCGCGGTGGCTCGGGAACGGTGGATGTATCGACACTGCGCGAGCCGTACCGGATCGAAGGCAAGAAGACGATGGCCTTCGAGCTCGTCGAGCAGATGGAAGGCAGTGTGCCCGACGTGATTCTCTACCCGACCGGCGGCGGCACGGGACTGATCGGAATGTGGAAGGCGTTCGACGAGATGGAGCAGCTCGGATGGATCCCCGCCGGACGCCGGCCGCGATTCGTGGCGGTGCAGGCGACGGGCTGCGCGCCGGTCGTGCGCGCCTTTCAGGCAGGCGAGGACCGTACCGAACCCTGGACCGATCCCAAAACGCGGGCCTGGGGACTGCGGGTCCCGGCGCCGCTTGGCGGCTTTCTCTGTCTGCGTGCGCTGCGCGAGACACACGGCACCGCAGTCGCCGTCGAGGAAGTCGCGATCGAGCGCAGCACTGCCGAGCTCGCGGCGCGATCGGGGATTGACGTCTGTCCGGAAGGCGGCGCTGCATGGGCTGCGCTTGCACAGCTGCGCACCAGCGGCTTCGTCCGTCCCGACGACACGGTCGTCGTATTCAACACCGGCGCCGGGCTCAAATACCGGTAGTGTCGTCGCATCGGAGTGGCACACGACCCGACCGACCTGAGATGATCAGTGATTCGAGGCAACGGACCCCAGCTTGGGGCAAAGGAGATGCACATGGCGTACGTAGACGGATTCGTAGTCCCAGTGCCGAAGAAGAATGTGCCGGCGTATCTGCGCATGGCTCGCAAGGCCGGCAAGGTGTGGCGCGAGCACGGCGCGCTCAACTACGTCGAGACGGTCGCGGACGACGCGCCGATTGGGAAACTCACGTCATTTCCGCGCAGCGTGAAGCTGAAGCCGAACGAGACCGTCGTGTTCTCGTTCATCACCTACAAGTCGCGCAAGGATCGTGATCGGGTCAACGCCAAGGCCATGAAGGACCCACGGCTCACCTCGATGATGAACCCCAAGTCGATGCCCTTCGACGGCAAGCGGATGATTTACGGCGGCTTCAAAGCCAAGATCGAATTGTGATCCCGAGCGCGCGCGGCCGCGGAGTCGTAATGCGACCCGTCGACCGCGCGCGCTTTCTTGCCTGCATAGCGCCGGCCGGGGCCGCGGCCGTCAAGCCGCCAGAGATTCTCCGCCGGTAGGCGGCGCGGGTGCCGGCGCCGCCGCTGCGGGTCACCCGCCACCGAATGTCGATTCCGCCGTCCCCCGTTCGACGATAGGGGGAGGATTCGAGCACGCCGGAATCGTCCGGCGGGTCGGTATCCCTATATCAACGAGGAGAAGCGACGATGCGATTTCTTTCGATGATCAGAATCAACGAGAACTCCGGGATGGTTCCCAGCGAAAAGCTCATGTCCGACATGGGTAGGCTTATTGAGGAGATGACCAGGGCCGGCGCCCTGGTCACTACCGGCGGGCTCCGGCCGACGTCGGAAGGCGTGCGCGTACGGCTCTCCCGCGGGAAATTGAGCACAGTCGATGGTCCATTCGCCGAAACCAAGGAAGTGATCGGCGGCTATGCGATCCTCGAGGCGAAATCAAAGGCTGAGGCGATCGAGCTGACGAAGCGCTTCCTGCTGGTCCACGGCAATGAGTGGGACATCGAGTGCGAAGTGCGGCAGCTGGACGAGCAGGCTTGCGAGGTCACTCGCAACGCCGCAGCTTGATGCCCGGCAGCCGTCGGCGCCAAAGCGCCCGCACGGAGACCGGCTCTGAGCCGCTCAGGCTGGCCGGCAGCGCGACGCGCGCTCGAGCAGCAGGTCGCGCTCACGTGTATTACGCGTGAGCGCGGCCGCCCGCTCGAACTCCGCGCGGGCCTCCGTCAAGCGTTCGAGCTTGAAGAGCAGGTCGCCGCGGACGGCCGACAGGTGATGGTAGCCAGCAAGCGCGGGCTCGGAGGTCAGCGCATCGGCGAGCGCAAGACCTGTTGCCGGCCCGAACGCCATACTGACGGCGACCGCACGGTTCAGCTCGACGACCGGTGAAGGCGCGAGCCGCGCTAGCCGATCATAATATCCGACGATGCGCGGCCAGTCGGTCTCGTCCGCGGTGCGGGCGCGGGCGTGGCAGGCGGCGATGGCCGCCTGCAGAGCGTACGGCCCACCGGCGCCATCGAGCGCCTCTGCGCGCGCGAGCGCTGAAAGCCCGCGCCGGATCAGCAGCTGATCCCAGCGGGCACGGTTCTGGTCGAGGAGCAGGATCGGTTCGCCCGAGAGCCCGACGCGCGCCGCCGAGCGGGATGCTTGTATCTCCATCAACGCAACGAGACCGTAGACCTCCGGCTCGCCGGGCGCGAGCTCGGCCAGCATGCGGCCGAGGCGCAGGGCGTCCTCGCACAAGCCAGGCCGCATCCAGTCGTCGCCGGCCGTCGCCGCATAGCCTTCATTGAAAATGAGGTAAATGACCTCCAGCACGGACGCCAGCCGGAGAGCCAGCTCCTCGCCGCGCGGCACCTCGAACGGCACGCGCGCATCGGCCAGCGCTCGCTTCGCACGCACGATCCGCTGCGCGATAGTGGGCTCCGTAACCAGGAACGCGCGCGCGATCTCGGCGGTGGTGAGCCCGCCGAGCAGGCGCAAGGTCAGCGCCACACGCGCGTCCGTTGCGAGCACTGGATGGCAGGCCGTGAAGACAAGCCGCAGCAGGTCGTCGCCTATCTCCTGCTCGGCGTCGTCGACCGATGCCGGCGCCGCCGCCTCGAGCTGCTCCTCGATCTCGCGGGTGAGATCCTCTTCCTTGCGGGCATGCAGTGCACGCCGCCGCAGCTGGTCGATCGCACGATGCTTCGCCGTCGCCATGAGCCAGGCCGCCGGGTTGTCAGGTACCCCCGAGACGGGCCACTGCTCGAGCGCGGCCACGAGCGCATCCTGCGCGAGCTCCTCGGCTCGCCCGACGTCGCGCATGATGCGGGCGAGACTCGCGATGAGACGCGCGGATTCGATGCGCCAGACGGCTTCGATTGCGCGGTGGGTATCGGTGGCCGTCACGGCCACCGATCAGATCACCACCGCGGCGGCGGCGCAATTGCCGCCCGTCTCAACTACCGGTCCGCTGGCCTGATTTCGCCTGCAGCGCCTCGAAGCCCGCGGCGGCTTTCTTGACGTCTTCTGGAAAGTCCGACATCTCCTGAACCTGTCGAATCTCGATCACTTCGTTTGGGGACCCAGGGCAGCGCTTCGCCCACTCGATGGCTTCGTCGCGGGACTTGACCTGGATCATCCAGTAACCGCCAAGGACTTCCTTCGCTTCCGCAAAGGGACCGTCGGTCACGCGCGGCTTGCCGCCTTCGAAAGACACGCGAGCACCCATCGAGGGTGGATGCAGCCCGTCGAGCGCGAGCAGCACGCCCGCCTTCTGCAGGGACTCGTTGTACTTCATCATCGCCTCGACCGCCTTCGCGTCCGGCATCTCGCCGGGCTTGGCCGTCTCATAGCCTTTCGGAATCATCAGCATCATGAATCGCATTGTGAAATCTCCGTGCACGTGATCGGATTCACTTGTCGCCCGCGATCACCATCCACGGCACGCCAAACTTGTCCGTCACCATGCCGAAGCTAGGGGCGAAAAAGGTCTTGGTGAGGGGCTGCTGAATGGTCCCGCCCTTCGCCAGGGCCGAGAAATACCGGTCGGCGTCGGCGACGGAGTTCACGGTAAGCGACAACGAAACTCCCTGGAAAACGGGCTTGCCCTTGCCGAAGCCATCGGAGGCCATTATCACGCTGTCGCCGATGCGGAAGCTCGCATGCATGATGTTGTCTCCCGACACCTGGGCCATCTTCTGATCCGGTGGCTCGGGGCTGTCCTTGAACTTCATCGCCATCTCGACCTTCGCGCCGAGCGCGCTCACGTAGTAATCGAGCGCTTCCTGACACCGGCCATCAAAGAACAAATAGGGCTGTATGTACATGTCGCCTCCTCCTATGAACGCGTTGCGGCCAGGTTGAGTTCGGTGGCTCGCGCGCGGAGACGTTCCTCCTGCTCGCGGAGCTCCGGGGTAATCACGTCGCCAAAATCTTCCGCAGCGAATACCGGGCGGATCTCGATCTCGTACTGGGCGTCGCGATCGCGCGGAT
>Ga0207648_10006797_pt1 | contig 11341 bp, 14 predicted proteins | sample KBSMisM32_FD_184310 | JGI IMG/M metagenome (GOLD analysis project Ga0207648, IMG submission 184310) | Miscanthus rhizosphere microbial communities from Kellogg Biological Station, Michigan, USA - KBS Miscanthus M3-2 (SPAdes) (version 2) | ecosystem: Host-associated > Plants > Roots >... | reverse complement strand
AATACCGTTCAACATTCTGCAATCATTACGGGCCTTTTGACCTTTATAATTACCGCTTCAGTAGAATTCCTTTTTTGACAATGGGTCATGGTCGTAATTTATACTAACAAATGTTTCCTTACCAAAACTTCTAAAATGAAAAAACTACATGTAACCCGCTCATTGGCGGTATTCTGTGTTGGGCTGATAGCCCTTAATGCGAGCAGCCAGGGAATAACCACACCAAGAGTACCAAGTCCCGCTGCAGAAGTTTCCCAAACCATAGGAATATCAAAAGTCATCGTGAATTATTCGAGACCTTCTGTGAAGGGCCGTGAAGTATGGGGTAAACTGGTGCCCTATGGCTGGAATGTACAGGGATTTGGAGCCGGTAATTCAGCGCCCTGGCGTGCAGGAGCCAATGAGAATACAACCATAACATTTACACATGCTGCAAAAGTGGAAGGAACTTCTGTACCGGCAGGTAAGTACGGATTATTCTATGTGATCAACCAGGATAATACCGGTGAAGTCATCCTTTCTAAAGACAATAAATCATGGGGAAGTTTCTTCTATGATCAAAAGAATGACCTGATGCGGGCAAAGATCAAATTAAATTCCATAGCTCCTACAGAATTGCTGACTTATGAATTCGATAATGTTACAAAAAACGGTACTGATCTAATGTTGAACTGGGAAAAGAAACAATTCCCGGTGAAAATTGAATTTGCAACTGATGAAATTGTAATGGCAAACGCAGAAGAAGAATTAAAAGGTCCTGTGGGTTTCAACTGGCAGGGATTCAACAGTGCAGCAACTTATGCAGTAAATAATAAAGTGAATTATGATGAGGCACTTGGATGGGCTGATAAAGCTGTTGCGCAAAATAAATCATTTGCCACACTGAACACCAGGGCAAATATTCTGAAAGCAATGGGTAAAAATGAAGAGTCAGACAAAACCATGAGTGAAGCAATGGCAATGGCAACTGAGGTTGAATTGAATTTATATGGCTACCAGTTAATGAATAATGGCCAGCAGGATAAGGCCATTGAAGTTTTCATCCTAAATACAAAACGTTTCCCCAGGAGCGCAAATACCTTCGACAGTCTTGGTGAAGGTTATGTAAACAAGGGTGACAATAAGAATGCAATTATCAATTTCAAAAAATCATTAACCATGAATCCGCCTGATGCAACCAGGCAGAATTCAGAGAAGTTTTTGAAGCAGTTAGGAGCATTATAATTCAACATTTCAATGAGAATTATAGTAGTGCAGGACCGATTCACTAAGTACCCGGGGCACACTTCATGTGCCCTGGTTTTTTATTGTAACTTCCCTCATGGACTACCAGGTATTTGATCCCTGCGCATCACTTCATCCCTTTGTAAAATGTTTTTGGACACTGGAAGCTGAAGCTACTCCTTCACCAGTCCGTCAACGGGTTGTACCGGATGGCTGCATGGAAATGATCTTTAATTACGGAGATCGTTTTTATCAATACCCCGAAGATGGGTTATGCATTTTACAACCACAGAGCTTTATTTTCGGACAGATCACCAGTTTTCTTGAAATAGCTCCTTCCGGAGTTACGGGCCTGGTTGCTGCAAGGTTTTTACCGGAAGGCCTGGCTCCTTTTATCGATTGTTCTGTTGCGTCACTTGAAAATAAAGCTGTGGCTATCCAGGATATATTTGGGAAAGAAGGGGAAGAGCTGGAACAGGCAATTTTACATTCATCTTCCAACCGGGAAAGAATTGATCTGATAGAAGGGTTTCTACTGGCAAAACTGGAATCTCAGGGTACTATCGATAATATAACGCGTGCCTGCGTGGAAACCATTCTTAAAACGCAGGGGCAACTGGGCGTAACTGAACTGGCCGACAGGTTGAATATTCATCGTCGGAATTTGGAAAGAAAATTTGAGACTGCAGTAGGAATGAGCCCCAAACAACTATCACGGGTAGTTCGATTGCAATCTGCCCTGAAACTACTTGAACAACAAAAATATTCCAACCTTACTTCACTGGCATATGAAAGCGGGTATTATGACCAGGCACATTTCATCAGGGACTTTAAAGAGTTTACCGGCATTAGCCCGAAATCTTTCTTTGCAGATAATCTCAGGCTTTCTGCACTGTTTATCGGGACAGAATAACAACTGTCGCATTTTTACAATTTGGAAAACGGTGATCCGGTTATTTTGCACTTATAAAAATTTGAAATGAACTATTCGTATTACCGCACCAGCATTATCTGTTTGTTATCAATTGTTCTTTTTAATTGCAATAACCAAACTGCAGGCAGCACCGAATCCAGCCAGGATTCCATAACAATAAAGGAAACTGCAACCCCTCCTATCGCTCCTCCTGTATTTGAAAAATTGCTGGGCACCTGGCAATCTGAAAAGGGAAATAATTTTGAACGCTGGAAAAAGAATGATGACGGAACTTACGAATCAGATGTATATTCCATAAAAGGTGCAGACACTTCCTGGAAAGAACAGGCACATATCTATCCAGAAGCCTCTGACTGGATTTATGAGAATACTGTAAAGGATCAGAATGAAGGGAAGGCAGTAAAATTTACATCCATTCTATTCACGGAAAATAGTGTTCAATTCAGCAACCCTGCACATGACTTCCCGACTGACATCAATTATACGGTTCGGGATCAGAATACACTTAATGCGTTTATCATCGGGCCCAATGGCAAAGGCGGAAGGGATACCATACCATTTAATTCAAAACGGCTGCAATAACCATCAACTCGTTTTTACTTCACCCGACCGCAAAGAATTCATCCAGTAATTTATCGTTTACTCGTCCTTTCTTTTCTGTGATCGCTTTTGCCAGCGTCACCAGGGCATTCAGTTTATGGTTATTACTGGTGCCCTTCCTGATTGAAAGTATCTCCTCTTTGGAAAATCCATTCAAACCACCCAAAACGGTATGTGCGGATTGACAATACCTGCAGCCATTTACCTGGCTCACCACAAGGTTCACGGCTTCTTTTTCTTTGTTGCTTAGAGAAGTTTTGGCTCCCTGGAATGCCAGGTATCTGCTTGGGCCGTTAGTTGAATAAGCGATGATAGCATACAGGTTGAGTACCATTCCCAATGAACAATACAAAGTTGCGATCCCCGAAACCCCTGGGAAATAGAGAAATGACGCAATTACATGGACAAATCTCCGTTTATCCGTATTCCAAAAACTTGTTTTAACTTGCAACTGATAATAAACTTAAGTTCAGTACTTTTACAAAAAGCAATACATGAAAATTTTTGTCGCCGGCCTCCCTTATGATCTTGATGATGCCGAGCTAACCGAAATCTTTGAAAAATTCGGAACTATTACTTCTGCCAAAGTAGCCATAGACAAGGAAACAGGGAAGAGTAAAGGGTTTGGATTTGTAGAGATGCCAATAGAGGCAGAAGCCAAAGATGCGATTGAAAGTCTCAATGATATATCACTGGGTAAAAAGCCATTAGTTGTAAAGGCCGCTGAAGAAAGACAGGGCGGCGGTGGTGGCGGAGGCGGTTTCCGTGGTGGAAGCGGCGGCGGTGGTGGCTACAATAAAGGTGGCGGCGGAGGCGGATACCGTGGCGGTGGCGGTGGTGGAAATTATGGTGGTGGCGGAGGCGGTGGTTATAATAAGAACCGTGGTGACCGGGATCGCAAGTATTAAGACTGATCTGAAATCTAAAATAAAAAAGCCCCGCCGATGGCGGGGCTTTTTCTATTCAATGCTCTACAATAATGCGATGCCCATTCTCTCTTCGGCTTTTCTGGTCATAAGATCGTGAAGCTCCTTTTCAACACGTTTGAATTCCATATACAATTTTTTCGTTTCACTGAATTCCAGGTTTTGCTTAATAGCTTCCCTATAGGCAAATTCAGCTTTACGCGCCTTACTGCGCCATTTGCCGGACGCGGACATGAATAATAAGTTCATACCAGTGTTTTTATAAATAAAGCGGGAGTCTATTCAGGTTTCGGGCTGGGGCGGATCCAGAACCCTGGAAATGTGCAGGAGAAGGTTTTCCTGCTGTAAAAGCGTCTAGTAAGATAAAAAGAAAAAGAGTCAAAATCCAAATTTGTTTTCCCCATAACTGTTTAAGAATTACATTTCCAGGACAATATGATTTTCATCCTAACAATTATTTAATTTCCCTCTTCTAAAAATTACTTATGAATTCATTCCGGCTTCGCTTTTTTGCAATAATTGCAATTACGATCGTAGTTTCCCTACCCGTATTAGGTGCTCCTGATCCAAAACCTTCTGCTGAATATTATCAGATCAGAGTATATCATTTTGCCAGTGCAGAGCAGGAGAAAATGCTGGATGAATATATTTCTCAAGCCTGGATTCCCTATCTACATAAGGCCGGAATTAAGAACGTGGGAGCATTCAAAGCACTGGCAAATGATACAGTTGCAGATAAACGCCTGTTTGTTTTCTTTTCTGCCTCCTCCCTCGACAAACTGGCCGGATTACCCGCTCAATTGCAAAAAGACTCCGGCTATGCAAAAGCAGCACGCAACTATATGACAGCCGCCTGGAACAAACCCCCTTTTGTACGAATGGAGAATATCGTATTGAAAGCATTCCGTCTCCATCTTTCCATGGAATTACCCAAATTGAAAGGACCTAAAAAGGAAAGAATATATGAACTCAGAAGCTATGAGGGACCAACAGAATTGTTGTACAATTCGAAGGTGCATATGTTCAACGAAGGTGGTGAGATATCATTGTTTAACAGGCTTGATTTCAACCCGGTTTTTTATGCTGAAGTATTAAGCGGCAGCCGCATGCCCAATTTGATGTATATGACCAGTTTTGAGAACATGACAGAAAGAGATGCACACTGGAAAGCTTTCTTTGCTGATCCGCTTTGGAAAAAAATCTCTGCAATGCCTGAATACCAGCATACTGTTTCCAAAGCTGAAGTTATGTTCCTGTCAGCAACAGACTATTCGGATTTTTAATAGCTATCATACTTCAGCTACATCAAACCAGTAAGAGAAGAAAGTGGAGATCTTCTTTCTTGTTTCTGCAATTGTAGAAGGTTTAATAATAAAAGTATTGGCCCCTGCCCTGTAGCATTCCTGGATATATTCTGAGCTTGTTACTTCTCCCAGTATCACAACAGGTAAATGACTGTAACGAAGATCAGACTTGAGTTTCTTTACAAGACCTGGGCCCTGTTGTGCTGATCCCTGGTCATTAACCAAAATAACAACTGGTTGTCCAAATTCCAGGATCGTTTTATCTATTTCTTCCAAAGAAGAAATGAACTGTACTGGAATATTATTGGATATTTCATCCATCGTTGACTCGGTGATATACCTGTCGTCAGGATCCGTTTGAAGCATTAACACATATGGTTGCATACCCGGTAATAGTTTGTGATACAAATGTACAACATGATTCCAGGCAGGACTTTTTTGCCCTTACGCTCTAATTAGAATATTCCTTATTTTCATACCCTAACAAAAATACTCTATCATGAAAGGCTTCAGATCATTGCTTGTTATCCTGGCATTCCAGTGCATCGCTTCCTCAACCATTTCAGCCCAACAAAAACAATTCAAAGCATTGGTTGTAACAACTACCAAAGGCTGGCATCATGAATCATTACATGCAGGCTGGATAGCTTTGAAAGAAATGGGTATAAGGAATTTCTTTGATGTAGTACTCTGGGAAAATCCAGGTGGTTTTACTGATGATTACCTGAAGCAGTTCCAGGTGGTTATTTTCCTGAATACAACCGGTGATATTTTCAATGAAGACCAGCAGAAGGTGATGGAAAGGTTTATCCAGTCTGGCAAAGGCTATGTAGGTATACATAGTGCATCCGATACTGAATATGATTGGGCCTGGTACACCAAACTGGTTGGAAGAATGTTCAAGATCCATCCTGCTGTGCAATCAGCTAAAATGAAAATACTCGACAATAGTTTTCCCGGTTTACAGGGATTTGCTGATGGAAGGATCTGGACAGAAGAGTGGTATGATTTTCAACCGGAGACCACCACCGGTCTCAATTATATACTTGGCGTTGATGAATCAACCTATAATCCAAAAGTGGCATGGGGAAATAATAAGAGTGACGGCATGGGTGCAGTGCATCCACTCGCCTGGTATCATAATTATGATGGTGGCCGTGCATTCTACACTGCGCTGGGACACCTTCCTACCAATTTCAGTGAGCCCGCCTTTCTTAATCACCTGTATGCCGGCATTTTGTGGGCCGCAACTGGCAGGAAATAAATAAAGGTCAATCTTACACTTTTTAGGGGTATTCCTGTAGGCCTAATTCTACATGAGATAGGATGGTTATTCTATTGTTTGCAGCGCCGGATATGGCGTTCTTTGTGGTGTTAATAGCAAAGCAATCCAAGAAATACTTTTAGAAAAATCCAATACCTGACATCCTGATTTCCATCGGGATCCAATCCTGAACAAACCATCCCGAATCTTCGGGAATATTCCAATCAGCAATTAGTAGTTAGTAATTAATTGTACTTGAACCGTCCAATGCATTTACCGGTCAAGCCGACCGGTAAATGCTCTTAAGGCTCTGATTAAACTTATTACCGCAGCAGATAACTGCATAAACTAGATAGGCAGGGTTAACCGATTCGCCCTTCTTATTTGGGGACTGATAAAGTCCCCATTTTTTATTTATAACTATCTCCCCTACTCTAATTTCCTTCTGTTGTTATTTCTACATTACCGGTTTTCTCAAGCTTTTGTTAAGGACTATTATAAGTGTTGTTAAAGACATGTATAAGGCTTGTTAACGCAGTTGGTTATGCCAGAAATCATCATATTAAAACAGGTCTTTTTTGTTAAAAGATTTCGCTTGTAAATGCCTGATCAATAGGTTGTTTTTTCGCCAAAATACCAGACGTTAACAATCACAAAATCTATGGCATTTTTTCTGATTTATAGGTTCTACGTTTTGATTATTCAACCTAAAAAAATCAGTTATGAAAAGAATTTTTACAATTTGCTCCCTCATTACATTAGCAGCTGTTCTATTGGTAGCCTGTAACAAGAACCCTGGAACTTCTGCAGAGACAAAAGGATTGTCTTATGAAGATACCGTTGGACTGGCGCAGTTCCAGGCCTGGAAATTCCAGAATGAAAGAGTGGATCCCAGCCAGTATTATCAGTACGCGAGTCAGCCTGTTGCAGCAGCCCCTGCTCCTGCACGTAGAACTTCAACAGCCAGGAGAACTACTTCCAGCAGTTCTGGTAGCGGTTCAATGAACTCTGGTTCTAATAACTATGCGAAAACAACGCAAAAGAAAGGCTGGAGTAAAGCAGCGAAAGGTGCAGCCATTGGTGGTGGCGCCGGTGCTGTAGCTGGTGCAGTGATTAATAAAAAGAACCGTGTTGCCGGTGGTGTGATCGGTGGTGTTGCCGGTGCAGCCCTTGGATATATCATTGGTCGTGGCCAGGATAAAAAAGACGGTCGTTACTAATCCATTTGCTCAATCAATATTAAAAAATTAAGCCCCGCCAATGGCGGGGCTTCTTATTTCTTAATTGTGCGTAAAATCATTCTTTATCATACACAGCCTTCATGGCAAACTCACCCTGGGGAGATGTGTTTTTTGTTTCTGCAGTGAGGGTTTTGCCATCTGCGGAGAGTGTCCAGGTTTCAGTACCAGTTATCTCTATAGGTCCATCCTGGCCTTCAAAACTTGTATTCTGAGTGATCACAAATGACTTTTCATCTGTTGACCATTTGACGGATGCTTTTCTTTTAGCTTTACCGAAGCCTCCCTCGTAAGTTGATTCAGCCGTTTTGCCATCATAGGTTAGGGTTTCTGTACGTACTACATCTTCACCACCATTGAAACCGGGAGTTGTTTTGGCAATAGTAATAGCATCATCTTTTTGCTCTACTTTAATTTTACGGGGAGTAAAGCGCCCACCGAAATCGCCGAGTTCACTTTTGCTCTCATTGAGTTTCCAGGATCCTGCAAATTTTGATTTTTCCGGCATTACAGCAAAGGATAGCAATAAGGCGGGAGCCACCAGTAAAGCCAGAAATTTCTTAGAAGCGTATCGTTTCATATTTGATGTTTTAAGTTGATAAATTTAGGGAGAAATAACCGGCCATTAAAATTATATAAATGGTAAATTCTCCTTCTACGGCCTCCTTATATTTGAACATCTACAATTTAAATTAAGGATATGACGCCAATCACTGATGAATACATGCAGGATATGCTAACCAAAACAAAGGAATACACTTTTGTTATGCTAAAACCCGGACCAAATGCCGCATCTGAAAATGTACGCAGTATCATCTGGGAACATGCGAGGAGAAATTTCTCCCTTCGGGCAGAAGGGATATTGTCCATCGTTGGGCCTATCACCATAGAAGCACCAGTAAGCGGAATTTATATTTTCAATGCAAACCCTGAAGAGATCCCATCTATTATGGATGAAGACCCCGCAGTAAAAGCCGGCATATTCCTGTACGAGATCTATCCCTGCCGAAGCTTCCCCGGCGATCAACTCGGTTGACAATGATCAACATATAGTAATTTATACATATCCTGTAAAAAATAGTTCAACACAAGTTTTACACAATCGGTGGTGCAAACAGGTATTAAGGAATCGGTATACATATATTGCACCTGTTTTTAACTGATAAAATTACCCGTATGTACAGCAGCTTTTTAAGGCGCCTGTCCCTGACCGGCAGCCTCGTGATAGCGGGCTTTTGTGTACTGTGTGCGCAGAGCGATGCTTTCGAATTGAAATACAATAATTCTTCGGTTTACGCAGGCATAGAGGTAGGTTCCAAAGGGGTAAAACTCAGCATCGTTGAGATCGGTAAAAATGCAAAGACCACTGGCGCTTTCAATGCCCTGAAGGACTCCAGCATCAATACAGATTTCATCACTTTTTCCCAATCTACTTTTAGCGCCACACTTAATGGGCTTTATAATCTGTATTCCACTGTTACCAACGATTATAAGATACCTGCAAAAGATATATTTACTGTTGTTAGCAGCGGCGTAAAAATGCAGGCAGAAAAAGAAAACAAGAACAGCTATATCAAACAGTTGATCGATTCCTTCAGGTTGAAGATCAAAGATCCCAAAAGAGAGGTGGAAGTGATAGATGTACTGGGTGAAGCCAGACTCTCCCACCTGGGAATTGTTCCAGATGAAAAACGTTATAATACTTTCCTGATCGACATCGGTAGCGGTAATGCCAAAGGTGGCTATTTCCCTTATGACAATACCAATGATTTCAAACTGTTTCAATTGAATTGGGGAACCAAGAGTGTTACCAATGAAACGGATAAGAAATGTGGCGATGATAAAACACTGATCAATTATAACAGGCAACTCTACCGTACATTGATGACCGTAGAAAATACCGAGCTCATCTATGCGATCAATGCCAGCGGTGCTTACCCACTCAGCGATAATATTGCATTCAGTGGTGGTATTGCATGGTCAGTAGCAACCTTATTGAAACCAGATCTCATTGATAAATCAGTGGTGACTGTGAGTTTTGAGGAAGTACAAAAATTCGCCGACAGGCTTTATTCCAGCTTCGGTTCTTTATCTCCCGAGCTGTTATCCCAAACTGTAAAAGAAAACCAGGCTACGGTTTTTAAAGAAACCAAACGAGTACACAGTGTGTTTGACCAACGGGCATTAATGGCAGGTACTGGCTTATTGCTGAAGATCATGCGCCAGTTTGTTTCAGTATATGAAACCAAACAGTTCTACCTGGTGAAGAATGGACAGGTGGGCTGGATCACTGCCTACGTTGATCAGGCGATCAATAAGTAATACCTAATAACTATCAGTTTTTAGTTGTTAGTTATTAGTCCCTTTCTTAATTCGAATTTTGCCTCGGAATTTCGAGGTAAAGAATATTACAGCTGAAAGGCTGCAGTATGATATGATCACGGATTATTTCCCCGGTTGCGATCCTGTTATTCCTTACAGCCATTTTCCAGTTCTTGACTTCCATGAAGAGTTTCTGTATGGTGTGCCCCCCATTATAATAAATTCTGATCCTTCGCCATTCATCACGCATGGCTGCTCCATCGATCACATAACCTACTACTCCTTCGGGCAAATGTTCTTCAAAGCGAATATTAGCCTGTATCTGATCTGCCGTCCGCATTCGAAATGCAGGATGCTCTTTTCTGATCTTTACCAATGCCTTTATATAATCAAATACATCCCTGTTCCTGACCTTCAGGCTCCAGTCGATCCCATTTATTTCATCTGACGATTTATAAGAATTTTCAACGCGCTTTTTAGATCTCAGAAATTCGGAGCCGGCATGCAAAAAGGGAATCCCCTGTGAGGTTAACACAATTGATAAAGCCAGCTTCTGCATTTCCTTTCGCTGTTCCTCACTTGAATCAGGAGCTGAAATAGCCAGCCTGTCCCACAAAATATGATTATCATGAGAATCACAATACGAAACAGACTGATGCGGATAAGTTGCATAAGCCATACGGGTATGCAAAAGCCTGGAATAATTTACCTGGGGATGGGGACAACAGGCAGTCACACCAAACTTGATGACATCTTCCATTCCGGGTCTACCACTTACAAACCCTTTCTCTTCTGGTTTGAAAATATTACCACGAATGGCATCACGCAGATCATCTCCATATACTGCAATCCGGTTCAGTGAGGATACATTTGTTTTGATAGCACGCATTGAAGCTGCAAGCGGACTTTTACCCGGAGCCCACCCTTCGCCATATAATAAAATATCAGGCTTGATCTTATGCAGTTCCCGGGAAACAAGGTTCATGGTAGTAATATCATGTACACCCATCAGGTCAAACCGGAAACCATCGATATGAAACTCACTTAACCAGTACATGGCGGAATCCAGTATGAACTTCCGCATCATACCTCTTTCACTGGCTGTTTCATTCCCACAGTCTGTGGCATCGGAGAATTCTCCTTCTTCCGTTTGCCTGTAATAATATTCCGGGACCAGCTGATTGAATGATGAATTGAATGCATCCGCGGTATGATTGAACGTGACATCCATGATCACACGCAGACCATTCTCATGCAAAGTCTTTATCATTTCCTTCAGTTCCCGGATCCTCACCATTCCATCAAAAGGATTGGATGAATAAGAACCTTCAGGTGCATTATAATTCAGCGGATCATATCCCCAGTTATACTGGGGTTTGTTCATTGCAGATTCATCCAATGAATTAAAATCATAAAAAGGGAGGAAATGAACATGGGTAATTCCAAGTTCTTTCAGGTGATCAAGGCCAGTAGATAATCCCCCATCGCAGGTGGTTCCTTTTTCAATAATCCCGCTATATTTTCCTTTT
>Ga0207648_10006795_pt1 | contig 11341 bp, 9 predicted proteins | sample KBSMisM32_FD_184310 | JGI IMG/M metagenome (GOLD analysis project Ga0207648, IMG submission 184310) | Miscanthus rhizosphere microbial communities from Kellogg Biological Station, Michigan, USA - KBS Miscanthus M3-2 (SPAdes) (version 2) | ecosystem: Host-associated > Plants > Roots > Rhizosphere... | reverse complement strand
CACCTACGTGCTCAGCCACGGCTACTACGACGCCTACTACCTGCAGGCGCAGAAGCTGCGCCGCATGATCGCCGACGACTTCCAGGCCTGCTTCCGGCAGTGCGACATCATCGCCGGGCCGGTCGCGCCGACGGTCGCATGGAAGCTCGGCGCGAAGCGCGACGATCCGGTCGCGAACTACCTGGCCGACATCTTCACGCTGCCGGCGAGCCTGGCCGGGCTGCCGGGCATGAGCCTGCCGGCGGGCTTCGGCGCGCACGACATGCCCGTCGGTCTGCAGCTGATCGGCAACTATTTTCAGGAAGGCACGCTGCTGCACGCGGCACATGCCTTCCAGCAGGCCACCGACTGGCACCAGCGCGCGCCGGCCGACCACCACAGGGTGTAACCCACAGATGAGCAAAGCCCCCCTGGTCCGCGGCTACGAGGTCGTGATCGGCATCGAGACCCACGCCCAGCTTTCAACGCAGAGCAAGATCTTCAGCGGCTCGTCGACGAACTTCGGCGCGGCGCCAAACACGCAAGCCTCGCCGGTCGATCTGGCGCTGCCCGGCACCCTGCCGGTGATGAACCGCGGCGCGGTCGAGCGTGCGATCCGCTTCGGCCTCGCGGTCGGTTCGACGATCGCGCCGCTGTCGATCTTCGCGCGCAAGAACTACTTCTATCCCGACCTGCCCAAGGGCTACCAGATCAGCCAGTACGAGACGCCGGTGGTGCAGGGCGGCACGGTCGAGTTCTTCGTCGACGGCGCGAAGCACACCGTCCACCTGACGCGCGCCCACCTCGAAGAAGACGCCGGCAAGTCGCTGCACGAGGACTATCAAGGCCGCAGCGGCATCGACCTGAATCGCGCCGGCACGCCGCTGCTCGAGATCGTCACCGAGCCCGACATGCGCAGCAGTCGCGAGGCGGTCGAGTATGCGAAGACACTGCACCAGATCGTCACCTGGATCGGCATCTGCGACGGCAACATGCAGGAAGGCTCGTTTCGCTGCGATGCCAACGTCTCGGTGCGCCGCCCCGGCGCACCGTTCGGCACGCGCCGCGAGATCAAGAACCTGAACAGCTTCAAGTTCATGCAACAGGCGATCGATTTCGAGGTGCAGTGGCAGATCGACCTGCTCGAAGACGGCGGCGAGGTGCGGCAGGCGACCGTGCTGTTCGACCCCGACACCGGCGAGACGCGCGCGATGCGCAGCAAGGAAGACGCGCACGACTACCGCTACTTCCCCGATCCGGATCTTCCGCCGCTCGTGATTGCGCCGGAGTGGATCGCGCAGGTGCGCGCGCAGATGCCGGAGCTGCCGCGCTCGATGGCGGCGCGTTTCCAGGCCGATTACGGGCTGCCCGTGTATGACGCGGTCGCGATGACCCAGAGCAAGGCCTTCGCGGCCTACTTCGAAGCGTCCGCGAAGGCCAGTGGCCAGCCCAAACTGGTCGCCAACTGGCTGATGGGCGAGCTGGCGCGGCGCCTGAATGCGCAGGGGATCGAGATCGACGCCAGCCCGGTGCATGCGCGGGCGCTGGCCGCGATGGTCGCGCGCATCGCCGACGGCACGATCTCGAACAACGGCGCGAAGCAGGTCTTCGATGCGCTGTGGAACGGCGAGGGCGACGAAGTCGACGCCGTCATCGCGGCCAAGGGCCTGCAGCAGATGAGCGACAGCGGCGAGCTCTCCGCCATCGTCGACGCGGTGCTGGCGGCGAACCCGAAGTCGGTCGACGAGTTCCGCGCCGGCAAGGAGAAAGCCTTCAACGCGCTCGTCGGTCAGGCGATGAAGGCGACCCAGGGCAAGGGCAACCCGACCCAGGTCAACGAGCTGCTGCGCAAGAAGCTGGCCGGCTGACGCGCGGCGCGCTACTTGCGCGGCGGTGCCGACGCCGCGGCGTCGGCCATCACACCGAGCGAGCCGGGCGACGCGCCGCCCCACAGCTTGCGCAGGCGCTCGAGTTCGATGTCGTAGCCCTTCTCGATGCGCGCGATCTCGAGCTCCTGGCCCTGCGTCAGGCGGCGCTGCGCCTCGACCATCGCTTCGTTCGCGTCGAGCTGGGTCTTCAGTTTCGGCGGCAGCGGCTTGCCGACATAGAACTCCGCCTCGGCGGTCAGCGGCTTGCGTTCGGCGGCGAGCGCCACGATGCGCGCCTCGGCAAGGCGCAGCGCCTTGCTGGCATCGTCGAGCGCGGCCTCCCGCGCCTTGCGATGCGCGGCCTCGTTCGGATAGCGCGCCAGCAGGTTGCGGTCGCGCCGAATGGCCTCTTGCCGGGCGGCGCGTTCGGCCGCGGCCCGGCCTTCGCGCGCCTCGATCTCGCCACGCTCCTCGGCGGTCGGCGTCGGCGCGACGATGCGCCGCACCGACCCGTCGGCGTTCAGCACGCGCTGTTCGCGAGCGCTGCATTCGGCGATCGGCCGATCGGACGTGAGCTTCTTGCCCGAGGCATCGGTGCAGGTGTAGATCTGCTGCGCCTGCGCCGGCCGCATGACGCTCGCGCCGAGCAGCGCCAGCACCGCCAGAGCCACGAGTGCGAGGCCGTCCACCGCGCGCGCCTGGCGCGGCAGTCGACTCGGCGCGGCGATCGGTGGGGATGCGGTGCGGTGGTTCATCTGGATCAGGCTCCGTAACGCTCGCGGTACGCGGCGACGCGCGCCAGGTGCGAGCTCAACGCCGGGTCGGCGCTCGATTGCAGCACCTGCAGCAAGTCGGTCAGCGTCGCGATGGCGATCACCGGCAGGCCATAGGCGAGCTCGAAGTCGGTCACCGCCGAGCGCGCCGACAGCTGGTCGTCGGTGCCGCTGCGTTCCATCCGGTCGAGGGCGATCAGCACCGCGGCCGGCTCGGCAGCGGCCTGGCGGATCAGTTCGACCGATTCACGCTTCGACGCGCCATCGGTGATCACGTCATCGACGATCACGACGCGCCCGCGCAGCGGCGCGCCGACCAGGGTGCCGCCTTCGCCGTGCGCCTTGGCTTCCTTGCGGTTGAACGCGAACGGCACGCTGCGGCCCATCTGCGCCAGCGCCATGGCAGTGGCGGCCGCGAGCGTGATGCCCTTGTAGGCCGGGCCGAACAGCATGTCGAATGCCAGGCCCGAAGCGAACAGACGGCGCGCATAGAATTCTGCGAGGCGTGCCAGCTTGGTTCCGTCGTCGAACAGGGCCGAGTTGAAGAAGTAGGGCGACAAGCGCCCGGCCTTGGTCTTGAACTCGCCGAACCGCAACACGCCCGCCTCGACCGCGAACCTCACGAAGTCCTGCGCGAGTGCATCGGGTTTCGCGTTCGTGCTCATCCGGAAGATCCTGTCGTGTTTCGTCTTGTCTCGTTGAATCTGAACGGTATCCGCTCGGCGGCCAGCAAGGGCTTCGAGGCCTGGGCGCACAGCGTGGCCGCCGATTGTATGGGGGTGCAGGAGATCAAGGCGCAGGCCGACACCGTGCTCGGCCGTTTCGATAAATTGGGCGCACTGACGGGGCATTTCCACTACGCCGACAAGAAGGGCTACTCAGGCGTGGGCATGTATGCGCGCAAGCCGCCGAGCGCCGTCATCACCGGCATCGGCGATGCCGAGTTCGACGCCGAAGGCCGGTATGTGGAGGTGCGCTTCGACACCCCGGTCCGCAAGCTCAGCATCATCAGTTGCTACTTCCCCAGCGGCTCGAGCGGCGAACTGCGCCAGGCGGCGAAGTTCCGGTTTCTCGCGCTGATGGCGCCGCACTTGAAGGCACTGGCGGCCGAGCGTGAGCTGATCCTGGTCGGCGACATCAACATCGCCCACAAGGAGATCGACCTGAAGAACTGGCGCGGCAACCAGAAGAACAGCGGATTCCTGCCCGAGGAGCGCGCCTGGATGACGGCGCTGCTCGACGAGATCGGCCTGGTCGACGTGTTCCGGCGCCTGAACCCGCACCCCGAGCATTACACCTGGTGGAGCAACCGCGGCCAGGCCTGGGCGAAGAACGTCGGCTGGCGGCTCGACTACCACCTCGCCACGCCGGCAATCGCGCGCCACGCGAGGGCCGAGCATATCTACCTCGATCAGCGGTTTTCCGACCATGCGCCGCTGATGATCGACTATGACTTCACGCTCTGACCCGCTTCACCCCAAGGAATCCGCCACCATGTCTCTCGAAGTGATCGACGTCGACACCGCGCCGAACCCGACCGCCAGCATCATCATCCTGCACGGCCTGGGCGCCGACGGAAACGACTTCGTGCCGGTCGCACAGGAGCTCGATCTCGGCAGCGTCGGGCCGGTGCGATTCGTCTTCCCGCACGGGCCGACGCGCGCGGTCACGATCAACGGCGGCATGGTGATGCGCGCCTGGTACGACATCCTCGGCACCGACCTCGCAAAGCGCGAAGACGAGGCCGGGCTGCGCGCATCGCAGGCGCTGGTCGATGCGCTGATCGCCCGCGAGCGCTCACGCGGCATCCCGGCCGCGCGCATCGTGCTCGGCGGCTTCTCGCAGGGCTGCGCGATGACCCTGATGACCGGCCTGCGCCACGGCGAACGGCTGGCTGGGCTGCTCGGCATGTCGGGCTACCTGCCCCTGGCGGCCCAGGTCGCGGCCGAGCGCAGCCCCGCGAACGCCGGCGTGCCGATCTTCATGGGCCATGGCACCGCCGACCCGGTGATCCCGATCGCACGCGCCACCGCGTCACGCGATGCGCTGCTCGCCATGGGCTACCCCGTCGAGTGGCACGCCTATGCGATGCCGCATTCGGTCTGCCCGGCCGAGATCGCCGACATGAACCGCTGGCTGCTGAAGGTGCTGGCCTGAATGCGACGTGAATAAGTCACAGATTCGAGCGGGCATATTCACATCCTGAAACATCCCACCCTCCCTAGTCTTGATGACGTCACAGGGTAATTGCCCAGTGACCAACCAGGAGAGTGGCGATGTTTGCAATTCCCTTCACAGAGACGTTCGCTCGCGCCGACGGCTACCTCGGCCCGGAGCGTCGCGGTGCGCACGACTGGCTCCTCGCCGTGCTCGACGAGGTCGACTACGGCATGCTGGTAGTGACCGGCGTCAACCATCTCGTGCATGCAAACCACGCGGCGCGCATCGACCTCGACCCTGGCCACCCGCTGCAATTGATCGGCCGCGACCTGGGCGCGCGCGATCCGCGCGATGCGGCCGCGCTGCAGGCAGCCTTGCTCGACGCAGCACAGCGCGGCCTGCGCAAGCTGCTCACGCTCGGCAAGGCCGCGCGGCGCGTCAGCGTCTCGGTGGTGCCGATCGGCGAAGGCCGGTCGCTGGTGATGCTCAGCAAGCGGCAGGTCTGCGAGTCGCTGTCGGTGCAGGGCTTCGCGCGCAGCCACGGGCTGACGCCAGCCGAGACCCGGGTGCTCGTCGCGTTGTGCCAGGGCATCCCGCCGGGTGCGGCGGCCGCCGAAATCGGCGTCGGCATCGCGACCGTGCGCACGCAGATCGGCAGCATCCGGCAGAAGACCGGCGCGCAGAGCATTCGTGCCCTGGTGCGCCAGGTCGCGGTGCTGCCGCCGCTGATGGGCGCACTGCGCCAGGTGATGGCGCCGGCGCCCGCGGTCGCGCACGACGAGCACCTGGTCGCGGCCTGAGTCGCAGCACTGTTGCGCCTATGAAACTGCGCAGCGTCGGCGACTTGCTCAGAGGCTCGCTGCGGCCTTTCGATCACCAAATGCCTCCCCGCCTCTGAGCCCGCGCCGCGCGGACGCTACGATGCATGCCGCGCGGCCGGCCCATTCGCGGGCCGGCCGCGTGCACGCATGCCGAGCCGCCGCCAGCCCGACCCCGCCACCGATCGACTCGCCACGCTGACGCCGTCGCTGCGCGCGCTCGCCGAGCGCGGCGTGCCGAAGAGCTTCCGCAAGGGCCATCGGCTGATCGAGGAGGGCGACAGCGGCGACACGCTGTACATCATCACGAAGGGGCAGTTGCGGGTGTTCGGCAGCAACGCCGACAACAGCCGCGAGATCACCTACGGCACCTACAGCGCCGGTGAATACATCGGCGAGATGAGCCTGGACGGCGGCCCGCGCTCGGCCAGCGTCGAAGCGCTCGAGGCCGTCGAGTGCGTGCAGGTGACGCGCCAGACCTTGCTGCAGCACATCGCCGAACACCCGGAGTTCGCGCTGGAGTTGCTGGCCAAGGTAATCCGGCGGGCTCGCGCCGCGACCTTGAGCACGAAGCAGCTGGCGCTCAACGACGTCTACGGACGGCTGGTGCTGTTGCTGAACGAACTCGCGGTCTTTCAGGCGGACGGCACGAAGCTGATCGCGCAGCGGCTGACCCACCGCGACATCTCGAGCCGGCTCGGGTGCTCGCGCGAGATGGTCAGCCGGCTGCTGAAGGATCTCGAAACCGGCGGCCACCTGCGCACGCAGGGCGAGGGCTGGCAGATCGACGCGCGCATTCCGGCGCGCTGGTGACGCCGGCTTTCGCGACGTCACCGGCCCTCACCGGCGATCGCGGCGGCCACGCGTCGAATCGATGCGAGCAACGCATCCGACGCGTGTTCCTCTCGACTGATGACGACCGCCGCGCGCACGCCTTGCGTGCCCCGTTGTCGGTCACAACAATCGCTTCTCTCGTCCTGGTCACGACACTTCTGTCGTGCCGCGCCGAAGGGAGGCGACGATGCGAACCGAACTTCTCATCAAGGGCAAGAGCCTGACCGGAACGAGCGACCTCACGCTGCTGGCGCCGGTCATCCCCGGCCTCGTGTCGTCGCTGGAATCGATCACCTACAAGACGCGCGTCAAGCGCCTGATGAAGACGCTGCAGGGCGGCCGCGTGTCGCTGCATGAGTACGCGGCCTATCGGCCGCTGTCGGACGCGGTGGAGCGCGTCGCCAAGATCCAGTCGTTCCGCGTCGTCGTGCTCGAGCCGGAAGACAAGGTCCTGCTCGCGGTCACTTTCGACGGCACCTGGGAAGCCTACATTCGCGTGCTGTGGGAGAAGGTCGGCACGCTGCTCGACATCATCTTCTGCAATACCGAGGGGTATGTGCTGTCCACCGGCACGTTCGAGGCGTGGGCGGGGTGGGTCCATCGCGTGCAGGTCGAGACGGCCTTCTATTTCAACACCCACGGCCTGACCGTCGACGACGTCCACTACCTGCGGAAAGTGGAGTCGATTCACCGCGCGCTGCCCGGCTCGCCCGAGGCCGACCTGAACGCCGTGCGCGCCCATGTCCCCAGCGCCGAAGAGATCGCCGGCACGGCGTCGGTCGCCGGCCCGCTCGCCCAGGCCGAATGCCTGCGCCAGGGTCTGCAATCGCTGGCGGTGCTGTTCCGCAATACCGACATGTACCTGCCCGGCACCCCGGACGGCGCCGTGCTGCAGCGCGCGTCGCGTGACCTGCTGGTCGAGTTCCTGCGCATCACCGCGGCCCTTCCGCCGACCAGCCCGACGATGCAGGCGATGCGCAAGCGCTTCGGTCGCCAGCTCGACTGGCTCATGCCCACCGACCAGCCCGAGGTGACCGACCCGCGCCCGGTGCCCGCGCTGCCTGTCGATGCGGCGCCGCTGTACGACCGGCACGATGTGCAGGGCGGCATCATCGGTTCGTATGCCGGCGTCTCGCACGGCGTGCTGCTGATGTTCGCGTTCGACGACAGCGCGGCCGGCGCCGCCCTGCTGCAACGCCTGATCCCGATGGTCACGACGGACGCGGCCGCGGCGTCGCTGAAGCCGCGCGACGTCGCAGCCAACGTCGCGCTGACCTACGAAGGCTTGCGCGCGTTGGGCCTGAGCGAGCGCCAGCTCGCGTGGTTCGCACCCGAATTTCGCGAAGGCATGGAAGTGCGCGCCAGCATGCTCGGTGACTTCCGCACCAACCACCCGCGTCGCTGGCGCCTGCCACTGCGCCACAGCGAATCGGCACCGGGTGCATCGCAACAGGTCGAGCTGTCCGCGGTGCACCTGGTGGTTCAGCTGCGCATCGCCGCGCGAGAGAGCGACCATCATGAACTGCCGCACCCGCTGCCTGAGCGCATCGACGCGCTGACGCTCGACCCCGCGACCGGCCAGCCGTTCGACGGCCTGCGGCTGCTCGCGGTCCAGCCGATGCACCGCCAGCTCAATGCCGAAAATCAGATCGTCGAGCACTTCGGTTTCGTCGACGGCAGCAGCGATCCCGTCATTGACCCGGCCATGGCCGGAACGACGTACGCCAACCTGACGCACCTCGGCGAATACCTGCTGGGCTACCCGAACGATGCCGACCCGGCGCCGCAGGCCGCCAGCCAGGCCGATGCCGAGCGGCTGGCCTTCCTGCGCAACGGCAGCTTCCTCGTGGTGCGCAAGCTGCGCCAGGATGTGCCGGCGCTCCTGAACGCCGTGCGCAGCGCCGCCGACGCTGCCCAGCTCGACCCCGAGCTGATCCTCGCGAAGATGATGGGCCGCTGGCAGGACGGTCGGCCGCTGGTCGCGCCCGGAACCGTCAACGACTTCGACTACAGCGACGACAAGGACGGCAGCCGCTGCCCGTTCCACGCCCACGTTCGCCGCGCGAATCCGCGCACCCCTGTCGGCGGCATGCTGCAGTCCGACCCGGGCCGGCGCCGGCCGCGCGTGCTGCGCCGCGGCATGTCCTATGGCCCGCGCTACGCGGGGCCGCGGCCCGGGCCCGGCGAGCAGGCGAAAGACGATGGCGCCGAGCGCGGCCTCGTCTTCATGGCCTACAACGCCAGCATCAGCGAGCAGTTCGAGGTGATCCAGCGCTGGATCAGCGGCGGCAACAGCGCCGGCGGCTATTCGGGCCAGAGCGATCCCTTCCTCGGCGTGCCCGACATCGACCAGACCCGCCGCTTCCGCTTCGAACACGCCGAGGTGCCGGGCCACCCCAAGGTCTACAACGTCGCGCTCGACCATGCGCCCGCGCTGAACGAGCCGGCGCGCCCGTTCGTGCGCCTCGAATGGGGCATGTACCTGTTCACGCCATCGATGACGGCGCTGCGCTGGCTGAACGCCGTGGCATCAGCGAACGTGCCGTCGCCTCCGGTGTGGTCCGCCGAGCGCGGCGAGGCGCTGATCGGCGAGCTGATCGCGGCCAATGCGCATCAATCCGAGGCAGACGCGGTGAGCGCCTGGAAGGCGATCCTCGAAGACGCCGAGGCACAAGAGAAGTTCATCAGCGCCGATGTCTGGGCCGCGATCCGCGCCAAGCACGCGGGCGTGTTGCGCACGCCCTATGGCGTGCTGGTCGCCGATCGCAAGCTGGTGATGGAAGTGCTGGGCGACGCCAGCGGCCGCTTCAGCGTCGAAGGCTACCGGCACCGCATGCAGGCCGCCGATTTCGAGATCTATCTCGGCCTGGACAAGTCGCCCGACGGCCAGTACGAGCGCGAGTCTGCCGACGTCAATGCCGCCATCGGGCGCCTGAGCGAGGCCGACGCTTTCGCGCTGGCCTACGACAGCACCGTCACCGTGCTCGAGGCCTTCATCGCCGACGAGCGGGCGCTGGCGGCCCAGTTGCACAAGCGAAGCTGGGAGCTCAATCTCGATGTCAAGGAGGTCTGCGACAAGGTGCTGGCCGAGATCTGCCAGCACTGGTTCGGCCTGCCCGCCGGCGATGGCGGGCCCTTGGTGCCGGGCAGTTGGCGCTGGGACTGGAAGGAGGGCGATCCGGCGATCTATCCGAGCCAGTTCACCGCGCCGTCGCGCTACTTCTTCCAGCCGCAGCCGGCGCGTGACGTCCAGGCCTTTGGCTGCCGCTACGGGCAGGCTCTGACGCAGGGCCTGCAGGCCTTCATTGCGCCGCATCGGGCCGACGGCAGCGTGCCACCGGCGCCGGACGGCGCCGTGCCGCCGTTGGCACAGGCGATCCTGGGCGCCTTCGGCACCGACGCCTCCGATGCTTTCGTCGCCCGCACATTCGCCGGCGCGTTGATGGGCTTTCTGCCGACGGTCGACGGCAACCTGCGGCTGTCGCTGAACGAGTGGCTTCGCGACGGCACGTTCTGGTCGCTGCGCGCCGCCTGGCCGCAGCAGGAGGACGCTGCGGGCGCTTATGCCGCGGCGAACCAGCGGCTGCGCCGGGCGCTCGACGAGGCGATGCACCTGCGCCCGTCGCCCGAGCTGATCTGGCGCACCGCGACGCGCGACCACGACCTTCTCGGCCCCGTGTCGCTGCGCCACGGCGACGTGGTCGTGCTGTCGCTGGTCTCGGCCACGCAGCAATGCCTTCAAGAAGGCCACCGCGACATCTCGCCGGTGTTCGGCGGCCGGCGCACCCCGGGCCGGCCGCACCCGACCCATGCCTGCCCGGGCTACCCCGCCGGCATGGGCATCCTGCTCGGAATCCTGGGCGCCTTCATGAACGTCGAGGTGTCGATGCGCCCGAGCCCGGTGCCGCTGGCCTTCACCTTCGAAGGAGACCTATGAGCGCCAACAACGAGACATGATCAGGGATCCCGATCACGAACATGCCGTCGGGCGCGGCCGCAAACTGGCCGACCGGCTGATCGACATGCATGCGTGCGGCCCGACGGTCGCCGCGCCACCCGGGACCGGTCGCTTGCTGCTGGCCATCGGCGATTCATGGTTCGCGCGCTGGCCTCAGGGCGACCTGCTCGACTTCATGCAGAGCAAGCACCACTACCGGGTCGAGTCCAACGCACGCGGCGGCACCCGCCTGTCGACGATGGTGGAGCCGGCCGACCCGTCGAGCGGCCAGCTGGCGTGGCTGCTGGCGCGCATGCATGCGCTGTCCGACGCCGACAAGGGCCGTCTGCACGCCGTGCTCGTGTCATGCGGCGCCAATGATGTCGTCGGCGATGAAGCCACCTTCACCTCGATGATCAACACCGCCGCCGCAGGTCCGCCTTGCGTGGATCCGCACCGGGTCAGGGAGGTCATCGTCGCGCTGCGCAGCCGGCTCACGACCTTGCTCGCCACCGTCTCGAGCCTGTGCGAGAACGTGCTCGGCCATCGCGTACCGATTCTGATCCACGGCTACGACCACCCTGTCGCCGACGGCCGCGGCACCTTCGGCAAGGGCTGGCTGCGCCGGCCGCTGGAAGCCCTGGGCTACGCCGACCCGGCGGCCCGCGCCGCCATCATGAAGCAGCTGATCGACGCCTTCAACGAGATGCAGGAAGACGTCGCGGCGCAGATGCCGGATGTGATCCATGTCGACCTGCGCGGGACGCTGAAGCCGTCAGGTGACGGGGACGCCGACGACTACAAGGACTACTGGCAGAACGAGTTGCACCCGTCCATCCCGAAGGGATTCGGCCGCATCGCCGACAAGGTGGCCCAGCACCTCTGAGCTCCCCCAGGGCGAGACTCCGCCCAGCCCGCCCCCGCGGGGTTCGAGCAAAGTGGCAAAGCCACATTTGCTTGAGAGAAAGCGCG
>Ga0207648_10006793_pt1 | contig 11344 bp, 8 predicted proteins | sample KBSMisM32_FD_184310 | JGI IMG/M metagenome (GOLD analysis project Ga0207648, IMG submission 184310) | Miscanthus rhizosphere microbial communities from Kellogg Biological Station, Michigan, USA - KBS Miscanthus M3-2 (SPAdes) (version 2) | ecosystem: Host-associated > Plants > Roots > Rhizosphere... | reverse complement strand
CGAGTTCCTGATCAACGCGCAGGGCGAGGACGTGGTGGCCGGGGTGCGCACGCCGGAGCCGGTGGCGGAGCTGAAGAAGCAGATGCCCAAGGCCTATGGCGAGCTCGAGCGCATCCGCCAGACGCTCGAAAAGCATTTCAAGGACGTGCAGGACTTCGAGTTCACCATCGAGGACGGCGTCGTCTACATGCTGCAGACGCGCAACGGCAAGCGCACCGCGATGGCGGCGCTGAAGTTCTCGATGGACATGGTCAAGGAGCGGCTGATCGACTGGAAGACGGCGATCATGCGCAACCCGGCCGATCAGCTCGAACAGCTGCTCGCGCCGGTGTTCGATACGAGCGAGGTGGCGAAGGCCAAGGCCATTGCAACCGGCCTGCCCGCCGGACCGGGCGCCGCCTCGGGCCAGATCTACCTCAACGCCGACCGCGCCGTCACAGCAGCGGAGAAGGGGCAGCAGGTGCTGCTCGTCCGCGTCGAAACGTCGCCCGAGGACCTGCGCGGCATGATTGCCGCCGAAGGCATCCTGACGGCGCGCGGCGGCGTGTCGTCGCACGCGGCGCTCGTGGCCCGGCAGATGGGCAAGGTGTGCGTCTGCGGCGCGGCCGCGGTGGAAGTGGACTACCAGGCCCGAAAGGTGACGGTGCAAGGCCAGTCGTTCAACGAGGGCGACTGGATGTCGATCGACGGCACGGCGGGCAAGGTCTACGCGGGCAAGGTGAAGACGGCCCCGTCCGAGATCGTCGCCGGCCTGGTCGAAGGCGACGAGGCGGCAAGGAAGACCGAGAAGTTCAAGAGCTTCCAGCAGCTGATGAAGTGGTGCGACCAGGCGACGCGCATGTCGGTGCGCACCAACGCCGACAACCCGGAGCAGACGCAGAACGCGCTCGCGTTCGGCGCCGTCGGCATCGGCCTGTGCCGCACCGAGCACATGTTCTTCGAGGGCGACCGCATCGACGCGATGCGCGAGATGATCCTCGCCGAGACGCTCGAGGACCGGAAGAAGGCGCTGGCCAAGCTGCTGCCATACCAGCGCGAGGACTTCGCGGGGATCTTCCGCGCGCTCAAGGGCTACCCGGCCACGATCCGTTTCCTCGACCCGCCGCTGCACGAGTTCCTGCCGAACACGCCGGAGCAGCAGGCCGACCTGTCGAAGAAGACTGGCGTGCCGGTGCACACGATTCATCAGCGCGTCGAGCAGCTCCACGAGTTCAACCCGATGCTCGGCTTCCGCGGCTGCCGCCTGGGGATCGGCTATCCCGAGATCTCGGCCATGCAGGCGCGTGCGGTGTTCGAGGCGGCGGCCATCGTGCAGAAGGAAGGCATCAAGGTGAAGCCGGAGATCATGATTCCGCTCGTCGGCTTCAAGAAGGAGCTCGACCTGCAGATCGAGGTCGTGCACCAGGCGGCTCGTGAAGTCCAGGCGGAGCGCAAGGTGAAGTTCGACTACATGGTGGGCACCATGATCGAAATCCCGCGCGGCTGCCTCACCGCCGACGAGATCGCGCAGTCGGCCGAATTCTTCAGCTTCGGCACCAACGACCTCACGCAGACCGGGCTCGGCATGTCGCGCGACGACTCGGGGTCCTTCCTGCCGCAGTACAGCGAGCTCGAGATCGTGAAGAAGAACCCGTTCGCTACCATCGATCAGGCGGGCGTCGGTCAGCTCGTCGAGATTGCGGTGACGAAGGGGCGCCAGACGAAGGCGAACCTCAAGTTGGGCATCTGCGGCGAGCACGGCGGCGATCCGGCGTCGATCCACTTCTTCGAGCGGGTCGGCCTCGACTACGTGAGCTGCTCTCCGTATCGTGTTCCGGTGGCCCGGTTGGCGGCCGCGCAGGCGGCGCTGACCAAGTAGCCGGAGCGAGAGGACGCGCGACTGATCTCGATCTTCGTGCGCCGCAACGGCGCCCTGCAGCGCGCCGAGCGGGTCGAGCCGGAATGGCTCGACCCGTCATCGGGTACGACTCTGTGGGTGGACCTGGCGGCGCCGACCGACGACGAGGCCCGGATCCTGGCCGACGTGTTCCACTTTCACCCGCTCTCGATCGACGACGCGCGCAGCAGCATCCAGTTTCCCAAGGCGGAGCCCTATCCCGGCTATCTCTACGTCGTGCTGCACGGCATCGACGTCAGCAAGAGCCGGCAGCGGGCGTTCGCGACCCGCGACATCGACTTCTTCATCGGGCCACACTTTCTGGTGACCGTCCACGACGGCAAGTCCACGTCGATCGCGCACCTGCGCGAGCTGTGCGACCGGCATGACCGGCTGCTGGCCGAGGGGCCGGTGGGCTTGTTCCACCGCATCGTGGACACGATGGTGGACCACTATCGGCCGGTGATGGACGCCCTGGAAGAGCGCATCGATCACATGGAGGAAGAGGCGTTCACCGGCCAGGGTGAGCTGGCGCGGCGCATGCTGAAGCTTCGTCACGAGCTGGCCCAGATGCGGCGGGTACTGATGCCGCAGCGCGACGTGCTCGGGCGCCTGGCGCGCCGCGAGTTCGCCGCCATCTCCGACGAGATGGCGTATCGCATCCGCGACGTGTACGACCACGTCGTACGGCTGGCCGACGAGGCCATCCTGTTCCAGGATCGCGTCACCGGCATCCTCGAAGTCAATCTCGCCAGCATCTCCAACCGCCTCAATCAGGTGATGAAGGTGCTCACGGTGATGTCCACCATCTTCCTGCCGCTGACGGTGCTGAGCGGGATGTGGGGCATGAACGTCCCGCTGCCGCACTTCCCGGGCGGCGACGCCGCGCAGTTCTGGTGGGTGGCGGGTATCATGGCCGCCATTGCGGTGGTCATGCTGGCCATCTTCCGCCGCAACCGCTGGATGTAGGCCCACGTCATGGGGAAGATCTCCCGGCTGCCGCCGGATCTCGCGAACCAGATCGCCGCCGGCGAAGTGGTGGAACGTCCGGCGTCGGTGATCAAGGAGCTGGTCGAGAACGCGGTCGACGCCGGGGCCACGCGTGTCACCATCACCGTCGAAGCCGGCGGCAAGCGGCTCATTCGCGTCGACGACGACGGCGAAGGCATGGAGCCCGGCGACGCCCGCTTGGCGGTGGAACGTCACGCAACGAGCAAAATCCGGCATGCGGCCGATCTCGAGCGCATCGCCACGCTCGGTTTCCGCGGCGAGGCGCTGCCGAGCATCGCGTCGGTGTCGCGGTTCACGATGCGGACCCGCACGGCCGCGGACAACGTCGGCACCGAAATCCGGATCGAGGGTGGTGGTGCAACCGGGGTGTCGGAAGCCGGCTGCCCCGTTGGCACGTCGATCGAGGTCCGGGACCTGTTCTTCAACCTGCCGGCCCGCCGCAAGTTCCTCAAGACCGATGCCGCCGAGATGGCGCAGGTGACGCGGATCGTGACGCAGCTCGCGCTCTGCTACGCCAACGTCGGCGTCACGCTGGCCAACGCCGGACGCAAGACGATTGAATACCCGCCGGTGGCGTCGCTGCGCGATCGTCTGTTCCAGATTTACGGCGACCGGCCGGACCTGGTGCCGGTGGAGCGCAGCTACGGCGAGGTGCGGGTGCACGGCTTCGTGGCGGCACTGGCGGCGGAAGGGCCCGTGCGCGGACCGCAACACGTGTTCGTGAACCGGCGGGCGGTGAAGGATCGCACCATCACGCACGCCATTCTCGACGCCTACAGTCAGGCGTCGATCAAGGAGCGCAGCCCCGAGATACACCTGCTGATCGAGATGCCGCTCGACGCCGTGGACGTGAACGTTCACCCGACCAAGGCCGAGGTCCGGTTTCGCGATCAATCGTTCATCCACCAGGTGGTGCGGCGTTCCGTGGCCGATGCGGTGGGCGCCGCTCCGGCACCGTTCTTCGGGGGCACATCGGACACGCCGGCCTTCGAACCGCTGCCGACGACGGCACCGCTTCCCACTCAGTATGCCTCGACGTTTCCCAGTCGGTGGGCAGGTGAAGCCGAGTGGCGGAGCGGGCAGAGTGGGGGAGCGTTGTCGTTTGCCGGATCGGCCGCCGAGGCGCGAGAGGCGCTGTACCCGGCGTCTCCGGCCGGTGTCGCCGGCGGGGCGGCCATGGAAGCCGCACCGGTCAGCGGCGAGAAGACGCTGATGCCGCTCGGGCAGTTCCGCGACACGTTCATCGTGGCGGTGGACGACGAGGGCATCGCCATCATCGACCAGCACGTCGCGCACGAGCGCATCCTGTTCGAGCGGATCACGGAGCGGCTGACGAGCGGGCGGCTCGAAAGCCAGCGCCTGCTCGAGCCGCTGCTCGTGGAGCTGTCGGCGAGCGGGCGGCAGACACTGCTGGCGCACGCCGCCGACCTCGATCGTATGGGGTTCGAGATCGAGGATTTTGGTGGAGAATCTCTCCGGCTCTCGGCGTGCCCGGCGCTGCTGCCGCGCGACGAGTGGCAGCGCGCGGTGCGGGCGCTGGCCGAGGACCTCGACGGGCTGGACCAGGGTGCGGCGGTGACCGACGCGTTGAAGCGCATCGCGGCCACGATGGCGTGCCACGCGGCGGTGAAGGCGAACTACCCGCTCACGGCGGAGAAGATGGTGCACATCCTGGACGGGCTGCGCCGGACGGCGTACTCGACGATTTGCCCGCACGGCCGTCCGGTGATGTTGCGCCTGACGCGGCGCGAGTTGGAGAAGCGTTTCGAGCGGATCTGAATGTAGAGGGCGGTCTTCAGACGGCCCTGGAGGATCGACATGCGCACGCTGATCGTCGTTGCCATTCTCGGCGCGGGCCTGGGCGTGGCCCTTCAGGGTCAGGGGCAGACGCCGCTGTTCTTCCGCGAGCCGTGGCGGCAATCGCGCCCGATGGACGCGAGCACGAACTTCCGGCCCGAGGGGGGCGTCACGACCGCGGCGGTGACGAACCCGGCGCTCGAGCTGAAGATCTACGACCCGCTGTCCAAGAACGTCGCGTCCTACAAGGCGACGCCGCCCACCGGGTCGATTCCGGTGGACTGGGACGGTCCGTCGTGCATCCAGCTCGCCGGCTACAACCAGAACCCGCCGCCGCCGAAGACGACCGCCGGGTCGCCGACCGACCCGCCGAACCTGTGGACCGGCGTGTGCCAGACCGCGGTGGCGGCCACGCTGCGCCACAAGGACAGCTTCGTCAACCTCGCGGTCCCCGGCGCGCGCATCAAGTGGATCACGCGGACCTCGGGCTTCCATGTGGTGCGGCCGGTGCTGAAGCTCGCCGACGGCACGTTCGTCGTGGGCGACTACGGCGAGGGCGCCCACAGTGCCAACTCGCAGCAGTTTCTCGACTCGGAGTTCGCCATCGCCAACGTGCGCTGGCTGGCGCTCGACATTGCCCGCGTCGTGACGCGCGGCGACAAATGGGTACAGCCCGATCTGAGCAAGGTGGACGAGGTCGGGTTTGCCGACCTCTACCCGGGCAGCGGGCACGGGTGGGGCGGGTTCGTGAACGTCTCGCGGATCGAGGTCTACGGCACGCCCGTCAAGCGATGACGACGAAGAAGCGCTGAGGCGGGCCTGAAGGCCCGCAGCCACGAACGGCGGCCCCTACGACGGATTGCCGCGGCGCTTGCGTTTGATCTCGTCCCAGCCGTCCAGGCGGCGCTTGATCTCCTTCTCGAATCCCCGCTCCGTGGGGCGGTAGTACTTCGTCCCGGCGAGCGACTCCGGCAGGCAGTCCATGGCGGCGGTCCCTTCCGGATCGTCGTGCGCGTATTCGTAGCCCTTGCCGTACTCCAGCTGCTTCATCAGCTTCGTCGGCGCGTTGCGCAGGTGAAGCGGCACCGGATCGGCGGCCTGCGTGTGGGCGTCGGACGCGGCCGCGCCGTAGGCGGTGTAGACGGCATTGCTCTTTGGCGCCGTCGCGAGGTAGATGGCGGCCTGCGCGAGTGCGGTGTTGCCCTCCGGCATGCCGATGAAGTGCGTGGCCTCCTTGGCGGCCACCGCCACGACGAGCGCCTGCGGATCGGCGTTGCCGATGTCTTCCGAGGCGAACCGCACGAGGCGCCGCGCGATGTAGAGCGGGTCCTCGCCGGCCTCCAGCATGCGCGCCACCCAGTAGATGGCGGCATCCGGGTCGCTGTTGCGCATCGACTTGTGGAGAGCGGAGATGAGGTTGTAGTGCTCCTCGCCCCCCTTGTCGTAGAGCAGCGCGCGCCGCTGAATCGACTGTTCGAGCTGCGGCATGTCGAGGCGCCGCACCATCGTGGCCGGATCCATGGGCGCGGTGGCCACCGAGAACTCGAGCAGATTGAGCGCGGCGCGGGCGTCGCCGTTGGCAAAGCCGGCGATGGCCGCACGCGCCTCCGGCGTGACCTCGACGTCCATCGTGCCGAGCCCGCGTTCGCGGTCCTCGAGCGCGCGCTGCAGGATGCGCTCCACCGCCTCCTGCGTCAGGCCGTGCAGGACGAAGACCTTCGATCGCGAGAGCAGCGCCGCGTTGACCTCGAACGACGGGTTTTCGGTGGTGGCGCCGATGAGCACGATGTCGCCGGCCTCCACCCGTGGCAGAAAGGCGTCCTGCTGCGCCTTGTTGAAGCGATGGATTTCGTCGACGAAGACGATCGTGCGCCGGCCGGTGCGGCGCCGACGGTCCTCGGCCGCGGCCATCACCTCTTTGATCTCCTTGATGCCGGCGAGTACGGCGCTGAACGGGACAAAGCGCGACTGCGTGAGCTCGGCGATCACCCGGGCCAGCGTCGTCTTGCCGGTGCCAGGGGGGCCCCAGAGGATGATCGACTGCAGGACGTCGCGTTCGATGGCGAGGCGCAGCGGCGTGCCGGGCGCCAGGATGTGCTCCTGACCGACGATGTCGTCGAGCGTGCGGGGACGCATCCGCTCGGCGAGCGGTGTGCCGGCGCCGGCATCGCGCGACGCCGGTGCAAAACCCTCGTCCTCGGGATCGCCGAAGAGTCCGCTCATGTGCGTTGCCTTCGCGCGGCGTAGACCAGCAGCGCGCCCGCCACCGCGGCGTTCAGCGATTCCACCTGCGGCGCCATCGGAATGGTGACACGCTCGTCGCACTGGACCACGAGGTCGTCGGCGAGGCCGTGCCCTTCGCCGCCGATCCACAAGCCGACGCTCCCTTTCCAGCTCACGCCGTCGGGATCGGCCCCGCCGCGGGCCACCGAGGCCACCGTACGCATGCGCGCCTGGCGCATCTCCGTCATGACGCGGTCCGGCGGCAGGCCGGTGACGACCGGCAGGCGCAGGGCGCTCCCCATGCTCCCGCGCAGCGCCTTCCAGGAGAACGGATTGGCCGACGCGCCGGTCACGAACGCGCCCGACGCGCCGCCCGCCTCGGCCGAGCGCAGCAGGGCTCCCACGTTGCCCGGGTCCTGCACGTCGGCCACGACCAGCACGAAGGCGTCGGGTCGATCGCACAGCGACGCCGGCTCGCTGGCGGTGCGGAGACCAATGGCGGCGATGCCCGACGGAGATCGCACCGGGCTCACCGCGTCGAACGCGCGATCGTCCGCCTCGACGAGCGGCAGCCCGCGCCGCTCGAGTTCGAGGGCCAGGCGGCCGGCCTCGGCCCCGGTGGCGCGCCGCGAGGCCGCGACAAGGATGACCTCGAAGCCGAGCCCGGCGTCGAGCGCTTCGCCCACGAGGTGGGCGCCGTCGAGGAGCACGCGACGGCCAGAGGGATCCGGTGTGGTAGCCAACGCGCGGAATGCGGCGACGACAGGATTGTGGCGGCTCGAAACAGTGCGCACGGAGGGTCGCCGGCGAGCATAACAGACTGTGCTACAGTCTGAATTCGACCGATGAAAGAGCGACTTCTCAAGCGTTTCTACGACGAAATCGCGGTGCTCGAGCGCGAAGTGAAAGTGGATCTCCCCAAGGAGATTCAGCGCGCGCGCGAGCTCGGCGATCTGCGCGAGAACGCCGAATACAAGGCGGCCAAGGAGCGGCAGGACATCGTCAACGTCCGCATCTCCATGCTGAAGAAGCGCGTCGGCGAGATCTCGATGATGAACCTCGACCGCATCCCGCACGGCAAGGCGGGCTTCGGCTCGACGGTCACCCTCAAGGCGAACACCGGCGACACGATCGTCTACCAGCTCGTCATGCCCGAAGAGGCGGATGCCGAGAAGGGGATGATCTCCACCTCGTCGCCGATCGGCCGCGCCATCCTCAACAAGGAGGAAGGCGACGAGATCAAGGTCGTGACGCCGAACGGCAACAAGACGTTCGAGCTGATCAAGCTCATTACCATTCACGACGAAGCGTGACCTCCGTCTACTCGCCCGAGCGCCGGACCGCGGTGGTATTCGCCGGGACGGGCGCTCACGGCGCGTACCACGCCGGCGTGCTGCGCGCGCTCGAAGAAGCGGGCGTCAAGATCGATCTGGTCGCCGGCCACGGCGTCGGCGCCGCCAACGCGGCGCTGGCGGCGATTGGCGGTCAGGCGCTCCTCTGGGACGAGCCGGGCGTCTGGCGCAATCCCCGCGCCCGCGACTGGTACGGCTGGAAGATGCCGGTCCGTTGGGCAGGCTGGGTGGTGGTGGCGCTGCTGGCGGCGCTCGTGGCACCGGTGCTGCTGGTGGTGGCCACCGGCATAGTGGTCTACCCGCTGGGATTCCTCCTCGAGACCGCCGGCAGCGGATTCGGCGCCTCGCTCCTCGCGGCGTATGCCGGCTGGCTCCAGACCGCGTTTGCCGGTCCCCGCCTGCCGACGTTCGTGCCGCGCCTCGGGATGATCCTGGTGAGCGCGCTCGTACTGCTGGTTCTCGTGGCCGCGGCCCGCGCGGCCCGCGACGGCTGGGCCCGCCGCGGGCGGGGGGCCGTGTGGTGGTGGGTGTTCGGCGCGCCGTTCGACGCGGCGCCCGCGCGCCGGGCGTTCACGAGCGCGGTCTGGCAGCTGATTCGCGGCGCCGAATCGGTCACGCCGCCGGCGGTCGAGCGGATCGGCCGCCGCTACGCCGAAGTGCTGATCGAAAGTCTGGGGCAGCCGGGCTTCCGCGAGCTGATCGTCGTCGCCACCGACGTGGACAGCCGTCGCGATCTCATCGGCGCGCTCGTCAGCGAACCGTACGCGCGGCCGTATCTGGCCGCACGCCCGGATCGCGATCGTCGTGCCGAAGTGCTGGACCTGACAGGGGCCGGCCGTGATCGTGCCATCGACCTCGTGGCTGCCGCGCTGACGCCGGCTGTCGGCTTCGATCCGTGGCTCGTGACGTTCGCGCCCGATAGCCATTGGCGCGGCGAAACGCATCGCCTCATCGATCGGCCGGGCACCGTGCACCGGCTGCTCGAGGAGGTGGCCGCGGCGGGCGTCACGCAGATCGTCGTGGTGAGTGCCTGCGCCCCGGAGAGCGACCCGCACCGGCTGCGCGCGGCTCCGCTCGACCCGAGGCAGCGGCTGGGGGAGTTCATCGTCACCGCCGAAGCGGCGGCGCTGCGTGATGCGCTGGAGATGGCGCGGCTTCGCTTCGACGCGGTGTTCACCATCCGCCCGTCACACAACGCGCTGGGGCCGTTCGACTTTGGTGGCGCCTACGACCAGGCGTCGGATCGACGGCAGGAGCTCATCGAGCTCATCGATCGAGGCTACGAGGACGCGAGCCGGCAGTTCATCGGCCCGGTGGTCGGTGCCAGCGGAGAGTACCTCGCGCAACCGGGCGCGCAGGTCGTACGTTAGCGGGCGCCGATCAAGCGAAACTGTTCCACCTCGAGGATCCGGATGGTTGCTCCGGTCCCACAAGGCGAGTAGCGCTCCACCTCGCCCGTCACTTCGATCGTCTTCCCCACGAGCACGTTCAAGTCGGCGCCGTACACTTGCCGCAGGCGGTTCGGGTATTGGGGGCAGACCGTGAGGACGTTCCTCGGCGACTCCTTCAAGACGATGGCGGCGTCCATCCCATCGTCTCCGACGCTGGCCACCGTGCCCCGGACGACGACGATCTGGCCGATCCAGCTCGCTTGGTAGGCTCCCGCCGGCCGCATCGATCCTGTCCACCACCGTGCCCGCTTTTGGGAGAAGTCGAGCGGCTCGTCGCCGCGGGTCCCGGGAATCGGCCGGCCGTTCACGATCGCGTTCGCGATCGCGGTGACCTCCTTGGCGCCGGCGGCCAGGCCGGCGGCGATCTGTTCCGGCGTGAGCGGCTGCACCACCGACTCCTCGGCGTGGTCGCCATGCGTCGCATGGAGTTCGAGATCGCCGATTTTCGGCGCCACGTCGAGATAGTAGCGGCCGCCGCCGCATATGGGGTCTCCCACGGTCCGCACGCACGTCCGCGCGGACGGATGGAAGAAGATCTGCGCCGTGATCGGCGACAGCGTGCCCTGCACGCCCGCCGGATGCTGACTGGCGCAATTCACCTTGGAGTCGAACGGGATCGAGTATTCGACTGGCCCCGCCGCGACGCAGAGCAGCTGGGACGTTCGCGTGAGCGCCGGCCCGCTTCCGGCCGGGAAGCGAAAGGCCATAGCCGTCGACCGGTACGTCCACGCCCCGATGTCAGGGATGGTCGCGACACGAGCCGGGACCATCTGCCCCTGTGGACCCAGGAACGCGAAGGCCAGGTAGGCGGGGAACGGAATGTAGGCCGTTCGCTGGAAAGCGTAGACATCGCTGCACGCGCCAGGCTTCACGGTCTGCCACGCGACCACTTGCAGCGTGGGTGCGATCGGGTCGAAATCGTGCGCGCCGAGCGCCACGTTGACGGCCCGATTCCCCTTGTTGCAGACCGTGAGCGTCGCAGGCCCTTGATCTTCTTCCTGAGCGGAGGCCGACCGCACAACCGAGAGAGACAGGCACGCGGTGAGCAGCAGGGCGAGGGGACCGGCCGTGCGTCGCATGTGTGGCCTCCTTGGGCCTCCGCTACTTGTCCGAGGTGTCGCTCGCTTTCGATTCGGCCTCGAGTAGCAGCGGCAGGGCGGTATCGTGTCCAGGGGCGAGCAGACCGGCGGCAGTATAGGTCAGCAGTTTGTCGCGGGTGTCTGAAATATCCAGGTTCCGCATCGTCAGCTGCCCGATGCGGTCCTGCGGCGTGAACGCCGACGCGCCCTTTTCCATCGTCAGCCGTTCCGGCTTGTACGTGAGGTTGGCACTCCGCGTGTCGAGCAGCGAGTAATCGTTGCCGCGCCGCAGTTCCACGATCACCTCGCCGGTGATCGCCTTGGCGACCCACCGCTGCGCCATCTCGCGGAACATCAGCGCCTGCGGGTCGAACCAGCGGCCCTGGTAGAGCAGCCGGCCGAGACGGCGTCCGCTGTCGCGATACTGCTCGATGGTGTCCTCGTTGTGGATGCCGGTGACCAGCCGTTCGTAGGCGATGAACAGGAGCGCCATCCCGGGCGCTTCGTAGATGCCGCGGCTCTTGGCCTCGATGATCCGGTTCTCGATCTGATCGC
>Ga0207648_10006791_pt1 | contig 11345 bp, 11 predicted proteins | sample KBSMisM32_FD_184310 | JGI IMG/M metagenome (GOLD analysis project Ga0207648, IMG submission 184310) | Miscanthus rhizosphere microbial communities from Kellogg Biological Station, Michigan, USA - KBS Miscanthus M3-2 (SPAdes) (version 2) | ecosystem: Host-associated > Plants > Roots >... | reverse complement strand
GCCGAGGTCGGCAGGTCGTACAGGCCGGCGTGGATGACTTCGCTGTTGCGCGAGCTGATGCCGTTGCCGATCCCGCTCGTGGCCTCGAGCACGAGCGTCTCGAGCCCGTGCGCCGCGAGCCGGCGCGCCACCGCGAGACCGACCACCCCGGCACCGACGACGACCGCATCGACCCTGTCCATCCGCTTGCCTCTCGTTCTCTGGCGTCAAGGCGCCGGCGCGGCGCGCTCGATCAGCGCGTCGATCGCCGGCCCGGGCGCCAAGGTGCCGAACGCCGCGCCGTGCTGACCGCCGAGCCGCGACGCGCAGAACGCCTCGGCCACCGTGTCGTTGCCGGCGCGCAGCAAGAGCGCCGCCTGCAGCATCAGCGCCATGCGCTCGACGACGCGGCGGGCGCGCACTTCGAGGGTCGCGCGGTCGTCGAGCGCCTCGGCCAGCCACGCGACTTCGGCATCGAGCGCGCGATGCGCGCCACGGGCCGCACCGACCTCGGCGAAGAACGCAGCGCGCGTCTCCGGCTCCTTCGCGAGCGCGCGCAGCACGTCGAGGCACTGGATGTTGCCGCAGCCCTCCCAGATCGAGTTCAGCGGCGCCTGCCGGTAGAGCCGCGGCAGGCTCGACTCCTCGACATAGCCGGCGCCGCCGAGGCATTCCTGCGCCTCGTTGACGAACGCCGGTGCACGCTTGCAGATCCAGTACTTGCCGATCGCCGTCGCGATGCGGGCGAGCGCGGCCTCGGCCGGGTCGCGGGCGCGCGCATCGACCGCGCGCGCGACCCGCATCGCGAGGGCCGTCGCCGCCTCGACCTCGAGCGCGAGGTCGGCGAGCACGTTCGCCATCAACGGCTGTTCGACCAGGCGCTTGCCGAACGCCTCGCGATGACGCGCGTGGTGGAGCGCCTGCACCAGCGCCTGCCGCATCAAGCCGGCCGATCCGGTCATGCAGTCGAGCCGGGTCAGCGACACCATCTCGAGGATCGTCGCGACACCGCGTCCCTCGTCGCCGACGCGCTGGCACGATGCGCCTTCGAACTCGGCCTCGCTCGACGCGTTGCTCCAGTCGCCGAGCTTGTCCTTCAGGCGCTGCAGCCGGATCGCGTTGCGCGATCCGTCGGGCCGCCAGCGCGGCATCAGGAAACAGGTGATGCCGCCCTCGGCATAGGCGAGCACCAGCCAGGCGTCGCTCATCGGCGCCGAGAAGAACCACTTGTGGCCGACCAGCTCGTAGCTGCCGTCGGCCTGCGGCAACGCGCGCGTCGTGTTGGCGCGCACATCGGAGCCGCCCTGCTTCTCGGTCATGCCCATCCCGATCGTGCAGGCGCCTTTGCCCGCCGCCGGCAGGTCGCGCGCGTCGTAGTCGAATGCGCCGACGCGCGGCAGCCACTCGGCAGCGAGCGCCGGCGCATGGCGCAGCGCCGGCACGACGGCATGCGTCATCGTCAACGGGCAGCAGGTGCCGCTGTCGGCCTGGTAGTGCATGAAGAAAAGCGCAGCGCGCGCGACATGCGCACCGGCGCGATCGGCGTGGCGCCACGCGTAGGCATGGACGCCGTGCTGCATGCCGAGCTGCATCAGGCGGTGATAGGCCGGATGGAACTCGACCGCGTCGAGACGATGACCGCTGCGGTCGAACAGCTTCAGCTTCGGCCGGTTCTCGTTGGCGGCAAAGCCGCACGCCATCATCTCGCCACCTGCGACGGCGCCGAACGCGGCGAGCGCCGCATCGGCCCACCCGGCGCCCTCGCGGTCAATCGCCTCGCGCAGCACCCGATCGCCCTGATAGAGGTTCGTGTCGCCGAGTGGCGGCACCTGGTTGCCGACCGCGTGGGTGATGAATCGTTCAGCGACGGACATCGCGTTCTCCGCATGCGCCTTTCGAAGAAGGGGCGCACCGCGATTTTGCCGATCGGCGCAACCAGGCTGCGATCTGGTCCCGCATCGTCCGTCGAGGATGGCAGACGGATATCGAAGGCCGGGTCAGCAGCAGGCCGATCCCGATGCCACACTTGGCCCTCGAGGAGTCGCCGATGTCCCTGTACGAAAGCCTGGCCGCGAGACTGATCGGAACGCCGCTGCAGCGGCCGGCCGAGTGGCTGCGCGAGGTCCGTGGCGCCCGCTTCCGCAAGAGTCACCCGGAACTGTCGGAATGGTTCCAGGAGGGCGCTCGCACCGATCGATTCCTGATGCAGGTGATCGCGCACGACACCAACTGCATCGACATCGGCTGCCACATCGGCTCGTTCCTGCAGAAGATCACGACCATGGCGCCGGCGGGCCGCCACTACGCGGTCGAGCCGGTGCCGCAGAAGGCAGCGCGCCTGCGCCAGAAGTTTCCCGGCGTGACGGTGCTCGAGATGGCGCTCGGCGATGCGAACCGAACGGCCGAGTTCTTCATCAACGCAGCACAGACCTCGTACAGCGGTCTGAAGGCGCGTGCGGTGCCGGGCGCACTGCAGCCGGTGCAGGTGGAATGCCGCAAGCTCGACGATGCGATTCCCGCCGACGCCGCGATCGGCTTCATCAAGATCGACGTCAACGGCGCCGAGTCGATGGTGCTGCGCGGTGCGCTCGGTCTGCTGCGACGCGACCGGCCCGCGCTGCTGCTGGAGTGCACGCAGGGCGGACTGGACGACTACGGCGTCGATTCGGACGAGGTCTTCGATCTGCTCGTCGGCGAGGCCGGCTACCGGGTCCAGTTGCTGAAAGACTATCCGCAGGGTCCGCTGCTCGATGCCGCGCGATTTCGCAGCAGCATGCAGTACCCTTTCCAGGCGTTCAACTTCGCGGTCACGCCGGCGATGGGTACTCCCCGCAACATGTGACCGATCGTTTGCGGCGAGAAGGGAAACAGGAGATGGAACAGGTCAGCAAGGTGCAGGCGGTGCGGCCCGATCGGCAGACCGAGACGCTGCAGCGCCTCCCGTACTTCGTCGGCGTCTCGGCATCGACGGTGGGCGCATCGTCGCTGTCGATGCACCTGGTGGTGATCCCGCCGGGCGGACGCTCCGAGCCGCATTCGCATCGCGATCATGAGACCGCGATCTACGTGCTCGAGGGCCGCGTCGAAACGCGTTTCGGTGCCGGGCTGGCGCAGTCCATCGTCAGCGAGAAGGGTGATTTCCTGTTCATCCCACCGGGCGAGCCGCACGTCGCGATCAACCTGAGCGCGACCGAGGCCGCGCGCGCAGTCGTCGCGCGAAACGACCCCAACGAACAAGAGAACACGGTGCCCTACAAGGGCTGAGGGTCGCCGCCGGCGAAGACCGGCGCAGCAACGCCTGCGTTGCGAGTCAAGCACACAAGCAACGTTCCGTGCACCGGCGTGAGCGCGCCTTCGCGCTGCGGGCTCGCACTTGGTGCGCGCGCGACTCGTCAAGTAACGATTCAACTCGACACAAAACCGGCGCGACGCGGCTCATCGCCGTTCGCATACTTTCGGGGCACGCAGGGATGACGTGTCAAAAACGAAATGACAAGTAGGAAACCAATTGACGAATGCTTCCAACCGGCGCCGGGCCGATCGACACAGCCGCAGGCATCCCCTCTTCCCTTCCCCCCGATCGATTGCACTTTGCGCAGCCATCTGCACGACCAGCGGGTGGGCCGCATCCAATGCGCCACACCATGGATGGCGACTGTTCGTGGTCCTTACCGGCGAGACGGTCGCCTCGTATGAACACTTCGGAGCCTGCACGCAGGCCGCTGCGACGCGCAACAAGGGCGAACTGGCCTGCAAGCCGGTGACGGCGACGGCCGCCACCGACACGCCCGATCCCAGCGCACCGACGACCGCGTCGCCGGAGGCGGCGCTTCCCGAACCGCAACCGCCCGTCATCGAGCAACCGGCGACGGTCGTTCCACCGCTGATGCAATCGAGCGTGCAGATCGCCGCTGCCCTGCTGCCGCTCGGCGCCGTCGGATTTGCCGTCGACCGGGTGGTACCGACGCTGGAAGCGCCCGTCCCGCAGGCCAGCGGCTCGTTCCGGACCACCTGCGACTACTCGCACATGGCTTACGACGATCCGATCGTCTACCCCGGCCTGCCGGGCGCGTCGCATCTGCACACGTTCTTCGGCAACAAGGGAACGAGCGCGGCGAGCACCGCCGAATCGATCCGCACCACCGGCAATTCGACGTGCCGCGGCGGAACGATCAACCGGACGGCTTACTGGGTCCCGTCGATGATCGACACGGTCACCAAGAAACCGATTCCGCCCGACGTCGGAAACTTCTACTACAAGCAGGCCTACCAGCTCGATCCGGCAAGTCCGATGCAGTCGCTGCCGGCCGGTTTGCGGATGATCGCCGGCAATCCGAGCAACACGACTGCCATCGGCGCCAGCGGCTACCGGTTCAGGTGTCAGGGCGGACCGAACGACTCGAACGACCAGTACGGCCCGACCATTCCGAGTTGCGACGCCGGCGCACAGGTGGTGCAGGAGATATTTTTCCCGCCCTGCTGGGATGGCAAGAATCTCGACGCCCCGGACCACAAGAGCCACATGAGCTATCCGGTCCCGTCACTGCAAGCACCGGGGACCTGGGCCTGCCCGTCGAGTCATCCGGTGATCGTGCCCCAGGTGACGTTCAACGTCGCGTACACGGTGCCGACGGATGGCGCCACGAAGACCTGGCGACTGGCGTCGGACACCTATGACAGCGCGCAGCCGGGTGGCTACTCGTCACATGGCGACTGGTTCAATGGCTGGAAGCAGGACGTGCTCGACGCGTGGCACTCGAAATGCGTCGCCGCGCACAGGGACTGCCATTCACACCTGCTCGGAGACGGCCGCGCGATGTACTGAGCGCTGGGGTTCGATGAACAGCGGCGGCGCCCGCTTCATCAGGTGCGCCAAGCCCGGTGCCCGGCCGGTGGCGAGCGCCGGGCCCTCCCGGAGACCAGCGCCCGCACGGCCGCCCAGGCGGATTCGACGGCCCGCACGGTCACGACCGCCAGTGCCGAGAGCCACTCTGCGCCGCGCGGCGCTTCGACCGGCACCGGAACCAGAACCTTGACGACTCGACTGTCCATTTCGCCTCTCCTTGTGAGTGACCGGCCGTATCGGCCTGTCAGGGGTTGATATTAGGGTTTTCACCTACAATCGGCCAATTGCAATCCGGAATTGCGGCATCACCGGCCCGAATGGCCCGGCCCCGCTCGATGAACACAAGGCCCAACTTCCGCACCCTCGACCTGAACCTGTTGAAGGTGTTCGACGTCGTGATGGCCGAGCGGAACGTCACCCGCGCGGCGGCCCGGCTCGCGATGACGCAGCCGGCGGTCAGCAACGCGCTGCGCCGGTTGCGTGACTCGACCCACGAGGATCTCTTCATCTCGACCTCGACCGGCATGACGCCGACTGCGCATGCGCAGACGCTCTGGCCGACGGTGCGCGCGTCTCTCGACGGCCTGCGCGACGCCTTCGAGCCGCAGGGCTTTGACCCGGAGGTCGACGCGCGCAGCTTCACATTGGCGATGGCCGATGCGACCGCCGCACTGTTCGTGCCGCGATTGGCCGAGGGGTTGCTGGCGGGCCATGCGCAAGTCGACCTTCGCGTCGTGCCGCTGACCTCGCGCGATCCGCGCCCGATGCTCGAGCACGGCCAGGCCGACGTTGCGATCGGCTTCTTTCCGGATGCCAACGCGGTAATCGAGGCCGAGGGCGACGACGCGGTGGTCTGTCGAGATCGGCTGTACGAATGCGAATACGTCTGCGTGATGCGGCGCGATCACCCGCTCGCCGCCGAGGGCGCCTTGACGCTGGACGCCTATTGCGCGTCAGACCACTTGCGCGTCAGCTTTGCAGGGCGGCCGCGCGGCTTCGTCGACGAGGCGCTCGCACGCCTCGGACGCAAGCGCCGCGTGATGATCACCGTCAACCAGTTCTTCAACGCCGGCTCGGTGGTCCGCTCGTCCGACCTGCTGACGGTGCTGCCGCGCAGCTTCGTGCCGGCGACCGGCTTCGAGACCGAGCTCGCCGTGCGCGAGCTGCCGTTCGCATTGCCCGGCATCGACGTCAGCATGCTGTGGCACCGACGCCATGAGCAGGACACGGCGCAGCGCTGGCTGCGCGACACGCTGACGCGTACCGCGGCGCAAATTGCCAGCGGGCTGCCTGCGCCGGTCCCGCACTACTCCTGATCGGCGACGCGCTCGCTGTTGGTCGAGCTGCGGCTGCCCTTCAGGTGCATCTCGACGTCGTCGGGATGGTCGCCGACTGCAGCGACCGCTTCGCGCAGTTGCTCAGGCGTCGCATCGAGCTTGCGGGCCCACTCCCGCAGCGCGGCTGTGTCCGCGAGGTCGATCCGCTGCGCATCCCGAGAGGTATTGCTCGCCACCGCTGTCTCCTGTTGCCGAAGTCTTCGATCGCGGCAAAGGACGTGCCGGAGCCGGCGCCGGCCCCCGTCAGCGCGAGACGGCGTCCTGGTCGCGGAGAAACTGCAACAGGCACGCGTCGTCGAGCGCCCCACGGCCGGCTGCACAAGCCGCTGCGAACAGCCGAGCCGCTCGAGATCCGAGCACCGCATCAAAGCCGTTGGCGCGCGCCATCTCGATGGCGAGCCGCGTGTCCTTCGCGAGCAGCGTGGTGTGGGCGCGCGGCGCCAGGTCGCCGGCGAGCGCACGCCGCATCCGGTCGCTGCCGATCCAGCTCTGCCCGCTCGACTGCTCGATCACGGCCAGCGTGCGCGCCGGATCGAGGCCGAGCCGCTCGGCCAGCGCGAGCGCCTCGGCGGCGCCCGCGAGGTTGACCGCGGCCAACAGGTTGTTGACGAGCTTCGTGCGTGCGCCGTCGCCGGCGCGCTCGCCGACCCGAAAGACCTGCGTCGACAACGCCTCGATGAGCTCGCGATGGCGCTCGAACGCGGCATCGGCGCAGGCGACCATCAGGCTCATCGTGCCGTCGCGGGCGCGCGCCGGTCCGCCCGACATCGGCGCATCGATGCAGTCGATGCCGCGCCTTTCGAGCCGGGCGGCGATCTCCATCGTGCTGGCCGGTCCGAGCGTCGGGCACAGCAACACCGCGCTTCCCTCCTCCATGGCCGAAGCCGCACCGTCGGCGCCAAACAGGACCTCTTCGCACTGCGGCGCATCGACCACGCCGACGATCACGCAGGCAGCGCCGCGACCGAGCGCGGCCGGTGTCTCGGCGACCTCCGCACCGTGCGCCGCCGCGAGCGCTTCGCGGGCCGGGTCGATGTCGCGCACCCGGACCGCGCGGCCGCGGTCGCGCAGCCGCAATGCCATCGCGAGGCCCATGTTGCCGATGCCGATGATGCCGGTCGTCGTGGTCATGCGGACGATTCCTTCTGCTGCTGCGCCGACCCATCGTAGTGGCACCGGTCGGTCGTGTCGGAGAATGTTGGCACCCTCTTGCCACGTACGCACAGCAACCGATTCAGAGGATCCCGCATGCCGAACCTGCCGACCTATGCCGACGTCGTCGATGCGGCCGCCCGCCTCGACGGTCACGCCCATCGGACGCCGGTCCTGACCTCGCGCACCGTCGACGACGAGTTCCAGGCTCAGGTCTTCTTCAAATGCGAGAACTTCCAGCGCATGGGCGCGTTCAAGTTTCGCGGCGCGTTCAATGCGCTGTCGCGCTTCGACCGGCGGCAGCGCGAAGCCGGCGTCGTCGCCTTCTCGTCAGGCAACCATGCGCAGGCGATCGCGCTGTCCGCGCGCCTGCTCGGCATGCCGGCGACGATCGTGATGCCCGACGACGCACCGGCCTCGAAGATGGCGGCGACGCGCGGCTACGGCGGCGAGGTGGTCGTCTACGACCGCTACCGCGAAGACCGCGAGGCGATCGGCCGGCGTCTCGCCGACGAACGCGGCATGACCCTGATTCCGCCGTACGACCATGCCGACGTGATCGCCGGCCAGGGGACCGCGGCGAAGGAACTGTTCGACGAGGTCGGGCCGCTCGACGCGCTCTTCGTCTGCCTCGGCGGCGGCGGCCTGCTGAGCGGGACGGCACTCGCGACGCGTGCGCTGTCGCCGGGCTGCAAGCTCTACGGGGTCGAGCCGGAAGCGGGCAACGACGGGCAGCAGTCGATGCGCAGCGGCAGGGTCGTCCGCATCGACACGCCGAAGACCATCGCCGACGGCGCGCAGACGCAGTCGCTCGGCCACCTGACGTTCGAGATCATCCGCCGCGACGTCGACGACGTCCTGACCGCGACCGACGCCGAGCTGGTCGAGAGCATGCGCTTCTTCGCCTCGCGCATGAAGATGATCGTCGAGCCGACCGGCGGCCTCGGCTTCGCCGCGGCGCGCCGGATGAAGGCGGCGCTGGCCGGCCGCCGCGTCGGCGTGCTGATCAGCGGCGGCAACGTCGACCTCGAGCGGTTCTGCGCGCTGCTCGCCGGCTGACCGGTTGGCGCGCGCCGGCGATCGTGACGATGCCCGAGTTGCTGCGACGCGTCCGACCTATCGCGCCGTCGAACCGGGCGGCGCAAGAGTCGCGCGCTGCTGTAGCGCCGCCGGCCGCACGTGGCAGTGCTCGAGATGGTCGTTGACGAGTCCCATCGCCTGCATGAACGCATAGACCGTCGTCGGCCCGACGAAGGTCCAGCCGCGCTTGCGCAAGTCCTTCGACATCGCGATCGCCTCCGGCGATGTCGTCAGAGCCTTCAGCGCATCGAGCGTGATGCGGCGCGGCCGCGATGACGGGCCCGGCTCGAAGCGCCAGGCGTATGCAGCCAGCGAGCCGAACTCGCGCCGCAGTTCGAGAACGCGCTGCGCATTGTTGATCGTCGATTCGATCTTGCCGCGGTGGCGCACGATGCCGGCATCGGCCAGCAGGCGGTCGACGTCGGCGGCGCCGAACCGTGCGACCTGCTCGGCATCGAAGTTCGCGAAGCCGCGTCGGAATGCCTCGCGCTTGTTCAAAATCGTCAGCCAGCTCAGGCCGGCCTGGAAGCCCTCGAGGCAGATCTTCTCGAAGAGCCGCCGGTCGTCGGTGACCGGAAAGCCCCATTCCTGGTCGTGATACAGCCGATAGACCGGCGACGCCTGGCACCACGCGCAGCGCCACGTCCCGCTGTCGTCCACGAACAGCCCGGCGCGGGGCGCGCGGCGCTGCGCCGGAGCGCCCGGGCTCACGCGCCTGCCTTCACCGGCCCGCCGCGATGTCGCAAGACGGCGCCGTCCGCGCGCTCGAGCGGATCGCACCGCGCATCTCGCGCGGACAAGAAACGATCGATGCGATGGGGTCGGAACAAGGTGGCATATTGTGAAGCCGACCTCAGCCTGTCGGACAACTGGAGCCCCGATGCACCGACCCGACCGCCTCGACGTCGAGCGACTCGCACGGCGGGCGCTGCTCGGCGCGCTCGTCGGCGTGCTGCTGGCGTCCGGCCCCGCTGTCGCGGACACCCCGACATTCCCGAACCACGTCATCCGCATCGTGCCCTTCGGAACTGCGGGCGGCCCCATCGACACGATCGCGCGCATCTACGGCGAGAAACTGAAGGCGCGCTGGGGCCAGCCGGTGGTGGTCGATGCGAAGCCGGGTGCGAGTGGGACGCTGGCCGCCGATGCGGTCGCGAAGGCATCGCCCGACGGGCACACGGTGATGATGACGTTGCCGCTGACGCACATCAACAACGCGATCCTGCAGGCGAAGCTGCCGTACGACCCGGTCAGGGATTTCGAGCCGCTGTCGCAGCTCGCGACCGGCGGTCCGATGCTGATCGCGCGCGCCAACGCGCCGTACTCGAACGTCGCCGAGTTCATCGCCTACGCGAAGACGCACCCGGGCCTGACCTACGGGACCTGGGGCAACGGCTCGAACGCGCACCTGTTCGGCGAGCTGCTGAAACGCCAGGCCGGGCTCGACCTGATCCATGTGCCGTACAAGGCCGAGGCGGCCGCCCACAACGACATGTTCGGCGAGACCCTCGGGCTCGCATGGGCCAATCCGGCGACCGCGCGCGGCCTCGCGCAGGCCGGCCGCATCAAGGTGCTCGGCATCACCGGCTCGAAGCGGGTGCGGACGATGCCGGATGTCGCGACGTTCGGCGAGCAGGGCTACCCCGGCTTCGATCTCGACAGCTGGATCGGGGTCTATGCGCCGGCGAAGACGCCGCAGCCGATCCTCGACGAATGGACGCAGGCGCTGCGCGAGATCACGCGGATGCCGGATGTCCAGGAGCGCCTCGCGCAGTTCGGCTTCGAGCCGCTCGGCAACGGCCCGCGCGAATTCATCGCCAACTACAAGGCCGACTACCCGCGCGTCGCGGACCTGATCAAGGCGGCCGGAGTCAGCGCGGAATGACCGACGAGGCGCTTCCACCGCCCATGCAGACCCCGGCTGACCACCCGTCGCAGCGGGTCGCGGTCGACACCGGAACGGCCTACGGTCGGCGGCCGCGCAGTCACGATCCGGTGCTGACGGAGGTCGGCGCCGGCACGCCGATGGGCGAGCTGTTGCGGCGCTACTGGCACCCGATCGGCATCGCCGCCGATGCGAACGAGACGCCGCGACCGGTGCGCGTGCTCGGCGAAGACCTGATCCTGTTTCGCGACAAGGCCGGACGGCCGGGCCTGGTCGAGCCGCACTGTGCGCATCGCGGCGCCTCGCTCTACTACGGCCGCGTCGAGGAACGCGGCATCCGCTGCTGCTACCACGGCTGGCTGTTCGACGTGCAGGGCCACTGCCTCGAGCAGCCGTGCGAGCCGGATGGCGGTGCGCGGCGACGGGTCAGCGTGCGCCAGCCGTGGTATCCGCTCGAGGAGCGCTACGGGCTCGTGTTCGCCTACCTCGGCCCGCCGGAGAAGAAACCGGTGCTGCCGCGCTACGACGCGCTCGAGCGCCTCGACGACGGCGAATTTGTCGAGGCCGACGCCAACAGCATCGGTGGCGGCGGCCCGAAGATCATTCCGTGCAACTGGCTGCAGCACTACGAGAACCTGGTCGACCCGTTCCATGTCGTGATCCTGCATTCGAGCTTCAGCGGCACCCAGTTCGTCGAGCCGATGGGGCTGATGCCGCAGGTGACCTGGGACCTCGTGCCCAGCGGCGTGAAGGTCACGTCGCTGCGCCGGCTCGACAACGGCAAGACGCTGCGGCGGATCAGCGAGGCCGCGCTGCCGACCTTGCGCGTGATCCCGAACCCGCGCCTTGGCGCCCACGGGCGGGTCGAGTCGATCGGTTGGGTGCTGCCGATCGATGACCGCAGCTTTCGGATCTATACCGCCGGCCGCGTGCGCCAGAGCGGCGACCTCGCGCGCGTGCGTTCGCGTCTGAACGGCAAGCTGTGGGAAGAGCTCAGCGAAGCGGAACACCGCGCCTTCCCGGGCGACTACGAAGCGCAGGTCAGCCAGGGCGCGATCGCGTCGCA
>Ga0207648_10006789_pt1 | contig 11346 bp, 8 predicted proteins | sample KBSMisM32_FD_184310 | JGI IMG/M metagenome (GOLD analysis project Ga0207648, IMG submission 184310) | Miscanthus rhizosphere microbial communities from Kellogg Biological Station, Michigan, USA - KBS Miscanthus M3-2 (SPAdes) (version 2) | ecosystem: Host-associated > Plants > Roots > Rhizosphere... | reverse complement strand
AGATCGAGTAATACATCTGGTACTCGATCGGATGCGTCGACATGCGGAACTTCGTGACTTCCTGGAGTTTCAGTTCGATGTACGCATCGATGAAGTCGTCGCTGAACACGCCGCCGGCCTTGAGGAAGCCGCGATCCTTGTCCAATGCCTCCAGCGCCTGATCCAGCGCGTGGCATACCGTCGGAATGTTCTTCTCTTCTTCCGGCGGCAGGTCGTACAGATCCTTGTCGGCCGGCGCACCCGGGTCGATCTTGTTCAAAATGCCGTCGATGCCCGCCATCATCAGCGCCGTGAACGTCAGATACCCCGAGTTCATCGGATCCGGGAAGCGCACTTCGATTCTGCGTGCTTTCGGAGAATGCACGAACGGAATGCGGCAGCTCGCGCTTCTGTTTCTCGCCGAGTACGCCAGCATCACCGGCGCCTCGAAGCCCGGCACCAGGCGCTTGTAACTGTTCGTCGTGGAATTCGTGAACGCATTGATCGCGCGCGCGTGCTTGAAGATGCCGCCGATGTAGTACAGCGCCGTCTGGCTCAATCCACCGTACAGATCTCCGGCGAACAGGTTTACTCCGCCCTTCGCCAATGATTGGTGCACGTGCATTCCCGAGCCGTTGTCGCCCACGATCGGCTTGGGCATGAACGTCGCCGTCTTGCCGTTGCGGTGCGCCACGTTCTTGACCGCGTACTTCAGGCTCAGCAGTTCATCGCCCTTCTTCGTCAGCGTGTTGAACTTCGTGCCGATCTCGCACTGGCCTGCCGTGGCGACTTCGTGGTGGTGCACTTCGACCACCATCCCCATCGTTTCGAGGATCTTGCAGATCTCCCCGCGGATGTCGCCGAGCGAATCGACCGGCGCCACCGGAAAATAGCCGCCCTTGATCCCCGGCCGATGGCCGGCGTTGCCTTCCTCGAATTTGCGATTACTGCTCCACGCGGCTTCTTCCGAGTCGATCTCGAAGCTCGCGCCCTGCATCTCGTTGCGCCAGCGCACCGAGTCGAAAATGAAGAATTCCGGTTCCGGCCCGAAGTACGCCGTGTCGGCCACGCCCGAGGATTTCAAATACGCTTCGGCGCGCTTGCCGATCGAACGCGGGCAGCGCGTGTACGCCTGCATCGTCGACGGCTCGAGTACATCGCAGCTCAGGATCAGCGTCGGCAATGCACTGAACGGGTCGAGCACCGCGCTGTCCGGATCGGGCATCAGCACCATGTCCGAATCGTTGATCCCCTTCCACCCCGAGATCGACGAGCCGTCGAACATCTTGCCTTCCTCGAACAGCGACTCGTCCACCGCCGTCGCCGGAAACGTCACGTGGTGCTGCAAACCCCGCATGTCCGCAAAACGCAAATCCACAAATTCCACATTGTTGTCTTTGATCAGCTTGGTGACGTTGGCCGCAGCCATGGAAACTCCCGAAAGGTTTGAGACAACCCACAAGAGCAAGGCCAGTGCCAAGCCAGATCGATGCTAATATTGTGTTTATGGACAATCAGTTAGATAAGAGTATCGGCGCTCGTGAACGTCGCATGCACCAATTTGGTGCGCGAAATACAGGCGCGGAGTCCCAGTGTGGTGCAACACGGCGGAGCGCCGTGTGCGCAGTTTCAGCGGATCTCGACGACGCCGCACTCGCGATTGAAGTCGCCGATCGCCTCGACCAGCTGGGTGATCGCGTCGCATTCGACGCCGGTCAGGTGCGGATTCCAGCCGTCGATGATCAGGACGACGCGGGTCTGCTCGCTGCGATTCCACGCTTCATGTTCGAACGTGTCGTCGAAGGTGACGCAACGGCCTTCTTTCCAGGCGTGGTCCTGGCCGCCGACACGGATCGCACAGTCATCCGGAACGATCAACGGCAGGTGCGTGACGACACGCGTATTCGTCACGCCGTGATGCGGCAGGATGTGCGTACCCGGCGCGAGCACCGAGAAACAGATTTCCGGCGCGTGCGCGCGGATGCGCACGAGCGGCAACGCTTCGACAATCGCCGAGGTACGCGGACAGCGCGCATGGTTGTCGTCATAGCGCACGCCATGGCGATAGAAGAAGAATGCATCCCAGGCCGGCGCGCCTTGCGGTCCGGCGCCGAGGAATTTCGGCACCTCGTCGGGCGAGTCGAACTTCAGGAACGGCTCCATGCCCTGTTCGGCTTGCAGCACTGCGAGCAGTTCGTCGCGGATGACCTGCGTATTGCGCTCCAGTTCGGCGTACCAGTCGAACAGTTCGGGTGCGAAGTACGGCGTCGTCGGCAAATCCGGGAAGTAGAGGAATTTGGGCTTCTGCAGCGGATCCGGATAGTTTGCCGGCGCGAGGGCGAGATAGATGTCGAGGCAATGCTCGACGCGGCGCAACGCCTCGTCGCCGTGCTGTTCACGCAGCGGCGTGAGCACGTCGGTGAACAGCTGCTTGCGTCCGGCATCGACAAAGCGCATCGCGCTCGTGACCAGCTCGCGCAGCGGTGGCGCCGTCGTCTCCGGGCTGAGCCAGCGGCCCTTCGCCTGCGCCATCAGGACTGCGCTGAAATATTCCTTGAGCGCCGCATGCTTGTGTCCGAGCGTTTCGAGCACGTAGCCCAGATAGAGCTTGGCGATGAAGAAATCCGGGGCCAGAGTCAGCGCGCGATCGAGAGCGAAACGCGCTTCATCCAGACGTTCCGCGCCAATGCAGGCCACGCCGAGATTCTTCAGCAACTGGATATCGCCGCCCTCCTGCTCGACCGCGCGTTCGAGCAGAACCTTGGCAACGACCGCCCGGCCTTCGGCGAGTGCGCGCATGCCGAGGAAATGCAGGGCCTCGAACTGATCCGGTGCGATATCGAGCACGCGCTGGAACAACTCGTCGGCCTGCCGGATCGCGCCCTGCTCTGCATGCTGGCGCGCCGCGGCAAGCAGGCTGTCGACCGCGTCGGCATTCGTGGCAGTCGGGTTCGTCATGATGCGCGGTCGCCCTGAATGCCGGCGCCGGCCGCGGCCTGGCGCACACTGCGTGCTTCGTCGCTGCGGCCCAGGCGGTCGAGCAAATCGGCCAGCGGCCGGCGCAGTTCGTCGGCTTCGGGTTGCCGGCGCAACCCATCGGCAAGATATTGCGCGGCGCCGTGGAGATCGCCGAGTTGCTCCATGCACCAGGCACAGGCGTTCGCCGCGCCGGCATGGGCCGGCTCGATCGCGAGCGCGCGCCGGTAAAACTTCAGCGCATGCACGATGCGGCCCTGTTTGCGCGCCACATCGCCGAGGCCGGCGTTGGCCGACAATGCCTGCACATCGTTGTCGACCAATTCGGCGAACAACTCGCGCGCTGCTTCGAGCTTGTCCTGACGCAGGCGCGACCGCGCCAGGTAGAGTTTCGCCAAGCCCAGATCCGGGCGCAGGCGCAGCGCGTTCTCGAACGCCCGCTCGGCCAGGCCGAACGCGCCCTGGTCGAACAAGGCGCGGCCCAGACTCGTCTGGATGCCGGCATCGTCGGGTCTGAGTTCCGCGGCGCGCGAGAGGAACTTGGCCGCATTCGCCGGCTCGCGCCGATCCAGATAGACGTTGCCGAGTCCGTACAGGATCAGCGGATCCTGTTCGTCGGCCCGGCGGCCGATGCGGAAACGGTTCTCGGCATCGGAACCCTCGCCGGCCTGAAGTGCGAGATGCCCGAGCAGGCTGTGCGTCTCGACGCGATTCGGATCCAGCGCAAGCGCGACTTCGAAACTCGCGCGCGCCGCATCGGTGTCGCCCTGGGCGAGCAAGGCGCCGCCGAGGGAAAGATGGAACTGCGCATGATCGGGCGCCAGCGCGATCGCCTGGCGGATCAGGTCCAGCGCCGCCGGCGCATCGCCGCGCTGCTGGCGCAATACGCCGAGCAGATGCAGCGCATCGGCGTCGTCGGGCGTGGTTTGCAGGTGTGCGCGATACGCTTGTTCGGCGGCGTCGAGTTGGCCGGCCTGGTGGAGGTCAAGAGCTTCTTGCAGGGTCATGATCCAAGGAAACGACAGCCTCGGGCGGACGCCCGGGCGCACATTATGCCGCAGCCGCCCGCACGGCGCTTAGGTACTATAGCGATCATCCTGATCGCTAAGATCACAAAGCGGCCATCCATGGCCGCACTCTTAATTAAGAGCGCCCATGACCGAGTTGCAGGACCTGGCCACGCTGATTCGCGCGACTACGCCGCTGATCGCGATCGAAACCGCTGAAGAGAATCGGGTTATCGAGACGTTTCGTCACGTCATCGCGCAGGTGCTGCGGCCGCTGTATCGCTGGAGCATCACCGAAGGCCTCATGCGGCTGGACATGGTCAGCGACGGACCCGACGACGACCGCGCCGTCGATGTCGCGCCGGACGCAACGGCGACCTTGCAGTCGATCAAGCAGACGGCCGAAGCCGGCATCTATCTGCTGCTCGATTTCCAGCCGTACATGCGTTACACGATGACCCTGCGCCTGCTGCGCGAGATCTGCCAACGCCAGGACAGCGCCGCGCACACGCTCGTTCTGGTCAGCCCGAATTTCGAACTGCCGGACGAGCTCGAACCGCTGACCACGCGTTTTTCGCTGAGCCTGCCCGATGCGCAGGCGCTCGCGCAACTCGTGCGCGAGGAGGCGTTTTCCTACTCGCGCGACAACGGCGGCAAGCGCGTCGAGATCGACGCCGACGCCGCGCGCGCAGTCGTGCGCAACCTGCGCGGATTGAGTCACGACGACGCGCGGCGCATCGTGCGCAAACTGATCTACGACGACGGGGCGTTGAACCAGGCCGACGTCGCCGAGCTGGCGCGCGCGAAGTTCGAGTTGCTGAACAAGGACGGCCTGCTCCACTTCGAATACGAAACGGCGCGTTTCGCCGACGTCGCCGGCCTCGCCAACCTCAAGCGCTGGATTGCCCAGCGTCGCGGGGCGTTTCTCGGCCTCAAGAGCGCCGGAAAGCTCGATCCACCGAAGGGCGTTCTGCTCCTCGGCGTGCAAGGTTGCGGCAAGAGCCTGGCCGCGAAAGCCACGGCCGGCGGCTTCGGCGTGCCCCTGGTGCGCCTGGATTTCGGCACGCTGTACAACAAGTACCACGGCGAGACCGAGCGCAACCTGCGCGAGTCGCTGCGCCACGCCGAACAGCTCGCGCCGTGCGTGCTCTGGGTCGACGAGATCGAGAAGAGCCTGGCCAGCGGCGACAACGACGACGGCGTGTCGCGCCGCGTGCTCGGTTATCTGCTGACCTGGATGTCCGAGCGGCGCGAGGCCGTGTTCCTCGTCGCGACCGCGAACCAGGTGCAGGACCTGCCGGCCGAACTGCTGCGCAAGGGCCGCTTCGACGAGATCTTCTTCGTCGACCTGCCGGATGCCCCGACGCGCCGCGAGATCTTCTCGATCCACCTGGCGCGCCGCGAGCTCAAGCCGGCCGACTTCGATCTCGACGCCCTTGCCGCCGCCACCGACGGCTTTTCCGGCGCCGAAATCGAGCAAGCGGTCGTTTCCGCGCTGTATGCGGCGAATGCGGACAAATCCACTATTGCACAAGCGCACATCATCGCCGCGCTGCGCGAGACGCGGCCGCTGTCGGTGCTGATGGCCGAACGGGTCGCCGAACTACGCGCCTGGGCTCAGGGTCGCACCGTTTCCGCGGGCTGACCCGGCGGCAGCGCCGATGACGCGCTCCATGCGGGCGACGATGAAGTCCTCGGCCCAGCTGCGCAGGGTCAGGTCGCGGATGAAGCCGCAGTGGCCCCCATGCGGGACGATCGTCAGGTCGCTGCCGGCGGCGAGCTTGAGCTCGTGGAATTCGGCAACCGGAATGACCGGATCGTCGGCCGCGGTCAGGACCGTCGCCGGAATCGTCAGCGCCGCAAGCTTGTCGCCGGCGATCGAATAGCCGTCGAGATAGTTTTCGAGCGAGCCGAAATCGGTGTGCCGCAACACCATCGTGCGCGTCAGTTCGCGCATGCCGGCGCGCAGTTCGGACTTGCTGAACAACTCGCGCTCCGGCTGCAGGGCCTGCTTGCGCTGCAGCGAACCACGCCACTTGTGCATGAAGTAGCGCTCGTAGAACCACGGCGCGTTCTCGATCGATGCCAGGCCCGCGTGCGGGCTGATGACCGGACACACGGCAAACACCCAGCTCAGCGGAATGCCCGCCGCTGGCGCGTGCAGCGCCACGCGCAGCGCAAAATTGCCGCCGAGCGAAAAGCCGCCGATCAGCAATGGCCGCTCGGCGAAACGGTCGGCAACCTGGCGCACGGCGCCGACGACCTCGTCGATCCGGCACGAGTGGAACAGGTCGCTGTTGAGGTGATGGGTCTGGCCGTGATCACGAAAGTTCAGGCGAAACACGTCGCAACCTTCGGCCAGCAGCCGGCTGCCGGTGTGCAGGATGTAGCTCGACTGCGCGCTGCCTTCCCAGCCGTGCAGCAATACGGCGAGCGCACGCGGCTGCGCGAGCACTGTCTGGCGCGTATGGAAACCCTGCAGGCGCGCGCCGCCGCCGCAGTCGAGGACGTGTTCCGTGGAGCGCTGTTCGAGCGCGGCACGGCGGTGCCGGAACAGCCAGCGGCGCATGCCGCTCGAGGCCAGCGCCGACTGCAGGTGCGGACTGCGCAACCAGCGCCGCGGCGTGAATTCGCCGGACGAATTCATGTCAGCGGCATGCCGAGCGCGTGCGCGATGCGCTCGCGCGCCGCGACTGCGGTCTGGCGGCGGCCGTCTTCGCTGGACGCAACCGGTTCGAGAAAGTGCACGCTCGCCTCGAGCGAAGGACCACCGAGCAGGCGGACGAAATTGCCGAAGAAATGCTCGCCGGGCGCGAACGGCACGCGCAGATCCATCGTGCCGTTCTCGCCGTAGCACAGCGCTACCGGCTGCACCGGCACGTTCGCATCGACGGCGACCTGGAAAATGCGCGCGTGGAATGTGCGCAGGCGTTCGCCGGTCCCGGTGCCGCCTTCGGGGAACACGCCGACCGCCATGCCTTCGCGCAGTCGCGTGACGACGCGCTCCATGACCGCACCGAGCGAATGGGTGCTGCCGCGGCGGTGGTAGATCGTGCCGGCACGCGTGGCCAGCCAGCCGACCAGCGGCCAGCGCTCGATCTCGGCCTTGGCGACGAAGCTCATGATGCGCTGGCTGTGCATCAGTTCGATATCGAGCCAGGAGACGTGATTGGCAACGAACAGCACGGCGCCCGGAAGCGGCTCGCCGATGCAGCGGATGCGAAAGCCGAAGATGCGCACGAGCCGGCCCGACCACCAGCGCGTCATCCAGTGTTCGAGCGTCTCGCCGCGAATCCGGCAGCGCATGGCCAGCGGGTTGAATACCGCGAGGGCGAGCGGAAACGCGATCAGTGCATGCAGCAGCAGCAGCGGCGTGCGCCACAGGTAGCGCAGCGGCCGCATCCAGTCGCGCGGACGCACGGGAGCCGATTCAGCAGTCGTATTCACGGCCCGATGGTAGCCAGCGGCGGCCCGCGCTGCAATGCAGCACGCGCCGATATCGGCGGACAGCAAAGCATGGAGCCAAGATTTCGACACGAAGAACACGAAGATTTCACGAAGAACACGAAGAAGAGCTCGGTATTTTGGTGTTGCCCAATGCGCTTTCCTTCGTGTTCTTCGTGTTCTTCGTGGTTCAGGCTTTTCTTGGCCATCACCATCGAATCACGACAAAGCGTCGATCGCTTCGAACAGGTCGTTGACGTGCTGTTCCCACCAGCGCGCCTCGGCGGCGAACGGAAACGCGCGCGGAAAGGCCGGATCGTCCCAGCGCTGCGCGATCCAGCCGGCGTAGTGGACCTGGCGCATCAGGCGCAGCGGTTCGATCAGCGCCAGCTCGCGCCGGTCGAAGTCGCGGAACTCGGCATAGCCTTCGAGCAGCAGATCGAGCGCGCGCGGATTCGTCGCGAGCATCCACAGGTCCTGCACGGCCGGGCCCATGCGCGCGTCGTCGAGATCGACGAAATGCGGGCCGGAATCGGTCCACAACACGTTGCCGCCGTGGCAATCGCCGTGCAGGCGCAGATGGCGCACGTCGCCGACCTCGGCGAAACGTCCGGCGATCAGGTCATCGAGTGTCGCGATGACGCGCGTATAACGATCGCGCAAGGTCGTTGGCATCAGCGGCGATGCGATCACGGAGCGCGCCGGCGCGGTGATCAACGTAGCCCGGTCCAGGGTGCCGCGCGCCAGGAAGCGGCCGCGTCCGCCGACGCCGTGCAGACGCGCGAGCAGCCGGCCCATCCAGGCGAGGTTGTCGGCCGATTCGAGTTCCGGCGCGCGCCCGCCCTGGCGCGGATACAGCGCGAAGCGGTATCCGCCGAAGCGCAGCAGCGTAGCGCCATCGAAACGCAGCGGTGCGACAACCGGCAATTCCGCCTCGCGCAATTCGAGCGCGAACGCGTGTTCTTCCTCGATCGCCGCATCGCTCCAGCGGCCGCCGCGATAGAACTTCGCAACCAGCGGCGATGCGTCTTCGACTCCGACCTGGTATACGCGATTTTCGAAGCTGTTCAGCGCGAGCAGGCGGCCATCGGTGTGCACGCCGGCAGACTCGACCGCGCCGAGCACGGCGTCCGGACTGAGACGGGCATATCCGGAAACGTCAGCAGCCACGCGTGTTTCGCCGGATGCGGTCAACGTCGCGGTCCCGTCGCTGCGGCCGCGGCAAATCCGTCACGAGGTGGGTCGCGGCACGATCGCCACGGTCAGGCGCGCAATACCGATCAGGCGCAGGCGCTCGTCTTCGATGCGAATCTCCCAGACCTGCGTCGTGCGGCCCAGGTGAATCGGGCGCGCGGTGCCGGTGACGATGCCATCGGTCACGCCGCGCAAATGGTTGGCGTTGATGTCGAGGCCGACGGCCAGATGCGTCTTGGCGTCCGCGCACATCATCGCGCCGAGGCTGCCGAGCGTTTCGGCCAAGGCGACCGAGGCGCCGCCATGGAGCAGTCCGTACGGTTGATGCGTACGCGCATCGACCGGCATCGTGCCACGCACGTAGTCGTCGCCGATTTCGGTGATCTTGATGCCGATCCTTTCGATCATCGTGTTGTGCCAGCCGTTGGCCTGATCGAGCGAGAGTTCCGACTTCCAGATGCGCATGCGTTTGCTCCGTACCTGCCGGTGAACTATAGCAACGACAGGCCCTATCAGGCGCGGGACCGGATCGGCGACAATCGGCTCCCACCCCAACTTGCGTCGCGCGCGTGTCCTATTCGGTGACCCTGCAGGCCAGCGGCAAGCGCTTCGCCGTCGCCGTCGGCGAAAGCGTGCTCGATGCCGCGCGCCGCGCCGGGTTGGCGCTGCCGTACAGCTGCCTCTCGGGCGTCTGCGGCAGTTGCAAGGCGACGCTGGTCTCGGGCGAGTGCCACTATCCACGCAATCCGCCGAACGCGCTGAACGCCGCCGAAGTCGCGCGCCACCAGGTGCTGCTGTGCCAGGCCGTGCCGCTCAGCGACCTCGTCATCGGCGCGCGCGAGGTCGCCTCGGTCGCCGATTTGCCGCGGCGCGTGCTCGCGCTCAAGCTCACCGAGCAGCAACGCCTTGCGCCCGATGTCATGCGCTTGATCCTGCAGCCGCCGCACCGCCGCGCGCTGACTTACCTGGCCGGCCAGTACCTCGACGTGCTGCTGCCGGCCGGCCGCCGGCGCGCATTCTCGATCGCGAACGCCCCGCACACGGGGCCGCAGATCGAGTTGCACGTGCGCCACGTCGCCGGCGGCGACTTCACGAATTTCGTTTTCAACGAACTGGCCATCGGCGACGTGCTGCGCGTCGAGGGGCCGCTCGGCACGTTCGTGCCGCGCGAGGACTCGGAGCGGCCGATGCTTTTCGTCGCCGGCGGCACCGGCTTCGCGCCGGTCAAGGCGCTGATCGAGCACTTCCTGCATCTCGGCACGCGCCGGCCGATGTGGCTGTACTGGGGCGCGCGCACGCCGGATGAACTGTATCTGCGCGAGCTTCCCGAACGCTGGGCGCAGCAGGCGCCGTCGCTTCGATTCACTGCCGTAGTCTCGGACCTCGAGCGCATCGGCGACTCGGGCCTGCGCGGCGGCTTGGTGCACGAGGCCGTGCTCGAGGACCATGCCGACCTGTCCGGATTCGACATCTACATGAGCGGGCCGCCGGCGCTGATCGATGCCGGCCGGCGCAGCTTCGTCGACGCGAGCCTGCCCGAGGAGCGGCTGTTTTACGATTCCTTCGACTACGCGCCGGACGTGCTCGCGCTGATCCTCGGCGCGCGCGCCGGCATCAACGAATCCTGATCGGGTAAGCAAAAAGCACAAGATTCACCACGAAGACACGAAGATCACGAAGGAAGAAAGAGCGCAGGCAAGAGCCTGAACCACGGAGAACACGGAGAACACGGAGCAATAGTGATCACGACATGAGAATGACACCTGATCTTCCTGCCCTGCGCACAGCGCCGACGAGACCTATCAATCCTGTGTAAAACAGCAACACTGATCTGTCTTTCTCCGTGTTCCCCGTGTTCTCCGTGGTTCAAGCTTTTGCTTTCGCATCACTACGTCTTGCACTTCTTCGTGTTCTTCGTGCCTTCGTGGTGAATCTTTCCCTTTGATCTTGGCGTAGAAGTCACTCGTGCGCGATGCCGGGAAGATGCGGCACGCCATGCGCGCTGCGCGCTTCGATCACGCTCGCGCGCGTGCTCAGCGCTGCTGCTACTCCGGCGAGCGCCGGCAACACCTCGGTCGGCTCGCCACGCGCGGCGCGCAACGCGTTGCGATAGCAGTGCGCGGCCAGGTCGTACTCGTCGCGGCCGCAACTGCAGTCGCCGAGCGCCTCCCATAAGGCCGGCGACGGTTCGATCGCCAGGCCACGTTCGAGATATTCGCGCGCCTTGCCCCACAGTTTGCATTGTATACAAAGGCGGCCGAGGGTCAGCGCCAGGCCCGCGCTGTTCGGCTGATCGGCAGTCCAGCCCTCGGCATGGCGCAGGCGCGGCTCGGCCTCGGCCGGGCCGAGTTCGCCGTAGCCGACGATCAGCGCTTCCGACCACTGCCGGCGCAACGCCGCTTCGATCTCGCTCATCGCGGCCAGCACCTGGCCGAGTTCGGCGGCGCGCCGCGCGTAGGCGGCGACGGCTTCCGGCGGACGCCGCTGCCCGCGCGGCAGTTTCGACCACAATTGGCCGAGCCGGTCGCGATCCGGCGCCGCGATCAGCGCCGCGGCCTGGGTGCGCGCTTCGAGCGCGGCGAAGTCGGCCGACGTCAGCGCCTGCGCGCGCGCCAGATTCGGCAGCGCGTCCAGGGCCGTCGTCGGCTCGCCGCACTGCAGCGCCGATTCGACCAGCAGCTGCCAGCCGGCAGGCGGCAATGTGGATTTTTCCATTTCTTGCTTGAGCAGCGCCAGGGCCGCTTCG
>Ga0207648_10006788_pt1 | contig 11347 bp, 9 predicted proteins | sample KBSMisM32_FD_184310 | JGI IMG/M metagenome (GOLD analysis project Ga0207648, IMG submission 184310) | Miscanthus rhizosphere microbial communities from Kellogg Biological Station, Michigan, USA - KBS Miscanthus M3-2 (SPAdes) (version 2) | ecosystem: Host-associated > Plants > Roots > Rhizosphere... | reverse complement strand
GCGTATTCCATCGAACACCTCCTCAGCCAGTATTGCTCTGATTGAGGTGTCCATCAAACGTGGGTACCTTCAAACCTGCCAAACAACGAACACTAGCCTCCCGCTACAAAAACGACGTCTGGCCTAAACCTTGCCTCCGCCTTACTAGTTGTTCGTTTTGATGATCGGATGCTACAAGGTGTGACACTGGGCGGCGACCATTGACACTCGCCGCCAAGGGGACACTTCCCAAATCATCCTTGGTTTGCGGGACGTCGGCGGCCAACATCCAAGGGCTTGACGAGCGATCGCTGGGCCCTTTGTCTTTTCTTGCGCGTCGGGTCGGTATTGCACGTTGAACCCATGGGCTTGTTGGAGTATCGCGTGCCGGCCCGCGTTATTGGACGTCGTCGTCACCCCATTCGGGAGCGCCGCACGTCTCTTTGCGGTAACAATTTCCATCAGGAAAAAATTTGAAGACTCAACACTCGAAACATGCTTGGCTTTTCTGCGTCGCTCTCGTCGCTGCGCTGTTCTCGACCGTATCGATTGCTGCTTCGAGCATTGTTCCATTCCGGGCGACAATCGCATTCATGGAGCAGGCGGAGCCGTCGTCCGACGCCAACTGCTACCTGACTGGACATATTTCCGGGGTTGGCACGGCCGCCAAGCTAGGGACCGTTCATCTGACGTCCACCGACTGCATCAATCCGCTGTCGCCAACGTCGTTCATGTTCTTGTCGGATGAGGTCGTACTCACTGCAGCTAACGGAGATCAGATCTGGGCTGCCTACGGCGGTACCCTTTCGGCCACGAATGGGGTAATCACGGGCACTTACTTCATTTTTGGCGGTACCGGTCGTTTCGATAATGCGACCGGTATCGGGACGATTGACGGGTTCGAGGCCATCGATTTTTCGACCGGTGCGGGCAGGGGTCAAATTCAGCTGAAGGGAACACTCTCTCACTAGGCATCGCGGCACACGGGTGCGTGTTTACCTACGGTTGCTTTCAGAGTCACTGAGCCAATCGCGATGCTGTCGCCATTTGCCTGTATGCCGAAAATCTGCTTTTTTGGCGAATCCCGTGGTCGTAGGTTCGACCCCTACACGGCCTACCAACACCCTCAAGGGCTTAGCGAGAGATCGCTGGGCCCTTGTCATTTATGGCGCCGCTACCGCGGCGGAAATGGGCTTGGTTCAGTGCGTGCGAATGTTTCAGATCGACCCAACAGCGGCCGTAGCGCATTGCGCTCCATGCACGCCGGCTCCACGTCGCCTGCGTCATGTCTTCATTTCCTTTCGCAGCTGCTCGAGCGCGCGCCAGTCCGTTCCCTGACTGATCAGCTTCTGCGGTGGATTCTTCACCATCCCCGCTTCGCGTAACCGCAACGCGTAGAAACGCACCGTGTCCTCGGGGTTGTAGTCGCGCCAGTGGCCGTACGGCAATTCGCGCAGTGCCTGGCGCGCGTGGTCGGGGTTCGGTGTGTAGCCTTGCGCAAGATAGGCCTTTACGCCGCGGTCGGGATCGCTCGCACAAAGCTCACTGCCTTTCAGGATCGCTCGCAGTGCGCGTTTCGCGGCAACGGGATGCTTGCGCACCCAGTCCCGGTTTGCGGCCACGAGGCAGCAGAAGTACTGCGACCACGGCCGGTCTACAGCGCTGTTGAGCAGCATCCGGCCGATTCTCTTTTCGCGAAGCTCCTGCGGGTCGGGAGGAAAACCCAGATAGGCGTCGATCTTCCCTTCGGCCAACAGGCGTTTGCCTTCGGCGGCCGGCTGGTAGACCCACTCGATGTCACGGTTCGGATCAAGACCGATCGAAGTTGCAATGCTCGCGAGGAACACGTGCTGTGCGGATTCCTTCGCCAGCACCGAGACGGTCTTCCCCTTTAGGTCTTTGATGCTGCTCACCCGCGCAGATCCGAACAGCTCGAAGCACCCGACATGCACACCGCCAAGCAGTGAGATCTCGGCACTGCGGTCGACCCCGATGACCAGTGGTGCCGCGAAGTTCATCCCGATGTCACTCCCGCCTTCGCTCATCACCTGGGTCCCGGCGACCCCGCTATTCGTCATGCCCGACCCGACGTACGAGATATCGGTGAAGCCTTCCGCGCGCAGTAGATCCTCGGCCGCATATTGCGGCGCGACGCAGATGCTGGGAACCTTCGTAAGACGGATGCGCGTGGTTTCCGGCGGTGGGTCGGCATACGCCGACGTCGATCGGATACCGGAAATCCCAGCAACGCCGGCCGCCGAGAAAATGCGAAGGAATTCACGACGGGTGGCGCGCATGGCACATGTCCTCCACTCGTACAACCCTCCGCTTTGCGTTGCGAACAGAGTAGTCGAGTCGTCGCGACTCTATGCCTGCACAGCCCGGGTGTCTACAAGCCCTCCCGAGGATACTGTCGCGACCAAATTCCAAGTACACCCAAAAACTCGGCCGGTGCTCTGCTGCCCAAAAAGTTCGTGATCGATTAAGGGAAATCGAATAGTTTCTGACAGCCGATCACGATGGGTAGAGCGGCCAGTGGCACCTGGCTGGTGCGCTTCTGTTCTACGAACTAATGTGGTCGAGCGGCGCGCTGTGAGAAACATCGACCGGATACTCCAGATCGGGTGAGCAGCCGAACTAACCGTCGAGCAGCCGGCCAAAATCGCACCGGCGATCAATTCAAAACCGCCAAGGCGATCGGACTCGCGATCCCGCTGTTGGAGCCGCTCGGTAATGTTCGCTCCGGGCGAGGATCACCAGCGAATCAACGAGTCTGTGCCGCGCCGAACAGGACGTCCGAGGTGGACAGCTTGGATACACGGGTGGAAATTTAAGTACTACGCACTAGTAACTATCCGTCACGTCACGCGCCAGCTCCATGTTTTTGCGGTTGTCCTCGATGATCAGGACTGTGCTCGTCGGTTACCTCCAGGAAGCGCTTCGGCAGAGTAAATACAAAGGTCGAACCTTCGCCGGGAACGCTTGCGATGCGAATCGTCCCGCCGTGCAACTCTGCGAAGCGCTTGGCAAGCGCGAGCCCGAGGCCGGTGCCTTCGGACTTGCCCAAATGGTCACCGCCCGCCTGACGGAATTCCTCGAACACGAGCGCCAGCTGGTCGGCGGCGATACCGACGCCGGTGTCGATGACGGCGATCTCCGCCGCGACGCCCGCGGTGCCATCCGCTACCGGCAACAGGCGAGCGCGCAGCGTCACGCTGCCGCCCGCGGGCGTGAACTTGACGGCGTTCGAGAGCAGGTTGATGACGACCTGCTTGACCTTGCGCTGGTCGGCCACCCATTTGCCCAGCGCGTCGTCCACTTCCAGTCCGAGGCTCAGGTTGTTCCGGCTGGCGCGCTCGCGCACCAGTGTCAACGAGTTCTCGAGCAGCTCAGTGAGATCGAAGCGCGTCAGCTCCAGTTCCATGCGGCCGGCCTCAATCTTCGACAGGTCGAGGATGTCGTTGATCAATGTCAGCAGATGGTGCCCGGACGAGTGTATGTCGCGCAAATAATCGAGCTGTTTGTCGTTCAGCTCGCCGAACATTTTGTCGATCAGTACCTCGGAGAAACCGATGATCGCATTAAGTGGCGTGCGCAGCTCATGCGACATGTTGGCGAGGAACTCCGACTTGTTGCGGTTGGCGGCCTCGATCTGCCGGTATAGCCGCCCCAGCTCCGCGCTCATGCGGTTGAGGTGGTTCGCCAGCGCGCCCAGCTCGTCGCGATTGCGCACCCCGACCTGCTTGGTGAAGTCGCCGGCCTCGAGCTCGGCGAAGCGCGCGTCCATTTGGTGAACGGGAGCGATCAACGACCGCGAGATCGAGTAACCGAGCGCCAGCGCGAGCATAACGCTGCCGACGGCGATGCCGATCAACAGGCGTCGGGCGCGGACGTACGCTTCGCGACCCTCGTCGGTGCGCGCGACCATGTCGGCCTCAGCCTTGTTTACCAGCTCGTTTGTCAGTCGCTCGAGGCGCTCCGCCAGCGGTCCCGCGCGCCCAATCTGCGCCTCCCGGCCCTCACTAACCTTGCCGTCACGGATCAGTTCGACCACCTGCGTGACGACGGTGATGAACGCCTCGTAATCCTTGCGCACACGCCCGAAAATCTCAATTTCGTCCTGCGCGACGAACTGCAGGCGATCGAGGTCATATCCAAACTGGTTGAGTTGGCGCAGCGTCGCCTCCAGCGTTCGCTCATCAGGTACGAGCAGCGCCGAAGCGACGCTATAAAGCTGGACCGTCGTGTCCTGCTGAATCTGCCGGTAGGCGGCAATCTTGCGCTGCAGCTTCACCAGGTCTTCGGTGCCGCGATTGACCGCGCCAAGCGCGGCCAGGCCCACCGCACCGACGACGACCAGCAGAGTCGCGATGGTCAGAAACGCGACTAGCAGCTTGGTGTAGATCGAGAGCGGCGCGCGCGCGACGGCGTCAGGAAGCCAGTCGAGCGCGAGCCACTTCATTCGCGCAGGAGCGAGCGCAGGTCGCGCAGCATTTCTTCGGGGTCGAATCGGTAACCGAGGTACTGGACGCGCAACATGCCGCGCCGATCAATCAGCGATGTCAGAAAGAGGTGATCGACCTCGCCTGGCTTCACCCGCTTTGCGAATGAACCGTAGCGCCGCACGACATCGTTGACCTCGGCGACCGAGCCGGTCAGAAAGCTCCAGCCTGCGAGATCGGCGCCGAAGCGTTCGGCATATGCCTTGAGCACCGCGGGTGTATCGACCTCGGGCTCGACGGTAACTGAGACGAAGCGCACCCGCGGGCCAAAGTCGGTGCCGAGCCTTTGTTGCAGCGCGGCCATCTTCGCGGTCAGGATCGGACAGGTGTCTTTGCACGTCGCGTAGATGAACGTGACCGCGAGGACCTTGCCACGCAGATCGCTGAGCGACAGGCGTTCGCCCGTCTCTGTGGTTAGCGCGAACTCCGGCGCCGACCCTACGACCGGCAAACGCGCGTTACCCTTGGCGTCGTGCCCCGATGCGTAAGTGGCACACGCGCCCAAAACAACCAGCAGCATCAAGCGAGCGACATTGCCGAAGCACTTCCCAGCGACGCTCACGCCTTCAGTTCCCTCTTGAGTTCATTAATGAAGCGCCAATCGGTGCCGCGGGCGAGCAGCTTATTGGGGTCCGACTTGACGATGCCGACCTCTCGCAGACGCAAGCACCAAAAGCGCATCGTGTCCTCGGACTCGTACTCGCGCCACTTGCGGTAGCCAATCTCCTGCACCGACTGCAGAACGTGGTCGTAATTCGTCGCGACGCCCCTGCTGATCATCAGGCGCGCGGCGCTTTCGGGCTGGCTCACGCACAGGTCGGTGGCCTTCAGGATCGCTCTAAGTGCGCGCTTCGTCGCGATCGGGTACTTGCGAACGAACTCGCCGTTGCCCGCGGCGAGGCAGCAGAAATACTGCGACCAGGGCCGGTCGGTGAGGGTGTTGATCAGCACGCGGCCCACCTTTCGCGACCGCAGTTCTTGCGGTTCAGGCACGAAGCCCATGAACGCATCGATGCTGCCCTGCTCGAACAACCGCATCGATTCCGCCGGCGCGTGATTGATCCAGACGATGTCCTTGCGCGGGTCAAGCCCCACCGAGGCGACCATCGCGGCAACGAACGCCTGGCGGCTGCTCTTCTCGGGCGCCGCGACCATCTTTCCCTTCAGGTCCAGCAACGAGCGGATCGACGGCTGCACGAACAACTCCCAGCAGCCGGTGTGAATGCCGCCCAGCACGACGATCGGCGCGCCTGCGTCCAGGCTCATTGCGTGCGCTGCGCTATCGTTCTGCGCAAGATCGATCCGGCCCGCAGCCAGCGCCTCATTGGGACCTTCAGCGAGTGGCGTTTTCACATACTGGACGTCGGTGAACCCTTCGGCTTTCAGCAACGCTTCGGCGACATACAGCGGTGCAAAGCACGTGATCGGCGAGTCTTGGATGCGGATTCGAGTGGTCTCGGCTGGCGGCTCCGCAACCGCCAGCGCCGGCAGGGTGTGGACCAGGCCGGCGGCGCAGAGCGCTTTCATCAGGTCTCGACGCCTCAGGTGAGCATGGTTCATTTCTTGGTTTCCGGCGCTGGCTCGTGGATGTGCGCAAGCAAGCTGTCATAGCGATCGCCCCGCGAGCCGAGTGCGCAGAGCCGACCGTCGCGGCCGCAAACACCTTCGGAATCCCGCCTCGGTTTCAGGGGGCGTTCGGCCGCCGCTACGTCGGCCCTTCCGGTATATACGCGGCTAAGCCGAGCAACGCGTCGAGCATTGGCCTCGCGAGGCTCGATGAGCCCATGCTCGCTCTGCGCAGGCTCGTATCAGAGTACGCCTATTCGCGCGTACCGGATACGCGGTCATGCAGCCAGCGACGGGGTTGCGGCAGGACGTATGTGACGCTCGATTCAATGGCAGTGGACTCGCGGTCAATGCGGCCGCAATGACCGATGCAAGCCAGTAACGCATCACCAAGAACTTTCCCGCACGTTCCGCACACATTCCATTGGGCACCTCCGGGGTGGCCGGCGGTAGGTCCGTCCCGCAACGATGACGCACGGCTAAGCGTCGAGGCTGCGCGTTTTGCACCATCTTATATGGAGGCTGCAATCGACCTCGATAGCGCAGCCGTAGTTCGAGCCTCTTCCCTTTCGATTTCCCAAGGAGCGTCCATGTACTGACCCTTATGGGCCGCAGTCGCACTTACAGTCGGTTGCTACCAAGTGGGGCGAACGGTGGGCGGGGCGCAATAACGCAGCAAGCGCCCGCACCCGCGCTGTCGGCCGCCTGATGCGCACCGACCCCGTCAACCGATCTAGGCATTGATTTCTAGTCGACGATGACCGTATAGGTCGTCGGCGCTCGCAGCGGGCTACGACTGTTAGCAGCTGAGAGCGCTCATCCCAACGGCACTGCAGAAGCCATCGGGAACGGCGGCCCGTTCACGATCCGCGAATGATACGAAGTGTAAGCAGGCGATTCGGGCGGCCACGTGGACTCGAACTTGCGCAGCCATAGCGTCCGGTCGAATTCAACCGGAATGGCATCGACGAACGCGGACGCGATCCGCATTCCGTACAGGCGTCGACCTTCGACGGGTCGCAGGGAAATGCGCGTGATAACGCCGAAATGCGTGTCCGCAAAATTCGGCAGCCCCGCGGCACCGTTGTTGGCAACGGCCAGCCGTTCACCGTTGAACGCGAACGACCGCATCACGGGACGACCGGTGTGGCTGGACGCGAACAGGTCGATGGTCGATTCGCGGCGGATCTCGCGAAGCCACGAACCATTCGATTTGTCGTCGAGCGCTTCGTGTCCGAATCGCCAGCCGGCGAGCGATTCGGCGTCGCCATGCACGATGCCGATCTTGCATCCGCCGACGTGACCGACAACATGCAGGGGCAGCGCGGCGAGTTGGTCGCGGCACGCGGTCAGGTTCGAGGCAGTCCGGCGCAGCGTGTGCAGAATCCTGTTCGACCGGTCGACGTCCGCATCGGGTACCGAATCGGGGTAAGCGCAACCGCAGCCTGCGCGCGCCTCATCATCGCTGCGTGAGAGTTCCGTCTCAACGTTGCCTCTCGACGCGCTACGCGAAAGCACCCGTCTTTGCACGCTTTCGAAATCGCGCGGGTCGATGTCGAACCAGTGAAAATCACCGTTGAAGATGACGTCGACCTTGCCAGACTCGCCTTCCGCCATGCGCTCGATCGCGTCGAGCGCCAACGGGTTGCCGTACAGTCCGCCCACCACGTAGAGTGTTTCTGCCTCGAAGTCGGGGTTGCGCGCAAACGCCGCCGGTGGATATCGGTAATCGGGCGGACAGAAACGTCCCGCGCCGAGGTCGTCGTTCATGATCGCGGAGTCCTCGAGTCGCCAGCAAGACGGTGCGCTGCGAATTGTGCCGAGGCGGTGCTCGACGCGCAAGCTGCGGTTTGCGTGCGACCCGGCAAACCGCGACCCCGCCACCGTGGTCACGGCTTCGGGCGGAGACCTGCTTCGGATGCCTGCCGGCGGGCGCCCAAGTTGACAAGGCAATGCAGCGACATTAGATTGCAAAGCACCCCTGTTTTTGTCCTGACCGTCAAGTCGACGCCCTGCGTGAAAAATCAAAGGGAAGCTTGAGGGCGCGCACGGTAGTCGTCTGAGCTTTTCTTTCCCAATTTGGAGGACGTGATGCAGAACTCGAAACGGCGGCAGGTAATCAAGGCAGGTGGGGCACTGGGCGCGGCCGCGGCGGTCGGCCCGTGGTTCATCAAGAATGCCCGCGCCGCGGACACGGTGACAGTAGGAATTCTGCATTCGCTGTCCGGGACGATCGCAATCGCGGAAGCGTCGATCGTCGATGCAGAGAAGATGGCCATTGACGAGATCAATGCGGCCGGCGGCGTGCTTGGCAAGCAGATCACCGCGATCACCGAAGACGGCGCGAGCGACTGGCCGACTTTTGCGGAAAAATCGAAGAAGCTGCTGGAGCGGGACAAGGTGTCAGCAGTGTTCGGCTGCTACACGTCGGCTTCGAGAAAAGCGGTGCTGCCGATATTCGAACGGAACAACGGTCTGTTGTATTACCCCACGTACTACGAGGGCCAGGAGCAGTCGAAGAACGTCATCTATACGGCCCAGGAAGCGACGCAGTCGGTTATCGCTGCCTGCGAATGGCTGGCCGCGAACAAGGGCAAGAGCTTCTTCCTCGTTGGCTCGGACTACATCTATCCGAGAACCTGCAACAAGATCGCGAAGCCAACGATCGCCCGCGTCGGCGGCAAGGTGCTCGGCGAGGAATACATTCCACTGGGCAACACCGAATTCGCGTCCATCATCAACAAGATCAAGGCGGCGAAGCCCGACGTCATTTACAGCACCGTCGTTGGCGGCAGCAACGTCGCGTTCTACAAGCAACTAGTGGCCGCAGGGATGTCCGGCGACAAGATGACGCTGCTCAGTACGGTGGTTTCCGAGAACGAGATCTCGGGTATCGGTCCCGAGAATGCCGTTGGCTATTACGCGTGCATGGGCTATTTCCAGAGCCAGAAGAATCCGGCCAACGCCAAATTCGTGAAAGATTTCAAGGCCAAGTTCGGTGCCGACCGCGTCGTCGGTGACCCGATGGAGTGCGGATACACCGGCGTCTATTTCTGGAAGCTGGCGGCGGAGAAGGCGAAGAGCTTCGACGTTGCCAAGGTTGTTGCGGCCTCGTCGGATCTGCCGCTGGATGCGCCGGAAGGCGCGATCAAGCTGCACAAGTCGAACCACCATACGTGGAAGTACGCGCGCATTGGCAGGGCTCTGCCATCGGGGCAGTTCGAGATCGTTCACGAGTCGGCCATCATCGAACCGAACCCCTACCCGAAACTCTAAGTCCGCACACTTGCGATGAAATAGACCCGGTTGGCCAGGACATTCGGCCGACCGGTTGTCGCGCGATACTCGCGCGTTGCGCTGCCTCGTTGTCCACCGCAGCGCCTTCTAGAACCGTCTTGGGGCCACCGTGAACCTTGAGATAGCCGCGATGCAGGTTTTCAACGGCATCAGCCTGTTCTCGATTCTGGCCCTGATGGCACTCGGACTCGCCATCGTCTTCGGATTGATGGGCGTGATCAACATGGCGCACGGCGAGCTGATGACGCTGGGTGCGTACACGACGTATTACACGTCGGTGCTTTTCCTGAGTTACATGCCGGGCCTCATGGCCATCTACCTGCCAGTGGCCATCGTGCTGGCATTCGTCGTCACGTTCATCTTCGGCTACCTAGTCGAGCGGGGTCTCATTCGATTTCTCTATAACCGTCCGCTCGACACCCTGCTCGCGACATGGGGCCTGAGCCTCATCATGCAGCAGGGATTTCGATCGCTGTTCAGCCCGCGCGAAGTCCCCGTCCCGCTTCCGCAGTGGCTGACGGGTGCCTATCAGATCACGCCGATCATTCAAATACCGCTCAACCGGATGTTCCTGATCGGACTGACGACCGTCGTCGCGGTCGCGGTGTTCCTGCTCCTGTTCAAGAGTCGCTGGGGCTTGAAGATTCGCGCCGTTACGCAGAATCGCGTCATGAGCGGTGCCGCGGGCATCAACACGAGCAGGGTGGACGCGCTGACTTTCGCGCTGGGTTCAGGACTGGCCGGTGTTGCGGGGAGCTCGTTCACGATGCTGGGCGCCACCGGTCCGACGGCCGGGCAGGCGTATATCGTCGATACGTTCATCGTCGTCGTGTTCGGCGGCGTGCAGAACCTGCTCGGGACCTTCCTGTCGGCGTTCACGATCGCGGAGATACAGTCGACGCTCGAGTATTTCCTGACGGGCTCGATGGCCAAGGTCAGCATTCTCGTCCTGGTCATCATTGCGCTCTACTTCAGGCCCAACGGATTGTTCGCGTCAAAGGTGCGCAGGTGACACCCGTTGCGGCTGCGAGGCTGGTTGTGCGGAGGCTGGATGTTGCTGGATGGATCCTCCTGGCCGTCCTGCTGCTGGTGTTTCCGCTGGTTCTCGACGAATTCCGATTGAGCATCGTCGCCAAGTACCTGAGCCTCGCGATTGCCGCCGTCGGCATCGTCCTCATCTGGGGATACAGCGGGATTCTCAGCCTGGGCCAGGGCGTATTTTTCGGCATGGGTGGCTATTTCATGGCGATGTGTCTGAAGCTCGAGGCTTCGGCGCCGAACATTCCCGACTTCATGGACTGGAGCAGCGTCGAAACGCTGCCGTGGTTCTGGGAGCCGTTTCACAGCCTTTGGTTTGCCATCGCCTGTATTCTGGTCATTCCTGCAGCGACGGCATTCGTATTCTCGCTGCTGATGTTTCAGAAACGCGTTGGCGACGTCTACTTCTCGATCGTTACGTTGGCGCTTTCGCTGACGTTGTCGGTGTTCATCGTCGGGCAACAGGGTTACACCGGCGGAATCAACGGCATCACCGACTTCAGGACGTTTGCCGGCTGGGACATTTCATCGGACACGTCCAAGCGCACGCTCTACTTCATCACGGTGGCGATACTGCTGGCCGTGATCGTGATCGGCAGGACGATCCTCCGGACGCGGCTCGGCAAGGTGCTCGTCGCCATTCGCGATCGCGAGGATCGCGTGCGCTTCTCGGGCTACAACCCCGCGACGTTCAAGGCGTTCGTGTTCGCGGTCGCGGCGCTCTACGCGGCCATCGGCGGCGCCCTGTACACGATTCAAGTCGGATTGATGTCGCCCACGCTGGTGGCGCCGCCGTCGTCGGTCGAGATGGTGATCTTTGCTGCCGTGGGCGGACGGACATCGCTGGTGGGAGCCGCATTCGGGACGCTGCTGGTGGGCATGTCGAAATCGTTTCTTTCCGAGACGTTTCCTGCGCTGTGGCTGTTCCTCCTGGGCGCGCTGTTCATTGGAATCGTGCTGATCCT
>Ga0207648_10006787_pt1 | contig 11349 bp, 9 predicted proteins | sample KBSMisM32_FD_184310 | JGI IMG/M metagenome (GOLD analysis project Ga0207648, IMG submission 184310) | Miscanthus rhizosphere microbial communities from Kellogg Biological Station, Michigan, USA - KBS Miscanthus M3-2 (SPAdes) (version 2) | ecosystem: Host-associated > Plants > Roots > Rhizosphere... | reverse complement strand
GGTGGACGAGTGGGATGACGCGCCGCTCTATGAGGCGCGGCGCAAGATCTATCCGCAGCGGGTCTCCGGCATCTATCGCCGCATCAAATGGGCGGTACTGCTGGTCACGCTCGGCATCTACTATCTCACGCCGTTCTTGCGCTGGGACCGCGGGCCGAACGCGCCGGACCAGGCGGTACTGATCGACCTGTCGAACTCGCGCTTCTATTTCTTCTTCATCGAAATCTGGCCGCAGGAAATCTATTACCTCACCGGCCTGCTGATCATCGCCGCAATGACGTTGTTCCTGATGAACGCGCTCGCGGGCCGCATCTGGTGCGGCTATCTGTGTCCGCAGACGGTGTGGACCGACCTGTTCCAGGCGATCGAACGCCTCACTGAGGGCGACCGGCGCGAACACATGCGCCGCGAGCAGGGGGGGTGGACCGCCGAGCGCGTCGCGCGGCTCGGCGCAAAGCATTCCCTCTGGCTGATGGTCGCGTGGTGGACCGGCGGCGCCTGGGTACTCTACTTCGCCGACGCACCTACGCTGGTCTACGATCTCGCGACGCTGCGCGCGCCGTTCATCGCCTATCTGTGGATCGGCATTCTCACCTTCACCACGTACGTGCTCGCGGGCCATATGCGCGAGCAGGTGTGCCTCTATATGTGCCCGTGGCCGCGCATCCAGGCGGCGCTCACCGACGAGCACGCGCTCAACGTCACCTATCGCCTCGATCGCGGCGAGCCGCGCGCCTCGGTGAAGAAGAGCGCCGCCCTGCTGGCACAAGGCTTGCCTGCCGGCGACTGCGTCGACTGCCTGCAATGCGTGCACGTCTGCCCGACCGGTGTGGACATCCGCCAGGGGCCGAACCTCGGCTGCATCCAGTGCGGGTTGTGCATCGACGCCTGCGACGCCGTGATGGCCAAGATCGGCCGCCCTGCACGCCTCATCGCCTACGATACCGACCTCAATATCCATCGCCGTGAGCAGGGGCTCGCGCCGGAGTATCGCTTCGCGCGCATGCGCACATTGCTCTACGTCGCGATCATTGCGGCGGTCGGCGGCGTGATGACCTTCGCGCTCGTCACGCGCACCGCGCAATCGATCAGCGTGCTGCACGACCGCAATCCGGTATTCGTGCGGCTGTCCGATGGCGCGATCCGCAACGCCTATACGGTGCGCATCGCGAACAAGCGCTCCGAGCGGCGCGAATTCACGCTCAGCATCACCGGTCTCGCCGGCTCGCTGCTCGACGTGGTGCAGACCCGCGAGGACGGGCGGTTCGTCGTCGAGGTCGGCCCGGACCAGACCCGCGAAGTGCGGGTGCTCGTCACCGATTACGCCGAGCTGCCGCCCCCCTCCACGCCGATCAATTTCCACCTTTACGACGTCAAGAGCGGCGAGCGGGCGGCTGCCGGCGACTACTTCCGCGCACCCGCAGGAGGATGAGATGATCGCAAGCGAAACGAGGTGCCGACGGCCGCTGACCGGCCGCACGGTTCTCATCTGCCTGATCGCGTTCTTCGCCGTCATCTCGATTGTGAACGGAATCATGATCCGCGCGGCGATTTCGACCTTTGGCGGGGTCGAGACCGGCAGTGCGTTCCAGGCCGGCCAGGCGTTCAAGTACGACATCGAAGCCGCACGTGCGCAGCAGTCCCGACACTGGCAGGTGAAGGCGAATGTGCGCCGTGCCGATGGCGGGACCCTAGTGGAAATCGACGCCCGCGACGAGAGCGGAAAACCGCTCGCAGGACTTGAGGCCGTCGCGTCGTTGCATCGGCCGACGGACCGGCGCGGCGACCTCGCCATTGTGCTCGGCGAGGAGGGCGCGGGCCGGTTTCGCGGCACCGGTCCCGCAGCGATCGGTCAATGGGACCTGCTGATCGATCTATCGCGCAACGGCGAACGGCTGTTCCGATCGCGCAATCGCGTCATTCTGAATTAGGAATCGGGCCATGGCACAGGCGCTCGATCTTTCGGCTTTCGTGCAACATCGCGACGGCACCGCGCATATCGACCTTGCGGTCGAGGGGGTCGGCTGTGCGGCCTGCATCCGAAAGATCGAAGGGGGCCTGAAGCAGATTCCGGGCGTCGTAGAAGCACGGTTGAACTTCTCGAACCGGCGCCTGGCGGTCGACTGGCGCGAGGACGAGCTTGCGGCCGGCACGCTGATCGCGGCACTGGAGAATATCGGATATCGCGCTCACCCCTTCCAACCGGAACGGGCGGAGACGGATGAGGCGCGCCACGCCAACTGGCTGATCAAGTGCCTTGCGGTCGCCGGGTTCGCCGCGATGAACATCATGCTGTTGTCGGTCTCGGTGTGGTCGGGCGCCGACGACATGGCGCAGGAAACGCGCGATTTCTTCCATTGGCTGTCGGCGCTGATCGCATTGCCGGCTGCCGCCTATGCGGGCCAGCCGTTTTTTCGCAGCGCCTGGACGGCGTTGTGCGCGCGTGGGGTCAACATGGACGTGCCGATCTCACTCGGCGTCCTGCTTGCGCTCGGCATGTCGCTGGTCGAGACCGCGTCGCATGCCCGCCATGCCTATTTCGACTCCGCCACGATGCTTCTGTTCTTCCTGTTGTGCGGGCGCGCGCTCGATCACGCGATGCGGCGCAAGACACGTGCGGTCGCCGGCAACCTGGCCGCCCTCAAGGCCGAGTTCGCGCATCGCTTCGACGGGGCGGAACTGGTGCGGGTCCCGGCCGCCGCGCTCAGACCGGACGACCGTCTCCTGATACGGCCCGGCGACCGCGTTCCCGCGGACGGTATCGTGCTCAGCGGCACGTCCGAGGTCGACGATAGTCTGGTGACGGGCGAGACGCTGCGCCGCGTCGTCGCGCCGGGCGGCTTGCTTCACGCCGGGGCGGTGAACTTCTCAGGCACGCTCACGATGCGCGTAACGGCGGCCGGGAGCGGCACGCTGATCGACGAAGTTGAGCGGCTGCTCGAGAAAGCCATCACGGCAAAATCGCGCTATGTGCACTTGGCCGACCGTGCGGCGCGCATGTATGCGCCTGTCGTTCATGCGACCGCCGCGCTGACGCTGATCGGCTGGCTGACCGTCGGCGCATCGGCGCACGATGCGGTCATCACCGCGATCGCGGTTCTGATCATCACCTGTCCGTGCGCGCTGGCTCTGGCGATCCCGGCGGTACAGGTGGTCGCATCGGGCGCGCTGTTCCGCGCCGGCGTGATTTTGAACTCCGGCGACCCGATCGAGCGCCTGGCCGAGGTCGATACCGTCGTGTTCGACAAAACCGGCACGCTCACCTTGCCCGAGCCGCGCGTGGTCAATGCCCGTTCGATCGACTCCGCCCTGGCCGAGAAGGCAGCGCGGCTCGCACTCTCCAGCCGCCACCCGCTCGCAGCGGCCGTTGCGCGCGAGGCACGTGAGCGCGTGCCTTATGAGGGTGCAAGCGAAGAGCCAGGGCAGGGCGTTCGTGTCATGATTGAGGGCACCGAAGCCCGTCTCGGGAGCTTGGCGTTCTGCGGCGCCACGAAGGTCGAGAGCATCGGGCCTGGCACGTCGTTGATCGCATTCCGCCACAATGGTGAAAGCATCATCCTCCAGGTACGTCAGGCGTTGCGCCACGATGCCATCAAAACCGCTGTCGCGCTACGCGCGCTCGGACTGAAGCTGATGATCCTTTCAGGGGACCGCGCGGATGCTGTTCTGCCTGTGGCAAGCGCGCTCGGCATCGCGGACTGGCGCGGCGCGCTCACGCCGGCTGAGAAGATCAGCGCGATCGAAGAGCTGAAAGCGCGCGGCCATCGGGTGCTCATGGTCGGCGACGGCCTCAATGACGCGCCTGCGCTTGCCGCCGCGCACGTTTCGCTTTCCCCGATCAGCGCAGCCGATCTGACGCAGGCGCAGGCTGACGCGGTCTTCCTCGGTGAAAAACTTGGTCCGGTGCGGGATGCGGTTGCCACAGCCCGACGCGCGCGCCGCCTGATGCACCAGAACCTCTGGCTTGCGGTGATCTACAACGTGATCGCGGTGCCGGTCGCAATCGCCGGGCTGGTGACGCCGCTGATCGCCGCCGCGGCGATGTCGGGCTCCTCGATCCTCGTTACGCTCAACGCCTTGCGCGCGAGGCGCAGATCATGAATGTGCTCATCTATCTCGTGCCCATGGCGCTGGCGCTCGGTCTCACGGGTTTGGCGGCTTTTCTGTGGTCCTTGCGCTCCGGGCAATACGACGACCTGGATGGCGCCGCACTGAGGGTCCTGAGCGACGAAGACGTGAGCGATGCGCGGCGTGAATAGAGAATCAATGAGTCCGGTCCAGGAGTCGGGTCTGATCAAAGTCGCCCTAGCTAGGATGCTTGCTGCTGCGAACCGGCAGGCGCCGTGAGCCGTCGGTCCGCCGCGATTGTCGCCACCACGGATATGGCCAAAACCGTCACGGCATCACAGGCGGATGATATGGGAGCGTGTACGCCAGCGCCCACAGCAGAAACAGCACGAGCGGCAGGTGCACGAGCAATTGCAGGAACGTGAAGCCTACGATGTCGCGGGCTCGCAGGCTCAACACGCCCAACAACGGCAACATCCAGAATGGGTTGATCAAGTTCGGAAGTGCCTCGGCGGCATTGTAAATCTGAACCGCCCATCCCAGATGCACCTTCAGATCGTTGGCTGCTTGCATCACGTAGGGCGCTTCCAGCAACCACTTGCCGCCACCCGAGGGAATGAAGAATCCCAGCACCGCCGAATACACGCCGATCACCAGCGGAAAAAGATGTTGGGTCGACATGCTCACGAAGGCATGCGCAATCTGATCGGAGACCGAGAGCCCTGCGTCGTTTTTGGCGGTAGTCATTATCGCGGCGATGGCGCCGTAGAACGGGAACTGGATCAGGACCCCGGCCGTGGCAGGCACGGATTTGACCACGGCATTCAGGAATTTCTTGGGACGCCAGTGCAGCAGAAGACCCAGCATGATGAACAGGAAGTTGTACGTATTGAGGTTCGAAATGGCGATCATCATGCTTTGACGGGAGAATTCGTAGAACAACCAGCCCGCCGCAAGCACGCAAAGCAGAACCGTCAACAGCGGAGAATGTTCGAGCCACTCTCCGGGTTGGCTGGGAGGCGGCAGCTCATCCTTTTTGGATGTGGCATCGATTCCCATCGCGTCTGCTGTGATCGCGCTATTCGGTCCGGGCGCTGACCAGACCGCGACGACGACCGACACCACCAAGAGGGACGCGGTGATCACGGCCGACTGCCAGAGGAAGATCGTTTCGGAAAACGGAATGACTCCGGTGATAGGCAGCAGACTCTTCGGCAGGCTCGCGGCGTTCGCTTGTAGTTGCGCCGCCGAGGACGACAGCCCCATTGCCCAGGTGGCGCCGAGTCCCAAATATGCGGCCGCCGCTGCCGCCCGGTAGTCCATCCGCAATTCGTGCCGTTCGGCGAGCGCGCGGACCAGAAGACCACCGAAGATCAAGCTCAATCCCCAATTGAGCAGCGAAGCTGACATGCTGACCGCCGCCACGAGGCCGATGGCGCCAGGGCCGCTAACCGGTATTGCGGCGAGACGGCGGATCAGCGCTCCCGCGGGAGCGGAGGTGGCGACGACGTACCCGCCAATCGCCACGAAGGCCATCTGCATCGTGAAGGTAATGAGGCTCCAGAACCCGTCGCCGAACGCCCGGCTGACTGCGAGAGGCGAAGCGCCATTGCCGAGAGCGGCGAGAGCAACCACCACGACGGCGATGGCGACAAAGACGAAGGCATCGGGAAACCAGCGTTCGGCCCAGGCGGTGAAGCCAATGGCAATGCGGACCAGCAGCCCGTCCTGGGTCGTTGTCGGGTTCGTAGAGGGCTTTGTTACTGCGGTCGTCATGAAACAATTCCTCCCCAATCGATCTTTGCGATTGCCTTGCGGCTACAACTGCATTTCCGGAATTCGACCGGGCAGTTCCAATTTTGCCTCGGTCGCCGCAATCACTTGCTCGACCGAGACGTTCGGTCCGGTTTCCATCAGGGTGGCGCGTCCGTTCGGGAATCCGATTACCGCCATCTCGGTCACCACCAGATCGACCGGCCTGACTGACGTTAGCGGCAAGGTGCATTTGTCGATGATCTTCGGCTTGCCCTTGGCTGTATGTTGCATCGCCACGATCACGCGCTTCGCACCGGTGACCAGGTCCATGGCTCCGCCCATGCCCGGCACCATCTTGCCGGGGATCATCCAGTTCGCGAGGAGGCCTTGGCCGTCGACCTGCAACGCGCCAAGCACGGTCATGTCGACGTGACCACCGCGAATGAGGCCGAAGGACATTGCGCTGTCAAACGTGCTGGCGCCGGGCAGTGCCATCACCGGCCGTCCGCCGGCGTCGGTGAGTGCCGGGTGTGCCATTCCATCTTCGGGAATTGACCCGGTGCCGATCAGCCCGTTCTCCGATTGAAAGAACACTGCGATGCCGGCGGGAACGAAGTTCGCCACCCTGGTCGGGATTCCGATGCCCAGGTTGACCAGCATGCCGGACCGCAGCTCGTTCGCGATGCGCTTGGCAATGATCGATTGTGCGTCCATGGGATTCATCCGTTTGTGACGAGATAGTCGACAAGTGGAGCCGGCGTCACGACGTGGTCGGGCGAGATGACTCCCACCGGAACGATGTTGTCGGCTGTGACGATGGTCGTGTCTGCCGCCATAGCCATGACCGGGTTGAAATTGCGCGCGGTCAGTGCGTAGGCAAGGTTGCCGGTATAGTCGGCGAGAAACGCGTGGATCAGCGCGAAATCCGCACGCAGGGCCGTCTCGACCAGGTAGCTCTTTCCGTTCAGCTCGATTCGCTGTTTGCCTTCCTCGACGACCGTTCCCACGCCGGTTGGCGTGAGCACGCCGCCAAGGCCGCAGCCGCCGGCGCGAATGCGTTCGACGAGGGTGCCCTGCGGCACCAGGTCGACCTCCATCTTCCTGGCGATCATCTGCCGCTGCGTCTCGGGGTTCAGGCCGATGTGGCTTGCGACGGTTCGGCTGACGAGCCCGGCGTCGACGAGTTTCCCGATGCCCCGCCCGGGCATCGCGTTGTCGTTCGCGATCACTGTGAGATTGCCTTTGCCCTGGAGCACGAGTTCCTCGATCAACCGCTCGGGTGATCCGACACCCATGAAGCCGCCGATCATGAGGGTGGCCCCATCGGGGATCATGGCGACAGCATCCTTCAGCGAAACGTTCCGCATGGCCGAATTCCCTTCCTTGCTCCTGCGCGCAGCGCTCAATAGATGCCGGTCAGATAGAACACCGCGATCACCACGAAGACCGCCGCCGTCTTGGTCAGCGTAATCACGAATATGTCCTTGTACGCCTCGCGATGCGTGAGGCCGGTGACGGCAAGCAGCGTGATGACCGCGCCGTTGTGCGGCAGGGTGTCCATGCCGCCGCTTGCCATCGCGGCGACGCGGTGCAGGACCTCGAGCGGAATCCTGGCGGCCTCGGCCGCCGCGATGAACGTATCGGCCATGGCGGCCAGCGCGATGCTCATCCCGCCCGAGGCGGATCCGGTGATGCCGGCCAGCACGGTCACGCTGATCGCTTCGTTGATCAGCGGATTGGGAATCGCCTTCAGGGCATCGGAGACCAGAACGAAGCCGGGCAGCAACGCGATCACGCCGCCGAACCCGTATTCGGACGCGGTGTTCATCGATGCGAGCAGGGCTCCGGCGACCGCCGCCTTGCTGCCGTCGGCGAACTTTGCGAGCACGGGCCTCCACGCGAAGGCAAACACCGTCAGGATGCCGAGCAGCAGGGCGCCTTCGACCGCCCAGATCGCGGCGACGCCCGAGATCTGCGTGACAATGGGCTTGCCGCCCAGCAGCGCCATTTCATGCGTCGGACCGTAGGCACGCGGAATGATCTGCGTCAGGAGGAAGTTCGCGGCGCCCACGATCACCAGCGGCGACAGCGCGATCCAGGGGTTCGGCAGCTTCTCGTTTTCAAACGGCTCGGGCTCGTTTCGAAGATCGGTCCCGTAGCCCTCGCCGCGCGCCTGCGCGGCACGCCGGCGGTTCTGGATATAGGCCACGCCCAAGATCAGGACAAACGCGGCGCCGATCAAGCCGAGCCACGGCGCGGCCCAGGTCGTTGTCTTGAAGAATGTGGTGGGGATGATGTTCTGGATCTGCGGCGTGCCGGGCAGCGCATCCATCGTGAAGCTGAATGCGCCAAGAGCGATCGTCGCAGGAATGAGCCGCTTGGGAATGTCGCTTTGGCGGAACATTTCGGCGGCGAACGGATACACCGCGAAGACCACGACGAACAAAGACACGCCACCATAGGTGAGGATCGCGCAGACAACGACGATCGACAGGATCGCCCGCTCGCGGCCGAGCATTCCGATCACCGCGGATACGATCGACTTCGAGAATCCGGACAGCTCGATGACCTTGCCGAAGACGGCGCCCAGCATGAAAACCGGGAAATAATTCTTCACAAATCCGACCATCTTCTCCATGAACACGCTGGAGAACATTGGCGGCACCAGCGACGGATCGGTCAGAAGGACGGCGCTCAGCGCAGCCACGGGCGCGAACAGGATCACGCTGTAGCCGCGGTAGGCAACGAGCATCAGGAAGGCCAACGAAGCCAGCACAATCAGGAGACTCATTCGCGCGCTTTCCCCCGTCGTTGAAATTGCGTGACCCAGCGCTGGTGCCGGCAGCGCCCGCTCATGCCGTCGATGTGAAAATCGTCAGCCGCTCGCGTTCGAGTTCGGCGATGATTCTGGCGTGATGTGCCACCGCCTCGCCCAGCAAGTCCCGGATCGAGACGACCGCCACGGGCTTTTCCCTGTCGATCACCGGCAGATGCCGGATCCCATGCTGATGCATGAGCTTCAGGCAGTCCGCGAAGGTGTGCGCGGGCCCGACGCTCACGACCTCGCGGACCATCAGGTCCGAGACAGGCGTCGTCTCCGGCGGCTTCCTCTCGAGCACCAGACGCCGCGCGCAATCGCGTTCCGACAGGACGCCAACGATTGCGTTCCTGTCGAGCACCACAAGGAAGCCGATGTCGTTGTCCGCCATCATTTGCACGGCGGATAGCGCGCTCTCGAGCGGGCCGATCGAGAATAGCGGCCTCGGCTTCACGGCAAGGATCTCGCGCAGCGGACGAAAGGCCAGAATTTCTCCGGGGTGCCTTAGTGGATTACCCATCACAAGACCTGAATTCAGGGTCACTGACTTCGATGCATCATTCCAGAATGGAGGTGACTTTCAGCGTCACGCGATATTTGGTGAACTCGCGCACCCTCGCGATTGCGGTGACCCGCCATCTTCTACTTGAACGCATTCCATGCTGTCTGATTGGCCCGGTCAAAAGCCGCACGCGTCTCCACCAGCGCAGCGCTGAATGCCGACCACGGTTGAGGGCCGGCTTGAGCAACCTTCTGCAGCCGCGCCTGGGCGGCAACGGCCTCGGCTTTCATGCGCTCCACCGTGGCATCTATGGAGCTGCGGCGCTCGCCGGAAAACGGACGGGCGGCTTCGCGAAACTTGTCCACCGCATCGTTCCAGGCCTTGATTTGTGCAGCGGTCTGTCGCGCAAAGATGGCCTCGTGCTGCTTGGCCTGCTTGCCGAAGCTCTCGACGTATTGGCTGACCTGATCTTCGAACCTGGTCCATTCAATCTCCAAACGGCTCCTGGCACTTTCCCACCCAACCTCGCCGGCGTTCGCCTGCTTTCCGACGTTCGTCAGGAAAGCGTCGCGTGCGGTCCGCAAATTCTCGACGAGCTGTCTTGCACCACCGCGAGCAGAAATATGCACTTCGTCTATTTTGGTCTCGAGCGATGCCAAAGTGGCATCCATTTCGTCCGCTCGCTCCTTGGCCCAATTGAGAAAAAACTGTGCGCCGCCTGGCGTCGATGCCGACATCGCTGCTCCTCCCTGGTGACAGTCTTCAGGAAACGCGTTTCCTGCCTCGCGATCGCTTGACGGCTGCCGAACTGCTACATCCGCGCCCGCTATGACGTCCGCGCCCGGCGTTCCGTCCGGGCCTGCGCGAGCGAACGCGCTCCACTTGTCTTTTCGTCGAAACCGAACAGCCGAGCGACTTCATCGAAGCGCTCCTTGTCCGCGTCGGTGAACGTGCCGCGCGCAGCAAGCACTTTCCTGATCAGGCCCAGCCCCTCGCGCCGCGCCGCGTCATCGGCGGGAAGCATTGAGGGAATTGCGGCCAGCGCGGCGTCTTGATCGATCAGCAGCATGTTGAACTGCTCGCGCACCAACGTCTTGAACTCCGCCAGCGGCAGGTCGCCGTGCTCGCTGCGCAGCTGCTGCACCATTTCGAATCCTCGCTCGTCGATCGCCCGACGGGAAAGCCCGGCGTAGATCAGTCCACGGATCACCGCCTCGCGCAGCCCGCCGGCCGGAATGCGCGCCTTGAGTTCGCGGATACGCGCCTGCACGAGCTGATGGTGCAGCGGGTTCTTCGCCGCCTTGCATACCGGGCGCGGTGCGGCGGGATCGATCCCGACTGCGGACTGAAGCGCAGGCGAACCGAACACCGCAAGGAAAGTGCGTTCCGACAACTTCTCGGTCAGATCCCGCCAATGATCGAGCGCATCGACGATCTGCTTCGATGCCTGCTCCTGCATCGCGGCGAACGGATTGTCGTTCTTGGCCTGGGTTCTCTCAGCGCGCACGCGGCTCGCCAGCTCCGACAGCGGGGCCGCGAACGGGTTTGCGTCGGAGAAAAGCTCATACTGCAGGCGCAGCGGATGCATCTGCCGCATCAGGTTCGCCGCCGGCGAACTCGCGAGCCCGCGCACCATCGGCTGCATGAACGTGCGATAGAGCGCGAGATTGATTTCGGACAAGCGCGCCGCGGTCGCGAACCGGCGATCGTCGGCCTCGTCGTTCATGCCCATCGCGGCGATGTCGTCGAGAGTACGGGCTTCACAGCGCATGACCCAGTTCCCGATGGTCAGGTCGGGATTGGCGGTCTTGTCCGACTTGTCCTCGAAGGTCGCCTCGTAGAGACCCGGTGGCAGCGTATCGATCAGGTCGATATTGCTGGAGAACTCGCCGTGCTCCTTCTTGGCGACGCCGCCGGACACGAAGATGCCGAGATGGCCGACCGTCTCGTGTACCGCGTACACGATGGTCTGGCCGTAGGAGCGTATCTGGTCGACGTCCTCGTACAGATCGAGAATCCAGCCGAGCGCCTGCTGCGGCGGCGTGACATTGTCTCCCTTGGAACAGAACACAACGATAGGCGAGCGGATGTTGCGCAGGTCGATCTGGCTGCCGTCCGAGGTCCGGATATTCCCGGAGGAAAGCTTGTTGCCGATGAACAATTCGTCGACGATGAACTGGATTTCCTCGGCGTTCAGGTTGACATG
>Ga0207648_10006786_pt1 | contig 11350 bp, 9 predicted proteins | sample KBSMisM32_FD_184310 | JGI IMG/M metagenome (GOLD analysis project Ga0207648, IMG submission 184310) | Miscanthus rhizosphere microbial communities from Kellogg Biological Station, Michigan, USA - KBS Miscanthus M3-2 (SPAdes) (version 2) | ecosystem: Host-associated > Plants > Roots > Rhizosphere... | reverse complement strand
ATATTCGCCTCGAGCCGGTGGGGACCCTGATCGCCGGCCATCCACCAGCCGGGCCCCTATGCGCTGAGCGGCGGGCCGCAAAGAGGTAGACTATGCTGAAGAATTTTGAGGACTTTCAGAAGCTTGGCAAGGAAAACGTGGATACCTGCATGAAGCAGTTCGGCACCGTGTCGAAGGGCTGGCAGGCGATCGCGACCGAAGTCGCCGACTACTCGAAGAAGAGCTTCGAGCACGGCACTGCGACGCTGGAGAGCCTGCTCGGCGCGAAGTCGCTGGACAAGGCGATCGAGATCCAGAGCGACTATGTGAAGACGGCCTACGAGGGCTTCGTTGCCCAGTCGTCCAAGCTGGGCGAACTCTACACCGATCTCGCGAAAGAGACCTACAAGCCGCTCGAAGGCATGATCGCGAAGGTCGCGCCGGCGAAGTAATTTGCAAGGTTTGCGCGCCGTTCGGTTGCGGCGCGCCGTCGTCCTCCCTGGCTACAGCCCGGCCAAACGGCCGGGCTTTTTTGTTTTGCCGGCAACGTCCGTCGGCCCACTTTGGATGTCATGGGTTCGCGCAGGCTGAAATTCCGTGGTCGGGCGGCGCCGTAGCGACAGCAAGAAATCCGCCGCGCAAAGGCGCGGCGGATCGAGTCTGGTCTGGGAATCGCGCGTTATCTTTTCACGTCCTTGTTCGGCAGATGCCCCGGCGCGTATTCGGATGCGCCCGGCTGACCCTTGACGTCCTTCTTGTGCATCCGCTGGCCCGGCGCGAAGTCCTTCGCATCGCCCGGCCCCTTGGCACGCTGGCCGGGGGCCCATTCTGACTGTCCGGGGCCTGGTGCGGGCGCCTTGGTTCCACCCTGGGCCATCGCGATTGTCGGGATGCCCAGCAAAGCGATGGCGAGCACACTGCGGCTGATCGATTTCATGTCGTTCTCCTTGATTGGTGCAGGACAACGAACGGAAGCACGGAAGGTTGCGGGCGGAACCAACGATAAGGCCGGCTACGCGGGCCGGCCTTATGACCTTCGGCGCGAGCCGCCAGCTACTGCGCGATGCGCAGCCTGGACAGATTTGTCCCGATCTGGCTGACGCGGCGCGGGCGGAGTCGCGATTGCCGGATACGCTCTCACAGAAGCGGTGAAAGACCGCTCAGTTCATGACGCCAAGCGAACGCCCACCGGACCGAATGCTTTCGTTCCAAAAGCCTTGCAGTCGATCGCGAAGTTCGAATTACCCGTGAACGTGACCTTGTCGGCGATCAACTTGGTGCAACTGGCACTCGTTCCGGCCCCTCCGGCGAACGTGACATCCCCGGTTGGGATATAAATGGCGCCGCCAAGATATTGCGACGCGCCTCCATTGAAACTGAATGTGTTCCCGACCGGGATATTGCGGTCGGCATACATCACAACGCCGGCCATCGGACCGTCGATGGGCGGGGTCAAACTGATGTTGGCTCCGCCATTGATCGATGCCGTCGGCCAGTTGGACATCGTGCTCGACGTAAAAATGATAGTGACCCCGGTACCGGTCAGCTTCGCTCCGCCATTCACCGTAAGATCGCCCTTGTCGATGAAGTAAATACCGGGGTTGAGCGTCACGTCGGCGCCCGCGTTGAGCTTCATTCCGCCGCAGTAGACGCCCGGGTCGATCGTGACCTTGTCTTTGGCGGTGAAGTTATGGGCGTCACAGCCGGAATAAAACGGAATCGCCAACTTCGCGTAGGGGTCGGGAATCGGAGAAATGCCGGTGTTCACCCCGTTGGTTGTCGTAATAGACGTATTGCCCGAAATTCCGCCCACAACGCCGACAGACAACGCCGACAGCTTCGCGGATCCGCCTACGGTGAGGGCTGACGCGTTGCCGGAATTGTCGTACAAACTGCATCCGGTCAGATTGACCGTGGTGGAACCTTGCGCAATCGCCGCGCCGCTCGCAGTCTTGTTAAGGGCAAGGACGCACGCCGTTCCGTCGCCGATGACCACCGCGACAGCGCGGGCCCGGACAGCAAGACTTGACAGCCCCATCACACCCATGAAGTCGGTCTTGATCGAGCCGGTTGCCGAAACCGTCAGCGACCTGGCTTGCGCGTTGTACTGTGCATTGACCTGGGCGCCGCCCTGCGTTTGGGATCCGTCGAAGAGAGCATTGAAGCCATCTGTCGTCTTCTGGCTCAGTTGATCGCCGGTGAGAGACGATGCGCTCCTGACCAAATTGAGCGCCATGGCATCGACCGCCGCCTGCATTGAAGTCCGGGTCGCATTTCCTCGACTGTAGTCGACGGCCGCCCCGACGAGGCTTACGGCAGGCACGAGCGCCAAAGCAAATATTGCCGCCACGTTGCCGGACTTGTCGTCCCGCAAACTGCGAGCCCGAGCGCATAACTTTGCGAATGGCGTGTCGATACGCATGCAATGCCCCTTGCGGCTGCGACGTACCGGTACTGAAGCCGTGGCAGTGGACGTACCGGTACTGAAGCCGTGACAATGGACTTTAACGACATCCCACTGTCAGACCGTTGATACAACCGGTGTTAATTGATTCTTGTTCGCGCAAAGATGAGCATAAGCACTGTAGAAGCCCCCGGGGGCGACGCGCTGCTATCCTAAACGAATCGTTATCAACTTTTACTTTCAGCCATTGGATGGCTCATGTGCCGTCACGGCGGCAAAATCGACGCCGCGGCAAGCTGTTTTGGCAAGCCAAGTTGTTCCAACCTCCAGCGCGCCAGCGGGGTGACGGAGGCTTACTTCGCGATGCGCAGCTGCGAGAGATTGGAGCCGATCTGATTGAAGATCGTACCGATCCCGGACGAGCTCGTGACCAGGAAGAACTTGTCCGACGTGCTGGCGCAACTCTGCAAGAGTGACGACGTCGGATCGCCACCGGTGTTCACCTGTATGGTGTAGACCGTGATTCCAGCCGCCTTGACGTTGGCACAGGTCATCGCTTGGCGCGCGTCGATCGAGGCTTGGTCGGTGTACCAGCGATTCTGCGTATTGAGGCCGTCGGTCAGCAGGATGATGACCTGGTTGTAGGTGTAGTTTGGGTCCTTTGCAGGGGGGGCAGGATAAGGCCCGCCGCCGACCAGTGACATCCAGCCATGCGCCAGCCCGATCGCCTGGTTCGTGTTGCCGCCAGGCGACATGTCGTTCACCAGCGTCGTCATCGAGGACCAATTGTAGCTCAGTGGCATTACGGCCTGCGGGCAGGAATTGTATTGTTCGGCGGAGAATTTTGAGGATGTGCTGCTGTTAGGTGCATCGGCGTTCGTGTCGTAGTCTTGTCCAGTTGGGATATTTGAACTGCCGCGATCGGTAACACAGCCGTTCCACGTATCGTGACTGGCGGGCGTCCATTTCGGTTTACCGTTCTCGAGCATGCAGTTGCTCTCCGTCTTTACCCCCGAGCCTTTGCTGCAGCTGCCGTTGTTTTTGTCCCAGTCAGACCAGTCAATCCAGCTGGCGCTGTAGTTGCTGGCACCGACCTTGACGTCCTTCGCGAACGGAATGATCGACACATAGACGTCGCCGTTGGTGGTCGAGGCGTTCTTGAGCTGCGTGAGCAAGCCGTTGGTCGCGGTCTTCAGCGCATCCATCTTGCCCGCACTCGCCATCGACCCGGTGTTGTCCAGCGCCAGCGCGACGCGCAGGCGCGTGTTGCCCCATTTAATCGCCGTCGAGCTTCCAATGTTCAGGCTCGGATGGCCCATGAGCCCCATGAACGACGTATCCATCGTCGCAGAGGCCGTAATGAGAAGCTGCGAGCCGCCGGTCGTGCTGTAGGCCGGAGTCAGCGTGAGGTTCTTGGCGTCGGGATAGTTGAACAGCGCCTGGAAATGCGAATTCGTGCGCGTCTGTAGCTCGGACGGAGTCAATGTCGGGGCGAGCTTCGCCATGGCGAGAGCCGTCGCGTCGAGGGCCGCCTGCAGTTTCGCCTTGAGCGAGTTCGCATGACTGTAGTCGACGGCCGCGCCGACGAAGCCGACAAGCGGGATGATCATGAGCGCGAACATCGGTGCCACGCCGCCGCGCTGGTCCTTCAGGAAGCGAGAGCGCCACATGGGTGCGATCCTGTTTTGAAGCTCTGTCTCAACTTCCGCCAGTCTGCCGCCGAGCCCTTGAAGTTCTGTTGCGGCATTTGCCGCTTTTTTGACCCGTTGGGGCGAGGTCTGGTTAACCACGCAAGTTCGGGTTCGTGCGCATCGCTATTTCGAGAGCCGCGCGCCGGAGAGCGAAGCGGTGATCGACGAGAAGACGGCCGGGAGCCGGCTTGCGGTCTGGGCGTCGTAGAACATGTTCGACGCGCTGGCGCAGCGTTGCAGCAAGCTCAGGTTTCCTTCGATCACCCGCACGGTGGGCAGCTTGATCTTCGCCTTCTTGATGTTGTCGCAGACGGCCGCGGTGCGACGCCGCGCAAGAGGCAGGAGCCAAGTCTCGACATCGGTACGCAGTTCCGGTGGTGCGCTCGGAGCTTGCCTGCGAGCTTCTGCGGTCCGGTTGCCGGCTGCTTCGCTCCGGTTCCAAAATACCAATATGTCTGACGCAGCATGAATCGCACCCAAGAAAGGGTGCCCGGGCGTCCCTTGCGCTCGAGGAACTGCTACATATTTGAGCTTCCGGGTGCGATCACATCATCCGGAGCCGCACCGGCACGGCGTTTGCTCCCATCCGGTCAGATTCAGTAAACTATGAATCGTTCGGGCGCGGGGGCCCTGCCTCCGGTCCGCTCGGGAGTGCGTTCGCCGTTTCGGCGAGGAAGGACTTCCGGCATGCTTCGCCGGTTCTCCGTCCGGGATGTGCGATGTTTGGGGAATCCATGACGCGTTGGCCAGACAGGTCGGCGGACGAACTGGTTGGAAGCGCCGCGCGGCGCGATCCACCGCGCGCGGCCGACGACGAGCGGCGCAAGCGCGGCGGCGAGGGGACCGGTCCGGGCAGCGCGGTCATCACCCGCACCAAGCCGCAGACCAAGAAGCCCAGCCTCTATCGCGTGCTCATCCTCAACGACGACTACACGCCGATGGAATTCGTCGTGCATGTGCTGGAGCGTTTCTTCAACAAGGACCGTGAAGCCGCGACGCGAATCATGTTGCATGTGCATCACCACGGCATCGGCGAGTGCGGTATTTTCACCTACGAGGTGGCCGAAACAAAAGTGACGCAGGTGATGGACTTTGCGCGCAAACATCAGCATCCTCTGCAGTGCGTAATGGAAAAGAAGTGACTATATCGGGTGGAGACGACGAAGCGGGGGCCGTGGCGACGGCGTTGAAGACGTCAAAGACAAAGGCAAGATGAGATCGTAATGCCAACTTTTTCCCGCAGTCTCGAAGGCTCCCTGCACCGCGCGCTCGCGCTGGCGAATGAGCGGCACCACGAATACGCCACCCTGGAACATCTGCTGCTCGCGCTGATCGAGGATCAGGACGCGGCCGCGGTGATGCGCGCCTGCAACGTCGATCTGGAGAAGCTCAAGCGCAGCCTCGTCTCCTACATCGAGTCCGAGCTCGACAATCTGGTCACCGAGGGCAGCGAGGACTCCAAGCCGACCGCCGGCTTCCAGCGCGTGATCCAGCGCGCCGTGATCCACGTGCAGTCGTCGGGGCGCGAGGAAGTCACCGGCGCCAACGTGCTGGTCGCGATCTTCGCCGAGCGCGAGAGCCACGCCGCCTATTTCCTGCAAGAGCAGGACATGACGCGCTACGACGCCGTCAACTACATCAGCCACGGCATCGCCAAGCGGGCCGGGCTGTCGGAGAGCAAGCCGGTGCGCGGCGTCGACGAGGACACCGACACCAAGACCGGCGACGAGAACAAGAAGAAGGGCGATGCACTGGAGGCCTATTGCGTCAACCTCAACAAGAAGGCGCGCGAGGGCAAGATCGATCCGCTGATCGGGCGCGATACCGAGATCAGCCGCACCATCCAGGTGCTCTGCCGCCGCCAGAAGAACAATCCGCTGTTCGTCGGCGATGCCGGCGTCGGCAAGACCGCCATCGCCGAAGGCCTGGCGCGCCGCATCGTCAACGGCGAGGTGCCGGACGTGCTTCGCACCGCGACGGTGTTCGCGCTCGACATGGGCACGCTGCTCGCCGGCACCCGCTATCGTGGCGACTTCGAGGAGCGGCTCAAGCAAGTCATCAAGGAGCTCGAGGCGACGCCCGGCGCGATCATGTTCATCGACGAGATCCACACCGTGATCGGCGCGGGCGCCACCTCGGGCGGCGCGATGGATGCGTCGAACCTGCTCAAGCCGGCGCTGGCCGGCGGCATCCTGCGCTGCATCGGCTCGACCACCTACAAGGAATACCGCCAGTACTTCGAGAAGGACCGCGCGCTGGTGCGCCGCTTCCAGAAGATCGACGTGAACGAGCCGACCATCCCGGACGCGATCGAGATCCTGAAAGGCCTCAAGCCCTATTTCGAGGACTATCACCGCCTGAAGTACACCAACGAGGCGATCAAGGCCGCGGTCGAGCTTTCGGCGCGCTACATCCATGACCGCAAGCTGCCCGACAAGGCGATCGACGTGATCGACGAGTCCGGCGCGGCGCAGATGCTGCTGCCCGAGAGCCGGCGCAAGAAGACGATCGGCATCAAGGAAGTCGAGACCACCATCGCCACGATGGCGCGCATCCCGCCGAAGACCGTATCGAAGGACGACGCCGAGGTGCTGGCGCACCTGGAAGACACGTTGAAGCGCGTGGTTTACGGGCAGGACAAGGCGATCAGCTCGCTCTCGTCATCGATCAAGCTCGCGCGTGCGGGCTTGCGCGAGCCGGAGAAGCCGATCGGCTGTTACCTGTTCTCCGGGCCGACCGGCGTCGGCAAGACCGAGGTGGCGAAACAGCTCGCCGCGCTGCTCGGCGTCGAGCTCATTCGTTTCGACATGTCGGAATACATGGAGCGTCACACGGTCTCGCGCCTGATCGGCGCGCCTCCCGGCTATGTCGGCTTCGACCAGGGCGGCCTGCTCACCGACGGCGTCGACCAGCATCCGCATTGCGTGCTGCTGCTCGACGAAATCGAGAAGGCGCATCCGGACCTGTTCAACGTGCTGCTGCAGATCATGGATCACGGCAAGCTGACCGATCACAACGGCAAGCAGGTCTCGTTCCGCAACGTGATTCTGATCATGACCACCAACGCGGGCGCGGCCGATCTCGCCAAGTCGGCCTACGGCTTCACCCGCACCAAGCGCGAGGGCGACGACGTCGAGGCGATCAACCGCATGTTCGCGCCGGAATTCCGCAACCGGCTCGACGCGACCATCACGTTCGCGCATCTCTCGCAGGAGGTGATCTCGAAGGTGGTCGAGAAGTTCGTGATGCAGCTCGAGGCGCAGCTCGCCGACCGCAACGTCACGATCGAGCTCTCGGAAGACTCCTCGAAGTGGCTGATCGAGCACGGCTACGACGAGCAGATGGGCGCGCGGCCGATGGCGCGCGTGATCCAGGAGTACATCAAGAAGCCGCTTGCCGACGACGTGCTGTTCGGCCGGCTGAAGAACGGCGGCCATGTCCGCGTCATCGTCAAGAAGGACGAGGTCGGGCGCGACACGCTGGGCTTCGACTATCCCGAAGGTCCGGTGACGCCGAAGCAGGAGAAGCTGCCGGTTCCGCGGCAGAATCGCGCGAAGCGCCGCTCCGCGCCGCGCAAGCCCAAGCCACAAGGTCCGAAAGGCGGCACGCCGCCGGCCGGTCGCGGCTCGGTGCCGAAAGTGCCGCTGAAAGTCTAGGCATTGCCGAATAGGGTAGCGCCCCGCGGGACCTTCCCGCGGGGCTGCCGCGGCGGGGTCGGAGCCGCTTCTCATGATGTTCGCCGAACTTGCGATCGTCGCCGCGTTGATCGTGCTCAACGGTCTGCTCGCGATGTCGGAGCTCGCGATCGTCTCGGCGCGCCCGGCGCGGCTCAAGACCTTGATCGAGCAGGGCGTGAAAGGTTCGCGCCGCGCGCTCGCGCTCACCTCCGATCCCGGGCGCTTCCTCTCCACCGTGCAGATCGGCATTACGCTGGTCGGCATCCTGGCCGGCGCGTATTCGGGCGCGACGCTCGGGCGGCGGCTCTCCGACTGGCTGATGGAGTCCGGCCTCGGCGTCACGGTCGCCGAATATCTCGGCTTCGGCCTGGTGGTGACGATCATCACCTATTGTTCACTCATCGTCGGCGAACTGGTGCCGAAGCAGATCGCGCTGCGCGATCCGGAGCGGATCGCCTGCAAGGTCGCCCCGGCGATGACGGTGCTCGCGCGCGTCGCTGCGCCGGCGGTATGGCTCCTCTCGTTCTCGGGCAGAGCTGTGCTGTCGCTGTTCGGTGGCGGCGGCCCGGCACCGAATCGCGTGACCGAGGAAGAGATCAGGACGCTGGTGGCGGAAGCCGAAGGCGCCGGCGTGCTCGAGCCGCAGGAGCGCGCGATGATCAGTGCGGTGCTCCGCCTCGGCGACCGGCCGGTGCGCGCCGTGATGACGCCGCGTCACGAGGTCGACATGATCGACATCGGCGACGATGCCGAGATGATCCGCCGCCGCATGGTGGCGAGCAAGCACACGCGGCTGCCGGTCTACGATGGCGAGGTGGACGGCGTGATCGGCGTCGTGCAGGCGAAGGATTTTCTCGGCGAGAACGCCACGTTCGGTCTGGAAGACATCCGCGCGATGGTGCGGCCGGCGCCGATCGTGCCGGACAGCATGGATGCGCTCGACGTGGTCGAGCTGTTCCGCGAGACCGCGGTGCATATCGGGCTGGTGCATGACGAGTACGGCAATTTCGAAGGCGTGATCACGGCGGCGGACATTCTCGAATCGATCGTCGGCGAGCTGCCGGCCGAAGGACAACGTGAGCCCGGCATCGTCGAGCGCGCCGACGGCTCGTTCCTCGTCTCCGGCTCGATGCAGGCGGACGAGCTGGCCGAGCGGCTGTATCTCAAGCTTCCACCGGAGCGGAATTTCCAGACGGTCGCGGGACTTGTGCTCGCCGAGACCGGCCATCTGCCGGAAGTCTGCGAGACGGTCGACATCCAGGGCTGGCGCTTCGAGGTGGTCGATCTCGATGGCCGCCGGATCGACAAGCTCCTGGTCGCGCGCATCGCCGCGATGCGGCGCGCGCGGGCCTAAAGCGAGATGACTTTTCTTCGAATCGTCATCTCGCTTCAGGTTATTGGCGGAGCATGATCTTTTCCGAAAACCGATGTCCATCCCCGATCGGGGTCGAGGACATGCTTTTCGGGATCATGCTCCAGGCTGCTATAAAGGGGGCAGGAGCGCTCCAATGACCTCACATACCGACATCGTCGTCGACCAGTTCACGCAGCAGGCCACGCCGTTCGCGAATTCCACCGCGATGCGCGACGAGGAGGCGCTCAGGCTGCTGGTCGATTTCTCCGGCGCGGGCGCCGACGATACCGTGCTCGATGTTGCCTGCGGGCCAGGGCTTGTGGTCGCGGCGTTCGCGAAGACCTGCCGCCGCGCGGCCGGCATCGACATCACGCCCGCGATGATCGGCAAGGCGCGCGAGCATGCGGCCGCGCTGTCGCTCACCAATGTCGACTGGCACACCGGCAACGTGCTGCCGCTGCCGTTTCCGGATCGCTCATTCGCGGTCGTGGTGTCGCGCTTTGCGTTCCACCATTTCGTCGATCCTCTGGCGGTCTTGCGCGAAATGGCGCGGGTCGCGACGCGCCGCATCGTGGTCGTCGACATGGTCGCGTCGAACGATTCCGCGCGCGCCGATGCGCTCAACAAGATGGAAAAGCTGCGCGATCCCTCGCACGCGCGCACCCTGCCGCTCGCCGAATTGCGCGGCCTGTTCGCGCAGACCGGCCTGCCGGCGCCGCGCGAGACCTTCTACGACGTGCGCTCCGAACTCGAAGGCCTGCTCGCGACCTCGTTCCCGGCACCGGGTGACATCGCGGTGATCCGGCAAATGTTCGCGGACTCGCTCGCGGACGACGGGCTCGGCATGAAGACGAAACAGAAGGGCGACAAGATCCTGCTGTCTTACCCGATCGCCATTCTGGCGGCCGATCTTGCCTGACGCCTGAGGCGCACGGCGCGCTGTTGCGGTGGGCTCGGCGCCTGCGCGCTTCAGCCCACCCTGCGGTTCAGCTCTTGATATCCAGATTGGCGATGGTCGCGAGGGCGACCGCGACCAGCTTTTCGGTGCCGTCGATGCGGCAGTAAACCTTCGCCTCCACCACGGTGAGCGAGCGGCCGGGCTTGACCACTTCGGCGCGGCAGATGAGGCGGTCGCCGCTCGAAGGCGCCACCAGATTGATCTTGTATTCGGCGGTGATGACCGAACGCTTCGCCCGGTCGATCATCGTGCCGGCCGCGGCGGTGGTCGCGTTATCGACCAGATAGGCGAGCACGCCGCCGTGGAACAGGCCGTTCTGCTGCAGCACGCCGGGGCGGCGGTCGAGTGCCATCACCACCGCGCCCGGCTCGACCGATACCACCTCGGCGCCGACCAGTTTGGTGAAGCCCTGGCCTTCGAGCGTCGCCTTGATCGCGGCCGCTTGGGCCGGAAAGTCAGCCGTCATGCGTCTCTCCTGCCGCATTGTCGCCAATGCGCAAGCCATTGTCATGATGCGTGCGCGCTCCGCGCCCGCATGCGGGCTCCGCGCGGCGCGCCGATTGCGCGGCTGTTTGCGCTGTGGGACACGACAGTATGTCCTGCGACGCCCCGACATCGACGCTTGCCGCCTATCGGGCCGGCTTTATGGCGACCTGGACATCGGTGTTCAGCTACGTGCTGTTCGGCACTTACATCGGCATCGGCGCGCTCGGGCATGATTTCGGCTTCTCGCTCGTCTGGACGGTGACCGCCACGCTGCTGGTCTGGGCGGGTCCCGCGCAGGTGATCCTGATCTCGGCGCTCGGCGCCGGCGCGAGCTTCATCGAAGTCGCCGTCGCGGTCGGGCTCTCGGCGGTGCGGCTGCTGCCGATGGTTGTCGCGATGCTGCCCATGATCAAACGGCCGGACACGCGCGCCTGGAAGCTGGTGCTGCCGGCGCATTTCACCGCGGTCAGCCTGTGGGTCGAGGCGATGCGCCTGCTGCCGAAGGTGCCGCGCGAGAACCGCATCGCGTTCTGCAACGGGCTCGGCAGCGGCTACGGCGTCGTCGCCACCGCGGCGACGGTCACCGGCTTCTACCTCGCGGCGAAGCTGCCGCCGCTGATGAGCGCCGCGTTGCTGTTTCTCACGCCGCTCGCCTTCCTGATGTCGACGCTGCGCAACGCCCACATGCTGGTCGACCGGCTCGCGCTCGCGCTCGGGCTGATCCTCGGCCCGCTGTTCGCGTACTGGCAGATCGGGCTCGACCTGATGTGGAGCGGCGTTGCGGCCGGCACCACGGCCTAC
>Ga0207648_10006785_pt1 | contig 11351 bp, 11 predicted proteins | sample KBSMisM32_FD_184310 | JGI IMG/M metagenome (GOLD analysis project Ga0207648, IMG submission 184310) | Miscanthus rhizosphere microbial communities from Kellogg Biological Station, Michigan, USA - KBS Miscanthus M3-2 (SPAdes) (version 2) | ecosystem: Host-associated > Plants > Roots >... | reverse complement strand
GACGAAGCTCGCGGGGTGCCTCGATTGGCCCATCAGCGAGACGGCGCACTACGAGCTGCGCGTCGCCGATCCGGGAATGATCGATGCGCCGATGTGGCAGCCGGGAGACGTGCTCGCGGAGATCGAGGACTAACGCGCGTGCGATTTCGGGTCCCAGGTCTCGAGCGCGAGCTTCACGAGGGCGGCGAGCTCGGTGAAGAGCTTCGAGTCGATCGACGTGAAGTTGAAGAAGCCACCACGCGTGCGAATCGCGCGGAGATCCTTCGAGACGCCGTCCATCAGCGATGGCGTATAGACGGTCGGTAAGAGATAGAAGCTCACCTTGCCGCGTTTCTTCACGACGGCTGCGAAGCTGATCGACCAGCCGCGGATGGATTCGTCGTCGAGCGCGTAGAAGTCGGAGCGCGTCGTGACCTTGAAGCCGCGCGCGTGAGGCGTGAGGATCGACCTCAGCTGCGCGAAGACGTCATCCATTCGCGCAATGGTAGAGCAGGGATGGCGCACGCGATGCAACTCGCGCGGGGATGACTCGCATGATCATCGGTATCGCGCTCGTGCTCGTCGCGTGCGCGCACGAGCAGCAGAGCAGCGGTGTGACGACGACGTCCGTGACGATTCCGCCCGGGACGGCGGCGACGCCGCGAACGGCTCCGGCGCCCGAGCCGCAAAGCCAAAAGGTCGAGGCCTCGGGCATCTCGATGGATGTTCGGACCGATCCGGGAACGTCCGGTGACGGACGCATGACGGACGCGATTTACGCGGGCATCCTCGCCGATCCGAAGCTCGGCATCGCCGCGCAGCAGATCGACATCACGACGCGCGACGGTAACGTCGTCCTGAGCGGCCGCGTCCACACCGACGCGGAGCGCGAGGCGATTGTCGCGCGCGCGCGCAACACCGCGGGCGTGAGGAACGTCGACGACCGCCTCGAAGTCACGCCCTGAGACGCCACGGTTGGCGCAGAAACAGGCAAAAAAAAGCCCCCGAGCGCGCTACGACGCTCGAGGGCTCACCCACCCAACCGACCTGAATGTCAGGTCTGGACTGCGTTGACGACACCGTCGATGGCGGCGCCGCGGTAGAAGTCCTGGACGCGACGCATGTCGCCCTTCGCCACCGCGTAGGCCACCGCTGCAGCCGCCGGCATCGCCGTCGTACCGCTGCCTTGGCCTGCGACCGTGTTGCCCGTCGCCGGGTCCCAGCCGCTCACCGTACGAGCCGCAGACACACCACCGAACCAGCCCGTCTTCAAGAAGCCGTTGCCGTAGACGTACATCCAGTTCGAGTTGTTCGGTGTGCCATCCGGCCAACCGTTGCGGTTCGTCGGATCCTTCGGCGTGTCGCCGTGAATCGAGAAGACGACGCCGTCCGAGAGCATCTTGCCGCAGCCCGACGGATCCGGAATCGCCGCGCAGTCTTTCATGAACGCGTCGAACGCGGTGCCGAGCGCCTTCACGTTGGCGGCGAGCTGCGTCATGTTGTTGAACGCGCCGTGCGGGTCGTCGCGCATCGCGGGCACGATGACCGCGCTGGTGAGACCGAGCTTGAACGCCTTCACCGCCGTGCAGAGCGCGTGTGCGATCTCCACGATGTTCGTCTGCGCGCCGACCACGCCGTAGCGTGCGTCGTCTGCGGACGTCGGAACGAGCTGCGAGCTCAGGTTCTTTCCGAGGAGATTCGCTGCCGTCTTGCCCGTGTTGCCCGGCGCCGCGAGCGTCTGCCGGCCTGCCGCAGCGTTCAAGCTGAGGAAGGTGCGGTAGTACGAGTCGTTCAGCGCGGAGGCCGTCGGCGTCTGGAGCAGCGTGCGTGAGGCCGCGCTGTTGAAGAGGTCGACGAGGCCCGCCGAGTTCGCGACGGTGGCCACACCCGGAGCGCCCGGCGCGGTGCCGAACGTGATCGGGTTGATGCCGATGACGGGGAGGAGCGTCGGGTTGGCCTGCTGAATCGCAGCGATCGCCGCGATCATGCCGGTGCCCGTCGCGATCGTCGCTGCCGATTGCGGCGTCGACGTGTGCGTCTCGTTGTTGCCCGCCATGAACGCAGTGATCTGCTTCGTGGGTCCGAGCGTTTGGAACGGCGAGTCCGGCGCGTAGACGAGAGGCTTCGTCGTGCCGGCAGCGTTCTTCGCCTTGCCGAGCGCGTAGAACGCCGAGTTCGTTCCGCCGTTCATCGCGACGTCGACTTGCGGGAAGAGCTGGGTGAACCAGGCGAGACCGCCGTTGCCCGCGACGAGGTGCACCGAGCGCATCGTCGTCGGACAGGCAGCTTGGTCTGCCAACGCGACGCCAGCCGTGTCGCTGACGACATTCAGGAAACGAGCTCGCTCGAGGCCGAGCACCGCCGCGACCGTTGCGCTCCAGCGCAGGAAGTCACGCCTGCTGTTTCCGCGAAGATCCTTCAATCGCTGATCAGACATGGCACGCTCTCCTTATTCGCAGGTGTGCGCAGCTTCGAGGATCGACGCGATGGCGATCTGCTGCCCTTGGTCTTTGGTGAGGCTCTGGCTCGTGGCCTGCGCGATCGCATCGTTCGCGATCGACAGGTGATCCGCAGTCGCCGGCTTGCCCATCAAGCAGGAGAGCCCGTCCATCGTGAAGTTGCCCGTCGTATCGATCAATTGAGTGCCCGGGCACGCCGTCATGTTGAGTGTACCGGCTTTCGCCGCCGCTTGGATCTCGATCGACGCGGCGACCATGATGTCGAACTCCTTCGACAGCGCAGCCGTGGACGGGATGATCATCTCCGGAACGCGGCCGCCGTAGTTGGCTACGCCGAGGGCCGAAGCACCGCCCTTGTAGAGCAGGCCCGCCGAGTTCTGCGCGGTGGAGCCCGTGTTCACGCCGTGGTTCTTGAGGATGTTCCCCATCGACGAGTACGTGATCTTCGAGCACGAGTGGAGCCGCGCGATGACCTCGGCAGAACCGACTTGGGCTTGTTCGGCGTGGACCGAGTTCGGGTCCGAGATGCCGTTTTCGCCCGTGTTCGGGTCCTGCATGTGGTGTTGCGTGTTCTGGTCCGAAGCGAGGGAGTTCGGATCCATGTCGCCGACGAGCACGTCGTTCGGTGCGCTCGAGCAGCCGGCTGCGAAGCCGAGGACAGTCAGAATGGTGAGGGCTTTGATCTTCATGGCTTCCTCTCAGAACTTCACGAAGTCGTCTGCGGTGAAGATGTTACGGAGCAGGCGCTTGACCTTCATGCCGTTCGACGTGAAGTCCTTCACCAGCGAATCGGTGACGATGCTCGGGACCGTCGCCGTGTCGTTGACGACGTCGCCGCGCGACATCGCGTAGTTCCACTCGCGCGTGACGATGCACTGCGCGACGGCCGGGTCGGCTGCGATGGCCTTGCCGAGCGCGGGGATGTCCGCGACCTGCTGGCCGTTGCGCCACGCGTAGTTCTCGGCGGCGGGGAGCCAGTCGGCGCGCGTCGCCTTCGGGTTGCCCGTCGACGGAACCAGCACTTGGAGCGTCGTCTGGTACTGGCCGTTCATGTCGAAGTTTCCGAACAGCGGCGCGATGTGGTTCATCGTCGTGTGGCAGTTCGCGCAGATGACGGCCGACGTGTCCTGGAAGTTGATCTTCGCAGTCGTGCCGCCCGTGATGCTCGCGAAGGGCCAGGGGCTCGTGTACGCGCCGGAGCCCATGACTTGCGGCGTCGGCGAGAACTCGGCGGGCATCTTCGAGCAGACGAACGTCTCTTGGATGAAGCGAACGCGGCGGAAGGCCATGTTCGCGTAGTACTGCGACATGAGGCCGGGGTCGGTGAGGACGCCCGAAGCCGTCGCCACACCATTCGTGCAGCTCGCGTCGGTGAAGACGCCGCCGGTGAACGTCGGGCACGTGTTCGTCGAGGCCGTCAGGATGTCCGTGTACGGACGATCGTTGACGACGACCTCGGTCGCGAACACGGCGGCGGTGTCGAAGCTCGGCAGACCGTTGCCGGTCTTCATGCCGGGCTGACCCGTCTTGAACGTGTCACGCCACCATTGCAGCTGGCGGGTGACGAAGCGCGGATCGGCGAGGTACTTGTCGATCTGCGCGCCGTACGACGTCGCGTCGGTGACCGCCTTCATGTCGGCGAGCGTCGGGAGGTCGCCGACGAGCTTGAGCGCCGCAGTGCGGAGCGCCTCGCCGTAGTTGACCTTACGCTGGTCGATGTTCGGGTTGCTGTTGGCGTTCGGGTCTGCACCGTTTCCGCCATCATCACCCTGCGGCGTTCCACCCTGCGCAGGCGAGCCCGGATCGGAGCCGCCGTTCGCGGAGCCGGTCGTATCGCCGTTTCCGCCGCCGAGTAGGGTGCCGCTTCCGCCGTTACCGCACGCCGTGAGCGCGACGGTGAGGCCTGTGGCTGCGAGCCATCGCAAGTGTCGCATCTGCTCCTCGCCTTTCATTCCTTGTTCACCCACGTTTGAATTTGCACGTACCCAGTCGACGTGTTGCTTGCGAACACTTTCACTGGGTGAGTCACTTGTTGAAGGGGCGCTTGCAAGATGTTGCTGTTCGCCTTCGTGGTCAGGTTGACCTGCGTGCGCGCTTGCGTGCAGGCCGTCGCGTAGTCGTTCGAGTTGAGCGCGGTGAGGTTCATCGCGTTCGTCGCGTTGCCGTTGCCGCCCGCGTGACAGCTCGTGCAGTTCGCCTTGAGCGAAGGCACCGCGCTGTTCGTGAACGTCGTGAGGTCCTTGCAGGTGGTGCTCGCGCCGGCGTCGGAGCTCTGCACCGTGGCCGTCTCGATCTTCTGGAACTCGATCTTCAGCTTCGAGCCCGGCACCCAGTTCTGGAAGTAGAAGACCGGAGAAATCTGGCCCGACGCGCCCGCGCCGACGGTGAGGTCCGTCGTCGAGTAGTCGGTGTTGTCGAGCTCGGGGCCGCTGCCCGGCACCTGCACGAAGATCGGCGAGACGATGTGGAGGCCCGTCGAGGCCGGCGCCACGAGCATCACGTTCGAGAAGCGGAGGAGGTCGCCCTGCTGCGTCGCCGTGAACGTGATCTTCGCGCCCGAAATTCCAGTGGCGGCGGGGGAAAGGTCGACCGAGCCCGTCGCCGGGTCGACCGTCGCGCTCGCGGGGAGCGGAATCGCCGCGATCGCCGCAGCTTCCGCCGTGAGCCACGTCGTCACCGCCGCGAGGAGCGTCTCGTTGCCCGGATCGATGAGGCACGAAGCCGGGTGGTTCGCGGGGCGATTCTCGAGCTTGCTCGAGTAGATGTCCGCGGTGACGATGCCGGGGTACGACGTGACCGTCTTGTACTCGTCCGGACCGGCGAGCCACTTCGGCGCGCTGAGCGTCATGCCCTGCTGGTGGCACGCGCCGCCGCACTTCTGATCGAGCTGCGGCTGGAGGGCCGCGAACAGCTGCTGGGCGAGGGGCGGCTGCGGGGCGCCGTCGGCGTTGTACTGCGAGTTGTTGTTCCAACCGCCGTTGCCGGCGTCGCTGCCGTTGTTGTTGCCACCACCGAGCTGGTCGCCGCCGAGGAGCTGGCTACCGTCCGGTCCACAAGCCACCGCACACGCGCAAGCGCCCAAGACGACTGCTGCCGCCACGAGGTTCTTGAAGAGTGTGTCGCCCGCCATGCCACCTTTCTTTGCATGGTCGAGGCCAACGATGATGCTTGCGAAACTATTGAGAAAAGCGCCCGCCTACATGTGGGTTTAGACGGGAAGTGGATCGTCCATGACCCCGGTGTCTTGTCCATCGACCGCGTCAGCGCGTGCGAAGGATGCGGGCGGCTTCTCGGTACGTTGTCGCCTGCTGCGGCGTCGGAGCTTGGGCCGCGAGCTGGTCGTAGGTGTCCGCGGCCTTCGTGAACTGACCCTGCCCGACGAGATCGATGGCCTGGCGCTCGAGCGTCGCCTTGCCCTTCGGAACCGTGGCGGTGGCCGACGGCGGCGGGTTCGGGTTCGTGGTGCTCGACGACGAGGCCGTCGGCGGCGTGATGACGACAGGGCCCGTGCTCGACGCCGTCGGCGGGGGAGGCGCCGAGGTGACGGCGCTCACGCTCGCGGAGGCGGACGGCTGCGGCTTCGGCTTACGCGCCTGCTGCTGCGGCTCGTCGTCGAAGAGCATGAAGTAAATCAGGAGAAGCACGCCCGGGAACGTGCCGACGATGACCTTGCGGATCGGCGGCATCGCTTGCCACTCGGCCTTCGCACGCGCGAAGCCTTTGAGCTCGCCCGGCGGAACGATGCGCCCCGTCTCCACGGTACCCGGCGGGCCCATCATGTTGGGCGGCATCATGTTCTGCGGAGGCATCCCTTGCATGCCCGGCTGCATCATGCCCGGTTGCATCATCCCCGGCTGCATCTGCATCTGCATCTGCTGCCCCATCATGTTTTGGGGCTGCTGCATCGGAGCATTGAACGTCTGCATCATCGGGTTCGGCGGTGGAGGCGCGGCAGGCACCGCGACCTGCACGCTGCCGAACGCGGCGTAACCCATGTTTTGCGGGGGCGGAGGCGCCGGCGCGGGAGGCGCGCCGATCGTCGTCGGCGACGAATTCGGGGCCATGTCCGTCGAGAACGCCGGCATTCCCGCGGCGGGGCGCGCCTTCGGGACGCCGCCGATCGGCGTACCCGCCATCTCGAGCGGGCTCACCACCGTCGGGTCCGGCTCGCGCCCGCCGGAGTTCATTGGCTGCAGCCGCGTCGCGTCCGAGTCCGGGCCTTTGTTGCGATTCGAGAACGCGCCTGCGTTCGGCTGGAAGCCCGGCGGCTGTGGAGCTCCACGGCTCGGCGGCGGCCCGACGGGGAGCTGAATCGCCTGCGCGACCGTCTTGTCCTCGTCGCCGTCGTCCATCTCGTCCAGCGTGCGGTAGACGAGGCGGGCGCGACCGAGCTCGATCGTGCACGGGATCTCGATCTGCTGCCACGTGGTGCCGATCGACTGTCCGTTGCCCTTCGCGGGATTTCCCGCGTCTGCGCTCTGGATGAAGAGCGCGTTGCCGTCGAAGTAGACGTACGCGTGCACATCGAGCACGCCCGGCGCTTCGACCGGCCACATCCCCACGCGCCCGATGCTCATCGGCTGGACGACCTGCCCCGGTCGCAGCTCGAGGAGCGGCCGTTGCGAAGTTCCAGCTCTGATTTCGACGATGGATCCGGGGTTGTCAGCCATGAGAGCCCTGGACAGGGCCGTGCTTCGCAGCATCGTACATCGCGGGAGGCAGGTCCAGTCCGTGCTCGTGCACTTGGTCGAGGCAGCGCGGCATCACGCCTGAAGGCACGAGCCTCGAGAGGACTTCGCCCTTCGGCCCGAGGCCTTGGTACTGCCGAACGAAGACGTCCTGCGTGAGGTACTCCTCGGTCTGCTGGTTGAAGCCGAGGACCTCGGTGACGTGCGTCAGCTTGCGCGAGCCGTCCTGCAAGCGGCCGACTTGCACGATGAGGTTCACGGCGCTCGCGAGCTGGATGCGCATCGCCATCAGCGGCATGTCGACGTCGCTCATCATGGCCATCGTCTCGAGGCGCGTGATCGTGTCGCGCGGGTACGTCGCGTGGAGCGTCGACAGACAGCCGCCGTGGCCGGACGTCATCGCTTGGATCAAGTCGAGCGCTTCGCCGCCGCGGATCTCTCCGACGACGATTCGGTCGGGACGCATGCGGAGCGTCGCGCGGAAGAGATCGCGGATCGTGACGACGCCGCGGCCCTTCGCGTCCGGCGGACGCGCCTCGAGCTGCACGACGTGATCGCGCTGGAGCTGGAGCTCGCGCGAGTCTTCGAGGACGACGACGCGCTCGCCCCCAGGAATGTACGAAGAGAGCGCGTTGAGCATCGACGTCTTGCCGGAGCCCGTTCCGCCGGCGACGAGGATGTTCAGTTTGCTTGCGACGAACGCCGAGAGCGCGGACGCGCAGTCTTCCGTGAGCGCACCGAAGCCGATGAGGCGCTGCACCGTGAGCGTCTCTTTGAAGAAGCGACGAATCGAGACGTGAGGCCCATCGGGCGCGGCCGGCGGCAGAACGGCTTCGACGCGCGAGCCGTCGGGCAAGCGGCCTTCGAGGATCGGGCGAAACTCGTCGACGTGCTTGCCGACGAACTGCGCCATGTTTCGCAGCGCCGCGGTCAGCGCCTCGCGCGACTCGAACTTCGCGGGCACGAGCTCGAGCTGACCTTTCTTCTCGATGTAGATCTGATTCGGCCCGTTGATCATCACCTCCGAGACCGCAGGATCCTCCATGTACTTTCGTACCGGGTCGAGGAACTGCATGATCGTCTCGTTGAAGATTTCCTTCGAGATGAAGGTGGGGCCGCCGCTCATGGTGATTTCTCGTTGTTCTCGGGCAAGATGGAGGCGCGCGCTTCTTCGGCGTGCGCGCCAGTGGGGGCGAGGCGCAAATACTCACGGAACTGACCGTCCGCGAGCGTTGGATCTTTGCCCTCGTCGTGGAGGACCTTGGCGAGCGCCCAGTGCGGCTCGGGGTCGTTCGGCTTGGCTGTGACCACGTATTCGAGCTCGGTGCGCGCGTGCCCGCGATCGCCGATGGCCGCGTAGAGCGTCCCGAGGAGGAAGCGCACGCGGATGTCGGCGGGGTGTTTTTGCGTGTATCGGCTCGCGTAGTCGATCGCGAGCTCGTAGCGGCCGTCCGTCACGCACACCTTCACGATGAGCGGGATGACCACCGTCTCGTCGGCGCCGCGCTGGATGGCCGCGGAGAAATATTGCTCGGCCCGCGTCGTGTCACCGATCGAGGCGAACGCGCGGCCTTGCTCGACGAGCTTCGCCGGCTGCTCGCTCTTCTTCATGATCGCGAGCTTCTCTCGCGGGTTCTCGTTCGCGGACGCACCTCCGCACGCGACTGCGAGAACGAGGGCGAGCGGCGCGAAACGCACGCTCGCATGATACACGGACTATCTCAGGACGGGCGGCCGAGCTTCTGCTTGAGGTCGCGCTCGATGACGTGGAGGTAGCTCACGTACGGGCCTTCTTTGCCTTCGGTCATCTCGATGAGCGTGCGCACTTCGCGGCGCGCGGTCTCCATGTCTTTCACCTGCATCGCGTGCTGAAGACGCATGCGATGCGTGCGGTAGTCATCGTCGAGCTCCTTGCGGAGCGCGTTCGCCGTGTCGCGCGCGGCGTCGGCGTTGTTCTTGTCGCCGGCTTTTTCGTAGCAAGCCGCGGCCGTCTCGTAGAGCGGCACCGCATCGACGCCGTCTTTGACGTGGAACATGCGACGCTCGCGCTTGCTGTCGGCGACGACGCGCTTCTCCATCGCGAACGCAGCAGAGTCGTTCGCGCTCTTGTCGCAAGTCGCGGCGCCCTGATCCCAGAGCTTCGGATACTCCTGAGGCTCGATGCGGCGGACGTCGTCGTCCGTGCTCAAGAACATCCACGCGACGAGGCAGGCACCCGCCATCGCGGCGATGACGAGCATCGGGTTCGTCTTGCCCTTCTCTTTTCGGCCTACGCCGCCGCCAGCGGCCACGTCGCCGGTGATCGAGACGAGCATCTGCGTCTGATTGACGCCGAGCACGACGTCCGGCGGGAGCGGCGCTTGCGTGAAGGGCACGCTGCCGATCGTCGGGGCAGGCTCGAAGCTCAGCGCTTGCGCGAAGACGCCGCCGGCGCCGACTTGGATGAGGATGTGCTCGACCGCCGCTTGATCGAGCGGGAGACGAATCTCGCAGTGGGCCCCGCTGCCGATGAGCGCGCGCTCTGCTTCGACGGTGACCTGCTCTTGCCGGCCGTTCGCGTGTTGGATTTGAAAACGCAGCGTGGTCACGTGGTCCTCCGTTCCAAGTTACATCGAGCTCATCTTGAGGGACATGGGTCCCATGATGAGGATCATGACGCTCGCGAAGACGAGGACGAGCGGGCCGGTCATCGCGACGCCGGCTTTCGCGGCCATCTCTTCCGCGCGCACCGAGCGGCGCGTACGCGAAGAAGTGGCCTGGATTTGAAGGACGTCCGCGACGGGGTTACCGCGCTCTTCGGCTTGGACGAGCGCGCCGACGAACTCCTTCACGGCTTCGACGGGGCACCGGCGCGCGAACTCCTGGAGACAGTCCTTGCGCGTTTGGCCGAGGTTCATCGTCTGGAGGATGAGCGTGAACTCCTCGACGATCGGATCGTTCGGGTTCGAAGACTTCTCCACGCACTGGCGAACTGCGCCCGGGAAGTCGAGGCCGGCGCCCATCGCGAGCGCCATGAGGTCGATGACGTACGGAAGGCCGCGGCTCACGTTCTTCAACCGGTCTTGCGCGATGCCGCTGATCTGCATGTACGGGATGATGCCGCCGACGAGCAAACAGAGGACGGGGATCGTCCAGTTGTCCGTCAGCGCCGCGAGCGCGACGCCCGCGATCGTGCAGCCGATGGCGCTCAAGATGCAGAGCGCGAGGTACTCGTCGACCGTGAGACCGAGGAAGTCACCCGCTTGCGTGATTTGCTCGTCGAGCTGGTTGCGGCGCTCCTCCGGCAAGATGCCGCTGACGCGGACGCCGAGCCAGCGAACCAGCGGCTCGACCTGCGGCCAAAGTCCCGGGGCGCTGAGCGCGCGCTGGCGCTTCAAGCCACGAAGACCGAGGCGGCTCGCGATGCGCGTCGGGGCGCTCGCCACGCCGTAGACGAGCAAGAAGATCGAGACGCCAACGGCGCCCAGGAAGAGCATTTTCCAAACTTCTGCGCGGAGACTTCCCATTGCCGTTCTCCTTCAGATGTCCACGGCCAGAATTTTACGAGCCCAGACGAGCGCGCCGACCCAGCAGCCGCCTGCCATCGCCGACGCGATGTAGCCCGACGCGGATTCCTGGAGCGGATCGAAGTAGCCCGGCGACGAATAGCCGAGGCCGAGCACGAGCGCGAACGGCATGATCGAGATGACGTACATCTGCATCTTGCCTTCGGCGGTCTTCGTGCGGATGACGCCGTCGAGGCGCGCCATCTCGCGAATCGACGACGCGGTCGTCTCGAGGACGCGCCCGAGATTTCCACCGACCTGGCGGCCGATGAGAACCGCGGACAGCGCGGAGTCGACCTGGCGCGAGCCGATGCGCGCCGCCATGTGGAGGAGCGCTTGATCGAGCGAGCTGCCGACCTTCATCTCCTTGCACGCGAGGTCGACCTCTTCGCGAATCGGCGCCTGCAAGATCGGAACGACCGAGTTGAACGCCGCTGCGACGCTCGGGATCGCCTTGAGCGCGTTCGCGAGCGCGAGGAGGAAGCCGTCGAGCTGGCGTTCGATCGCTTCGAGACGCTTGCGGCGCATGCTCTCGATCTGGAGGATCGGCAAGAGGCAGATCGCGATGATCCACACGGGGAAGAACGGCAGCTCGATCGTCAGCTCGAGGACGACCGCGACGAAGAGCACGGCGAGCTGCGCGGCGGCCATGACGCGACCCGGCGTGAAGATGAACATCG
>Ga0207648_10006781_pt1 | contig 11355 bp, 13 predicted proteins | sample KBSMisM32_FD_184310 | JGI IMG/M metagenome (GOLD analysis project Ga0207648, IMG submission 184310) | Miscanthus rhizosphere microbial communities from Kellogg Biological Station, Michigan, USA - KBS Miscanthus M3-2 (SPAdes) (version 2) | ecosystem: Host-associated > Plants > Roots >... | reverse complement strand
CCATCACGACCACGCACGGCTCGTCGCCGGCGCCCACGAACACATGCTCGGTCCCGGCGGGCAGGTGGACGAAGTCCCACGGCTCGAGCGGTCGCTCCTCGCCGTCGACGAGCAATATCCCCTCGCCGGAGAGCACGAGGAAGTCCTCCTGCACGGCCTCGGAGTGATAGAGACAGTTCGGTTTCCCCGGCTCGAGGACGCTGATGTTGATCCCGAGCTGCGGAAACTCGGCGGCCTCGCTCTCGAAGACGCAGCCCGAGCCGAACGACTTCGACGTCGCCCATTCGGCGTCCCGCACGTTGACGACGAACCAGCCCTCCTCCGCGGGTGCGAGACCTGAGCCGGAATCCTCGAGCCGCGCCTCTGGGAAGTGTCCCCGATATGACCCAGGCACCACTGTCGCCGCACGCCGCCCGTCGCAAGGACGAGATGGCCCTCACTGACAACGAGGTAAACGAAGTCACCGAACACCCCGACGTCACCTACCCCGGTGACAGTCGGCACGGACCTGGACGACAAGTTCGCAAGAAGGGACGGCTCTGCTCTGTCCACGCCCCAAATGGAGTGGTGATCACGTTCCTCTGGAGCGGTGAGTCCACCGGCTACAAACGGTGGAGCCGGCCGCCCCTCGCCGCGGGGAGCCAAAATCCGCCCGCGCGCAGCCCACTCGACGGTGATCGACGAGACTCACCCGACGACGCTGCTGCGGCGCTCGAGTAGCAGTGTGTCGCGCCAAGTGCCGTTGAGTTGGCCGATGTGTCGGCGTGTGCCGACGATGCGGAATCCAACCCGATCGTGGAGGGCGAGACTGGCCGTGTTCTCGGGGAAGATGCCGGTTTGAACGGTCCAGATTCCGTCTGATTCGGATGATGCGATCAGCGCGGCGAGCAGCGTGCGGCCGATGCCTCGGCCGCGGTGGTCGGGGTGGATGTAGATGCTGTTCTCGGCGACGCCGCCGTACACGCAGCGATCGGAGACGGGCGATAGGGCTGCCCAGCCTGCGACTTCACCATCAACGGTCGCGACGAGCCGGTGTTGTGCGAGGTGGCGGTGATCCCACTCTTGCCATGTCGGTGCGCTGGTTTCGAACGTGGCGTGGCCGGTGGCAATTCCGGCCTCGTAGATGTCGCGAACGAAGGGCCAGTCGTCCGCCCGCATCGCTCGGATGGCGGTCTCGAAGCTCACGACTTGGTGGCGCGGATGATTGCCGAGTGGAGGCCTTCGCCGAACCCGTGCGTGGTGGTGACGGTGATGTTGGCGAATCCTGCGTTGACGAGATGTTGCTGGTAGGCGTCGAAGGTGAGGGCCCCGGCGACGCACCCGATCCGTGTTGCCTGTTCGAGGATGACATCCGGTGCGATGTCGTTGTCGACGACGACGTCGCTGATTCCGATCCTGCCGGAGTTGCGGAGGACGCGGTGCATCTCGGCGAACACAGCGGGCTTGTCAGTGGACAGGTTGATGACGCAGTTGGAGATGATCACGTCGATCGAGGCGTCCGGCAGTGGGATCTGTTCGATCTGGCCGTGGAGGAACGTGACGTTGGTGGCGCCTGCCTCGGTGGCGTTGCGACGCGCAAGTTCGAGCATTTCGTCGGTCATGTCCAGCCCGTAGGCATGGCCTGCGGGTCCGACGCGCTTGGCCGATAGCAGAACGTCGATGCCGCCTCCGGAGCCGAGATCGAGGACCGTCTCACCTGATGCAAGGTCGGCGACCGCGATGGGGTTGCCGCATCCGAGGCTGGCCAGGCCCGCGCCTTCGGGTATGCCGTCGAGGTTGTCGTACAGCGCCGTGCCGAAACAGGCGTCGGCGGGACCGTCGGTGGCTTGTTGTCCGCCGGCAGCGACGGTGGCGGCTTGGGCGTATCGGCGGCGGATCTCCTCGCGCAGTGTGTCGGGTTCGATGGTCATCGGCGTCTCCTTGGTGTGGCTGAGCGTGGTTGGTCCCATGGGGCGTTGGCCGGTAGTCGGCCCATGACGAGTTCAGCGGCGGTCGGGAAGCAGTCGAGACAGGCCTCGTTGATCCGCCACCAACTCGTCGTGCCCACTCGTTCGACGAGGATGAAGCGGACGTCGCCGAGGATCTTGAGATGGTGCGAGATGGTCGACTGACCTACGTCGAGCCGTTCGACGATCTCACCAACGCTCATCGGTCGTGCCTCGCTAGCGAGAAGGTTGAGGATCAGCACGCGGGTCGGGTCGCCGAGCGAACGGAACCATGACGCCCATTCGGTCGCGTCCTCACGAGACACATTCATCGACAATCGACGATAGTAGATGAAGTGTGTCGTCACAAAACGAGCAACTGGTCTCCGATTCTTCGCAGAGGACCGCTGCCTCGTTACGCGCGTGGCGACCAGAAGCTCTCGAGTGAGGCACAGCCCGGTTGCAGCGCGCTCCATGGCCCGGCGACGAACAGGACCGCGACCGCGGCGGTCGGAAACTTGTCGATCGCGGCACCGCCGCTGGAAGGAGCGACGGCCAGAAGATCCACCAAGTCCGCAACGCCGGGGTTGTGTCCGATGAGCACCACAGTGGTGATCCGATCGTCGAGGCGTCGCAGTTGGCTGATCAACTGCTCGGCGCCGGCGCCGTACAGTGCGGCCTCCGTCTCGACACGGGCTTTTCGACCGAATGCCGGTCGGATACCGTCGAGAGTCTCGCGGGTTCGACGCGAGCTCGAGCACATGACGAGGTCGGGCGGCAGCTCGAGACCCTCGATGTGGTCGAGCAACCGGGGGAGCGCCTTGCGGCCGCGCTTCGAGAGCGGCCGGTCGTGATCCGCCACTGACGGATCGTCCCAACTCGACTTGGCATGACGTATGACCACGATGTGCCGGATCTCGCGATCACGTTGGCGGCTCATCGACTCGTTCCCGACTCGATCGTCACGCCTGCATCAGGTTGCGCAGCGCTGCCAGGTCAGCGGCGACCGCTTCGGTGTCCGCGGAAAACTCGGCTTCGTCGACGCCGGCGCGCCGTCGGACGGTGAAGACAACATCGCACCCATCACCATTTGGGATCACGCGCATCGGGTTTGCCACAACCTCGCCCGACGGCAATCTCACCTCGTGATCGAGAATGCCGAACTCGTTCAGCGGGGCGAACGCGACGGTCACTCGCCCCATTGGTGAGTCGATCACCCATACTCCGTCGACGAACTCCACTTCGCGACGGGCCAATCCACTTGCCCAGGCGGCCAGATTCCTCGGGTTCGATGCGAAGAGGTAGACGTCGTGCGCAGCCCGGTCGATGGATGTACTGACATGCACGCTGTCGAAGACCATGCCAGATTCTGTCGCGGTTGAACTCAGCCTGGGTTACGTTCTGGGCTGTGACGGAACTTGTCGAGTCCCCGCTACTGATGCGGATCCGCGAGTCGGTGATCGGCGACGATCAGGTGATGGACGGGCCGTACGGCTCGCATCGGATCACGTACGCCGATTACACGGCATCGGGCAGGTCTCTCACGTTCATCGAGGACTTCATCCGCGACGAGGTCCTGCCCCGCTACGCGAACACCCACACCGAATCCTCGGGCACCGGGCTGCAGACCACCCGCCTGCGCGAGGACGCTCGCCGAATCATCCGCGACGCCGTCGGCGGCGACGACGAGACATGCGTGATCTTCGTCGGGTCCGGGGCGACCGGGGCCGTCGACAAGCTGATCGGCGTCATGAACCTGCGGTTGCCGACAGATCTCAACGATCGCTACGACCTGTTACAGCACATCCCGGCTGACGAACGACCAGTGGTGTTCGTCGGTCCGTTCGAACACCACTCCAACGAGATCCCCTGGCGTGAGTCGATCGCCGACGTGATCACCATCCCGGAGGACGCTGACGGCCACATCGACCTCGAACGGCTCGAGTCCGAGCTGTGCGCCCATGCCGCCCGGACTCTGAAGATCGGCTCGTTCTCGGCCGCTTCCAACGTCACCGGAATCCTCACCAACACCTGTGCGATCGCAGACCTCCTCCACCGTCACGGCGCTCTGTCGTTCTGGGACTTCGCTGCGGCCGGACCCTACGTGGACGTCGACATGTACCCGCAGTGCGCTGAGCATCCGTTGGCGGCCAAGGACGCCGTGTTCCTCAGCCCGCACAAGTTCGTCGGTGGACCCGGCACACCCGGCGTCCTCGTCGTGCGTCGTGAACTGCTCCACAACCGGGTCCCCGATGTGGTGGGAGGTGGGACGGTCGCCTACGTCAACCCCACCGAGCACCGCTACCTCGCGGACCCGGTCCATCGCGAAGAGGGTGGAACCCCCGCGATCATCGAATCGATCCGCGCCGGCCTCGTGTTCCAACTGAAGCAGGCCGTGGGGGTTGCCACGATCCGGGCCCACGAGGAGTCGTACTGGCACCGCGCCGTCGACGCCTGGTCCACCAACCCGGCGATACAGGTGCTGGGCAACACGCAGTCCGAACGACTCTCGATCCTGTCGTTCGTCGTCAGCCGACCGGGCGGCCGCTACCTGCACCACAACTTCGTCGTCGCCTTGCTCAGTGACCTGTTTGGCATCCAGGCCCGCGGCGGCTGCTCGTGCGCCGGCCCGTACGGTCATCGCCTTCTCGGCATCGACATCGAACGGTCCCACGAGTTCGAGCACGAGATCACGCAGGGCTGCGAAGGCATCAAGCCCGGCTGGACACGCGTCAGCTTCAACTACTTCATCTCCGAAACCGTCTTCCGTTACCTCGTCGACGCCGTCGATCTCGTCGCCACCCACGGTTGGAAGCTGCTCGCCGAATACCAATTCGACCCGACGACTGGGCTGTGGCGTCACCACCTTGGAGCCGTCGAGCCGCCATTGCACTTGGCGCAACTCTCGTACGACCCGGAGACCGGCGACCTGCGCCGACCGCTACTCAGCCACGACCGAGCCTCGGAGGATGCACTGGCCGGATACTTGGACGCGGCGAGACTGCGATTCGATGCTGCGGCCGCGTGGACCGAGTCCCCTCCCCACCGAGGTGGACTCTCCCAGGAGTTCGAGCACCTCCGCTGGTTCGAGCTTCCCGAAGCGTCACTTGTCGGCTAGCCGATCTCACCTTCCAACGGTGTAGATACTGGAGCCGATCTAAAGTAAGGTTGTTGACGTCGAGGGAGGCCACGTGCCAGAAGTTCAATCCCGAGGCGTCGTCGTACACGGTTCGATGCCCACGCCACAGCCCATCACCGCAGAGCGGTACACGTCCGAGGAGCATCTGCGCCGCGAGTTCGACGACCTGTGGCCGCGCGTGTGGCACTTCGCCTGCCTCGAGCGCGATGTCGCCGAACCCGGCGAGTACGTGGTGTGGAACATCGGCCGTGAATCGATCATCGTGTCGCGCACACAGACTGGTGAACTCGCTGCCAATTTCAACGTCTGCCAGCATCGTGGCGCACGCATCCTCGTCGACGACCACGGCTGCGCCGAGCGCTTCACCTGTCCGTACCACGGATGGTCATATCGGCCCGATGGACGTCTCGTCGTGGTGCCCGACAACCAGCGCTTCGACAGGCCCGTCGACCGTGCCGAGCGATCGCTGAAGCCGGTGCGCGTCGATGCCGCACTGGGTTTGGTGTTCGTCTGCATGGACCCCGACGCGCCGCCATTGCTCGACGACATCGGGCCGGTCGTCGAGCGGCTGACGCCGTACAACCTGCCGAGCATGACGCTGATCGCCGATCAAACCGTGCTGCTCAACTGCAACTGGAAAGCGGTGCTCGACAACTTCCACGAGCTGTACCACGTGGAGCACATTCACCCGCTCCACGCACTGCACTTCGACTGCCCGACCTCGTTCGTCGATCTGTTCCAGCACGGGCACACGGGAGTGCACATCCACGGGCACACGGTCAACACGCGACTGCCGATCCCGGACGATCCACCGCCAGTCCTCGAGCGAGCGCTGCGCATGTTCGGCTCCGATCCAGCCGACTACCACGGCCGCGTCCTCGACGTGCGCGAGGCCGTGCAAGAGCTCCGTCGCGCCGCCGGCCCGCGACTCGGCTGGGACTACGACGCGCTCACCGATGAACGCCTCAGCGACGTGGAGCAGTACAACGCCTTTCCCAATCTGATGATCACCGTGCAGGCCGATGACGCGCTGGTCATGCGCGCCCGTCCGCATCCGACCGATCCGGACTGGTGCTATTGGGACAAGTTCAGCTTCCACCGCCAGCCTGACCCGGCCGTCGCCGAGCGCCACGGCGTGCCGTTCGAGCCGCACTCCGCTGCCGATGTCGCGCCGGTCCCGAGGCCCGTCCACGACGAGTTCGGCCAGGACGACATCATCGCCGGGCGCAAGACGATGGGTGTCACGATCGATCAGGACGTCCACTTCATCCGCGATGTCCAGGCCGGCATGCACTCACGAGGCTTCGGAGCACAGCTTCTCTGCAGCGACGAGATCCGCATCCAGCACTTCCACGACTGGTACGGCGAGTGGCTGGGCGCGAAGTGAACGCTAGCGAGAACGCTGTGGGCGGAACCGGCCCTCGCCACCTTCGCGACGTCACCGTCGAATGGTTGACGGAGTGCATTCGGTCCCAGGGCGACGACGGCACCGTCTCGACCTTCACCGCTACCCAACTGGGCGAGGGTGTCGGCATGATGGCCACCCTGAATCGGTTGACGCTGCAGTACTCCTCGGGCAGCGGCCCGGCGACGCTGATCGTCAAGTTTCCTGGAGAACTGGAGGCCAACCTCGCCGTAGCAGCCCAGTTCGGACTGTTCCAACGCGAAGTGCTCTTCTACCAGCGCGCTGCCGGCCGCACTGCGATGCACACCCCGAAGATCTACTCGGCCGAGATTGACCCGAACTCCGAGTTCGTCTTGCTGATGGAAGACCTCGGCGGGATGAGGACCGGAGACCAGATCGTGGGGTGCGACGCTGACGAGACCGCCGCCGCCGTGGACGAGCTGGTGAAACTGCACTCGGTGTTCTGGAACTCCGTCGGTACACCCGAGTTCGACTTCGCACCGATCGTCGATGCAGTGGGCCAGGGCGATGTCATGCACTCCCTCGCGATCGCATCGTGGGATGCGATGAACGCGGTCCACGGTGACGCGGTGCCTCCGGCCATGGAGTCGGTCCGGCAGCGCTTCCTCGATGCGATCCCCGCGATGCACGCCTGGCTGGGCAAGGGTCCACTCACGCTGATCCACAGCGACTATCGGCTCGACAACTTGATGCTCGGTACGCCGCCTGAGCATCCGGCGATCGTGGCTCTCGACTGGCAGGGCGTGATGCGCTCCAAGGGGATCGAGGACGTCGCCTTTCTACTGTCGCAGAGTGTGCCGATCGAGATCCGTCGTCGTATCGAGCGCGAGCAGGTCGAGCGCTACCGTCAGGGGCTCCTTGCTGCAGGCATCGACTACTACGCCACGCAGGAGTCGGCGTGGGAGGACTACCGCCGCTGCGTGCTCTATCTGTGGATGTACGCCGTGCTCATCTCCGGGGCACTCGACCCCCGCATCGAGCGAGCCCGCAAGGTGATGAGCGCCATCGTCAGTCGTTCGGCAACAGCGATCGAAGACCTCGACTGCCTGTCCCTCCTTCCCGAGTTCGAGGATGCGCCTCGACGACCTTGAGTTGGCCGTTGTGGGATCATGCAACTCGTGAGCAGCGAGGTGTTGCGAGTCGTCCAACTCAACATGGATTCGATCTTCGGACCCCGGTGGCCGGACCGTCGCAAGGAAGTCGTCGCGTGGATCGACTACCTGAATGCCGACGTGGTGTGCCTGCAGGAGGTGTGGGAGGACCATCTCCGCCCGAACACAGCAGGTTGGATCGCCGAGCACCTCGACGGGGTCTGGCACTGCGCGTTCGAAGGGTTCGCGCTCCCGGATCCCGAAGCCACTGGTTCCCATCCTTCAGTGAGGTTCGGTTCCGCGATCCTGAGCAGGTGGCCGATCGATGCAGTCGAGTTGATGGCGCTCCCGATCAGTCGCCATGAGGATGATCGAGCCCATGTGAATATGCGAGTGCCGTTCGTGCCGCGGGGCGTGCCCTACGAGTTCCTCCACGCCCGGACCGCCGGGATCGACGTCTACAGCACCACCTCCACTCGGCCGTGGGACAGGCGGCCCAACGGGTGCAGCAGGTGCTGTTCATCGACGACGCGATCGAACGGACCTGTGATCCGTCGGCAGCGATGCCACCGGTGCTCTGCGGCGACTTCAACGCAGGGCCGGAAGCCGACGAGATCCGATTCCTCACCGGCAATGCGGTGATCGAGGGGAGGAGCACCTATTTCCAGGATGCGTGGGGAGTGCTCCACGGCTCAGGTGGTGTGACGTGGGACCCCGACAGACCGTCGGTGGCGAGCGACTACCACCCCCGCCGCATCGACTACGTCTTCGTCGGCGACCCGAAATACCGTGACGCGGGAGCTGGTCGAGTAGTGAGTGCCGAGTTGGCGTTCAACGAACCGAGGACCGGTGTCTTCGCGAGCGACCACTACGGGCTGAGCGTGGACATCGCCTGGCCAACGCGTCCAGCGTGACCCGTCAATCGATGGTGTCCGTGAGGTGGCGCCGAGCCCAGTCGCGCCAGTTCTCCGACAGGTCGTCGAGGTCGACCAGCATCGGCAGCAGCTCCGGATGCCCGTGGTAGGCGCGTTCGACGTCACCGATCGTGACCCCGTGGTGAGGGCGGTCGAGCAGATGAATGGGATCGCCGGCCTCCACGTCCCCCGCTCGCTCGATAGCGAGGTACGTGCCCGGTCGCGCCGCGTCGGCGAACCGGCCGACGAAGGCCGCGTCGCCCATCCGTATTCCGAGCTTGAAGCAGGGGATGCGGGGCTCGGTCACCCGAGCCGTGATGCCGCCGACCTGCCATCGTTCTCCGACGACCGCCGCTCGCAGGTCGATCCCGGCGACGGTGAGGTTCTCGCCGAAGGTCCCCGGAGTCAATGGCGATCCAATCTGACCGGCCCACCAGTGGTAATCCTCGGTCGCGTAGGCATACATCGCTTTGGTCGGTCCGCCGTGGACTCGCCGGTCGGCTTGGCCGTCGCCATCGAGATTGACGCCGGCCGCCGCAATCCTTCCGTTGACCGGCTCTTTCCAGATCGCAGTCGTCACGACCCGGTCGTGCCACGGCACCGTGCGGGGCTGTCCGACGTTGACCGACTCGATGTGGCCGATCGGATCGATGCTCGCCATGTGGTCTCCTCTCCGCGCGGTCCTAACTGATAAGTACGAACTCAAGCGTTAGGGTACCGTACCATCATCACTAACGGATAACCAACCTAGATACCATTAGGGCGATGCGAGATTCATATTCCGGACCGTTGCGCGAAGAACCGCTCGCGATCGAGCTGGCCAACACGATCTACGTCAGCGACGGCGTCGTCGTCGATGGGCTGGCCGAACCAATCTCAACAGCGGCTTGGCTCGCGGCCGTGCGCGGGCGGCTCCCCATTGGTGGCGTGGGCGGCGGGCCGAATCAAGACGAGCTGCGCGCCATTCGCGACGTCGTACGACGCGTTCTCCGCGCCACTGTCGACCAGCGGAACCCCAGCAGGGTCGACATCGAAGCGCTCAACGCCGCGAGCGCGCGGGGACCGAGCTCGGCCGCCGTGCGGTGGCGTCGAAGTGGCGATCCCGAGCCGATCGTTCGATATCACAGCGACCGGCGCGCCGACATCGTGATCAGCGCCATCGCCGCCGACGCCATCGGGCTCGTGGCGGGACCGGCCCGAACCGAGATCAGGTCGTGCGGCGCGCCCGGGTGCGTGCTCATGTTCCTCAAAGACCATCCCCGCCGGGAGTGGTGCTCGGGCGCGTGTGGCAATCGAGCGCGCCAAGCACGCCACTACTGGCGTACACGGTCGCCCCGTGTTGTTACGCGGTGAGGTCGCGAGCGAGCCGGAGGCCGGCGAACATCCATCGCGAGTGGGTGGGGAAGAAGTTGCGATAGGTATCGCTGGCGTGGCCGGGCGGAGTGGCGTGGCAGCTGCCGCGGAGCACGTACTGGTTGACCATGAACTTGCCGTTGTACTCGCCGACTGCGCCTACCGCGGGCCGGAAACCGGTGTAGGGGGAATATGGGCTGGCAGTCCACTGCCACACCTGACCGTGCCAGTCAGAGGTTTTGTCGCGACTTTGGTAGGCGCCGACGGCGACCTCCCATTCGGCTTCGAGAGGCAAACGCGCGTCAGCCCACCGGGCGTACGCGTCGGCCTCGAACCAGCTGATGTGTTCCACCGGAGCGGAACGATCGACAGGAGCGAGTCCACCCAGCCCGAACACCTGCCACTCACCGTCCTCGTGGTGCCAGTACTCGGGGGCCTCCCATCCCGATGCTTGGACCTCGGCCCAGCCCGCCGACATCCACAGTTCGGGTCGCCGGTAACCGTTGTCAGCCATGAAGTCGAGCCACTGGCCGCAGGTGACCAGCCGGTCGGCGATCTCGAACGCGTGCACGAGTTCGGTGTGTCGAGGCCCTTCGTTGTCGAAGGCGAACCCTTCGCCGTCGTGCCCGATCTCGACGATCCCGGCGTCGAACCCGAGCCAGCGCTTGCTCGGTCCGCACGCCTCGCGTGTCGCCCACGGCAGGTCCCCGTAGCCGGTCGGGAAGGGATGCCGCGAGAGGGCGTGCTTGATATCCATCACGATCAGTTCCTGGTGCTGCTGTTCGTGGTGGAGTCCGAGCTCGGCCAATGCGGCCACCTCCTCACTTGGTGACGTGTCGAGCAACTTGAGCATCGCGGCGTCGACGTGTGCCCGGTAGTCGGCGATCTCGGCGATGCCGGGGCGGGTGATCAAGCCGCGCTCGGGTCGCGCATGGCGCGGTCCGGCTGCCTCGTAGTAGGAGTTGAAAAGGTAGGCGTATTCGGACCTGAACGGCTCGTACCAGGGCGCGTGCGGGCCGAGCAGGAACGTCTCGAAGAACCAGGTGGTGTGGGCTCGGTGCCATTTGGTGGGACTGGCGTCGGGCATCGACTGCACGGTCTGGTCCTCGGCGCTGAGAGGTGCCGCAAGCCGCTCGGTCGTGGTTCGTACGTCGCAGTAGTCGAGCGCACGGGCGGTCGTGTTGCGCGCGTGCATCACTGGACCGCCAGCGTCAGGGCGAAGTCGCCCGCGGTGTCGGTCCACATGTCGGCGACCCGCAACCCGGCCGCGGCCAGTTCCGAGGCGACGCGCTCCAGGCGGAACTTGGCGCTGATCTCGGTCCGCAGCTCCTCCCCCTCCTCGAACTGCAACACCAGACCGAGCCCCGGAACGCGAACCGTGTGGCGGCGACGTGATCGCAGCCGCATCTCGATCCATTCCTCGCGGGTGTCGAACAGCGCCACATGGGCGAAGTCGTCGAGGTCGAAGTCGGCGCCGAGCTCGTTGTTGAGCACGCTCAACACGTTC
>Ga0207648_10006780_pt1 | contig 11356 bp, 12 predicted proteins | sample KBSMisM32_FD_184310 | JGI IMG/M metagenome (GOLD analysis project Ga0207648, IMG submission 184310) | Miscanthus rhizosphere microbial communities from Kellogg Biological Station, Michigan, USA - KBS Miscanthus M3-2 (SPAdes) (version 2) | ecosystem: Host-associated > Plants > Roots >... | reverse complement strand
TTTGCTTTTTGCCAGGACTCCATACCGGTAAAGCGCATTTCTGTAAGCGGAAATATTCAATTGACCAATAATGGAACTTCTCCTGTACCCATCTTTGCCCTTGGTAAACCTGCGATCATCGGGAACTATATCATCCGAAAAGGGCGCTTTTATTTTAATGGTGAATTATATTTCGGTGTTGATGCAAAGCCCTGGACAATTAATACAAGGGTTGGCTATTATTTTATTGACAACGAAAAAACGAGTATCAACCTTACGACGAACCTGAGCTTGTTTTTTTTAAAGAGAAATCCTTTTTTGAATAATCATGAAGAGTTTCAATTGCAGCGTTACTGGACAAATGAATTAAACGGAGAGATAAGAATAAGTAACTACCGGAAAATTCAATTTCAATACTGGCACACAATTTCTCTTGACAATCTCGGTATTGCAAGAGAGGAATTTCCCAACGTTGCTTTTTTAATGGAAAACCTGAAAGTATTGAAGAAAAATATTTTCAGCTTAAGACCGATAATTTTTTACCTGTTTGATGATAAAGCGATCGAAGGATTTTTTATTGGAGAGATGACTACCTATCAGCGCACAAAATGGTGGTTCAACCTGTTTGTCCAGGCCACTGTTCCGATTCATGTTGTTCCGAGCGGGTCTTTTTTATGGAACGGAGGCGTTAATGTTCCTTTTTAACTTGTTTTGGTTGCAGGCGTATTGCTTTCATCTGCAATATATGAATCACCATGGGCCCGGATTCAGTATTTGCTTTGCGAACAATGGCCCGTGTAATGGCATAATTCTTTTGCTTTTATGCTTGTGAAACTAAAATTAGCCGAATTCATCGCACTGATGCTGAGTACGCTGGTCATGGGTGTTTTCTGGGGCACCTGGTTTACATTAACAAGAACGCTGCATGATTTTTCCGCTGCCGAATTTATTCATATAGGCAAAACTATTATCAGTAATGTAGCCATACCGATGAGCATTATCATGCCGGCTACCCTGTTGTGTATGTTGTTTGCAATTGTGTTGTGCCGGCGGGTAAACAAAGATTCGTTTTATTTATACTGCGGCGCTTTGCTGTTAATGGTTATTACACTTATTATCACTGTGGGCATTGAAGTACCGATTGACAATAAAATTAAAACCTGGACATCAACGACGGTACCTTCTGACTGGAAACAACTTCGCCAGCGGTGGAACCAATTTCATACCACAAGAACTTTCACTTCTATCGCCAGCATTGGTTTTTTTGCATGGGGATTAATAAATCGTATCAGCCGGCAAGAAAAGAAAATACCTGTCAATTGATACAAACTTTCCTGTTCAGGTTGTAATTAAAACAATTACTTCAACTTAAAAACAATTCCTACCTGGAAGTTGGTTATATCATAACCTGCTTCTGCATTAAACCCAAACATGGGCGTAACAAAATAAGATGCCCCTATAAAAATACCGGGAACAGCAAGTACCTTATCATCGCTATAATCCTGGTTGTCTCTGTATTGCCAGTGATGAAACCCGATACCTGCCGAAAGCCCGCCATAGGTATCTAAACCGGGAACTTTCCAGCCATAGTGCCAGGCCGAACGCATGGCAACAACTATTGTACGGGTTCTGTAATCATCATGATAACCGCGGCGGGAAAAAGAGCCGCCAAGTTCAGGACCTAACGTAATTACACCGGGGCCTGCCTGCCATAAACCCCATTCTGCAGCGATCTTGGTTCCAAAAGCAGAGCGGTAATAATCGCCATTGTATTCTGCACCTACACCGATACCCAGGTTGAGAATCGTACTGCCCACTCTAACAGGCGTTACAGGGCCTTTACCTTGTGCATGCTTGCGGGTCTGGGCATTGGCCATTCCGCAGATACTAACAACAATAAGTAGTAATTTTATTTTCTTCATACAGGTTGTAAGGCAAATACAATACCAGAACCTGTTGTTTTTCAGGCAGGTGTTGCGGTGGGAACCCGATCCTTTACTGTCTAACAGGGATGGATAGATGTAAGTGTGGCCCGGGCACTTACCATATTCGATAACCATGCATATCAAGCCCTTTAACCGGTTTCAGTAAAAATCACCTCTTCGCGGGATGATACCCTTGTACGGTAAAAATATCTTTGTCTCCTGAAATTAATCCTTGTAACAAAAACAAAAATTTATATGGTAGAAGTAAAACAACCGGCGATCAATCCAAATAAAGCGCTGTGGGAAAAAGGCGACTTCACCCGCCTTGCAGATACAATGCGGGAAAGTGGTGACACACTTGTTGCTAACCTGGGAAATATTAAAGGCCTTACCGTTCTCGACCTCGGATGTGGCGATGGTACCACTGCACTACCGGAAGCACAAGCCGGCGCAGAGGTATTGGGTGTGGACATAGCAAGAAATCTTGTAGCTGCCGGTAACAAAAGAGCAAAAGCTGCCGGGGTCTCTAACATTGTTTTCCGCGAAGGAGATGCTACGGACCTGCATGAACTGGAAGATGAAACATTCGATCTTGTCGTAACAATTTTTGGGGCCATGTTTGCACCCAGGCCCAATGATGTAGCCAATGAAATGGTACGCGTAACAAAGAAGGGCGGTAAAATTGTTATGGGCAACTGGATACCCAATGATCCAACACTGGTGGCACAAATATTAAAGATCAGTGCAGCTTATACACCGGCGCCACCCGAAGGTTTTATTAGTCCCATGTTATGGGGAGTGGAAGAAAAAGTGATTGAAAGATTTACCGGCGCAGGTATTCCAAAAGAGAACATTTCTTTCGTTCGCGATACGTTTACATTCAGGGCGCCTTATTCACCGGCCGATTTCGTAAATACATTTAAAACGTTTTACGGACCTACTATGAATGCATTTGAAGCGGCAGAAAAAAATGGGAAAGCAGAAGCATTGGAACAGGAACTGAAAAGTTTATTTGCCCGTGAAAACAGGAGCAGTGATCCCGGCACTACGGAGATACCAGCTACCTATTTGCGTGTAACGGTTACTAAATAGTCATACAGCAGGTTAGACGCCGAAGAATAGTATAGGTTTTAGAGTGTTTCACGAATGGGTCCCCGGTTTCCGAGAATACGAATTCTCAGAGGCTTGCGGGACCTGTTCCATTTTTTTTTACTCGCTACATTTTCGTCAGCGATTGGCTCTTTAAAATTGCGGTTACCAGGGATTATATATTTCAGGTAAAAAAATTATAAGGAAAATACTGCTGATTGTTTGTTGAAGAAGAATTATAAAGTAAACCTGTATTCCTGCTGTCAAAATAAAATACCAAACGTTTTACTTTTGAATTTTCAATAGCGTTGTTGATGTAGTGTTGATGCAGGTAAATAAATTGTTGAAGTAACTAATCCTGAAAATATAAACTGTATCAGGAGTATAGACACAAAAAACCCGGCCTGTTTTTCGACCGGGTTGGTTATTATCCGAGTTAATTTTAATCAGCGTTCTCCATCTTTCTTTTTACCATGGGTTATTTTCCCGTCCATCCATAGATAATCGCCTTCTTTCAGCGTGATTGTTTTTCCATCCTTTGTTTTCACAGTACCGTCTTTCGAAACAACAGTTCCGTTGTCAAGCGTTACATCTTCAGCAATTTCTGCAACATTGCCATCCTTCGATTGCATAACCTTGCCATCCTTCATGGTAATGTAATCCTTTTTCATGTCCTTTTTTTGTTCCGGTTGTGCTTGTGCGTTGACCATAACTACCATGGCCAAACCCATCATCATCAATAATAGTTTTTTCATAAACCTTTTTTTAAAAGTGATATGATTTTTTTGCTGCCGTGAAGCAGGTGGGATATTACTGCAATAATCCCGCCATGCTGTCTTAAACTTAGACAATTAGTCAAAATAAAATGATACACATAAAATTGGGGAAATGTTTCTGCATCTTTTGAGGGATTACCTGCTATAATTTTCCGGGTGTGAATTTTAAATACCGGTAGCATTGATAGTTCACCACGATAAATCGAAGGGTCCCTTCATTATTTCGTCAATAACTAAACGCACTACCTGCGAAGAGACCCGTCGAATACGTTAATGGCTATGCGCTCACGCAAAACTAGTAGCCATCACCGGTAGATTGAGATTTTTTGGAAAGCACGGCATATATTTCGCCATTTGGCCATGCTGCGGTATGTATCTGTGCAAATAATTTGCCTGCACCCAAATCATTCGCCTGTTCTGCTGTAAGCGTTGCTTCACCGCTCACGCTGCCGCTGCTATCAGCAGGAAAATTTTGAATGGCAATAACAATTGGTGCGGATGGCGGTGTGCCATCGTGAAAATGCATTTGTACAGCAGCACCACTTAGATTATTCCAGTTCACCGTGTATTTGAACATACCGGAACCCGGATTGTAGGTTGCTGTTACACTTCCGGTAGCGGATGTCACAACATCGCTGGCAGATTTGATCATAGTGCCTGAATAGGCAACGGTGGAATCACTGCCTGACCCGGAGCTATACGATGATTTTTTACACGATACTACAGTTAACAAAATCACTGCCATACACGCAGCACCCAGAATACCTCCGATGATTTTGATGAATCGTTTCATAACTCTTCTTTTTTGATGTTTAAAAATTGTTTTCCAATTAAATACAGACAATCTCTTTGCAGGGAACCGTTTATCCCTGTAAAAAGATCTATGTATTGGTGGTGATATTGTGATCGATGGATCAACTGCTTATTCAGTAAGCAGGCAATTTTGGCAAAACGCAATCCGGTGCGGATGAGTTTCACGCCCGGTGTCCGCAATAGTTCATATTTCGATAACGCAGCAGGAAAGAAAAAAGTGGCCTGCCGATATGTGAAAGTTTACAGGCAAGTTTTAATAACATCAGTTATGACATCATTCTTGATGTTGATCATCGCCTTGCCGATGATCTTGAATATTGCTTTTAAATGAACCATTAACTATTTAAGCCTGGGTATTTAAGAAAGAAAAAAAGGAATTCTTACAGGAAGAGCGCGTTTTTTTCTTAACGCTTTGTATTCAGTGTAGTACAAAAATACCATTGCCCATCTTTTCCGCTTCAAGGATGTTTGCAATCTGAAATGAACCAGGGAGCAACAGAGGTTCCGTAGTTATTAAAACAATTTAGTTATGTGCATTATTAAATTCTTTAAACATCAAAAAAAGAACAGTATGAAACTATTATCATTTGCAGCGGTGACGCTTTTGATTTTTACTTCTGAAAATACGTTAGTAGGTAAGTGGTCCGGCAAACCTTCGGAAAAAGGAAATGTGACCAGTGTGAATTTTAAAGCAGACAATACATTGGAAGGATTTGTCAACAAAAAGCCATTCGTGAGCGGCACTTATAATTTTAACCCTGTGGACAGCACGATTTTTTTTATTGATAATGGCTGCAACGGAGTTTCGGCAGTATATAAGATTTTGTTTTATAGTAATTCTGATTCGATGCGTTTCCAGGTTATCAGCGACGCCTGCGAGGAAAGAAAACAAGGTATGCAACGATTGGTGATGGGAAAAGTAAAATAGTAAACCGATGATGAAGTATTGTATTCTGTTGGCGGTGATTACCGGGGTTGCGGGTCTTGAGGCAGCAACCCCCGCACCATCACCCGATAAAAAAGAAGAACTCGGTAAGCTGTTATTCTTTGATCCGATACTTTCCAAAAACTATAAAATAAGTTGCGCCACCTGCCATAAACCCAGGTTTGCTTTTGCAGATAGTGCTGCACTGAGCAAAGGTGTAAAAGGAAAGAAAGGAACGAGGAATACACCCACCGCTATGAATATCGCGCTGTCAAAAACATTCTTTTGGGATGGCCGCAGCAGTACGTTGGAGCAACAGGCACTGGAACCGATACAGAACCCGGATGAAATGAATTTATCTATTGAAGAAGCGGTTCAACGTCTAAAGAAGCATGAACGGTATAATCAATATTTCAAAAAGATATTCGGCAGCGGGCCAACGAAAGAAAACCTTGCTATTGCTATTGCTTCTTTTGAGCGGATATTGGAAACAAGCGACAGCCCCTTTGACAAATGGAAATTTTCTGATGATCCAAAGGCGGTGAGCGATGCTGTGAAAAGAGGTTTTGCCGTATTTAATACAAAGGGGAACTGTGTGAAATGTCATTTCGGTGCAGACTTTACGGCACAGGAATTCCGGAATGTAGGATTGTTCAATGGCAGAACCCTTAACGACAGCGGAAGAGCACGGATCACCAACGATCCGAAAGATGTTGGCAGATTCAAAACATCGTCGCTGCGCAACATAGCCATCACTGCACCTTATATGCACAACGGGATGTTTCATTCGCTTGATGAAGTGATTGAATTTTATAACGACACAAAAAAGATCGTTCCGGATGCTATCAACACGGATAGTTTACTGGTTGAGCCGCTGGGTTTGACAAAACAGGAAAAGAAGGATCTGAAAGCATTTCTTAATTCACTAACAGATAAAAGATTTAAAAAATAACCTGGATATAGCCCGTGTAAATTCCTAACGGGGATCTGCAAATGAATTGCGTGGAAATGACAAACCCTTATCAGTAAACAATCATTTAGTTTGTCCTGTTCAATAATTCAATCGTGTTGTTCACCTTGTATTTAGCAAACATCCTGCTTTTAATATTGCGAACTGTATTATTGCTGATGTTGAGATGAGCAGCAATCTCTTTTGTCGTCAATCCCTGGCGTATAAGTTGCACAATATCTTCTTCCCGGCCCGACAGCCTGTTTTTAGCATCAGATGGTTTATACTCTGTTATTTTTTTCAGCAGGTCACCTTCCCTGTACACTTCCATCTTTACGCCGGAGAAGTGCGATTCCGGCGGCATGGTATGAATAATGGAATAGTGCACCACTACTTTTTCATTTGTAACCAACATTGCTTTTTCTTCCCGCAAATAAGTATAGCTGCCATCTGCTTTTTGAAAGCGGTAATGCAGCCGCACACGGAATTTCAGAAAATCTTCCGGCGGTTGCTCCCGAATGAATGATGAATAAAAGTTAACGCAATCGCTGAACCCCGGCAGATCCGCCGGATGTACGTGGGAGAAAAAAGTTTTTAAATCGATGAAGTGATCAGCGACGTATTGATCTTCATGTCCAAATACAGAAGGCCAGTTTTCGCTCATGTAAAAATAATTGCGACGCATAACAGGGCAGGTAACGACCATATGTCCCGGTGAAAGTTTGTGCAGGTTGTATAAAGCCTGTACAATATTATCCTGTACAATTTCTCCTTCGGGCCTGATGGAGTTGCCAATGAACGTTAAAAGTCTCACTGTATCATTTGCCAATATTTCCGCTGTATCCATTTGGTTTGATTAAGGAGAAAAGAGTTTTCAACCTTCAAAAATATTGCCGTTATACCGCCGTTGGGAAATTGGTAAGTGCCGTTCGGTAATCCTGCCGGTGATTATTTTCTCTAAATGACATCCGGTTTGTAAATAATACAAACAAAAGCGGCCGGTGGTACTTTTCGTATCCCTTTAATAGCCATTAACAAGATATGTTTTTACAGATTGTGAGAAACCCTTTAACTGTTGTGCTTCCAACTCCTGCCATTGAAAATTTCTTCCAAGGCATAACGCTTTAACCACTTCAGAAATCAGGACCTGGTCAGGTCCGGCGAGATCGCAAATACGTTTGGTCATCTGCACGGCTGCACCAAAAAAATCGTGTCCTTCGGTTACAGGTTCGCCGGCATTGATGCCTACGCGCACATGAAGAGGTACGTTTGGATGCTGTACCCTGTATTCCTGTAAAGCTTGTTGCATTTCCAATGCGCTGCGGATCGCTTTGAAACTGGAGAGAAAAGTTGCCATGATGCCGTCTCCCGTGTGCTTTACTTCATTTCCGTTGTGATTCTGCAAACTATTTCGTACGATCTCGTTGTGTTTGCGCAAAATGGTCATTGCCATTATATCGCCGTATTGTTCGGTGAGACTGGTTGAATTGACAATATCTGTAAACAAAAATGTGCGGATAGCAGAATCCAATTTTCCGTCGGGATGAACAACGACGCCGGTTTGTGTTGCATTGTCGTTCCCGATCAAACGTGCATAATCACTGGGATGAACTTCAATTATTTCGCAGGCCAGGTGCCCATGTGCTTCCCCGTGAACGGCTATACAAGCTTCTTTGCTGGGGCCTTCCATCAGGCAAAAAATGGTACCTGTCGCCTCATTCATCCAGAACTTCTGATACTTTACGCCATATTTGTCCTGCACCTGTACGTCCATCTGGTGAACCCTTTCAGCTTCTTCACGACTAAGTCCATTTACTCCCCGGTGCAGGTCCATATAAAGCGGCATGTTATAAATATTTGGTTTCGCCTGGATGAAAATTCAGCCGTAGAAATTAAGCAATTTTTCTGATCGGTTATAAAATGGATAACGGAAAAGAATTGCACATTCTTTTTTAGTTGAAGATTGATTCGATTGTGCACTATCGTTTCCTATGTCATATGGGGAAGAGAAAAACCTGCATCAACGTTCATTCGAAAAATTAAGGACCAGTTTGTTTTCCTCAGGCTTAATCCGGAGGGACGTGTTGCCTCCTGCTGTTGAGAATAAACCTTTCTTCGCCATCACCCGGTAATTCATTTCTTCAAATTTACAACCGGCCACATGAGGACTAATGCCGCTAAACGGAAGAAGGGAAGGGTTGGCTACAGACAGGTCAAGAAACCAATCAAAAGGCTTATCAGCGGCCATTGTAATCTCGAATTCCTTATCAGTTATATCCATTGTCATTGTTCCGGCAAAGTTTGTCAACGGCCATTCAATGCGCAACCGGCCGCGCGAATTATCTTTTATTACAGGATCGGCTCCTTCCACCACTGTTTCTTTACCGTCTTTGATTGCTTTGAACCATAACGCGGCCGGTTTCCCGGCTGTGCTCCACCGGTAGCCGTCTACAAATGGTAAGGTGAAGAAAGAACATTCATTGGATGTGGCAACATTGTTTGTATAATAAGAAGGAAAGTTTTCGTTAAACAAATGAATATCCCGGAATCGCAGCGTGTTATTTTCCCATAACAGGTTCAACCGGTAAAAACGGCTGTTGAACCAAACTGTTTTTTTATTGCTTCCATTTAAATCATGGTTCACCGTAACAGATGTTGCCGGTGTCAGTTTATATTGTTTACGGAACCATTCACCCGATGCGGCGAGCGTTTCTACTTTTAGTTTTTTCTCATCTCTGAGTTTTGCAATCAACGGCATTTGTATTTCATACCCTTTTGCCATCGCGTTCCAGGTAAATGAATTTTCCTGCCCGGTTTGTGTATAATTGAACTCCATGCTTTGTCCTTCTATAAATTGATCGAAATACCAATTCACCCATGCAGAGTCGCCGCCACCAAAAGGATAAACAGGTTCAAGTGTAATTACACCTTGTCCATTACCTCCATTACCCCGGTCATCGTATTGCCGCACAGGATCGCTGCCGAGCATCCGGAAAATCGGTACAGGCGTCTGGTTTTTTTCATTCTGTGCCGGCATATATGCATTGATCTTACTCGGGTAATAAGCCTGGTTCCAATAACCGCCCCATAACGTATATCCATCGGTACCAAGTTGATCTTTACAATTCGTTGACGCGACGATGTTATATTTCTCATACAGGTAATTCAAGGTATGCGCATCAATAAACCATGAACCCACCGACTTCGGATAATACCCAAATACTTTTTTGAAATCATTCATGTAGACATCTGCAAGTTTTTCCCGCTCTGCCGGTGTGTAGCCTGTGGAGAACCCAACATCAGCATGCCAATCCCACGGATAACGGCCTCTCCATTTCATACCTGCGTTCTCTACCAGCGGTTGCGGAATCTCCCACCAGCCCCCGATCTCGAAAGAATCTATCGGAAGATTTTTTAAAAGTTGCTGGTAACGGCGATCCATCAGCGCATCGTATTGTAAGAGGAATGTTCCCGGCAGTTTGTACTTCCGCATGATCTCCACCTGCTTTACGACAGTTTGATAGAGCACATCTTCTGTTATCAATGAATCGCGCGGTTCGAGAAGACGGATGAAATTGATAATGTTGACGATTTTGGGATGTTTATCGGCTGCAATCTCAGTTTTGTTATCCCGCTCATTGTTTGTGAATGAGCAAAACAGGAATAGTAGTACCAATGATAAAAAATAGCTGCTGAAGGATTTAGACATAATCATAGAGGTCAAATATAGGAGTGAGGTTAATGACAACTGTGCGGTAATGTTGGGTTCACCTAATTGTTTTATAAAAGATTTTCAGGAAGGAGCCGGGAGAAGTTCAGGAATGGATTTCTAAACAAAATTGGTTTTTCCGGTTATATTAACTACATTTAAGTAAAATATAAATTGTGAGTCAGTATCACCTTGGCGAATTTGAAGAAGTAGTGTTGTTAACCATCGCTGTTTTGAATGATGGCGCCTATGGCATTGCTATTATTGATGAAATGGAAAAAAGATTGGACCGGCAGGTGAGTATCGGCGCTTTACAGACCGTAATGAGACGATTGGAAGATAAGGGATTGCTTCAGTCCGAATTTGGCGAAGCCACCAAGGTAAGAGGCGGTAAACGAAAACGGTATTTCAGTTTGACAAAGGAAGGTTATAAAGTTTTAAGTGAAACCAAAGAACAACGGCTGGCTTTATGGAAAGCTATTCCGAAAGTTGCATTTAAATAATATGGATCAGCAAAAAAAACATCGGCCTCCTGGTTTTGCACTTACTTTTTTGCGCTGGTTTTGCTATCCACCTTATCGGGAGGATATAGAAGGCGATCTGCTGGAGCGATTTTATGAACGGGCAAATAACATGAGTTCATTAAAGGCAAAGTGGTTATTTATAAAAGATGTGTTGTCCCTTTTCAAACCTGGTATTATCGGGTTGAAGAAAAGAATCGTTCATCAGAAACTGGATACTATGAGAAAAATCAACTGGATGAAACTGATGGCAGTAAATTTTATTGTTATTGTCATGATCATTTCACCGTTTCTGCCGGGACCATCAAATAAGATTGTTTTCTGGCTTTCCATTCTCGGGCAACTTGCCGGTACCTTCGGATTAATCGTTGTGGCACCGGGTATTGCATGGATGATTATTGAAATAAAAAAGGGGGATAAAAATGGCAAGACAGTAAGCAGTATATCGTTTTATCATTTAGCCATTGCTGCTTCACTCTTTATTGTATTGGTCTTTCTCACCGGCGCCTTGCTTTTACCAAACCCGATGCCGAAAATATCTTTTCTTACAGGAGGTTTGATCGTTTTAACAGGTTTTATAATCGCTCAGCGACAAATAAAAAAGTGGAAGATCAATGGCGAAAATATAGCCGATCAAGGCGCTGGTTTTATGCTGGCTGTCGCCGTTATA
>Ga0207648_10006779_pt1 | contig 11357 bp, 13 predicted proteins | sample KBSMisM32_FD_184310 | JGI IMG/M metagenome (GOLD analysis project Ga0207648, IMG submission 184310) | Miscanthus rhizosphere microbial communities from Kellogg Biological Station, Michigan, USA - KBS Miscanthus M3-2 (SPAdes) (version 2) | ecosystem: Host-associated > Plants > Roots >... | reverse complement strand
TCCGAGTTTATGACCGAAAGTTCTCGGCATAGAGGGGAAATCGATAGGCCCAGTGACTTTTCGCGTGGCGGTACGCTGCCCTTGCTTAAAACAAGTCCCATTGTCGGATCTTCTATTTTCTTGACCGCTGCCTCGGAGAGGTGGGGTGGAGGCAGAACAATGCGCTTGATCCGAATCTATGCGCCGCGTGCTTGCTTTCGGGTGAGCATGTGCCGGCCTTGCTAGGGCAGCGGCTAGCCGGCTTCTAGATAGCAAACCGGGGCGGCGTTTGCCGCAACCGCCCCGGTTCTATCCCGAGCCATGAGGTTTGCTGGAATCATGACCGGGGTGACAGTGTATACCACACCACCCTTCAACATATCTGTAAGCCACCTCACAGCCGCGCCTGTGGCAGACCTCTGATGGACCGGCCAACCCTTCCTTAACTATCGGCCAGTACGGTTTGATCAATCGCGGCGAGACATCCCCGCGGGAGTAATGCGTAAGAAGCCGTCGCTGTCCCCCAGCGGCGGCTTTTTTCGTGCAACCTAAGTTGCATCTGCTAATGTCCTATCTCTCAATCGCGGGGAAACGGCCATGAAGGCATTTGAGGTTTTCGCGATTTATGTGGTGCCCTTCTTGATCGTTGGCGTGGCAATTCGGTTCTTGATGAAGCGATACGCCGTCGATCTGCCTGATGTCGAAAAACAGGTTGGCCCCAAACCAAGGCGCAGATTTCTATTGGGGGCTTGGCGCACCGAAGATTAAGGCCGCCGGAGTTGGCGGTCTCTTTTACTCCAGAACGTCATATTCAAGGGCCACGCCTTCGGGATCGTTCTCTGCAAACCATGTTTCCGCAGCATCTTGATTGGCGAAGACTTTGACGTGCTCGGCATCGCCAACCTGCTTGCCGGTGTTGATGTAGACAAAGACGGTCATGATTCAGTCCGGAGAAACGGCCACGATCATATTCATCAGAATGGCGCCTAAAGTCGCACACAGGATAAAGCCGGGTATAGCAATGAGAAGGTAGGACTTCATGGCTCCTGAGCTTTCTCCGCGGTCATTGCGATTCTTGGTCAGAAACCTTCGGCCTATCGTTCAAGGGTTCCTCGATACGGCGGTCTTTATTAGCCCATCGATCCCTCTTCTGCTCCTCAAGCTTCGCCTTCCGACTGGCAGCCTGAGTCTGAGCTAGTTCGGCCTCAGACTCAGACGGCCCTTCCGCATCCCCTGTCGCCATTTCTTTTGGCTCGGCCTGAACGACTCTTTGGCGAAGTGCCATCCCGATAAATCCGAGCACCAATAGGACGGCTCCGGCTACAATCAGCCAATGCGGGTATCCCATCGAAGAGAAGGCGTTCGTCATTTCCCCTTGCCTTCAGAAAAGCTCGGAGGCCAGCGGCCGGCGCGACATACTAACTTACCCAACGTCCACCCGTTCCTGTCTTTGTGCGCTTGGCTTTGGAACGATGATGGTCAGCCGGAGTAGGTTTAAGGCTTCCGGTTTGCGCCTCCGCTATGGCGTACGCTCCCCTGTCCAGCCCCGCTCAATCCGGCTTCTTAACGGACGACTAATTGGTCGCCTTTTTGGTAACATCCTTGCGGCGCACGGGTAGTATTTCGATGGCCATCCAATCAATGTAATCGTATCCGCCGCGCCATGAGTAGACCTCGTTTCCGCACACTTGGCATTTGAAACTTCCAAAGCATTGGACCGGTGGGCGATATTGCTGGGCTTGGTATCCAGCGCGACAGCCTATGCAACAAAATACGACCGTGATCTTCGTACTGGTCATTTGGGAATTTCCCGACAACTGGTCATGAGTGTCGTAAGACGGTCGGACTTTGCAAGCGATGGGGTGCCTAGCAAAGTGTTGCCAGCTTTTAGACCGGAGATAAGATGCCATGCGGAGCGAAGAATTTCGCGAAACATCAACTGGCGGCTTCTTTCATCCCAATGGGAAGCCAGTGCTGACTATTATGGAATTGTGCCCAGAGAACCCAAAGCTCGTGACCGTTATCAAGGAAGCGAAGTAATCCAGCGCGGCCCTCGTCGCGGAGCTGCGCGACTACAACCTGCCTTTTGTCCGCGACGCGTTCGAAAGCCTGTCCAACAGCAAAACGCATTGTCCAATCTCCATTGGGTCAGGCGAATCAACTGGCGGCCGCTTGCATTCTATCAAGATTTGGATCCGAAGCAGACATGAACGTATTTTGCCAACTCAATATATTGCGTTGCGGCGAATGCGAAGCGGTTGAGTAAGTCCAAATCCTTCCGACGCCCGCATGGGATCGCAAAATATCCCGCGCTTCAGCGTGCGAAATTGGCTGCCGCCCTCAGGCGGGATTTCCGGCCCAGTCTCGCACTTCTTAGAAAGCTGGCCGAACGCCGGAATGGCTGGCTTGTTGATCGGCGCGGGGCCCCGACGCCGATCGGCGAGCTAAACCATTGTTCTCCTCAACGGTGGAGGGGTCACTCTTGGACGCTTATTCGCACGCTAGCGGCGCGGGACTCGCGCATGTCTATTCGATCAGGATCAGACCGGGAGGTAGTGACTCGTCGTATAGACTGGCCCGATCGGATCGTCCGACCGGAACGAACCCTTTGATTTTTGCGGTCTGCAGCGCAGGGACGCCGGATTTCTCCAGCTTGCTGGCAATCAGGCCGCGCAAAGGCATGGGTAGATCCAGACTGCGATCGTCGACGACGCGCGCGGCCCGAAGGAACAGAATCTGCAGGTCGAGCAACTCCGGCGTAGTCCAATCGAAGCCCTGGAAAGCGTGATATGCGTGTTCGACGAGATCGGGTGAGACGACAGTCTCCGGTCCTGCGTAGAGCGGAGTTCGGTTGAGCAGGAGCCCGAGCGCCGCAAGATAAGGAGCGCAGTGCCGCTTGGCCCGTGCAAGCGTCGCCGCGATGTCGCAGAAGCAATGCACCAGTTCCGCCTTGGTGTCGTGGTCGATCAGTTCCAAGGATCCAGCCAAGCGCACGAGTTCGTCGGGCGCCTTGCCGCTGCGGATCCTGTCGATCTCTCCGGCCATAAGCCTGGTCTGGCGTTCGCGCGTGAGCCCGCCCGCCAGCCGGCGCCAGAGGATGTATTCCTGGCTCTTGATGCGCCGACCGGGAAAACACGGGCCATCATCGTGCACCCGCCACAGGGCATCGATACGAAGGTCGTCCCGGACAACGCCGAAGCCCGGGCGCAGCAGGAATCCAGCCATTATGAGCCATGCCTCTTCGTGGTCCGCCGAACGTCGTCTGTCGTCCCGCCGCTCCTCGAGCGCAGGCCAAAGGGCGCGCAGCAGGGGCCCGTTCCATTCACTTCTGGCAGACGCGAGGATGCGCTCCACACCCTTGAGGATCGTGGCAGCAGTAATCTTGTTCTTCTTGCTGGAATTGGCAGGCTGGGTGAACACGATCCCGATCTGCCTGCGTGCCGTTTCCAGCGCGTCCGCCGAAGCGTTCGGTTCAATCGGAGCGTTTGCCTCCCGCGCCCGCCCCGCACCGGGCGCGCCCGCGACGCCTTGGACGTGCTCGCGCATGTTGAATTCCAGCGGCCAGGACTGCTGGACGGCGGGGTCGGCGCTAACGCACGAGATCTGAAGCAGCCCCAGTGCGTTCATCCGCGCCGTCAGACCGACGGGCAACATCCCGCCCGCTTCCGGACCGGATAGCTCAGCCGTCCTGACGATGGTCTGGAGCGGGGGCAATGGGTGAAATTCGCCCTCGGACCAGGAAACGATGTCTCCGGCCCGGCTGACGCTCTTCCGGGTTGAGGAATAAGCCTGGAAGCGCACCAGCTGATCGGTGCGGAGCTTAAGCCCAAGATCAGCGATCTCAAAAAGCTGCGACGGCGCTGCATCCTGAGGAAGAACGCATACGAGGGGCGGACGCACAGTCTGGCGATCCGTTGCCTGTATCCCCTCCACTTCGAGAAAGATCGCAGCGGCGGCCCCAGCGGCGATGCGACCCGAACGGTGGTGGAGAAGGGCACCAAATCGCGCGGCTCCGCGCGCCACCGCCAGATCCGGCTCCTCGTTCTCCAGAACCTGCGGTACGAAGCCGTCCTGCCAGCCTGCGATCTGCTCGCGGAGTCTTTGGCGCAGGAGCGACGGTCGGACGGATCCGCCGTTGAACAGGACGGCATCAATGCGCGGGCGATCGTTGAGGAATTCGGCAAGGTGTCGGGTTATCGCGCTGTCGGAAGGATAAGGAAGCCCCCATTCCCTCAGTGCCGCGTGCGTCCGGTACGGCCGCGCCGCCGCGTCGCAGAAGGGAAAAAATCCATCCAGCAATAGGTTCTCGATTTCCGCGCGCATCACCGTCGCCGCTTGCGAGCCGCCGACCATCCCTGACCCGCGACCGGCCAGTGCTACAACGAACCGCTCATCCGGCGGCCCCGTAACGGCCAGCGCGCGCTCTTTCAAATGACGGCAGGCGGCGACGAGCTGGTCCCATTGCGGGCCGGAAAGCCGGCCGCCTGCCCCGGTAAGCCGCGGCTCCAGGACATGGGCGACGGCAAGGTCGATATTGTCGCCACCGAGCAGTGTATGCTCGCTCACCGCGACACGCCTGATATCAGGGTCTGGCGTTTGCTCGTTTAGGCGAAGTTCGAAAATGCTGAAATCCGAGGTGCCCCCGCCGATATCGATGACCAACACGTGTCGCAGCCCGGCATTGCCGTTGTCCGGCTGCTGCCATAGTTCGCGCGCTGGGTCGTGGCTTTCTAGCCAGCAATAGAACGCAGCCTGCGGCTCTTCGAGCAGTCGCACATCACCAGGGAAGCCCGCTTCCTCGGCGGCGGTAATCGTCAGCTGCTGCGCCGCCGCATCGAAGGAAGCCGGGACGGTAACCGTGATGTCCTGATCATCGAACGCAAACCCGGCCTGGGCAAACCGGCTGTTCCAGATCCCCCGCAGATAGTTCAGAATCAGTGCCGAGGCGCGTACCGGTGAGATTTTCTGCTCACGTGCCAGAACCGTCGATCCCCATGGCAGAAAGGGTGCCGACCGGTCGGCGGCGTGATGGCAAAGCCACGACTTCGCGGAATGGACGACCCGTCCGGGCGCTTCGCTTGCCTTCATGCGTGCAAAAAGGCCGGCGATCCATTGCCCGGCTCCGACCTCCTCACCGCGCAAGTGTGCTGCGACCGCTTCCTCTGGCATGTACAGGAAAGAAGGTAGCGTTGGCTTCTCGGTCAGACTCGCCAGGCCTTCCCACTGCGGGACGAGAAGGACCTCTGGTGTCCCCTCGCCGACCAGTGGCGCGAATGCGAGTGCGGAGTTGGTCGTGCCGAGATCAATACCAATGGCGAAGCGGGCGCGGTCTTTCGTCAAGAATTACCTCCAGAGGCGGTCCGGCCCCTATTCCGTGCGGACCTGGAACTCAACCTTCCATCGGCGATCGGAGTTCGTGTGCCTCATCCAAAGCTCAAGGATGCCAAGTTCGGTGACGACGGGGCTGACGCGGACCGGCACCACCTGCCCCACCGGGACGTCCAGTGCAGGGATCGCGACTTCGAGCAGGCCAGCGTCATCAAGCTCACGCTCGGCGTCGGGGAGTATCTGTCCCGGCGTATCGCCGCTTCGTACCGAGGAGGAGAAAAACCGAAACTCCGCCGTGCGGCCGGTGACAAGGCCGAACTCGCGTCCTTCGATCAGCAGTTCCGTGCCTTCCTGCATCCCCTGCGGGACAACACACAATGCCTTCAGCGGCGGCTTGTAGCCCGGAATGGCGGGCATCGACGTTTCCAGGCCAATGTAATAGGAGCGCGCCGCGCCGGCCTTGATGCGCATGCCCTTGCCAGTGGCGCGGTGACGTCCGTAGATCGCGCCGCCGCGTGCGACGGCGAGGTCTGGTTCGAAACCCTGCAATTCGCGGACTGGCTGGCCCCCATTCCAGGACGCCAGCAGATCAAGCACCCGGGTACGGATTGGCGCGGCCTTGAAAACACCCCCATTGAACAAGACCGCGGTCGGCATCAGCATCTGCGTGCCAGCCGATGCTCCCACCAGAGCGGCAAGCTTTTCGCTTGCCTTCACGTTCTGCAGGCTCTGAGCGAGAAACCGGGCGATATGCTTGCTGACGACCGGATCGGAAGCATAGGGCAGACCGAATTCCTGCAGCCCTGCCATACGGCTCTCGCGCGGCAGGTCGTCAACGTTGGTTCTGGCGAAAAAACCGTCGACAACAACTTGCTCCAGCGTCTCGCGATCGAGAGTCGTTGAGACAGTCTTGGCAAGCAGGCTGGAGCCGCGCGAGGGGACCGCGATTGGCGCCTGCGCCAGCCCACCATCTTCAAACAGGACGATCTTGGCTTTGGAGGCGGCATACACAAGCGCTAGGAACTGCCAGGAGTCCAGCTGTTTGCCTGCAGCCTCAAGCTTGGCGTTCAGCGCATATGCGAGCGCCAAATCCATATTGTCGCCACCTAGTAGAATGTGCTCGCCGACGCTGACACGCTCAAGTTCCAGGCGGCCCTCGACATCGGTGACCGCAATCAAGCTGAAATCGGCTGTCCCGCCACCGACATCGCAGACCAGCACGATATCGCCATCAGCAATCAGGTTTCGCCATTCTCTGCTCGTCTGCGCCATCCAGGCGTAGAATGCAGCCTGCGGCTCCTCCAGCAATGTGACGTCGTCAAGCCCCGCAGCCTTGGCGGCCTCGGCGGTGAGGCTTCTTGCGACCTCATCGAATGAGGCAGGAACGGTTACAACGATCTCGCCTTCCGAGAGGTCCCAATCCCGCCCCTGCGCCCGTTCGGTATGCAGGAACGCTTCCCTGAGATGTTGGAGGTAAAGGCGTGAGCATTCGAATGGCGAGAGCTTCTCTTCCGCGATGTCGGATCGCCAGGGCAGGATCCGCTGCTTCGGGTCGATATGCGGGTTGGACAGCCAGGATTTGGCGGAGGTCGCGAGGCGATCAGGCACGAGCGCCCCCCGCTCGCGCGCGAACTGGCCAATGATCGCGCGCTCCCCGGCATCGTTCCAGGGCAGAGGAAACGAACTCTCCGGGAACTCCTCGGAGTGCGGGATATAAATGGCGGACGGCAGTGTCGGCCTCTCGCCGATTTGATTTGGTCCTAGGGTTTGCGCGATTTCGATAACCCTGGTCTCGCCACTCTCGAGATCGGCGATCGCGATTGCGCTGTTGCTGGTGCCGAGGTCGATAGCAAGACTGAAACGAGCGCTCATGAGGGGAGGGTTGTCCTGGTTGTCGTGCTGTCAATTCGCGTCATTAGCCGCGCGTGATGGAAAGCACCGGTTGTACGTGATCTGACTTCGGCGTCCGGCAGCCGGCCGATGCCAGCCCACTTATCTCAGTTCCACCTCCGCCGGAGCGATTGCCGGAAGTCGATCGGTCGAGCTCCGCAAAACGCGCGGTAGATTCACCGCATCCGTTTTCCAGCCGTGGTGGACAAGCACTCCCGAGAACGGCGCCGGGCCGCTGATCTTGCCCAGCAGTCGGTACTCGTCCGGCGAATAGCCAGCGGCGACCTGCACCGTCGATCCCTCGCTCTCTGCGCGCACGGGGGAGATTCGGAAGTGCTCCAGCAGGGCGGTCTTGCATCCGGCATGGACCACGCGCGCGGCGGCTCCAACCTGTGCGTCGTCATGCGCGTTGATGTCGTCCATCAGGAAATCGACCAGCCGGCCCCTTGCCTGCAGCATCGCCAAAAAACTGACAATCTCGGCGTCTGCCTGGTTTGCGCGAGTCGTAACAGGCATCGGTCGGGCCGCCTCAGCGCCAGCACTTCGGTTATCCCGTGACGGGCCGCGCCCGACCAGGATCGCTATCAGCGCGACAAGGCTCAGCGCCACCGCCCCACCCGATAGATACATTTGGAATGCGCTCGCTGCCGGCAGCAATTCCAGAGCGTTCACCACGACCAGGAGCAGGACCACTATGATGGCGATCGCTTTCATCGCATGCATGTTTAGCCGCAGCTCCCTTTTGAGACGCATCAGCGTTGATTGACGCACGAAGAATATAGGATATCGACGGTTGTGGAAACCTAACCCGGTCCGCGCCCGCTAATTTCAGCGCTGCTCGGAACTCCCTAGGTCAGTCGGATAGTCGCAGCGTCCTTGGCCTAATTGGGGCGGCTCATGCGACGGCGCGATTTCATCGAGCTTGTCGAGAGCACAGTGGCGTTACCGAGCGCCGCGCGCCCCGCAACTGCCAGCGTTGCCGGTCATCGCTCAACAGCACACTTAGCCGCACCGACGGAGATATCTGATGAACGAATTGCTTGCCAGGATCATCGACGCGCAAGCGCTGCTTCCTGAAAGTCCCGGGCTCTGATTTCCCGGAAAGACACCAGGCGGCGCTGCGTCTCGTCCCATAACACAAGCCGTACACACTGAAAGCTCTGCAGGAGCGTGATACGACCAACGTCGCGCAGTTCAGGGTAGTCGCGCAGCACGCGCGGCAGCCGATAATAGGGAATACGACTGCAGAGGTGATGCACGTGGTGAATACCGATGTTGGCTGTGAACCAGCGTAGCAGCGCTGGCAGTTCGTAATGTGAGCTGCCGTATAGAGCGGCTTGATGCAGGTTCCAGCTCTCGTCGCGCTCCCACGTCGTGTGCTCAAATTGATGCTGCACGTAGAACAGCCATACGCCCGCCGTGCCGGCGAGGAGCACAATCGGAAGATGCACGAGCAGGAACGCCTTGATGCCGATAAACCATGTGAGCACCGCGACGATGACCGCAATCGCGAGATTGGTTGCCATTGTACTGGCCCAAGGCTGCCAACCGTTGCGCATGAGGCCGACCGGGAGCCTCTGTTGCAAAAGAAACAGATAGGCCGGTCCGACCCCGAACATGATCAGCGGGTGGCGGTAAAGGCGGTATTTCAGACGATCCCACCAGGAAAGGGCGCGGAATTCGCGCACTGTCAGCGTATCGAGATCGCCGATACCGCGGCGATCGAGGTTGCCGGTGGTGGCATGATGCATCGCATGCGAGCGGCGCCAGCAGTCGTAGGGCGTGAGCGTGAGCACGCCAATGACACGGCCGACCCAGTCATTCGCCAGACGGCCGGCAAAAAAAGTGCCATGACCGCAGTCGTGCTGGATCATGAACAGGCGTACGAGAAAACCAGCAGCCGGAAGCGCGATAAGTAATGAAGCCCAAGCATAGCCAAGGGAGAACGTGAACCAAGCCGCGGTCCACAACATTATGAGCGGCAATGCCGTGATCCCCAACTCGGCAACGCTGCGCAGCCGACTTGGGGTGCTGTAGTTGCCCAAAATGCGCTTCCAATCCCGAGCGCTGACGACGTCATCGCCGCCGTTGGGAGGTTGAATAAAGCCAAAACCCTCTTGCCTGTTTGACCACTGCACAGTTCTCTTATGCACAGAGATATGCCCTTCTGAAAGTGCACGTAAGATCGAGGCACCGAGGGATCGGCACCTTCGTCGGTTGATCGATTTTTGGAGAAGGGTCTGAAACGTGCGTGCCTGTCAGAAGCAAGGCAAAGCGGCCCAGTCGTTCGGCCAAGTGTCGATTACCCGGATATGGACACGAATTGGGGTGACGTCAAGGACTGCAGCTCCGCGTTACCGGATCGCGTCTTTGGCCCTGAGCCAGTGACTTCCATTCTACCCGTATAAACACCGGCCCGACTGGTCCGGTTCGGTAGAGTCGAGGATGGGCGCGGTAGCTGGGGGCCAATGGCCATCGCCCCGTTTCCCCATCCACCGGGCAGGCATGTTGATGTCGGAAAGGATCAATATCAGCGAAGCGTCAGCGATAAATTTGACGCGCGCCAGTGCAGCCGGAGCAGCTATCCTTCGGAAATGGCCTTCACTCAACAATCGGCGCCGCACCGATGTCGTCGGCCCGTATTTGCTGCTCGAAAGCACGCTGGACGCATGCCTCCAGGAGTTCGTGGCCAAGCCGGCTCCAATGCGACACCTATATGAGGTTCATACTTCACCACAGCCCATCGTTGGTGAGTGCCGTATTATCTGAAGAGATCATCGCTGAACTCGCGCGGCTTCGGGATTTTCTCTGATCCCCTGGCTCAGTTGGATGCAGTGAGCGCATTGTGAGGCTTATTTGGGCGTGGAGTCCGCGATCAGTCTTTCGACCGGCTCCAGCAAGCGGGTTCGTCATCCGGTAGAAGACATGACCGGAAGCTCGCACAATTCGATCTTCGAGATCTTCCCGATTTTCGGTTCCTATGTATCTTTGTGCACAGACGACGGGGACGGATGTTGGTCTGCTCATTTGCATTTCCGATCGACGAGCCTGTCGTTAGTACTGGGCTTTTCGATATGCGACTCGAGATAGCCGCAGCGCGCTAATGCCTGCGGTCTAATGGCAATTGCCATTCACAGTATGACTGAGCCGACGCCGAAGCGTTCAGGTCGAAACTCGCATTCGGGATAAGCCAGACCAGTCAAACATTTTTGCGCACCGCTTTTGGTAGGAGCATTGGAAATGGGGACGTTATTCAAGGTCGTCTGCTGGATCATGGCCACAATTTTGGGTCTTCTTGTTTGGAACTTATTTCCTGAAACGCGAGCAATCATCACCTGTGGCATCGCCGTGTTATTCATCTGCTACGTGTTGTCTATCGTCGTGGGGGTAACCGTTAAGAGGCTCATAGGGGACGAACTGCGAGAGCTTCGCCTTCAAAATAATGCCGCTGCCTACCGCCTTGAGCTTATTGATCGCAGAGTAACTGCGCTTCTGAGAGCTGCACTTGAGCAGCGCCAAGCGACGAATCTGACGACCGCAATTAGAACGACACCCAGGCAGGGACACGATCAACAACGACGATCTGCTTAGGCTTTCGCGGATCAGGTTCATCTCAAGTCGATGGCCGGCCGATCCCAATGGGAAACGTCGGATCATCTGAACCAACGCACGAGGCGGGAATTTTCAATCTGTGAAGCTGCTGAATATGCCGGCGTATTGCCACATGGCCAACAACACACCGGCTCCGCCCTGCCAGAACACAATTTCCCCAGTAATTGGCGCCTTTCGCATTAATCCCTCGGCCCAATGGAGACGGTTCTATTTTGACTTGATCGTTGCGGCCTGTTCGGCGCGCTTCTTTTGCCACGCGTCGTTCGAGGGCCTCGGCTTCTATTCCATCTCCTCAAGCTTGGGAACGTTCCAAAGCGAGGCTGCCTGAATGATCAGGGATGGCGTCCAGGCGTGGCGCGAATGCGAACTGCTTGCAGCGTAGTCATAGATCGCTCCGTGCCTGCCCGAGGAATCGCAGCTTAAATTTGTTCCCCGATCGCAACTGAGATCGCCGGCCGCGAATAACTTTTTCTGCTCATTTCCAGTGGAACGAGCACCCGATTAGGTCGCCGCAGTGATCTTCAAGTTAGTCAAGGCCGCCAGCTCTA
>Ga0207648_10006778_pt1 | contig 11357 bp, 8 predicted proteins | sample KBSMisM32_FD_184310 | JGI IMG/M metagenome (GOLD analysis project Ga0207648, IMG submission 184310) | Miscanthus rhizosphere microbial communities from Kellogg Biological Station, Michigan, USA - KBS Miscanthus M3-2 (SPAdes) (version 2) | ecosystem: Host-associated > Plants > Roots > Rhizosphere... | reverse complement strand
CCCCGAAGCTGTCGTTCATGGCTTTGCGATGCCAGCCGGCATCAAGGGCCGACCGTTATGTCTGCTGGTCAAGAGACTGGACTGGCGCTGCCGACCCCACAGCCGAAGTACAGCTTCACGAACTAGTGGACCGTAACAGTTGAAGTGGAAGTAATGCGACGCGCGGGATCGAAGTACTTCCACTTCACGGGCTTGGGCTGTTCGTTGTATTTGCGGATGTAGTGCATGAGCTTTCTCTTCAGGTCGGGCACCGAGGTGAACACGCCGCGCGCGATCACGTCGCGCTCGATCTTGGCGAACGACAGCTCGACCTGGTTGAGCCAGGACGAGTAGGCCGGAGTGAAGCGCATATGCACATTGGGATGCTCAACAAGGAATTGCTCGACCTGCTTGGTCTTGTGCGCCGACAGGTTGTCGGCGATCACATGGATTTCCTTGCCCTTGGGCTGGTTGGCCACGATGTCGTTGAGGAAGGCCACGAACTCTGCCGACGTGTGGCGCGCGGCCGTCTTGCCGAGCACCTCGCCGGTCTTGGTGTTGAAGGCCGCGTACAACGACAGCGTGCCGTGCCGGTAGTACTCGAAGCCATGGCGCTCGGCGCGCCCGGGCGACAGCGGCAGCACCGGGTCCTTGCGGTCCAGGGCTTGAATCGCAGTCTTCTCGTCCACGCTGAATACGGCCGCGTGCTGTGGCGGGTTCAGGTACAGCCCGATCACGTCGGCCGCCTTGGACTCGAAGTCCGGGTCGTTGGAGCTCAGATAGCCCTCGAGCCGATGCGGCTTGATGTTGTGCTTGGCCCAGATACGCGTCACCGTCATGTGCGAGATGGCGCCACCGAGTTCGGCAGCGAGCTTCCGCGAAGACCAGTGCGTCGAGCCGTCTGCGGGCTTGCGCTTGGTGGTCCACGCGAGCACACGCGCCTCGACCCGATCCGTCACCTTGTAGCGCTCCCGCCCAGCGTGCCGTGCAAACAGCCCTGCCAGTCGATCCGCGGCAAACCGCTTGCTCCAGCGATCGATGTAGCTGTCACTGCAATCGAGCTTGGCGCGGATCTCGGCCCATGTCAGTCCTTCGGACAGCAGCAGGATCAAACGGGCGTGTCGTGCCGAATCGGCTCGACCGTTCCTCGCACTGGCCTGACGCTGCAGTTCCATGAGTTCAGTCTTGGTCAGCTTCATCGCACCCTCCGCAGGCGCGATGATACTTCTGATTTAAACGTTACAGTCCACTAGTTCCATCGTCGCGTATGGCTCATCGGTCCTCGGCTTGGCGGACAGCAGCGTTCGTCTGATCCCGTTTGCCTCGATGGAACGAAGCGCGGGATGATTTAGGCGTCGCAAAACGAATTCAGAGACGAGGTCCGCCTTCATCTCCTCCAACGCGCCCCCATGCTCCCCAAGCACCTCGTTGAGCGGTCTGCCTTGCGGGTCGGCAGTCGGGCCGAGATAGTGTCCGATCTCGTGCCAAAGCGTACGCAGCAAATGACCTTCGACCGTCAGATCACCCGCGTGTTTAGGATTCGTCGCCGCTTGCCAAACTCGCTGGTCTCTCGCGAACAACGTGGGATTCTTGATGATGTTTTCGCGGAGCAAGATCGTGCGGCCGTACCGTTCAGCGATTGACGAATCGTTCGGCAAGATCGTCGCGGTGTTGGTGCCACGCGCTTCGCCGAAGTCGGCGATGATGTTGTAGACGCCGATCGGTATTTCGGTCTTGACGTGTTTGTGGGTTTGATAGGGCAAGGCGTCCTCGAACTCCTGCAGCTTGCCCAATGCTTGGCGCAATTCCGCAGTCGCGACTTCGTCACGGATAAGAATGCTCATGCCGTGAAATGCCTTGACACCCAAAAGCGAATCGTCATACGTCTCGTAGGCCCCGATCTGCGCGTTCAAGCGCTCGAACTTGCCCGTGACCCACGACGCGTCGCCCGCCTCATAGTCGTTCGAGACCAGGTCGCGCGCCCGATTTCGAAGGTAGCGAGCAAACTCAGGGTCATCGCGAGACACCTTATTGGCGGCCCGCGTCAGGGCAAGAAACGCCTGTGTCAGCTCGGGCGCATAGGCAATCGCGTAGTCGACGGCATATATGCCCGTCGGCTGGGCCGGCAATTGCTGCAATCGCTCGAGTTCTCCGGGGTGAAGCTCGCGGACCAGGCTGAAGTGCTGCAAGGTGGCGATATCGGCCTCCAGATTCATCCGAGTTGCGCGCCGCACGACAGAACGCGAATCGAGAATTCGGGCGCGCTGCCCAGGCTCGCGGGCGACGAACTGATCCACTTCCTCTTGCGTCAGGTCAGTGGGATAGACATTGCGGGCGGGCGATTGCGCGTCAACCGGAAGGAATGGCGCGCGGCGGTTGTCCAGCGTTACCGCGATCGGGCCTCGAAACAGGCGATAGAGATCGATGAGAGCTTGGGTGTTCTGCGGATGACCGAGCGCTTCATGCAGCTCCTTCAACCGCGCGTAGGAGGACAGCGCCTGGGGATGACGCGCGCGTTCGTACAGACTTTGCATGATCGTTCCGACCTCGAACAGATCAACAAGCGCCTCGCGCTCCGAAGGGGTGAGCGCCGAGCGATCGGGATCGAGGCGAATCGTCTCGCTTTTGGCGAGGATTTCCGACGACTGCGTGATAGTCCAATACCCCGGAGGAAGCGGCCTCGCATTGGACGCAGACTGCGCCAGGGCAGGCGCGCCACCGACCGACATGAGCACCAAGACCGTTGCAAAAACCAGTTGTGCTCGCACGACGTTTCCGATTCGCAATTGTTGGTTGACGCTACCGCAATCATGACGCCTTTGATCTCGGCGTAGCCGGCTCTTCCTTGCTTTGTTGGGCAAGTCTCTATCGCATAGAAGCCTAGCAAGTCCTCATCCGAAGGCTGCAATCAGCAGGTCAGACGCGGCTGTTGGGCAAAGAAGTGGAGATTGTCCGCCCACGGGTGACGATCAAGCAACGATCCACGCTGAGAACTGACTAAACGCTTGGCCGCCACCACCGCGTCCAGGCAGCAGTCTGCGAGAAACAGGAACGTGGAGCAATCGGTGGTTCCGCACGCCATTACGCCATCATCAACCAAGAGGAGGGGCAACAGACCTACTGCTCCGGACGAGCACGGGTCACTATCCTGCAAGCCGCAGCGGCAACATACTAAGCCTCTTCTTGGCGCTCGAAGTGGATCCGGGCGTCATCCCGCGCCTCTTGGGTTGCCGACGGAGGGCTTGCACGCGTGACTGCCGAGGCTGTCACCTCGTATGGCCTAAAGCGGTGGACGGCGTCGCGATCGCCATGTCGCCAACCTTCCTGTGGGTACCTACTTCCCGGTGCCTGCCTGTCATAAATATCTGTTGGTCGCCGGGGACACAAGCACGGTCAGGTGAAATGCCAGGAAGCGGCCGATGACCGGCGACAACTGCTGGCCGGCAACGTGAGTACGAGATCGCGTCAGGAAGCTGCCTTTCGACGCCCGAGCTCACTGCCCAAGGTCCGCTGTCGGTACAGTCCGCGAACGGGTAGTCCCGGCCATGAGCAGTCGTCGAGCTGACAACCTGATAGCGGACCTTCGCGTGCACTACGGGTCTCGCAATGCCGTCGGCGGTGGGAGCCAATGCGGCGGTGCAGAATCCAGCGATGCCTTTCGGTGTCGCTGCCACGTGAATCTCCATCGCCTCGATCTGTTCTCGCTCTCGCTCTTCAGCCTGGTTGCGCGCAGCGGCAGCATCAGCAAGGGCGCCGAGTTGGCGCTGCTGGCCGTTGGCGCCGCCAGCAAGCGCATCACCGATCTGGAAGCGGCCGTAGGTGCGGTATTGCTGGAGCGCCATTCGCGCGGGGTCAAGTTGACCGTCGCGGGCCAGGCGCTGCAACGGCACGCGCAACGCATCCTGAGCGATGTCGATCAGCTTGCCGCCGAGCTGTCCGACTACGCGTCGGGCCTCGTCGGCGTCGTGCGCCTATGGGCCAACACCTCGGCGGTGACGCAGTTCCTGCCGCTCGACCTCTCCTCCTTCGTCACCACGAATCCGGGGATCCGGATCGAACTCGAAGAAGAGGACAGTAGCGAAGTCGTGTTGGCGGTGCTGGACGGGCGAGCCGACTTCGGCATCTTCGCCGATCGCACGCCCGCCCTCGGCCTGCAGGTCATGAACTACCGCGAAGACCGCCTGGTGCTCGTCGTGCCTCGGAGCCATGGATTGGCCCGCCGTCGGAGGGTGCGTTTCGAGGAGGCGGTCGAGTACGACTTCGTCTGCCTGTCCAAGGGCACTTCGCTCGCCAAGCGGCTGCAGTCCGAGACCGAAGGTCTCGGGCGAAGGCTGAAGATACGCATTCAGGTTCGCAGCTTCGACGCAATGTGTCAGATGGTCGCGGCCGGCATGGGCGTCGCGATCCTGCCCGCCGAAGCGATTCAGCCTCATGTGCGGTCGATGAACCTGCGGCAGATCGCGCTCGAAGACGCATGGGCAAGCCGACGGCTCCTGATCGGGCTGCGCGATGCGAACGCCGTGCCTCGACATGTGCGCCTCCTGATTGACCACCTCTGCGACGCGCCAAGGCGCTGAACAGCCCCACACACCATCTCGGGGGTTAACCCCTGCCTGCTTTCGCGATCCGCGAAAGCTCGGTGCGCAGCTTTGTCGTTCCCTCGTCGAGGGCTCGCTTCGAGAATGACTGCACACGCCAAGAAGAGCGTTCGCAGCGTGCGAGCCGGCCGACCCGAGTGAATTGGCCACCACGCATTCGTTCCTGTCACCGACGCCGCAGGCGTCGAATCGAGACAAGCAAGCATGGCCACTACTTCCACTCCATCCAGCAGCGCCGCCGGCGATGCTGCCATCTCAGACGAATCGAGCGTCGTCCGCAAGGTCGCATGGCGAATCATGCCGCTGATCATGGTGTGCTACCTGTTCGCGTTCTTCGATCGCATCAACATCAGCTTTGCCAAGTTCGCGCTGCAGAGCGATCTGCATCTGAGCGACACCGCCTACGGCTTTGGCGCAGGCCTCTTCGTGGTCGGCTACGTGCTCTTCGAGGTGCCGAGCAACCTGATGCTCTACAAGGTCGGCGCGCGGCGCTGGATCGCCCGCATCATGGTGTCGTGGGGCATCGCGACAGCCCTGATGGTGTTCGTGAACGCCGAGTGGCAGTTCTACGTGCTGCGCTTTCTCATCGGCGCCATGGAGGCCGGCTTCACACCCGGCGTGTTGTTCTATCTGACGCTGTGGTTTCCCGTCGCGTATCGCGGCCGCATCACGTCGACCTTGTTCCTGGCCTCCGCGTTCGCCGGGCTGCTCGGCGCGCCTGCCGCAGGGCTGGTGTTGTCGCACCTGGACGGCGCTCTCGGGATGGCGGGTTGGCACTGGCTGTTCCTGGTGGGTGGCCTGCCTTGCGTGGTGCTCGGCGGTCTGGTGTTCAAGGTCTTGAAGGACCGCATTCAAGACGCCGGCTGGCTGACGCCGGGTGAACAGGCGCTTCTTTCCAGTCGCATTTCCGAGCAGAACAAGTGCATCGGCAGCCACTCGCTGCTGGACGCGGTGAAGACGCCCGGGTTTCTGACGCTGGGGCTGGTCTACTTCCTGATTCAGATTGCTTCGTACGGCCTCAATTTCTGGGCGCCGCACCTGCTCCGCACCTCCGGCAGCACCGATCCGACCATCATCGGCTTGCTGACCGCCGTGCCCTACCTGTGCGGCGCCATCGCCATGCTGGTGGTGGGCAAGCTGTCCGATGCGACGGGTGAGCGGCGCAAGTTTGTCGCGGGTCTGATCGCGCTGGCTGCCATCGGCTTCTTTGCCGCCGGATTCTTTGACAAGAGCACCGCGTTGCTGGTTGTTGCGCTGGGCGTCATGGGGGCCGGTGTCATCGCCTCCATCCCGGCCTTCTGGGCCTTGCCGCCGAAGCTCGTGACCGGCGCGGGTGCGGCCGGCGGCATTGCGCTCATCAACACGCTCGGACAGCTGGGCGGCATCGTCAGCCCGGTGATGGTGGGGCGGATCAAGGACATCGCGGGCAGCACCACGCCGGCCCTGTACGTCATCGGCTGCCTGAGCCTGGCCTGCGCGGCCATCCTACTGTACGGACTGCCCTCGACCTTGCGTCGCAAGGAAGAACGCACCGTGCTGGCGCGCAGCGCTCAGCTCGTTGCAGGCCCGGCACTTCTTTCCAAGGAGCATTCATGAACCAAGCGAACCAAGCGACAGGCGCACTCTGCGGACTGCGCGTCCTCGACCTGACCCGCGTTCTCGCGGGCCCCTTCTGCACGATGATGCTGGCCGACATGGGCGCCGAGGTCATCAAGATCGAGCAGCCCGGCCGCGGCGACGACACGCGCCACTTCGCTCCGTTTCGCAACGGCGAAAGTGCTTACTACATGAACCTGAACCGCGGCAAGCAGGGCGTGACACTCGACCTCAAGGCCGGCCGCGAGTTGTTCCTCGATCTTGTGAAGACCGCCGACGTGGTGGTCGAGAACTACCGCCCCGGCACGATGGACAAGCTCGGCCTGGGCTATGACACGCTGAAGGCCGTGAACCCGCGACTGGTCTATGCGGCGGTATCCGGCTTCGGCGACACCGGGCCGTATCGCCTGCGTCCGGGCTACGACATCATCGCGCAGGCCATGGGTGGCTTGATGAGCACCACCGGCTGGCCCGGCGGCGAGCCGACACGTTCGGGCACCGCGATGGCCGATGTGCTGGCGGGCCTGTCCGTGACGATCGGGTTGCTGGCCGCGCTGCGGCACCGAGACCAGACGGGCGTCGGGCAAAAGGTGGATGTCGCACTCGTCGACTCGGTGGTCGCGAGCCTGGAGATCATTACGCAGATCTACCTGACCGACGGGCGCGTGCCGGAGCGCATCGGCAACCGCTACGAGTCGTGCTATCCGTACGACTCGTTCGCGGCGAGAGACGGCAGTGTCGTCATCGCTGCCGCGAACGACAAGCTCTGGCGGCTCGTGTGCCACACGATCGGCCAGCCGGCGTTGGCCGATGACGAGCGCTTCAATACCAACGCCAAGCGCGTCGAGCGTCACGCCGACATCAAGCCGCTGATCGAAGCCTGGAGCCGCCACCTCGATGTGGACGGCATCGTCGAGGCGATGCTCGGCGCGGGCGTGCCGGCCTCGCCGATCAACACGATCGACCGGCTGGTGAACGACCCGCACATCGCAGGCGCCCGCGAGATGTTCGTCGACATCGAGCATCCGGTGGCCGGCATGACGAAGTTGACCGGCAGCCACATCAAGCTCGGCGCGACTCCCGTGCGCATCTCGGCGCCGGCGCCGCTGCTCGGCCAGCACAACGAGGCGATCTTTGCCGGCCTGCTCGGCATCAAGGGCGACCGACTCGCGAGCCTGCGCGAGACCGGCGTCATCTGACTCGCGAATTCGGAGGCACAAGCATGAACATCACCACACCAAGCGCGCTGCAAGGCCTGCGCGTCATCGAGATGGGGCAACTGATCGCCGGCCCGTTCGCCGGCAAGACGCTCGGCGAGTTCGGCGCCGACGTGATCAAGATCGAGGCACCCGGCGCCGGCGACCCGCTGCGCAACTGGCGAATGATCAAGGACGGCACCTCCGTCTGGTGGCAGGTGCAGTCGCGCAACAAGCGCTCGATTGCGCTCGATCTGCGCAGCGCCGAGGGCCAGGACATCGCGCGCAAGCTGATCACGGAGGCCGACGTGCTGATCGAGAACTTCCGCCCCGGCACGCTGGAAGGCTGGGGCATGGGCTACCAGGCCTTGTCGAAATTGAACCCCGGCCTCGTGATGCTGCGCATTTCGGGCTACGGACAGACCGGGCCGTACCGCGACCTGCCGGGTTTCGGCGCGATCGGCGAAGCGATGGGCGGCCTGCGCCACCTGACCGGCGAGCCCGGCCGGGTGCCGGTACGCTGCGGCATCTCAATCGGCGACACGCTAGCCGCGCTGCACGGCACGATCGGCATCCTCACCGCGCTCTACCACCGCAAGGTGAACGGTGGGCTGGGTCAAGTGATCGACGTGGCGCTGAACGAAGCGGTATTCAACGTGATGGAGAGCCTGATTCCCGAGTACAGCGCTTTCGGCGCGGTGCGCGAGGCTGCGGGCAGCGCGCTGCCGGGCATCGCGCCATCGAATGCCTACCGTTGCGCCGATGGCTACGTGCTGATCGCCGGTAATGGCGACAGCATCTTCAAGCGCCTGATGCAGACCGTCGGTCGGGAAGATCTGGGCGCTGACCCCGGGCTCGCGGACAACGCCGGCCGCGTCGCGCGTGTCGCCGAGCTCGACATGGCGATCGAAGCATGGACCGCTACGCAACCTGTCGAGCAGGTACTCGAGCGGCTGGGAACGGCGCGCGTACCGGCCGGCAAGGTCTACACCGCGAAGGACATCGCCGAAGACCCGCACTACCGGGCGCGCGACATGATCCTGCGTCAGCAAACCCGCGACGGCTACGAGCTTGATGTACCGGGTGTCGTGCCCAAGCTGCTCGGCACGCCGGGCACGGTACGTTCTTCCGCGCCGAAGCTCGGCGACGACACCGACGCCGTCTTGACCGAGCTCGGATTTTCCAACCAGGACATTGCCGCGCTGCGCGGCAAGAAGGTAGTGGCATGAAAAGTATTTGGAACGGAAGCGGCAAGCGCATCTACATGCAGGAAGTCGGCACGCGGGATGGGCTCCAGGTCGAAGAGGTCTTTGTGCCAACTGAAGACAAGGTCGCACTGGTGAACGCGCTCTCGCAAGCCGGCATGGCGAAGATCGAGGTCACCTCCTTCGTGTCGCCGAAGGCGATTCCCGCGATGCGAGACGGCGAGATCGTGCTGCGCGAGATCGAGCGCAAGCCTGGCGTGATCTACAGCTCGCTGGTGCCCAACGTGCGCGGCGCCGAACGCGCGATCGACTCGAACACCGACGAGTTCAACCTCGTGATGTCGGCGAGCGAAACCCACAACCTGGCCAATCTGCGCATGACACGCGCGCAGTCGTATGCGGCACTGTCGGACGTGAACGCGCTCACCCGCCAAGCGAACGCTGTTGTCAACGTGTCGCTCTCGTGCTCGTTCGGTTGTCCGATTGAAGGCGACGTGCCGGTCGCCACCGTGCTCGACTGGTGCGCGCGCTTCGTCGAACAGATTGGTGCACATGGCGTCACGCTGTGCGACACCACCGGCATGGCCTACCCGGGCCAGGTGGCCGAGTTGACGCGAGCCTTTCGCGAACGCTGGCCTGCGACCGAACTGACCTTGCACTTCCACAACACACGCGGTCTGGGGCTGGCCAACGTGCTGGCGGCGATCGATGCCGGCGCGGACCGCTTCGATGCGTCTCTCGGCGGCATCGGCGGCTGCCCGTATGCGCCAGGCGCCACTGGCAACGTGTGCAGCGAAGAAATCGTGCACGCGCTCGAACTGATGGGCTACGACACCGGTGTCGATCTGCAGCGCCTGATCGAAGCCGCGAAACGCCTGCCGGTGCTGATCGGCCACGACATCCCGAGCCAGATCGTCAAGGCCGGCCGCCGGCTCGACCTGCACGCGGTACCGGCCGATTTCGACGCGATTCGCGAGCGTGCTCAAGGAAGGCCATAGCCCGCGGCCTTTGAGCATCCCATCTTGAATGTCCACTGAAAGATCCTGACCATGCCGAACTTCCAACGCCACATCGTCCTGCTCACGCTGGCCGTTTGCGCCGGCGGTGCTGCCGCACAAGCCGCTTACCCGAGCAAGCCCATCACGCTGGTCGTGCCCACCGCGCCCGGCGGCACCACCGACATCGCCGCCCGCATGCTCGCCGAACCGCTCGGCAAGGCCATCGGTCAAACCGTGATCGTCGACAACCGCGGCGGTGCCAGCGGTGGAATCGCCGCGGTCGCGGTCAAGCGCGCCGAGCCCGACGGCTACACGCTGCTGATGCAGTACTCTGGCTACCACGTCATCACGCCCAACGTGATCAAGCAGTCTGCGCAGTGGGAAGCCAAGGACCTGCAGGCCGTGGCGAGCGTGCTGAGCGCGCCGCAAGTGATCGTGGTGCGCGAGGGCCTGCCCGTGAAGACGCTCGCTGAGCTGGTGGCCTACGCCAAGGCGAACCCGGGCAAGCTCAGCTACGCGTCGTCGGGCAACGGCTCGCTGCAGCACGTGACCGGTGCGATGCTCGAACAGCAAGCCGGGATCACAATGACGCACGTCCCGTACAAGGGCACCGGCCCGGCGCTGCAGGACTTGCTCGGTGCTCAGGTCGACCTCACCTTCGGCACGCCGCCGCCGTACATGCCATTCATCCAGTCGGGCAAGCTGCGTGCGCTGGGAGTGACCGGCAAGTCGCGAGTGTCATCGCTGCCAAACGTGCCCACTGCCGCGGAAGCCGGCCTGCCGAAACTCGACGCCAGCTCGTGGTTCGGCGTGTTCGCGCCCGTGAAAACGCCCAAGCCGATTATCGACAAGCTCTCCGCCGAGATCGCCAAGGTCATGGCGACGCCGGCTTTCAAGCAGAAGGCTGTCGAATTGGGCGCGACAGCGGAGTACATGAACCCGCAGCAACTGACCGACTACAGCACGTCGGAGCTGGCGCGTTGGGCGCAGGTGGTGAAAGCTGCAAAGATCGAGGCCGACTGAGTCACCACGGTTCGCTGTGCAACTGACAGGTGCATAGTCAGCATGGCGGCGAGCCGTTGAACTTCGCGAGTTGTGGAAGCACCTCGACCTTGGCAAGTTCGTTTGGCTTGACTGGCTGCAGAGGGCTTCCAACGTCCGGTTCTCATTGCCTTCGGTGACGCCTTTGGATGCAGTTGCGCCCTTTGAATAGCTTGTCGGCAACTATGCGCCATAGAACTGACGTTGAACGCTCAACGACGGCAGGAGCGGAAGTGGCTCCGTTGCCGCGCCGTGGCGCGCAAAGGCGTCATTCGCGGATGCAGAAGTGAAGTAGCCCCGGAGCCTCGCTCTCCCATCTGGCCACGCGGATTGGGGATCAAAACTACGGCGCCGCCGCGGCAGGTAGTGCCGCCTCTCCCACCTGCACGGTCATCATCCTGCCGACAGTTGCTCTCCGCCAGGCCATCTTGTTCCACCGCGTCGGTGCCGCATTCGACGACCTGGATGGCTGCGTCGTAGCGGCGCGCGAGCCGCTCGAGCACCTCGCCCGCACGGCGGTGCGGCAGACGCCCAGCAAGGACAACCTCTTCGCGGCGGTCACTTACGACCGTGGCGCCTGGGACCGCGTGCTGCAGGGCGTCGAACATTGGCAGCGCCGTTCGCGCTCGGCACCGCCTGATAGAGAGCCGCGTTAGAGGCGTTTAGCGACATCGACGTGCCGCTGTGCGTTGGGTAGGACCGACCCCTTCATCGACGCCAGACCGGGTGGACGACCAGACGGTC
>Ga0207648_10006776_pt1 | contig 11357 bp, 10 predicted proteins | sample KBSMisM32_FD_184310 | JGI IMG/M metagenome (GOLD analysis project Ga0207648, IMG submission 184310) | Miscanthus rhizosphere microbial communities from Kellogg Biological Station, Michigan, USA - KBS Miscanthus M3-2 (SPAdes) (version 2) | ecosystem: Host-associated > Plants > Roots >... | reverse complement strand
CCGATCCGCGCCTGAGCGTCGACGTGCAGACCGAGCAGGAGTACTACAGCGGCCAGACCAAGCAGTTCCGCGCAACGATCGGCGTTCTTGCCGGCATCGTTACCGGCATCATGGGACTCGGCGCGATCTTCGCCGCGCTGAACACGATGTACGCGGCGGTGGCAACGCGCGCGCGCGAAATCGCCACGCTGCGCGCGCTCGGTTTCGGCGGCCTGCCGGTCGTCATGTCGGTGATGATCGAGTCGCTCGTGCTCGCGCTGGTTGGCGGCGCGATCGGCGCCGTGATCGCCTATCTGCTGTTCAACAACCTGTCGGTGTCGACGCTCGGCCAGAATTTCACCCAGGTCGTGTTCGCGTTCAAGGTGACGCCGGCACTCGTCGTGCGCGGCCTGATCATCGCCGTGATCATCGGCATGTTCGGCGGCTTTCTCCCGGCGATTCGCGCGGCAAGGATGCCGATCACGACGGCACTGCGGGAGCTGTGATGGTGCAGGGGCTAGGGACTAGGGACTAGGGAGCAGGGAAGAGAAAAAAGCAGCGCGGCTTTTCCGCTCTCGCTGGCCCCTAGTCCCTGGCTCCTGGCCCCTTCACTCGTCAGTCAACGAGATCGGCAACCTCCAAACCGTTCGCCTCGCAATGCCCGCGATAGATTTCCAGCAATCTTGACGCCGTGTAGCGGCTCGTGACCGCGCCGTGCGCATCGAGGTATTCGACTGCGCCCGTCACGGCGACGAAGACGATCAACGACGTGTCGCCGACCACCTTCCACGAATCGACGTTGCCGGCCGGTTCGTAGACGTAACCGCCGGGGCCGATCACCTCGCCGGTGCAAAGTTCGCGCGAACCCTGCAAGTTGAACGCGTGCACTTCGCCGGTATGCCGATGCAGCGCAATCTCCTCGCCGGGTTGCAGGCGCAGCAGTTCCACGAAGCCGCGGTCGTCGCCCAGGAAGCGCAGCGGCTTGAATGCCTTGCCCGCGGAGAGCGTGACCCAAGGCGTGTCGTCGGCGGCGACGGTCCTGGCTGGCAGAAAAGTGGACATCTGTACTTTGGCTGCTGGGCTGGCGAAGTTCATCTGCGGACTCCCATCGTGCTGTGTGGGCAGGTTTGCGGCGGGTCAGCTTGCGCGGCGGGCCGAAACGGCCGCAACCGGCGGCGGTTGCGCGTGGCCATCGTCGATGCCGGCATAGGTGCGAATCGTTGCCGGCCGCGCTCGAATCGTTTCGAACCAGCGAGCGAGGTTCGGAAAGTCCTCGAGCTTCTGGCCGAGAACCGCGTGCGGGACGATCCACGGATAGCAAGCGATGTCGGCAATCGAATGCTCGCCGGCAATGAATTCGCGGCCTTCCAGACGGCGATCGAGCACGCCGAACAGGCGGCGCGTTTCGCGCGTGTAGCGTTCGATCGCATAGGGAACGCGCTCGGTCGCGTACAGATTGAAGTGCTCGATCTGTCCGCCCATCGGGCCCAGGCCCGACACCTGCCAGAACAGCCACTGCAGCACTTCTGCGCGTGCGCGCACATCGGCCGGGATGAACCGGCCGATCTTCTCGGCGAGATACAGCATGATCGCGCCGGATTCGAACATGGCAATCGGTGCGCCGCCGTCGCGCGGTTCGTGGTCGACGATCGCCGGAATCTTGTTGTTCGGCGAAATCGCAAGAAACTCCGGCCGGAACTGCTCGCGCTTGCTCAGATGGACGCGCACGACGCGATGTGGCAGCTGCGCCTCTTCGAGAAACAGGCGCAACTTCAGTCCATTCGGAGTCGGCGCAAAATAGAAATCGATCATGATCGCGAGCCCTGCCGTCGGTGGAGTGTGTGCAGCTTAGTGCGCAATATGGCATTATCAAAGTTCCATATTCGCCTATTTATATGGAACCAGAATTTGCCTTTCCGATTGCCTTGCCGCCGCGCGGATCGCGCGAGCTGCTGCGCTCCGTGCACGCGCAGTTGCGCACGGCGATAGTGAACGGCCGCCTGCGGCCCGGCCTGCGCCTGCCCACGACGCGCGCGTTCGCCGCCACCTATGGCGTATCGCGCAACGTCGCGGTGGCGACCTACGACCTCCTGACCAGCGAAGGTTATCTGCTCGCGCGCGGCAAGGCCGGTACGTTCGTGGCCGACACATTGCCACAGCTCGCGTCGCACGGGCCTACACCGAGCAGATCGCGCGACCGCCGCCTGAATGCATACTGGCGCGCGCACGCGCCGAGCGAGATGCCGCTGTCGACGCCCCTGCGCTTGGATTTCCGCCTTGGAATTCCCGACCAGCAGCACTTTCCGTTTCAGATGTGGCAGCGGTTGTCCGCGCGCGCGCTGCGCGCCTGGTCGAGGGCGCCGGTCGGTTACGCTTCGCCGCAGGGCCAGCCGGCGTTGCGCGAGGCGATCGCCAGGCACGTTGCGTTCGCGCGCGCTGTCGCATGCCAGGCCGATGACATCGTCGTGACCGCCGGCGCGCAGCAGGCGTTCGATCTCCTGGCGCGCATTCTCGTCACGGCCGGACGAACGGTCGTGGCGCTGGAGAATCCCGGTTACCCGCCGATGCGCGCAGCGTTCGCCGCCGCCGGCGCGCAGATCGTGCCGGTGCGCGTCGACGGTGAAGGTCTCGTTGTCGAGAGCCTGCCACACGATGCGCGTGTGATCTGCGTGATGCCGTCGCATCAGTTCCCGCTCGGCGTGGTCATGTCGGCGCGGCGCCGCGCCGGCCTTCTCGAGTTTGCGCAGCAGCGCGGCGCCGTTGTCATCGAGGACGATTACGACGGCGAGTATCGCTTTGGCGGCCGGCCCCTGGATGCCTTGCAGACACTCGACCGCGGCGCTTGCGTGTTCTATGTCGGCACGTTCTCGAAGAGCCTGTTTCCAGCGCTGCGCCTGGGCTTCGTCGTTGCGCCGCCGTGGGCGCGGGCGGCGCTGACCGCGGCCAAGCAGGACGCCGATTCGCATAGCGCGCCGATCACCCAGGACACGCTTGCGGCGTTCATCGGCGAAGGCCATCTCGCGCGTCACGTGCGCAAGATGCGCCGGATCTACGCGTCGCGCCGCGACCTGCTGCTGCAACTGCTGCACCGCGATTTGTCGCGCTGGTTCGAGATCGTGCCCGGCAGCGCGGGCCTGCATCTGACGGCGTTCGCAACGGCGAAGCTCGATCTCGATTCGGTCGTGCGCCGCGCGCCGCAGGACGAACTCGGAATCCATCCGTTGCGGCCTTACTATGTCGGCCGGCCGCAACGGCAGGGTCTCGTATTCGGCTACGGCACGATCGACGAAGCCGGGATCACTGCCGGCCTTGCGCGCCTGCGCCGGCTCTGCAGCGGATAACGGCTCAGGTCTTCTTTGCCTTCGCCAGCGTGATCGCTGCAACGCCGGTGAGGATCACTGCCATGCCGATCAGATCGAGCAGGCGCACGCTCTCGCCTCCCAACACGACGCCGATGAGCACGGCGACCGGCGGATTGACGTAGGCGTAGCTCGTCGCCAGCGCCGGACGCACGTGATGCAGGAGGTAGATGTAAGCGCTGAATCCGAGTATCGATCCGAATACGAACAGATAGGCCAGAGCCAGCGTCGATTCGAGATGCACCGCGACGATGTGCTCCTGGGTCAGCAGTGCGACCAGTCCGAGCGCGACGCTGCCGCAGAGCATCTGCGCAGCCGTGCTCATGGCCGGATGCGGCATGTCGCGGCGCCGGCTCCAGACCGAACCGAACGCCCATGTCGCCGCGGCGACGATCAGCGCGAGTGCGCCGAGCGGCGAGCCGCGCAGGTCGCCGCCGAAATTCAGCAGGACGACACCGCCGAAACCGACCAGCAGACCCAGTGTTTCGACGCGCGTCGGCCACTGCCGGTAGAAGCCGGCGCTAACCGCGGCGAACAGCGGCATGCTCGCGACGGCAACCGCGGCCAGGCCCGATGCGACAGTCTGCTCGGCGTAGCACACCAGCCCGTTGCCGAAGCCGAGCAGCAGCGTGCCGGTGACGGCGCAATTGAACCATTGCGCGCGCGTGGGCGCGGCGATTCCGCGCCAGCGCAGCACGACAAACATCAGCACGCCGGCGATGAAGAACCGGATCGCACCCATGAGGAACGGTGGGTAGTCGACCAGGGCGATGCGAATCGCCAGATACGTCGACCCCCAGATCAGGTATACGCCGATCAGTGCGAGCGGCACCAGCACGCGCGGCGTGAGCAGCCCGGCCGGTGAGGAAGCGGTGGTGTCGGAGGTTATGGCGTTCATCTCTTCGTTTTCCATATCCCCCGGGCTTATAACAGATCGGTATAGCAGATCGGTTCAGGGCAGCCTTGTAGACGCCTGTCCGAATACATAACGCCAGCCTGTCTTCGTGCGCACGTAGGTGTCGCTGAACCAGAGCTTGTAATCCTGGGCGCCGTCCTTGTTCGCGTACTTGAGCCACAGCAACGCGGTGACGACTGCGGTATCGCCCCAGACCCTGACGGTCTGTTCGGTGTCTTCCTGGTGCTCGTAGGTCTGGTCCTTGTCGCGCGCGGACTTGAGCAGATCGGCCTTCGTGAATGTCTTGCCTTTTCCGGTCACGAGCACGAAGTCGTCGGCGAGGATGCGATCCATCGTCGCGGCATCGTTGTTCTTGACCGCAGCCTGATACTCGGTGTCGAGCGCGGCGACGGTTGCCTTGTCTTCGGCCGGTGTGGCAAGCGCGGACAAGGGCGGCGCAACAATCACGCAAACGAGCGCCAGCTTGAAAATCAGTCGGTTCATGGAGGCTCCGATTTGTTGGGTCGGAATGTGCGCTACGCCAGGCGCCAGCATCGCTGACTTCGCGAGGCACATTCTGTCAGTGTGCTTATTTTGCCAGCACGGCGATGCAGCAAAAGCGCCACTCTTCATGCGCCGATAAGAGCCGCTTGCGGGCTATCAGATTCGTGTCGTCTTTCACCTTTCCCGGCCATCCATGGCCCTCGAGGCACCAGGGCTCCTGCCGGTCGGATGAGTGTCGGGGTATTGATTGGCGTCGATAGAGACCCGACCCTCACCCCCGCCCCTCTCCCGGTGGGAGAGGGGAAGAAAATCGCAGGCTCACGCGCTCGCCTTCGCCTCATGCTCGAGCAACGCCTGCTTGCGCGACACACCCCAGCGATAGCCGCCGAGCGAACCGTCTTCGCGGATCACGCGGTGGCACGGCACGACGATCGCAAGACGGTTGCGGCCACACGCGTTCGCCACGGCACGAACCGAGCGTGGTGCGCCGATCGCCGTGGCGATGTCGCTGTAGCTGCGTGTCTCGCCTACCGGAATGCGCTGCAGCGCGTGCCATACACGCCACTGGAATGCGGTCGCACGGATGTCGATCGGCGGCAGCGGCGCGGACGCCGGTTCATTGGCGATCTCGCTGTTGACGCGCGCGATCACAGCGGCGAGCCACTCGTCTCGGCCCGCGTCGACGCGGTCGATCGTGGCGCGTGGAAATTCCGCGCGCAGGCCGGCGAGTAGCGTTTCGTCGTCGTTGCCCAGAGCAACCGAACAGATTCCGCGCTCGGTTGCCGCGACCAGCAGGCGACCTAGTGGAGTTTTCAGCGTTGTATACCGAAGCGCGATGCCGGCGGCGCCGCGACGGTAACTTGCCGGCGTCATGCCGAGCAGTTGCCCGGTTTTCTCGTAGACGCGGCTGCCGGATCCGTAGCCGGCGTCGTAGATCGCATCGGCGACACGCGGCGCGGTGCGCAGCGCGGATTTCAGGTTCTTCAGCCTCAACGACTGCGCGTACTCGGCCGGGCTGACCCCGTAGCGCTTGCGGAACGCGCGCTGCAGGTGACTCGGGCTCAGTCCAACCGACTGCGCCAGTTCGTTCAGGCGCGGCGGCGCATCGGCCGCGTCGGCGATCAGGGCGAGGGCGCGATCGAGTGGATCGATCTTCAGGTTCTTCGGCATTGCAGTCATGGCGGTTACCTCCTGACGCGCAGACTAGTGCGCGGGAGGTAGTGCCGCTATCCGATTATTGCGGGAGTCGCATCGACACGGTGGTGGGCCAGGACCTACCCTGCGTCCACCAAAATTGCCGCGAACGTCAGCGCCGTGGGGTGGGCCTTGGCCCACCGAACCGCCGCCGTCACGAACGTCAGTGATTCAGCGGCGTTGCGTCGTTACGCAGCACGACGAATTCGCCTTCGATGACGCGCTGGTCCACCGCGCCCGCCGTATGCGGCACGCTGCTGGCACCCGCACTGGAGCGCGCAATCGCGCGCACGATCGCAACGATGCTGCCGATGAAAGCAAATGCCACGAGCGCAAAGAAGCCAAACACCAGAACGCCGACCAGCAACACAGCGCCGATCGCGGCGAGAAACACGCGCATCAGCGGATGTCGGGGACGATTGAACCAGCGCCAGTAGAACATGGCGTCTTTACTCCGTATGGCAGAATGCCCCAAGGGTGGGGATGCGTCGCGCGAGACACAAGTGCGGAACGGGCTAGATACTCCGATGAGTGTTAGAAAAACGTTATGCCAACTCGAGGCCATTCCCGATGGCGGCGCGACGGCCGTCGATGCCGAATTCGACGACGGCGTATTTTCGGTGATCCTGCTGCGTCAGGGTGCGAACGTGTTCGCTTATTACAACGAATGTCCGCATACCGGCAGCCGTCTGGACTGGGCGCCGGGCCGATTCCTGCTCGAGCCCGGTCAGATAATTTGCGCGGCGCACGGCGCCTGTTTCTATGTCGAATCCGGACGCTGTTTCGCCGGTCCCGCGCGAGGAAATTCCCTCGCGCCAATCGCAGTCGAGGTTGTCGATGGCGAGGTGCGGCTGAGCTGAAATGGGGCAATCGTGGCTAGAGACTCACAAATTGACCCGAATCAAACGATCCAGCCTCCTGGGGAACCTCTGATTAAGTCGTCATCCCCGCGAAAGCGGGGATCCATCTTGATTCTAGCTCCTTGAATCAAGAGCAAAATGGATTCCCGTTTTCGCGGGAATGACGAAGCTATTTGAACTTGTTCGGACCTTCCCTAGAACCTGCCCCGGATCGATATCGAGTTGACGACCTTTTCGACGCCCTCGGTCTTGTGCGCGGTTTCCTCGATGAAGGCGCGTTGCACATTCGTGTCGACGAGACCGTACAGGTAGACCGTGTGATTGATCGTCTGCACCTGGATGTCCCAGGTTGCGATCGCCGCGTTCGCATATAGCGCCGCTTCGATCTTGGCCGTTATAGCCTTGTCGTCCGCGCAGGCGTTGGCATCGCACTTGTGGTGCGCCGCGCAGCCGCCGAGGGACACAAGCGTCAAGAGCGTGATCGCTGCAACCAGCTGGTGTCTGCGCGCGAACATGGGCCAATCCTCCTGTTTCCGACACCTGTTGTTGCGCGCCAGCGCGCGGGCTCCGTCCGGTCCTTCCGGATGAAGACGTTCGAGTGCAGATTATTGTCGCACGCATATTGCGCAGCGATGAAACAGCGGCCGACCGTCGCGCCGGGGCGACGCCGGATCGATCACGACCATCGTCTGCGTGGAAATCCGCGCACCCGCCCCTATACTTCCGCCAATGGGTTCGACGGTTTTTCCGCGGCCCGCCTCCGTCAGCATCCAGGAGCTCCCGATGAACACCACCTTGCCGCCCGGCGTCGCGATCAACGCGCCGATGCACCCGCGTTTCGACGAGATCCTGACCGCCGATGCCTTGGCGTTCGTGGCGAAACTGCACCGCGCGTTCGATGCGCGCCGCCAGGGATTGCTCAAGGCGCGGGCCGAGCGCCAGGCGCGCATCGACGCCGGCCAGATGCCGGACTTCCTGGCCGAGACCCAGGCGATCCGCGACGGTGCCTGGAAGATCGCGCCGCTGCCGAAGGCGCTCGAGTGTCGCCGCGTCGAAATCACCGGACCGGTCGAACGCAAGATGATCATCAACGCGTTCAATTCCGGCGCCGATTCCTACATGACCGACTTCGAGGACTCGAACAGCCCGAACTGGCTCAACCAGATCCAGGGCCAGGTGAACCTGTTCGACGCGATCCGCGGCACGATCAGCTTCACGAACGAAGCCGGAAAAGTATACAAACTCAACGACAAGATCGCGACCTTGCAAATCCGCCCGCGCGGCTGGCATCTCGACGAGAAGCACGTCACGGTCGACGGCCAGCGCGTCTCCGGCGGCATCTTCGATTTCGCGCTGGTATTCTTCCACAACGCGAAGGAACAGATCGCGCGCGGCGCCGGACCGTTCTACTACCTGCCCAAGCTCGAGAACCATCGCGAAGCGCGGCTGTGGAACGACATCTTCGTCATGGCGCAGAACGAACTCGGCATCCCGCAGGGCACGATCAAGGCGACCGTGCTGCTCGAGACGATCCTGGCGACGTTCGAGATGGAAGAAATCCTGTACGAATTGCGCGAGCACTCGGCCGGGCTCAACGCCGGGCGCTGGGACTACATCTTCAGCGCGATCAAGAAATTCCGGAACAAGCCCGGCTTCTGCCTCGCCAATCGCGTCGCGATCAACATGGAAGTGCCGTTCATGCGCTCGTACGCGCTGGCGCTGGTCAAGGCTTGCCACAAGCGCGGCGCGCCGGCGATCGGCGGCATGGCTGCGCTGATTCCGATCAAGAACGATGCCGCGGCGAACGAAAAGGCGCTGGCCGGGGTGCGCCACGACAAGAAGCGTGACGCGAACGACGGCTTCGACGGCGGCTGGATCGCGCATCCGGGCCTGGTCCAGATCGCGATGGAGGAATTCACGCGCGTGCTCGGCGACAAGCCGAATCAGTGGAGCAAGCAGCGCGACGAGAATTTCAAGTCAAGCGACTTTCTCAATTTCGTTCCCGAGCAACCGATCACGGAAGCGGGCTTGCGCTACAACATCAACGTCGGCATCCACTACCTGGGCAGCTGGCTCGCCGGCAACGGTTGCGTGCCGATCCACAACCTCATGGAGGACGCCGCGACTGCAGAGATTTCACGCTCGCAGGTCTGGCAGTGGGTCGTCAGTCCGAAAGGTGTGCTCGATGACGGACGCAAGGTCGACGCCGCGCTGGTGCGCGCGCTCATTCCCGAAGAATTGGCCAAGGTCAACGTCGATGCCGCCGCCGCCGGCGAGCCGCTCGGCACCTACGAGCAGGCGGCAAAGATTTTCGAGGAGATGTCGTTGTCGAAGGCCTTTCCGGAATTCCTTACGCTGCCGCTGTACGAGGCGATGGTGTGATTCCGCAGCTGATGCTGCCCGAGTTTATTCGTCATTCCCGCGGAAGCGGGAATCCATCTTGGTCCTAAACCTCAAGGCTCAGAGCAGAACCGGATTCCTCCCGTTGCAAGGATTTTGCATACGCTGCTCACTCAAACCCACTCGCAAAGAACCGGTCTGGCGGTAGCGCGTAGCATGTTATCGGTAAAGCGTTGCGGCTCCAATTGTAGTTCAGCACGTAGTAGTCGACGGCCGTGTATTGATGCTCGTAACCCATATTCGACTTTTCTCTCGTCGTATAGCCGAACGGCTGGGCGCGGTAGTTGCACTCTGGCCGCAGAGTATCGAATCCATCAACCTTGCCGCCGTACTCGAGCCCTGTCTCCCAGAACATCGTCGAGGAGTACTCCTCGGTGACACCGGTGCTGAATTCGTAAGCGCCGCCGACCTGGGCCTTGACCAAGGCGCCCCCCTCGACATCGAGTTCCACTCCGATCCGGGTGGAATTCGAAATCGAGTCCTTGGTTCCCAAACTGTTGCCCACCGTGGTCGACAAGTTCCAATCGACGGCGGAACTGCCGCCGAGATCCTTGGCGCTCCAGATGTCCGCATGTTTCACTTCGGCGCCTTCGAAATCCATGCAGTTGGCGTCCGTAAACGTAGACCCGGTCCACAGCAACTGCCCGCGCACGTCGACGTTTTGGTAGGTGTTCGTGCCGGAATCGTACATCCGGGCGGAGAACAGGCCGTCGTCCGCCACCGGATCGCAGACCCAGACCGGATAGCCCGGCGGTTCGATATGGGTCTCGGCGAATGCCTGGATTTCGCTGATTGCCAAGGTCCTGATTTCGGCATCGGGGCCCTGCAGGCGCAGGAAGCGGCCTACCAGCGGCGCCTGGCTCGCCCCCGGGTTGCGCAACCGAATGTTCCAATGATCGAAACCGTTGCCACTCGCCGGATCCGGCGCAAAAACCGTCACACCGGGTCCGCTCGGCGGCGACTCGCCGGCGAACGCAGTCGCGGACACGTACAGGGAGAAACCGTCCAGGTCGGCCGCGCGACCGGCACTCGGGAAGACGCGCACGTTGGTCAGCGGCTTTGCTGTGCCAAGATCGATCTGCAAGTACGGGTGGAGCATTGCCGGCGACACGAGATCCGTTGCGAAGCGGCCGTCGGTCGCCTGCAGCAACGGGGAATCGGAATCGAAATTCGCCGTGGGCACGTGGAACAACGCGACGCTGGCCCAGTCGGGCGCCAACGGCACCCATTGACCGGGCAGGCCGTTGCCTGCGTTGTAGGCGCTGAGCGTGTCCCAGGTCACCAGGTCCGACCCAATGAAGCCGCGCAATTCGGTATGGCCGTCACCGCCATAGCGGATCAGTTCACAGCTGCGAACGCTGCTGCCGGCATCGGTGATTGAAGTATTGTGTACGTTGTAGGTGTAGCAGTCGAAGGTATTGTCCTCCTCGACAACGAGCCCTTCGCCCGTGCTCTGTTGGAAAGATTCGCTGACCGTCGACGTGTTCTTCGTGCCATAGGACTCGCCGTGGCTCGCTTGATAGTTGTAACCGGCCGTCACCTTGACGCTGCCCGATGCGCCTACACCCAGGAACTCGCCGCCGATTTTCAAGCCGACGTATCCCGAGACATCGTGTGAGGTGAACGTGCCGAAGGTCGAATCCGCCGTCGTTCCCTGGGTGACCGTCCTGCCGATCGTTGCCAGGAACTCGCCTCCGGCAGGTGATTGCAGCAATTGCCAGTACGGCGGAAAGTGCACGATCGACCGCAGCTGCGGTTCGCGAACTTGCCTGCAGTTCGAAATATCGATGTCGGCGTACACCGAATCACCAGCGTAGTCGAGCCGGTCGATGTGCAGAGAAAGCGTGTTCGACTGGCTGGCGGGATAGTCGAACAGCGCGGTGCGTGCGAATGTTGTCGGGTCGGGATTGGCGTTCGGGTCGGGCGACGGTGTCGCCATCGCGAACGAGCGCACTTTCAGGATCTTGGTGGCGTCCCCCAGGCTCTGCTGGTCCTGCACATGAATGAAGCGGGCGCCCGGATCGTCGGTGAGATCGGCCAGCGCCGCCTGCGTGCTCGACAGCGTGCGACGGTTGAGCCCGACGAGCACACGCGCGCCGAGGGCTTCGGCCGCGCCGGCGATGTCGGCGGCCTCGTCATGGTCGAGCCCGACCGGCTTCTCCATCA
>Ga0207648_10006774_pt1 | contig 11359 bp, 13 predicted proteins | sample KBSMisM32_FD_184310 | JGI IMG/M metagenome (GOLD analysis project Ga0207648, IMG submission 184310) | Miscanthus rhizosphere microbial communities from Kellogg Biological Station, Michigan, USA - KBS Miscanthus M3-2 (SPAdes) (version 2) | ecosystem: Host-associated > Plants > Roots >... | reverse complement strand
GGCGAGAGGTCCGGGGAAACGGACCAGGAGTAATCCCGACACCGCGCCCCGGGCCTACTCAGCGACGAAGCCGGGCAGTCGATGACGCCGCCGCGTGCCAGGACCTGGGGCCGGATCGGCCGGACCCCCGTCGTCAGGGTGCGCGGCCGGGGCTCCGGCCGGGTGTCGATGGCCGGCATGACCTGCTACAAACCCGGCGAACGGTCCCGGCTGATCTACCGCATCCGCGAGTACCGGGGCCGCAAGGACGAGCCGAAGGGCTTCGGCTGACGCGACTTCCGTGACCTGCTCGTCCGCCCCGTCGAGCATGACCACGCCCTCGCTTCCGCCGAAATCGATCTTCACCCGGCGACCCGGGATCCAGGCGCGGCCTTCCTGCATTTTCGCGACCAGGTCCTGCTTCGTCATCGCTCAATCTCCCTTTGGGCTGGCCTACTGACCCAGTTGAGTGCGTTCAAGACGCGCGGGCTTTAGCCGCGCCAGTCCTGCGTTCGTCGATTCATCGAACCGTCATTGATGCGCGTCAGTGAACCTCGTTAGGCAATAGTCACCCCAATATGAGTTCAGTACCCGACCTCGGCCAGCAGGCCATCGACCATGCGCGGCGGGGCGATTTCGCCCGGGCGTTGAGCCTCGCCAAGAAGGCGCTGGCGCAGCGGACCGGCGACTTCGGCCTGACCCTTTTCGTTGGCCTGCTCCATTCGCGCCGGATGGAGCTCGACAAGGCGGCCCCGCACTTCCGGGCAGCGATGAAGATCGCACCGGCCGATCCGATACCGAAGCTCGAGCTGACGCGCGTCCTCATTGGCCTCAACCAGCTCGGCGATGCGGAAACGCTGCTCAAGGAGACGAATGCTCCGGGCCTCGAGCCGAAGCGCTTGTCCGCACTGATCGCGGTGCGCCGCGGCCAGCCGCAGCAGGGCGAGCAGATCTACCGCGAGATCGTCACCGAAGACCCGCGCGACTTCGAAAGCTGGGGCAATCTTGGCGTCTGCATGCTCGCCGGCGGTGACCCAAAAGGGGCGGTCGAGGCGCTGACCACGTCGCTCCGGATGCGCAGCGACCAGCAGCGCTTCCGCGAGAAATGGGCGGCGGCCGAAATCGCCGCCGGCCAAGGCGAGCAGGGCCTGCAGCTGTGCAAGGCCTATGCCGCAGAGCATCCACGCGACCCGCTTTGCCGGGTAACCATCGCCCGCCTCAACGACTTGCTCGGACGTCCCGAGGAGGCGCTCGAATCCCTCAAGGAGGCACTGTCGATCGATCCGGCGCATGCGCCGGGCCTGGTCGCCATGGCCAAGCTCTACGAGCGGCAGAACCGCATCGATGAGTTTGCCGACGCGGTCGCCAAGCTCGAAGCGGTCGACCCCGACTTGGTTGAGCTCCCGCTGCTTCAGGCGCGGCTCGCCTTCCGCCGGGGCGACCTCCCGAGAGCGCTGGAACTCGCGCGCTCTTCGCCCGAGGTGTCCGACCCGGGTTCGCGCGCTCAGCTGATCGGCCAGATCAGCGACCGCATGGGCGATGCGGAAACGGCGTTCGAAGCCTTCGTCGAAATGAACGCCGACGTCGGAGTCGCGCCGGACGCCGCTGCTGCCCGCGCGGACGCTTATCGGAAGCTGTTGGCCAAGCGCGTCAAGCTCGCGACCCGGCGCTGGGTCCGCAGCTGGAAGCGCGCAAGCTATCGCACTGACCAGCCGCAGCCCGTGTTCCTCGTCGGCTTTCCGCGTTCCGGAACAACGCTGCTCGATACATTGCTAATGGGTCATCCCGACATTTGCGTGACCGAAGAAAAGCCGATGCTCGACGCGGTCGCGCGAAGCATCGGCGGGTACGAGCGCATCGCCGATCTTGACGAGGCCGAGCTCGACACCCTTCGCAACCTGTATTTCGCGCAGGCTGCGGAATATGTCCCGGACCTCGGCAACCGGATCCTCGTCGACAAGCAACCGTTCGCGATGGTCGAAGCGCCGCTCATCCACCGGCTGTTCCCGGCGGCCAAGTTCCTGTTCGTTCTCCGTCATCCCTGCGACGTCGTGCTGAGCTGCTTCATGACCCGGTTCGAGCCCAACGGCGGCTTGCTCAATTTCACCACGTTGGAAAGGACGGCCAACCTTTACGACCAGATGTTCCGGTTTTGGGGACAATGCCGGAGCATCATGCCGATGATCGTCCAGCGCATTCGCTACGAACGCCTGGTCGAGGACGCAGAGCCCGAGATGCGCGCGCTGGCGGCGTTCATGGGCCTGGAATGGACCGATGCCATCCTCGACAACCGGTCGACGGCGCAGGAACGCGGCTTCATCAATACGCCGAGCTATGCCCAGGTCACGGAGCCGCTCTACGACCGGTCGATTGGTCGCTGGGAAAAGTATCGCGAGCAGATGAAGCCCGCTCTTCCGATGCTCGCGCCGTGGGTGCAGCGTTTCGGTTACGAACTCTAGCCGACACTTGGCGCGGCCGGTGCGCGAGCCTATTTGGCCCGGCATGGGATACGAAACCTCGCTTCAGCTCTTCATCGACGGCGTTTGGAAATCGGGCGAAGGCCGCGATAGCCACGATGTCGTCAACCCCGTCGACGCCAGCCCGATCGCCGCCGTGCCGTACGCGACCAAGGCCGACCTTGAGGAAGCACTCGCCGCTTCGGAACGCGCCTGGCCGGAATGGCGCGCCATGGATGTCGAGAAGCGCGGGGCGATCCTGCACAAGGCGGCGGCACTTCTCCGCGAACGCGCCGATCTGATCGCCGCGACCATGACCCAGGAACAGGGCAAGCCGCTTAACGAAGCCAAGCTCGAAACCCTGGCGTCGGCGCAGCTGTTCGACTGGTATGCCGAGGACGCGAAGCGCGACTACGGCCGCACGCTCGTTCGTCCCGCCGGACAAGTCAGCCGCGTCATCCGCCAGCCGGTCGGTCCGGTCGCGACCTTCACGCCGTGGAACTTCCCGCTCTACCTCCTCGCAAAGAAGGTCAGCGCAGCGCTCGCCGCCGGCTGCACCGTCATCTCGCGTCCACCGCACGAAACGCCGGGCGTCGGCACCGAGATGTTCCGCGCGCTTGCCGATGCCGGCATTCCCGCCGGCGTGGCGCAACTCGTCCACGGCGATGCCGGCCTCGTCAGCGAGACCCTGATCGCCAGCCGCGTCATTCGCAAGGTCAGCTTCACCGGTTCGACCAATGTCGGCAAGCACCTCATGCGCCTCTGCGCCGACAGCATGACCCGCGTCACGATGGAGCTGGGCGGCCACGCGCCGGTGCTGATCTTCGACGATTGCGATCTCGAAAAGACGCTCGACATGGTTGTCCCCCAGAAGTTCCGGAACGCCGGCCAGGTCTGCGTCTCCCCCACCCGCTTCTACGTCCAAAGCGGCATCTACGACGCCTTCATCAAGGGCTTCGCCGAACGCACTCAGAAGGTGAAGGTCGGCAACGGCCTCGAAGCGGAGACCAAGATGGGCCCGCTCGCCAACAGCCGCCGTCCCGATGCGATCGACGCTTTGGTGCAGGACGCCAAGGCCAAGGGCGCCCGCGTCATGGCCGGCGGCGAGCGCGGCGACGGCGGCTTCTTCTTCCAGCCGACCCTGCTCGCCGACGTGCCCAACGAAGCGAACATCATGAATGACGAGCCGTTCGGCCCAGTCGCCGTCAGCCGTCCGTTCGACACGTTCGAGGAAGTGATCGAGCAGGCCAACCGCCTGCCCTTCGGCCTCGCCGCCTTTGCCTTCACTGAGAACGGCCGCCGCGCGAACCTGATCGGCGACCTCGTCGAGAGCGGGATGGTCGGTATCAACACCTTCGCCATCAGCGGCGCCGACACGCCGTTCGGGGGCGTCAAGGATTCAGGCTTCGGCTCCGAAGGCGGCAAGGAAGGCCTGGAGAGCTATCAGGTGGTGAAGGCGATTCACCAGGCTTAAGCGCCCAAGCGGTGCTTATGGCACCGCTGTGTTGAACTGCAGTACCGGCGTTACGTTCGTATAGTTCGCGATGTCCGCCATCAGGCCGTTTGCGCCGTCCGACTTCACCGCGTTCCTGGCGCCCTCTTCAGTCGAGAAGCTGAGGATGGTCGTAACGAAATAGGCCGGTTCGCCGCCGTCGAGACTCTGCTCACCCTTGAGGACGCTGGCGTAACCGAGGCCGAAGGGGCCGAACACGCGGCCGACTTCGGGCAGGTGCTTCGAACGGAAATAATCGAAGTCGAACGTAGAATCCGCGGACTTCGGATAAGTGACGGTGAGGATGTACATGGCGGCCGACTAGCCCGTTTGCACTCGGGCCGCCAGCCGCCGGTAGCGCGCCGGAGGGGCAAAGCGCGCCTGGAAGACGACCCCTTAGTTCTGCTTGCCCGTAACCAGCGGCACGATCTGCCACAGCGCCGACGCGCCGACCAAGGTGTAGACGATGCGGCTGAGCGGCGACATTGCACCAAATAGCGCGGCCACGAGGTCGAAGCCGAACAGGCCGATGAGGCCCCAGTTCAGTCCACCGACAATCAGCAGCACCAGCGTAAGCGTGTTGACGATCTTCATCCTGTCTCTCCAAATGTTCCCGGACCGAGCAAAGGGCGGGTTTCTTCAGGGGGACAGGTAGGACGGCCGCTAACGCTTACCCATACGGCCTTTGGGCGGTGTCTAGAGCCCGCCTTCGACGGCGATCCGGATCGCCTCCGCGGAAGTCTTCACACCCAGCCGCTCGATCAGGAGCGCGCGGTGCATCTTCACCGTCTTCTCGCTAATCTTCAGCCGCCACGCGATCTGCTTATTGAGCAGCCCGTGCGCCATGCCCTGGAGCACCTCGCGCTGGCGCTGGGGGAGGTCGGCGATGGAAGCTGCCGCGTCGGAGCGCCGGGTTCCCAGTCCGGTGGAATCCATCGGTAGCTCGACCTGCGATCCCAGGAACCAGGCCAGTTCCTCCTCCTGGCCGAGCAGCGGCGTGATCATCACGCCATTGCGGAACGGGGTTCCGTCGCGGCGGTAATTGGTGATCTCCACCAGGGCCGGCCGTCGCTGATGGATGGAGGCCCGCAACTGCTCCGTCGCTTGCTTGTTCGTCTTCGGCCCCGCCAGGAAGCGGCAATTCCTGCCAACCACTTCCGCCTCGCCATACCCGGTCAGCTCGCAAAATACGTCGTTGACCACCTCGAGCGGGTTATCGGGCCGGCGCGGGTTGCTGATCACCATCGCGATCGGGCTCAGGGCAATCGCCTGGATGAGATCGTCCTGTCCGCGCGCACTCATTGCAACGGTCTTAGCCGAAGCAGGCGAGGCGCGCACTATTTCGAGTCTGCTGTTCGCTTCAGCACCGTCTGATTGCGGAACTTCCAGTCGGCCTTGGGATCGCCGAGCGGACGTACTTCCTTCACTTCCTTGAGCGAGTCCCCGTCGCGCGTCTCGGTGATCCTGATGTCCGACCTCGTATCGCCGTCCTCGCCCTGCTCGCTGTAAATCAACGTCCATTTGGTTGGGCTGTCGTAGTGCTGGACACTGATTTGCTGCTGGCGAAGCTCGACCGGGCGTCCCTTGCGGAACCCCGCATAGGAAAGCTCCGCGCCGTCTTTGTCGAGGATGCTGACCGTCGTGATCCACACCGGCGCTTTCTTCGGCCCCTCGTCGAATTCGGATTGCCGGACCTGCGTCACGCCGTCAGGCACGTTGCGGATCGAGGTCTTCACCGCCAGCTCGAACAACTCGCCCGACTGATAGTCCCTGTAACCTAGCGCCCCTGTCCAGTCGCCGGCCAGGCCCTGGATGAGTTGGCTGGCAGTCGGCGAAGGCTGGGCGCTCGCGGCGGCAGCCAGAAGCAGCGCGGCCATCGCCATGGGTGCAATCCGGCGCATCTTGTTCCCGAAAAGCGCGAGCATGAGGTCAGATGCGTCGCCCGCCAATACAGCCTTAAGCCGGTGCGGCCGGCACACGGATTGGACGTTCGCCACCGCCGCCGCTAACGCGCGGCGCATGACGACAAGAACCGGGGGGCGCATCCTCGTCGACCAGCTCCAGATCCAGGGCTGCGACCGCATCTTCACCGTTCCGGGCGAGAGCTTCCTCGCCGTGCTCGACGCGCTCCACGACACGCCTGAGATCGAGACGATCGTCTGCCGGCAAGAGGGCGGGGTGGCCTACATGGCCGACGCCGATGGCAAGATGACCGGACAGCCGGGCGTTGCCTTCGTTACCCGCGGTCCCGGGGCAACCAACGCCAGCGCCGGCGTGCACGTAGCCTTCCAGGACTCAACCCCGATGATCCTCTTCATCGGCGATGTCGCGCGCGGCGACCGCGACCGCGAGGGCTTCCAGGAGATCGACTTCCCCGCTTTCTTCGGCCCGATCGCCAAATGGGCGGCGCGGATCGAGGACGCCCGCCGGATCCCGGAATATGTCGCCCGCGCCTATCGCGTCGCCACCGCCGGCCGCCCCGGCCCGGTCGTGCTAGCACTCCCCGAAGACATGCTCCGCGACGAGGTCGACACCCTCGACCGTCCGCGCGTTCCCCCCGTCGCCGAAGAGCCCGATCCCGGCGCCGTCCAGGCGATGTTCGAATTATTGAAAGACGCGACTAACCCCATCGCGATTGTTGGCGGCGCCGACTGGAGCCCCCGCGCGTCGCACCATTTCGCGAACTTCGCCTTCCGCTACGGCATTCCCGTCGCAGCCGCCTTCCGCCGCCAGGACGCGATCTGCAATACCTGTCAGGTCTATGCAGGACAGCTCGGCTATGGCCCCAACCCGAAGCTTCAGCAGCGCATCCGCGAGGCCGACCTGATCCTTGCGGTCGGGCCGCGGCTCGGCGAGGCGACGACCGATGGCTACACGCTCATCACTCCCGACCATCCCGGCCAGACTTTGGTCCACGTCCACCCAGACCCCAATGAACTTGGCCACGCCTATCATGCCGACCTGCCGATATGCGCCGACATGGGCGAGTTCGCGGAGATGGTCGACGAGTGGATCGATCCGGACCTCATTCGCTTCAATTGCGGAGAGGAAGCGCATCAGGAATGGCTCGACTGGTCCGAGCCCAAGCCGCGCGACGGCGTGAAGCTAGACCTCGGCCCGTGCGTCGCCGCGATGCGCGACAAGCTCCCCGAGAACACCATCATCTGCAACGGCGCCGGCAACTTCTCGGGCTGGTGGCACCGCTACTGGCGCTACGGCCCGATGCCGACCCAACTAGCGCCCACCAGCGGAACGATGGGCTACGGCCTCCCCGCAGCGGTCGCCGCGGCGATCCGCTTCAAGGACCGCCCGGTCGTCTGCGTCGCCGGGGATGGCGACTTCCTGATGAACGGCCAGGAATTGGCGACCGCTGCACAGTACGGCGCGGATCTGCTCGTCGTCATCGTCGACAACAGCGCCTACGGCACCATCCGCATGCACCAGGAGCGCGAATATCCGGAGCGGCTCTCGGCCACCGCGCTGAAGAACCCCGATTTCGCGGCGTTCGCCCGGTCGTTCGGCGGCTGGGCCGAAACGGTCGAGACCACCGACGCCTTCGCGCCCGCGCTCGACGAAGCGCTGAAGCGCAAAGGCGTCCGCCTCCTCCACTGCAAGACCGACGTCGAGCAAATCAGTAACGCGACGACGATCACAAAGCTTCGCGAAGAGGCGCAGAGCCGCGCGTGAAATCAGCCTCGTTGTTGCTTCTAATCGTGGCAGGAATCGCGGACGCGAAGGCTCCGCCTTCACGTTTGTCGATCGATCATATCATCTTGTGGACTAATGATCTCGACAAGGGTGTGCGCGAGTTCGAACGCCGCACTGGAGTGAAGCCTGAATATGGTGGCTCATACGGCGGCCGGGGAATCCGTAATGCCTTGGTTAGCCTGGGACCTGGGCGCTACCTAGAGATCATGGCGCCCGAAATGGACGGTTATGACGACGACAATCACACTCTCCCGCGTGAACCTCGCAAACCGCCTCCCCCGTTTCGTATGACTCCATGGGGCTGGGCTATTCAGACACACAGCGCAGCGGCCCTCAACGGGAAGCTTCTACGCGCTGGCTTTTCGGCGAACCCTGTAGGTTCAGATTATTTCCAACCATACGGTGGGAAGAAAACCTCGTGGACGAGTTTCCAGATCAATGAAGTCAACGAGTTTGGCAACGCGGACGGAACGTTGGCGTACGTCGTTGAATGGAACCGTCGTGCCGTGCATCCTTCGCAAAAGTATCCGAAAGGCTGCCAACTCCGGCTTCTTTCGATCGCGAAGCCACGTCCAACGCAAGTCCGTCGACTAATCGGACAACTGGGGCTGCAGCAAGTTCAAATTCGGCGCGATGTCGCGGCCCACCTCGCTTTCTCGCTCGATTGCCCCAAAGGCCGCGTGAACTTTTAATCCTGCGAGAAGTGGCCGGAACCGGTTGACACCACCGAGCCAATTCATCTCGGCGCTGCACCAGGTTCCGCGAGAGCATTCGCCTGCTCCACTGCAAGTCCGATGCCGAAGCCACCTGCAACGCGACCACCATCACCAAGCTGCGCGAGAAAGCTAAGGCCTAAGTCGCTGCTCGCGAGCCTTTCGCCAAGCGGCTTCGAATAATTTGTCGTTGATGTGGCGGTCATCCGCCTTGCCGGGCTCCCGGCCGGCATCATCCGTCTGGCGCCGCCTCGGCTTTTCGGGAAACACCGTCACCAGCTCATCGAAATGGCTGCCGAAACTGCCTTTCTTCTTTCGCCGCCGGTTCGGCATGGCCGGATCCTTCAACACGGAGTCGTCTCGACTCTTATACGTTCTGGCGTCGAATTTCTTCACTCAAATCAATATCCAATGTGACGATTGTTACCACCAGAGGGCTGAGGTGCTTCGGCCCTAGGGTCGCGCCCTGATGTATTCTCTGTCATTGACCCGGCTCGACTTGGGAACAGCTGCTGAGGGGGCATTCCAATGGCCAGCGTCGACGTACGTTTCTCGGGCTCGGTCCCGGCCAATTACGAACGTTACATGGTGCCGCTGCTGTTCCGTCCTTACGCGGAGGAATTGGCAACGCGGGCGAAGGCGCTGCAGCCGCGCCGGATCCTCGAAACCGCCGCAGGCACCGGCGTCGTCACGGCCGCCCTGGCCAGTGCGCTTCCAGACGCCGAGATCGTCGCGACCGACCTCAACCAGGCGATGCTCGACATCGCCGCAACGCGCGTCAGCTCCGCCAATGTCAGCTTCCGACAGGCGGACGCGCTCGACCTCCCCTTCGGCGATGGCGAGTTCGACCTTGTCGTGTGCCAGTTCGGAGTGATGTTCTTCCCGGACAAAGTCCGCGGCAACGAAGAGGCCCGCCGGGTCCTTCGCAACGGCGGCACCTATCTGACCGCAATCTGGGACCGCATCGACCGCAATGGCCTCAGCCATCTGGCGAACGAGAGCCTGCGCCGGCAATTCCCCGACAACCCGCCACAGTTCATGACCCGCGGGCCGTTCAGCTATCACGACCGCTCGGCAATCGAACGGGACCTAAGCGAGGCCGGGTTCGCCTCGGTCGAGATCGAAACGGTCGAGCTGACCAGCCGCAGCCCAAGCGCCGCCGACGGCGCGCGCGGCCTTGTTTACGGCTCGCCCATGGGCGTCGAGCTGGAAGAATATGGCGCCGGTGCGCTCGACCAAGTGTTCGAGGACATGAGTGACTCGGCCCGGCAATATGAAGGTCCGGATGGCTTCGCCGCCCCAATGGCGGCGCACATCGTCACCGCGACGAAGTAGTCAGGCGATGCCGCACTCCACTGCCGCCCAGGCGATCGGCTCGAAAGCGTTGCGATAGGCGGGCGGCTTGCCGTTCCGGCGAACGTCATCGAGAACTTTCGCGAAATGGACATTGGCCTCGCGGAGGGCGGCGATACTCCTCCGGGCATCCTCGGAGTGGCCAGTCGCAATGGCATAATGGACCACCGGAGGACTAGGAATCGGCGAGCGCACTAACTCACTGAGCGCTGTCACCGGATCGCTCATCATCTCGAACCACGGCAAGGCCTGTTCACGGATCAGTGAGGCAACGTCGGCCGCAATTTCTGAGCGGCTGGCCGGGTCGACCGCATCCCATTCGACATGATGCGGATTCCCGGCGCGTTTAATCTGCATGGAACTGACAACTCGATCGTACTTTGCGATTTCGGTGGGACGACCTGGCCAGCGCTTCTTGGTCCAGGACGAAAGGATGTCCGACTCAAACCAGGCGGTCAGTCTGAAGCCCGCGAATTCCCCGCTGCGGTTCCATTTGCTGCTCTGGCAGTGGATCACATGCCCCTGGCCCTCACGCTTGCGTCGAAGCAGCGGCCCCGGCTTCAGCTGAAAGCCCTCTTCGGTTAGTTCCCGCGCAACTAAGCCAAGCGTCGCCTCGATCGCTTCGCGTGGGCTTTCGCCCACTCAGATCAGCCCGGCCAGCGGACTGCTCGGGTCGGCGTAGCGGCGCTTCTGCATCCGCCCGGCGAGATAGGCCAGCCGTCCGGACTCCACCGCCGACTTCATCGCCCGCGCCATCAGCACCGGGTCCTTCGCCTCGGCGATCGCCGTGTTCATCAGCACGCCGTCGCAGCCGAGCTCCATCGCCTGCGCGGCGTCGGACGCGGTGCCGACGCCGGCATCGACCAGCACCGGGACACCCGCACCTTCCACGATCAGGCGGATCGTCACCCGGTTCTGGATGCCCAGACCCGACCCGATCGGCGCGCCCAGCGGCATGATCGCCACCGCGCCCGCGTCCTCGAGCTGCTTCGCGGCGATCGGGTCGTCGACGCAGTAAACCATCGGTTCGAAGCCCTCTTTGACGAGCACTTCGGTCGCCTTCAGCGTCTCGCGCATGTCGGGGTAGAGCGTCTTCGCCTCGCCGAGCACTTCGAGCTTCACCAGGTTCCAGCCGCCCGCCTCGCGCGCCAGCCGCAGCGTGCGGATCACGTCATCCGCGGTGAAGCAGCCGGCGGTATTGGGAAGGTACGTCACCTTCTTCGGATCGATAAAGTCGGTCAGCATCGGCTGGCTTGGGTCCGAGATATTGACCCGCCGAACCGCGACCGTGACTATCTCCGCGCCCGATGCTTCGACCGCCGCGGCATTCTCCTCGAGGCTCTTGTACTTGCCGGTGCCGACGATCAGTCGCGACGTGAACGTGCGTCCGGCAACGGTCCAGCTGTCCGACGACATGCTCTGGGGGGCGTTCAACTCAACCTCCTCCAACGAAATGGACGATCTCGAACGCATCGCCCTCGGCCACCTCGACATCGCCCAACGTGCCCCGCGGAACGATCTCGAGATTGCGCTCAACCGCGACCTTTTTCGGGTCGAGCCCGAGCTCGCCAAGCATCGCCGCGATGCTGATACCGCCCGCAACTCGCCTCGGCTCACCGTTAACCTGAATAACCAAAGTTGGGTTGTCGCTCACGGTC
>Ga0207648_10006773_pt1 | contig 11359 bp, 10 predicted proteins | sample KBSMisM32_FD_184310 | JGI IMG/M metagenome (GOLD analysis project Ga0207648, IMG submission 184310) | Miscanthus rhizosphere microbial communities from Kellogg Biological Station, Michigan, USA - KBS Miscanthus M3-2 (SPAdes) (version 2) | ecosystem: Host-associated > Plants > Roots >... | reverse complement strand
CACCCACAAGTCGCCGCGATTGAGCTCGAGGTTCGCCAGCGCGGCGAAATCGCCCGCCGTAAGAATGACGGTAACGCCGACCATCGAAATCGACACGCCCAGAGCCTGCATGAGCGACAGCCGCTCGCCGAACAGCAGGCGCGACAGCAGCAGGATCAATACCGGCGTGACCGAATTGAGCAGCGCGCCATTGGTCGCAGTCGTCTCGCGCAACCCGATATAAACCGGAATGTGCTGAAACACCGTGGCGAGCAGTGCGAGCAGGCCGAGTACGCGCCACGAGCCGGCGATCACGCGCCATTGGCGTCGTACGTGCGAGTAAGCGAACGGCGTGAGGATGATGAGCGCAATCGACCAGCGCCAGAATGCAAGCGCGACGGGCGGCACGTCGAAGCGCAGCGCGCGCGCAAATACCCAGTTGCCCGCCCAGAAGAGCACCGCAATCGCCAACAGAACGTACGGAAAATAGGGTGAGCGCCGCAATTAAAGACTGCTGCGCGCGCGATCGCGGCCCCGGAGCATCGAAAATTTCATCCCGCTACCAATACGCGAGCGCGCCGCGGAACAATTCGCGCAGATCGTCGCGGGTCACTGCGCGCGGCGCGTTTTTGAGCACGCGTTGCTGCGGCCACGCGCCGTCGACCAGCGCGTCGAGATCGCGCGCCGAAAATCCGATCGACGACAGGCCGCCCGGGAACTGCGTGGCCTGCATGAACTTGATGATCTGCCCGGCGAGCACTTCGCCGGCGTCGGCAAGCGTGGCGCCGCGCACGTCCGCGCCCAGCCGCTGCGCCGCATCGAGATGGCGGTCGGGGCAGGCGCTGGCGGTAAAGCGGTAGACGGACGGCGCATTGAGCACGACCGACATGCCGTGCGGCACGAACGGCTCGTGCTGCGGATAGTGGGGCGCGCGATATTCGTGCACGAGCCCGGACACCGCATAGGACATGCCGTGCGGCAGATGGCAGCCCGCATTGCCGAAGGCTATCCCTGCCAGCGTCGCCGCGTACATCATTTCCGCGCGCGCCTCGGTGTCCGCGGGGTCGTTAACCGCGCGCACGAGGTATTTACCGACGAGGCTCAGCGCCTCGAATGCGACCATGTCGCTGAACGGATTCGCGCCTTGCGAGGGTGGACGCGCGCTGCCGTTCGCGGGCCTTGCGCGCCGCGCGTACGAAATGTCGGTCAACGTTTCGAGCGCGTGCGACATCGCATCGAAACCCGTCGACGCGACGATGGTCGACGGCAGCGTGCGCGTGACCTCGGGATCGATGAGTCCGGTGGTCGGTTTCAGCAGCCGCGACTGGATGCCGGTCTTCGCTTTCATCGCGAGCAGGTCGAATATCGCGATGCCCGTGGCCTCTGAACCGGTGCCGGAGGTCGTCGGGCAGGCGATGTGCGGTTTCAACGGACCGGGTATCGGCTGACCGCCGCCAATTGGTGCGTTCACGTACGTCAGAAAATCTGCGGGATAGGTTGAATACAGGTTCGCCGCTTTGCACGTATCGATGACCGAGCCGCCGCCGACCGAAAAAAAACCGTCGAACGTGCCGTCGAGCGCAAACTGTGCCGCCGCTTTGAACGAGGCGTCGGTCGGCTCGACCCGCACTTCGTCGTATATCGCGTAATCGACCCCCGCGGCTTTCAGCGACGCCGTGACGGTGGCGAGCGGCGGCAGTTTGCGGACGCCGGCATCGGTATAGATGGCAACGCGTTTCAGCCCGAGCGCGCGCGCCTGGTCGCCCGCCTCGCGCAGGCACCCGGCGCCGAACGTCAACGTCGACGCGTCGATCGTGAACGCGCGATCGCCGTCGTCGGTCGGCGCGAAATAATGGTGACAGCAACCCACAGCACTTCTCCGGTGAGGCGCGGCCGGTCAGCCCGCGCTGAAGATATCGCGATAGCCCGTGTATATCGAAGCGAACAGGACGGGTCCCAACACCAGAAACCCGAGCCCGAACGGAATGGCGGCGATGAGGCACAGCACGACCGCGATGACGCCGTAGATCAGGAACGGCACGATGTTTTTGAGGCAGGCGTAGAAACTCGTCTTCATCGCATCGACGGGCTTCAACTGGTTGAACACGATTAGCGACGGCGCGAACCACAGCGCCATATACAGCGGCACCGCGAGGGCCAGCACGACGAGCAGCGCGAGGAAGAACGAAAGTCCCATCGCCCCGACGTGCGCGATCGGCTCGCCGCCCATCATCATCGACATGAAAGCGCCGCCGCCCGCAATTAGCACCGCGGGTATCAGCGCGAGTATCCAGCCAACCACGGTCAGGACGCCGAGCAACACGAGGTCGCCGGTATTCTGCTTGAATCCCGCGAACAAGTGACCAACCTCGAGGGTTTCGTCGCGTGCGAGCGCTGCGCACCCGAGCATCAAACCGCCCATGAAAACCTGCGTGAGCAACACGCCGGCGAGCGAGCCGATCACTGGTATGAAATGGATCAGGCTTGCACAGACCACGAACACGATGAGGATCAGTATCCAGGTGCCGGGCTGCTTCTTGAAGAGCGCAAAACCCTCCGCGATCCACTCCCATCCGCGCCCGGCATCCACGCTGCGCGGCGTCGACGAAGCGGGCGCGGTGTATGGCGCGACCGTGGGCGTGACGCGCGGCGGGGGCGAACCCGGCGGCTGATAGGGATTCGACTCACTCATGACGGCGTTCCTCCTTGAGAGTGGTTGGATGCGCGGGCCGGCAGCTTCGTCCATCGTAGAGTAATCCCGCCGTCATTACAAACCGCTGCGCGCGGCGTCCTGCAAGATCAGGTCGGCCGCCTTCTCCGCGATCATCACGACCGGCGCGTTGGTATTGCCCGACACCAGCGTCGGCATGATGGAGGCGTCGACTACGCGGAGTCCCGCGACGCCGTGCACGCGCAACCGCGCGTCGACCACGGATTCCGGGCCGGCGCCCATTTTGCAGGTGCCGACCGGATGAAAAATCGTCGCGCCGTAATTGCGCACGAATTCGAGCACTTCGTCGTCGCTTTGCGCGCTGTCGCCGGGCCGGTATTCGTCGCCGATCAAGTGTTCGAGCGCGCGCGTGCGCGCGAGCTTGCGCGCGACTTTCACGCCCTCGACCATCGTGCGGCAATCGAGTTCGGTCGACAGGTAATTGGGCCGCATCGCCGGCGCCGCCAGCGGATCGCGCGATTTGATCATCACCGTGCCGCGCGACGTCGGCCGTAACTGGCACATGGAAAACGTGCAGCCCGGCCACGGATGGGTCGCAGCGCCCGCCATTTCCGCCGACAGGGCGGCGAAGTGAAACTGGATGTCGGGCGACGCCGCCTGCGGCAGCGCGCGCGCGAACATGCCACCGTAGTTGATCCCGATCGCCAGCGGTCCGGTGCGATGTGCGAGCCACCGCCACCCCATGCTGATGCGGCCACGCACGCTTTTCAGTTCATCGTTGATGGTAATCGGCTGCTTGACCTTGTACATGACGCGCGCCTGCAAGTGGTCCTGCAGATTCTCGCCGACGCCGGGCAATTCATGCACGACGGGAATTCCGTGCGCCTGCAACAACGCCGCGCCGCCAAGTCCCGACAGCTGCAGCAATTGCGGGCTTTGCAGCGCGCCTGCAGCCAGCAAGACTTCGCGCGCCGCGCGCACTTCGTGTTCAGCGCCGCGCTGCCGGTAGCGCACGCCGACAGCGTGTTTGCCTTCCAGCACGAGGGAGGTCGCCCGCGCTTCGGTTTCGATGCGTAAATTGGCGCGCTTGCGCGCCGGTTTCAGATAGCCGGCCGCCGTCGAGCAGCGCAGGCCGTTGCGCGTGAACAACTGGTAGTAGCCGACGCCCTCCTGCAGCGCGCCGTTGAAATCATCGTTGCGCGGCACGCCCAGCTCGCCCGCACCCTCGATGATCGCGTCCATCAGCGGATGCGTCTCGCCGATATCGGAGCACGCGAGCGGCCCGTCGCCGCCGTGATATTCGCTGGCGCCGCGCGAATTGCGCTCGCACTTGATGAAATAGGGCATTACGTCGCGCCAGCTCCAGCCGTCGTTGCCGAGCGCTGCCCAGTGGTCGTAGTCCTGATGCTGGCCGCGCACGTAAATCAGCCCGTTGATCGAGCTCGAGCCGCCGAGCCCGCGGCCGCGCGGCCAGTAGATCTCGCGATTGTTCATCGCAGGCTCGGGCTCGGTATGGAATCCCCAGTTGTAGACGGGATGAAACATCGTCTTCGCGTAGCCGATCGGAAGGTGTATCCACAGGCTGTTGTCGCGCGGTCCGGCTTCGAGCAGCAGCACGGAGAACCGGCCGTTTTCGCTCAGGCGGTTCGCGAGCACGCAGCCGGCCGAGCCGGCGCCGACGATGACGTAATCATAAGTCGCGTCAGCCACGGCAGGCCCCGCTGGCACGACGCAAGCTGGCGAATAAATGCGTCATGTTGAAAGATCTCCGTGACCGGCGCGCAGTGCCGTTGCAATGAAGTATTGCGAAGCAAGGTCTTTTTGTCTAGCATTGACTGCGTAATGCCGCGCATTTCAAAAAGCGGCGCTCAATTAGCGCCGCACGTGGCAAACACGACCGCAGTTCCCGCGCCGGCGATAAACACGCTTAAGACGTGGCTGACCGCCCAGCAATCGAAAATGCTTGTTTTCACTAGGAGGAGCCATGGCATTCCGTTGGATATCCCGCTGTTTTATGGTCGTCGCGGCATTGCTGCTTGCGTCCACGGTACACGCGCAGCAACCGCAGGCATTCAAAATGCGGATTCAGGCCGCGGTGCCGGCCGCCAGCATCTACTTCGAGCTGCTTAAGAAATTCGGCGACCGCATCGATCGCATGACCGCGGGACGCCTGAAGATCGAGGTGCTGCCGGACGGCGCTATCGTGCCGGCGTTCGAGATTCTCGACGCGGTCGACAAGGGCGTCGTCGAAGGCGGCTACGCATGGACGCATTACTGGTCGGGCAAGCATCCGGCCGCCGGCCTCTTCAGCAATCCGATGGCGGGCGCGGGCGTCGGCCTCGACCAGTTGTCGCACGTCGCCTGGTTGTTCGAAGGCGGCGGCTATGATTTATACCGCAAGCTCTACTCGGACATACTCAAAGTGAACGTCGAGCCGCTGATGATCCAGCCGATGGGGCCGGATCCACTGGGATGGTTCAAGCGCCCGATCAAGGACACCGCCGACTTCAAGAAAATGAAATACCGCTCGCCGCCGGGCATCACCGGCGAGATTTTCAAGGAGATGGGTGTGTCGGCAGTAGCAATGCCCGGCGGCGAAATCGTGCCCGCCGCGCAACGCGGCGTGATCGACGCCGCGGAATGGATCGGCCCCGCCGATGACATGAATCTCGGCCTGCACACGGTCTGGAAATTTTATTACCTCCAGGGCCTGCACCAGTCGACTGACATCGGCGAGGTGATCGTCAACAAGACGTTCTGGAACAAGCTGCCGCCCGATATCCAGGAAATTGTGCGCACCGCGGCAATGGCGTCGATGACCGAAACCTACACGTTCAACGTGTATCGCAACGCCCAGGCGGTGGTCAAGCTGCGCAATGATTTCAAGGTGCAGATACTCGATACGCCGAAGGATTTCTTCCCCGAGTTCGTGCGCGCGACGAACGTGGTGCTCGATCGTTACGCGAGCAAGGATGCCTTCTTCAAACAGGTGCTCGATTCGCAGAAAAATTTCGCGGTTACCGTGGTGCCGTACTGGACCAAGATCCTCGACTTGTACTCGAACCTGGGTAACGCGGCGCTCAAATCCGCGGAAAAACCCGCGGCCAAAAAATAGCGCGCGACTGACGCCAACCGAGGGCGCGGCTGACCCCGCGCCCTCTTTTTGTCCGCTTTAGCATCCGTGATCCATGGAATCCACGAATAAAATTCCGCCGCGCTGGCTGCTGGCCACAATCCGCACTTGCGATGCTGTGAGCCTGTGGTCGGGCAAGCTCGTGGCGTGGCTCATTTTTCCGATGGTGCTGAGCCTCGTGTACGAGGTGGTTGCGCGCTATATATTCGATGCGCCGACGACCTGGGCATACGACATGACGTACATCCTGTACGGCAGCTTCTTCATGCTCGGATCGGCCTACACGCTGTTGAAAAAAGGCCATATCCGTACCGACACCTACTATGCCGCGTGGTCGGTGCAGCGCCAGGGACTGGTCGACGCCGTCTGCTACGTCGTGTTCTATTTTCCCGGGATGCTCGCGTTTGTCTACGTGTGCTGGGGCTTTTTCGTGCGCTCGTTCGAGCAGGGCGAGCGCGTTGTCAGCAGCCCGTGGATGCCCGTCATTTATCCGCTCAAGGGCGCGCTGTTCATGGCGATCGTGCTGCTCATCGTGCAGGGCTTTTCGGAACTCCTTAAGAGCATCTGGGCGGCGCGCCATGGAAAGTGGTTATGAGTCCCGAGTGGATCGGCATCCTGTCGCTCGTGGTGCTGTTCGGCGCGATATTCGTCGGCTTCCCGATTGCGTTCACGCTGATCGCGGTCGCGCTGGTATTTGGCCTGATCGGCCTGGGCGAGCTGACGATGCATCTGATGACGCTGCAGTTTTTCTCCGTCATGAAGGAAACCACGCTCGCGTCGGTGCCGTTTTTTCTCTTCATGGGCTATTTGCTCGAGCAATCGGGCCTGATGGAACGCCTGTTTCGCGGCGTGCAGTTGTTGCTGGCGCCGCTGCGCGGTTCGCTCTATCTCGCGGTGCTGATCACGGCCACCATATTTGCCGCGGCCACCGGCATCGTCGGTTCGTCGGTAACGCTGCTCGGCGTGATGGCTGCACCCGCGATGAAGCGAAGCAAGTACGACGTGCGTCTTTCGGCCGGAACGATCGCGGCGGGCGGCACATTGGGCATCCTGATTCCCCCGTCCGTGATGCTGATAGTCATGGGGCCGGTCGTCGGCGTGCCGACCACGGACCTCTTCGCCGCCGCTGTCGTGCCGGGGTTGTTGCTGTCGGGTCTGTATATCGCGTACACGCTGATGCGCAGTTATCTGAACCCGAGCCTGGGCCCCGCCTTGCCGCTGGACGAGCGCAGACCGCTCGGCTACGTGCTGAAGGAACTCATCTTCGGCATCGCACCGATCGTGCTGGTGATCATGGCAACACTCGGCGTAATCCTCGCCGGTATCGCGACGCCTACCGACGCCGGCGCGGTCGGCGCCTTCGCGGTATTGGTGTTGACGCTCATCTACCGCCGCATGACCTGGGAAAAGCTCAAGAAAGCGGTTTTTTCCACCCTCGAAGTCTCGTGCATGATTCTGTTGCTGGTCGCGGCGTCGAATTTTTTCGGCGCGGTTTTCTCGCGCCTGGGCTCGGCAACGCTGATCGCGGAATCGCTGCTCACGCTGAATTTCTCGCCGACCATCATGCTGCTCTTGATCCTCGCGATCATTTTCGTGCTTGGCTGGCCGCTTGAATGGGTGCCGATAGTGCTGATCGTGGTGCCGATATTGATGCCGCTCGTGCAAAAGCTGGGCATCGACCTCGTGTGGTTCTGCACGCTCGTGGCCGTATGCCTGCAGACGGCCTGGCTGTCTCCGCCCGTCGCGCTGTCGGCCTACTTTCTCAAAGGCGTGGTGCCGGACTGGGAGCTCAAGGACATTTACGCGGGCATGATGCAGTTCATGGTGCTGCAGATCATCGGCCTGCTTTTGATCCTGTACTTCCCGCAGATTGCATTGTGGCTGCCCGCGCTGCTGCGGGAATGAGCGCGCCGGATAGGCGACGCCGATGAACGGTCTTGAAGCGCTGCCCATCGCGGTCCTCGCGTGGCTCACGTTCGCGGTCATCCTGGCCGGCTTCATGCAGGGCGCACTGGGCTTCGGCTTCCCCTTCATCGCCACGCCGATGGTCGCGATGCTGGTCGACATGCGGACCGCGATCGTCATCGTGCTGCTGCCTACTCTGTTTACCGTGGCAATTACGCTGTTTACCAGTGGCCCATTGCGGGTGACTTTGAAACGATTTTGGCTGATGCCCGTATACGCGACGGCGGGAGCTTTGGCGGGAACCTGGATTTTTGTCGCAGCGCCGGACGCGCCTTACCAGTTACTGCTGGCGGTAATCATCATCGTCTATCTGAATCTCGACCGCGTTTCGCGCGGTGACTGGCCGCTCGTGAAGCGGCGCGAGAAAGCGTTCGCGCCGCTCGCCGGGGTCGCCGCGGGCTTGTTCGAGGGCACGGCCAACGTCGCTGCGCCACCGCTTATTATTTATTACCTCGCGCTGGGTCTCGCACCCGCTATGCTGGTGCAGGCAATGCAGATCTGCTTTTTCGTCGGCAAGTCGACCCAGTTCGCGGTGCTGACGTGGCATGGCGGCGTTTCGGCGGCGCAATGGATCGCGACACTGCCATTTTGCGTGGTGGCAGTGGCGGCCGGTTTTGTGGGCGTGCGCCTGCGCGATCGCATCGATGCCGCGATGTTTCGTCGCTGGGTCAAGCGCGCGCTCGCGCTGATCGCGATGGCGCTGCTCGTCCAATATGCTTATCAAAACTGGCTCGCGTAAAGCGGCGCGATAAAAAAGGGAGCCGAAGCTCCCTTTTTAATCCGCTGCCGAAATTTATTTCTGCAGCACTTTCTTGAGCTCGCCGTTTTCGTACATCTCGCGCAGGATGTCCGAGCCGCCGACGAATTCGCCGTTCACATAGAGCTGCGGAATGGTCGGCCAGTTCGCGTATTCCTTGATGCCCTGGCGGATGTCCGGGTTTTCGAGCACGTTGACCGCATAAAAGTCCTCGACGCCGCACGCGCGCAGGATGCCGACCACGTTGGCCGAGAAGCCGCACTGCGGAAAGTCGGGCGAACCCTTCATGTACAGCACGACCGGGTTCTTGGTCACTTGTTCTTTGATAACTTCCTGAACGCTCATTAAAAACTCCTGAATACTTGAGTGAATTGATATGGTATTTTACAAGCTCGCAGGCTCCGACGTCAACACTGGCCGAGCCACACGCCGCCGCTGACACGCTCGATTCCCGCTATATCGGTACGCGAAAACACTTCTTCAAGCCCGGCCGCCGCCAGCAACTCGCGACAGCGCGGCGCCTGATCGTATCCGTGTTCGACCGCGAGCACGCCCCCGTTGTTCAGATGGGCAGGCGCTGCGGCCATGATCGCGCGCAAACACTCGAGTCCATCTTCACCGGCGCTCAACGCATCGACAGGCTCGGCACGCAGGTCGGCACTTTGCAGATGCGGATCGCGTGCGGCGACGTAGGGCGGATTGGCGACGATCAGGTCGAAGCGCTCTTCGCCCAGGTTTGAAAACCAGTCGCTTTGACGCAATTCGAGATTGGCGGCGCGATGGCGCGCGGAATTATCGCGCGCGACCGCCAGCGCCGCAGCACTGCGGTCGACCGCCACGACACGTGCGCGCGGGCGGTGACTGGCGATCGCAATCGCGATGCACCCGCTGCCGGTGCCGAGATCGAGCACGCCGGCCGCCCGGTCGGCAGCTATCCGCTCGAGCGCGATTTCGACCAGCAGTTCCGTTTCCGGCCGCGGTATCAAAACCGCTGGAGTGACTTTGAAGTCGAGACTGAAAAACTCGCGCGTGCCGACTATGTACGCCACTGGCTCGCCCGCAGCGCGGCGCGCGACGAGCGTTGCGTAGGTCGCGCTCTGGGCCGGACTCAGCTTATCGTCGGTGTGCGTAACGAGATACGCGTCATCGACGCCGCAAGCGTAACGCAGCAGCACGCGCGCATCGACGGCGTCGAGCTGCGCACTCGCGAGCGCCTGCGCGATGGTGGGTTGCATGACGGGTAAAGGCCTGGAACGACGAATTAAGCGGGCTGCGTTTCTTCGCCGAGCGCCGCGAGCTGCTCCGCCTGGTGCTCGGAACTCAGCGCGCCGGTCAATTCGTCCAGATCGCCGTCCATGATGGCGGCGATTTTGTAGAGCGTGAGATTGATGCGGTGGTCGGTCACGCGGCCCTGCGGAAAATTGTAAGTGCGTATGCGCTCGGAGCGGTCGCCGCTGCCGATCAGCGACTTGCGCGTGGCGGCCGTTTTCTGATTCTGCTCGCGCACCTGCGCATCCTTGATGCGCGCGGCAAGCACGGCGAGCGCGCGTGCCTTGTTCTTGTGCTGCGAGCGGTCGTCCTGACATTCGACCACGATGCCGGTCGGCAGGTGCGTGATGCGGATTGCCGAATCGGTCTTGTTGATGTGCTGGCCGCCGGCGCCGGACGAGCGGAAGGTATCGATGCGCATCTCGGCGGGGTTTAACACAACGTCGGCGACCGCATCGACTTCGGGCAGCACCGCCACCGTGCACGCGGAGGTGTGAATGCGGCCCTGGGTTTCCGTCGTCGGCACGCGCTGCACGCGGTGGCCGCCGGATTCGAACTTGAGTTTCGAATACGCCCCCTGCCCCGCGATGCGCGCGATCACTTCCTTGTAGCCGCCAAGCTCGCTCTGGCTCTGCGACATGATCTCGACCTGCCACTTCTTGCGCTCGGCGTAGCGCGTGTACATGCGAAAGAGGTCGGCCGCGAACAGCGCGGACTCGTCGCCGCCCGTGCCGGCGCGAATTTCCAGAAATATATTGCGCTCGTCGTTGGGGTCCTTGGGCAACAATTCCTTTTGCAGCTTCGCTTCCAGTGCTTCGAGCCGAGCGCGCGCCTCTTTGATTTCGGTCTCGGCGAATTCGCGCATGGCGGGATCGGCCGTCATCTCCTGCGCGGCGCGCATGTCGTCTTCGCTCTGGCGATACGACTTGTAGAGTTCGACGACCGGCGTGATTTCCGCGTGCTCGCGCGAGAGCTTGCGGTAATTATCCATGCTGTCGGTCGCGTGTTCGGAGCTCAGCAACCCGTTCAGTTCTTCAAGCCGCAGCGTGAGCTGCTGGAGCTTGGCGGCAATGCTTTCCTTCATTCGGACTGTTTCAGCTGGAAAAGTCGCCGCAACATGTTCACCAGGTGCTCGCGGTCGTCGTCGTTCGCGTGATTGAGCGCGTGTGTGGGCGCATGCAGAAATTTGTTGGTGAGCGAATGTGAGAGCTGCTCGAGCACCTGCTGCGCGTTGTCGCCGCGCACGAGGTTGCGCACCGCGCGCTCGAGTTCGTGGCGGCGCGCGCGCTCCGCATCGTCGCGCAGCGCGCGTATGGTCGGCACGAGCTCACGATTGTCGAGCCACTGCATGAAGTCGCCGACCTGGGTTTCGATGATGGCTTCGGCCTGCGCCACCGCCGACTCTCGCTTGTCGAGACCTTCGCGCGCCATCCGGCCGAGGTCGTCCACCGTGCACAAAAAAACGTCGTCGAGCGCGCCGACCTCGCTCTCGACGTCGCGGGGCACCGCCAGATCGACGATCAGCAAAGGCCGGTGCTTGCGCGCGCGCAGCGCGGACTCGATCAGGCCCTTGCCGATGATCGGC
>Ga0207648_10006772_pt1 | contig 11360 bp, 12 predicted proteins | sample KBSMisM32_FD_184310 | JGI IMG/M metagenome (GOLD analysis project Ga0207648, IMG submission 184310) | Miscanthus rhizosphere microbial communities from Kellogg Biological Station, Michigan, USA - KBS Miscanthus M3-2 (SPAdes) (version 2) | ecosystem: Host-associated > Plants > Roots >... | reverse complement strand
CTCGACGTCCACCTGCTCGAGTGGGTCGAGGCTTACGGGGTGTGGATCTACGCGATCCTGTTCGCGATCATCTTCTCCGAGACGGGGTTCGTGGTGACCCCGTTCCTCCCGGGCGACTCGCTGCTTTTCGTGGCGGGCGCGATCGCCGCGAGCGGCGCCGGCCTCAACGTGCATCTCGTGGCGGTCACGCTGATCGTCGCCGCCGTCCTCGGCAACAGCGTCAACTACGCCATCGGCCGCTGGCTCGGGGGCACGTTCTTCAAGGACCGGGGCTCGAAGTGGTTGAACCCCGCGCACCTCGAGAAGGCGCACGCGTTCTACGAGCGCCACGGCGGCAAGGCGGTGGTGATCTCCCGCTTCCTGCCGATCGTGCGCACCTACGTGCCGTTCGTGGCCGGCATGGCCGCGATGAGCGCGAAGACGTATACGGCCTATAACGTGGCGGGCGGCGTGCTGTGGGTGGGCCTGCTCACCTACGCGGGCTACTTCTTCGGCAACATCCCGTGGATCAAGGGCAACCTCACGGCGATCATCATCGGCATCGTGGTGGTGAGCCTGCTGCCGCTCGCCTACGCCTACTTCAAGAACCGCTCCTCGCGCGCCTGACCATGCCGTCCTTCGACGCCCACGTCTTCGACATCACGCGCGTGATCCAGCTGGCGATCGCGCCGGTGTTCCTGCTCACCGCCATCGCCTCGATCATCAATGCGCTGCTGGGCCGGCTCGGGCGCGCGGTCGACCGGCGCCGCGTGGTGGAGGCGCAGCTCGACCACCAGGGCGACGCGCAGGACTCCGACACGCTCACGGAGCTCATCCTGCTCGCGCGCCGCATCCAGCTGGTGCTGTGGAGCATCGGCTTCGCCGTGATGTCGGCGCTGCTCGTGTGCCTGCTCATCGGCACCGCGTTCCTGGGTGCCTACACCTCGCTCGACCTTTCCCGGACCGTGGCGATCCTCTTCATCGCCGCGGTGTTCGCGCTCACCGGCTGCCTGCTGCTCTTCATGCGCGAGGTGTTCCTCGCCGCGCTCTCGGTGCAGCACAACGTGCGCGCTAGGCGCGGCGCGTAAGCCTCACGAAGGCGACCGCCGCCCCGAAGTAGGCCGCGGCGAGCAGCGACTCCAGGAACGCGAGGCGCGCCGACAATCCGGTGTCGGTGTAGGTGCGCAGCGCGCCTTCCGCCGCGTAGAGCCAGATCACCAGCGTCGTCCACTTGAAGGTGTAGCGCCGGCCGCGCAGCACGCCCGGCAGCGCCGCCATGAGCGGCAGCACCTTGAGCACCAGCCAGCTTCCGCCGGGCTTCACCGGGGCGAGGAAGAGCTCCCACGCGGTGCCGAGGAAGATGAGCGCGATGAGAAGGGCGGCTGCGGCGAGGCCCGCTTGCCGGGCCGTCACGGGGTCAATTTCTTCGCGACGGTCGCCAGGCGCTTGCCCAGCGCGAACGCGAGCCGCGACTCCTCGTCGGTCACCGTGCGGTCGTTGGCGATGCCCGACACGTGGGTGGCGCCGTAGGGCGTGCCCCCCGAACGCGTCGAGTTGAGCTCCGGCTCCGTATACGGCAGCCCCACGATCACCATCCCGTGGTGCAGCAGCGGCAGCATCATCGACAGCAGCGTCGTCTCCTGGCCGCCGTGCATCGAGGCGCTGGAGGAGAACACCGCCGCGGGCTTGCCGGCGAGCGTGCCGCGATTCCACTCGGCGCCCAGGCCGTCGATGAAGTACTTCAGCGGCGCGGCCATGTTGCCGAAGCGCGTGGGCGAGCCGAGCGCGAGGCCGACGCATTCCTCGAGGTCGCGCGCCTCCACGTACGGAGAGCCTTCCGGCGGCACCGCGGCCTGCGCCTTCTCCACCACCGGCGCCACCTTCGGTACCGTGCGCACGCGCGCCCGCATGCCCTCGACGCTGTCGATGCCGCGCGCGACCGATTGCGCGAGCGAGCGCACCGCGCCCGTGGCGCTGTAGTAGAGGACGAGGATCTCGGGCATGTTGCTACTATAGCCGCCCGTGCCCTCCGTCATCCTCCACCGCCTTCGCGCCGCATTCGACTTCTGCCGCTACGTGCTGCGGCGCTGGTCGCGCGACCGTTGCCCGCAGATCGCGGGCAGCCTCGCCTTCACCACGCTGCTGGCGATGGTGCCCACGTTCGCGATCGCGGTGGCGCTGCTGTCGCGCACGCCGCTCTTCGGCGAGATGATGGTGCAGCTCAAGGTCTTCCTGCTGCTGAACCTGGCGCCGGAGATCGCGGGCAAGATCATCACGGTCTACATGGGCGAATTCGCCCACAACGCGCGACGCCTCACCCTGCTGGGCCTGGTCCTGCTGTTCGTGACGGCGGTGGCCCTGATGCTCACGATCGACCGCTCGCTCAATACCATCTGGCGCTCGCATCGCAAGCGCCCGTTCCTGGTCTCGGTGTTCGCCTACGTCCTGCTGCTGAGCGTGGGGCCGGTGTTGATCGGCGTGAGCGTCTCGATCACGACGTACCTCATGTCGTTGCCGGAGCGCTGGCACCACATGCCGGGGGCCGCGCGCCCCATCCTGCTGCAGGTGATTCCCACGGCGGTGAGCACGATCGCGTTCTTCCTCATCTACCGGCTGGTCCCGCACCGCAAGGTTCCATGGGGCCACGCGCTCGCCGGCGGCGTCGTGGCGGCGGCGCTGTTCGAGATCGCGAAGGAGGCGTTCGCCAGCTACGTGGCATACGCGCCGATGTACAGCGTCGTCTACGGGACGTTCGCGGCGTTCCCGTTCTTCCTGCTGTGGGTGTACCTGTCCTGGCTCATCGTGCTGTTCGGCGCGGAGCTCGCGGCATCGCTGGGGGAGTGGCCCGGCGAGCAGACCGGCAGGTTCCGCGGCTCAAGAAGCGGCGACGTGGAATAGCTCGAAGCGCGCGGTCTTCTCGATCAGGTTCGAGGCGCGCACCACGGTGACGTGGCCCTCGTGGTCGAGCTCGAACTCGCGCAGGTCCGAATACGTGTTGGGCGGCGTGAGCAGCGAGTCGGGCTCGTTGGTGTCCTCGCCGAAGACCATCCACAGGCCGGGCTTGGCCTGCGGCGCCGAGGTGATGGTGGGCTGCACCCAGACGTTGCGCGCCATGCCGCCGAGGAACTGGATGCCGAATTCCATCCCGCCCTCGTCGAACATGGTGATCCAGCGCGCCACGCCCACGGTCCAGCGCGCGCGGTTCCCGAGCTTCACGCCCACGACCTCGCCTACGCCGATCGGCTGCTGCGTGGCGCCCATGCGCCGCACCTTGAGGCCGCCGGCGCTCTCGTTCACCACGTCCCACTCGAACACCGGGATCGCCTGCGACGCGTCGTCGGTCGGCAGCGCCATGAGCGGCATGGTGATGCCCTTCTTGAGCGCCTCGGCCTCCTGCGCCGGGTCGAGCTTCGGCTCGAAGGAGACGAAGTGGCCGACGGCCTTCAGGCCCACGCAGATCGCCACCGTGCTCTGGGCGGGATTGCGCCGTTGCGAGCGCTTGGGCGGATCGCCCCAAAGCGTGATGAGGCGTCCGAGGAGCGCCAGGCCCTCGGGCCCGAGGCTCTTGCTCATGGTCGCGGAGACCTGGCCCGCGTCGGCGGCGCCCTTCTTCTGCCGCAGGCGGTCCACGATCGGGTTCGCGTCGAGCAGGCGCCAGTTCGGCCCGCCGGTGTCGTCGTTCGCCGAGAGCGCGGGCTTGGGCGCCCTGTCGGTGTCGCAGGGCACGATGAAATGGGCACTGGCGCGCGTTCCGGGGCGTGTCGTGCCCAGGGTGGCCGCGCCACCGCGGTACGCGCGCGCCTGCGCGAGGATCTTGTCGGCCTCGCCCTGGACCAGGCGATAGGGATCGGTGAGCGAGAGCAGCAGCGCCTCGCAGTAAAGGTCGAACACGGTGGACTTGGTGTCCGCGTCCACGACTTCCTTCGCGACACCTTCCTGGTCGGCGTGCAGGTACAGCTGGTGCATCTCGCGCCAGACGCCCGGCGGCACCGGCGTGTACGACTTGTAGCTCGCGCGTTGTCCGGCGGCCAGGTACTCCATCGCCCGCGCGATGAGCATCGGCAGCTGCTTCTTCGCGCCGAGCGCGAACAGCTTGCCCGGTTTCTCCACGATCGCGATCTTGTAGCCCATGGCGAGCTCGGCCGAGAGGTCGCGGGCGAGCGTGAGCGCCTCGCGCGCGCGCGGGGCGAGTGGGAGAGCCGACTTGCTGTACACCGCGTCCAGCTCCTCCAGCGCGGTGAGCGCCGTGGGGCGATACACCTCGAGGATCTGCAGCCGCGTGTCCACGTCCAGCTTGGCGCGGTTGAGCGCTGCCAGGTGCGCGCACAGCTTGCGGGTGGCGTCCAGGCTCTGGGCGAGGGGCAGGGACTCGATCCACGCCTTCACCTGCTTCGGGCGGATTTCCAGGTCCTTCGGGGGTGCCGTCCGTTCGGGAGGCACGCTGAGCGCGATGGGGGGCATGGCAGGCATTTCTAGTAAGCTTTGTGCCAGCAGGATAGACGAGGAATTTGCTTTTGAAAACCAACCCCTTATTGCGGCTGTCACGGCTCGCCGTGACGGCGTTCCTGGTTTCGGCGCTGCCCGCCGCCGCTTTCGACGTGACCGACACGCAGGGCAACCGCCACCGGCTGGCCGATTACCAGGGACGCTGGGTGGTGATCAACTTCTGGGCGACGTGGTGCGTGCCCTGCATCCAGGAGATCCCCGAGATCGCCGCTTTCCAGAAGGAGCATCCGCGCGTCGTCGTCATCGGCGTGGCGATGGACGCGGAGAACGCCGCCAAGGTGAAGCAGTTCGCGAAGAAGGTCGGCCACGACTACGCGCTGGTGCTGGGCGACGAGCCGGTCGAGAAGCAGCTGGGCGACCAGCGCGCGCTGCCGACCACGCGCATCTACGATCCCGCGGGAAAGGTGGTCTACGACCGCCCGGGACGCGTGAGCAAGAAGTTTCTCGAGGACGTCACCGCCAAGCCGGTGGCGGCACCGCCCGCGAAGGCCTGAGCGCCCAGCGCCCAGCGCTCGCGCAGCGCCTTCAGCACGCGGTTCGAATAGTCGCTCTGCCCGAGGCTGCCGTTGTAGCGGGCGAGCGCGCGCGCCATGTTGCCGTTCTCGCGGTCGAGGTAGTGGCGCAGGATCGTGCACCCATAGCGCAGGTTGGTGCGCTCGTGGAAGAGGTTGTGGCCGCTCTCGCCCAGCTCGCGCACCCAGAACGGCATCACCTGCATCAGCCCGCGCGCTCCCGCGGAAGACACCGCGTACTTGCGGAACCTGCTTTCCACGTCGATCACCGCGAGCACCAGGTGGGGATCGAGCCCGGCGCGCATCGCCTCGTAGCGCACCAGCGCCAGGAATTCGCGCGCCGCGTCCTCGTCGGGAAAGCGCCCCACGACGCGCCTGGTCATCGCGCGCACCCACGCACGCGTGTCGAGATCCTTGGTGTCGACGCTCGCGCGGTCGTTCACCGCGCGGGCGAGGGTCGCGCGCACCGAGGCCGAGAGCACCTCGTATTGCTGCGCGCCGGCGAACGCGGCGGGCGGCAGGGCGAGGAGCCCCGCCGCGACGAGGATTCGAAGCCTAGCGGCGGCCCGCATCCCCGAGCTTGCCGCGCACGAAAGCGGCGGCCTCGGCCACCGGCACCTTGGTGGGCGCGGTGTCGCGGCGCTGCTGGTACTCGATCACGCCTTCCTTCAGGCCGCGGTCGCCGATCACGAAGCGGTGCGGGATGCCGATGAGCTCCTGGTCGGCGAGCAGCACGCCGGGACGCTCGTCGCGGTCGTCGAGGAACACGTCCACGCCGGCATCCACCAGCGCCTGGTGCAGCGCATCCGCGGTGGCCTTAACCGTCTCGCTGCGTCCGTAGCCCATCGGGATGATCGCCACGGTGAAGGGCGCCATCGGATCGGGCCAGATGATGCCGCGATCGTCGTGGTTCTGCTCGATCGCGGCAGCCACGACCCGCGTGACGCCGATCCCGTAGCAGCCCATCTCCATCGGCCTGGTCTCGCCCTTCTCGTCGATGTAGTTCACGCCCATCTTGCTGCTGTACGCGGTGCGCAGCTGGAACACGTGGCCCACCTCGATGCCGCGCGCGAGCTCGAGCCGGCCCTTGCCGTCGGGCGAGGGATCGCCCGCGACCACGTTGCGGATGTCCGCCACCTCGGGCTCGGGCAGGTCGCGCCCGAAGTTCACGCCGGTGAGGTGATAGCCGTCCTCGTTGGCGCCGCAGCAGAAGTCGCTCATCGCGGCGACCGTGCGATCGGCCACGATGCGAACGTCGTGGCCCACGGGCCCGAGCGAGCCGGGCGTGGCCTTCAACCGCGTGCGGATCTCGGCGTCGGTGGCGAAGCGGAAGGGGCGCAGGCCCTTCACCTTGGTCGTCTTCACCTCGTTGAGCATGTGGTCGCCGCGCACCAGCAGCATGACCATCTCGTCGGCCTTGCCTTCCTCCGCATGCACGACGACGATCGACTTCACCGTCTTCTCGATCGGCAGCTTGAGGAATTCCGAGACCTCCTCGCAGGTGTGCTTGCCGGGTGTCGCGACCTTCTTCATCGCCTCCCCGGCGGCCGCGCGCGCGCCCGCGGGCGCCAGCGCCTCGGCGAGCTCCACGTTGGCCGCGTACTTCGATTCGCTCGAATAGGCGATCGCGTCCTCGCCCGAGCCCGCCAGCACCTGGAACTCGTGCGACCCCGTGCCGCCGATCTCGCCGGAGTCGGCCGCCACCGCGCGGAACTGCAGCCCCAGGCGCGTGAAGATGCGCGTGTACGCGTCGTACATCGCCTGGTAGCTCTTCTGCAGCGCGGCGAAGTCGACGTCGAACGAATACGCGTCCTTCATGGTGAACTCGCGCGCGCGCATGACGCCGAAGCGCGGGCGGATCTCGTCGCGGAACTTGGTCTGCACCTGGTAGAAGTTCACCGGCAGCTGGCGGTAGCTGCGGATCTCCTTGCGCACGATGTCGCAGAGCACTTCCTCGGCGGTAGGCGCGTAGCAGAACTCGCGCTCGGCGCGATCCTTGATGCGCAGCATCATCGGGCCGTACAAATCCCAGCGGCCGGTCTCCTGCCACAGCTCCGCGGGTTGCACGGGCGGGGCCAGCATCTCGAGGGCCCCGGCGCGGTTCATCTCCTCGCGCACGATGGCCTCGACCTTGCGCACCACCCGCAATCCGAGGGGCATCCACGAGTACAGCCCGCTCGAAAGCTTGCGGATCAGGCCCGCCCGCAGCATCAGTTTATGGCTGGCAAGCTCGGCCTCCTGGGGGGCCTCCTTCAGGGTGGCGAGGTAGTACTGGCTGGCGCGCATCGTTCTTTCTTGCAGAAAATCAGCAGGTTAGGAGGATTCCATTGTACACGGTCGAGGGTGCCGCACGGTGGGTGGCGGGTGCTCGCAAACTGGGGCAAAATGGAATCAACCTACTGAATTGGATGGTGGACGCCATGATCGATCGGGACGGATACCGCCCGAACGTCGCCATCGTGCTCGTGAACGCCCGGAACCAGGTGTTCTGGGGCAAGCGAATCAAAGAGCACGCCTGGCAGTTCCCCCAGGGCGGCATCAAGCTGGGGGAGACTCCCGAGCAAGCCATGTTCCGGGAGCTGGAAGAGGAAACGGGGCTCCAGCCCCAGCACGTCAAGGTGCTCGGTCGCACTCGCGACTGGCTGCACTACAACGTCCCCAACCACTGGGTGAAGCGCGAGTGGCGCGGCACCTACAAGGGCCAGAAGCAGATCTGGTTCCTGCTGCGCCTGGTGGGACGCGACTGCGACATCAGCCTGCGCGCGAGCGGGCACCCCGAGTTCGACGCGTGGCGCTGGCACGACTACTGGGTGCCGCTCGAGGCCGTGATCGACTTCAAGCGCGAGGCCTACCGCCTCGGGTTGGAGCAGCTCGCGGAGTTCCTCGAGGTCACCCCGCGCGCGATCGGCCTGTCGCCCTACGGGCGGCGCCGCAAGCACTCGCGGCCGCGCCCCGAGCGCGTGGTGCTCACGACCTCGGTCGTCGTCACCGACGGTTGATCAGAACCCGCGCGAGCGGGAGGGAATCACCAGCGCGGCGAGCGCCGAGATCACCACCATCAGCACGATGGCCACGATCACCACGACCGCCGTGTACGCGATCGACTTGTCCTCCGGCACCTTCATGAGGGGCTCGAGCCCCGTCATCAGCAGGTAGAGGCTGTAGAGGCTCCCCACCAGCCCGAGGATGTAGAGCGCCGGGATGAGGTAGAAGACGCCGGCGAGCCACGACGCGGTGGGAAAGAATGCCGCCACCTTGAGCGCCTGCATGAAGTCCTTCTCGCCGCCGAAGTTGGGCGCCAGCGAGTCGATCACCAGCGCGATCACGTACACCGCGCCCAGTCCCAGCACGTAGTTGAGCACCATGCTCGCGAGGCCCGGCCCCACGTCGATGCGGATCGGCTTGTCGTAGCCGGTGTAGCCGATGAAAGAGAAGCCGATGAACGACGCGATCGCCGGGATCGCGGCGAGGATCATCACGTACTGCGTGTACAGGCCCGTGACGGTGTGGGTCTCGCCGTTGATCACGGCCCATTCCTGGCGCGGGCTGATGAGAAGTTTTTTCGCGCGCTCGACGAGGTTGATCACGGCGTCCCCTGGCTTGAAGTTGGCGAGAGTATAGCGCCGCGACCCTGGATCAATTCCTCGATGCGCGCGACGATGCGGCGGCGCTGCTCCATGGGCGAGAACGCGGCGTAGCGCCGCGCGTACGTGCGCGCGATGTCCACGCGCCGCGGATCGAGCACGCCCGCGATGGCGCGAGGCAGCAGGTCCGCCGTGGCGCCCGGGCCGAGCCACACCCCGACATTCAGCTGCTCCAGGCGGCGCGCGGTCGCGTACTGCTCGTAGTGCGTGGGGAAGACGAGCGAGGGCACGCCGTACATGAGCGCGCCGGTGGAGATCTCGCCGCCATGGGAGACGAGCAGGTCGCAATCTCGCAGGAAACGCTCGAGGCGCACCGGGCGGTCGCAGACGACGCGCTTGCGGCTCGCGAAGCGCCTGCGGCGCGCCTCGTCGAGCCCGGGGATGTAGGCGACGATGCGATGCTCGGTCGAGGCGAGATGGTCGAGCAGCGGGTCGAGCAGCGGCAGGTTGGTCTTTACGTAGACGAAGATCTTCTTGCCCGTGCCCTCGGGCCACGGGACGTCGGTGCCGCGATCGAATCGCACGCGCGGTCCCCAGTAGCCGGAGGTCTCGCGGTTGCCGTAGTGGTCGAGCTCGGGAAACGTGCAGATGAAGTGCTCGTCGGCGTCGAAGAGCTCGGCCAACCTCAGCAACGGCTTGGCGCCCAGGGCCACGAGCGCCGCGTTGGTGTTGGCGAGCACGGCCTGCTCGGTGCGCGCGAGGCGTCCCACGTCGATGGGCGCATCGAAGCGGAACGGGGGGAGCGGTGTCGAGCGCGGCGGGACGAAGAATCCGTTGCCGTACGTCACCCGCGGCAGTCCGAGCGAATGGGCGGCGAGGAGTGCCGTCGGCGCGAAGTCCACCACGACCATGTCGGGCTGCCAGCGCGACATGAGCGAGCGCCATCCGCCGAGCAATCCGGTGAGCTCGCGCGGATCGCTGTAGCCGCAACCGCTCATGATGTCGACGTAGCCGGCGGGAACGTCGGCGCCGACACCCTCGCGCGCGCAGCGCGGCGCCTGGAAGACGTCGTAGTCGCGCGCCTCGGGCACGACCGACAGCTGGCGCAGCTCCCGGAACATGAACGCAATGCGATGGCCGTGCGCCGCGAGGCCCGCCGCGAGCGCCGCGCACGACATCACGTGGCCGTATTCGCCGCCCATCTCCCAGGCGAAGGCGATGCGAGCCACGGTCAGGCTCCCAGCATCGCGGCGACGCGCGCCGCCGCGTCGTGGGATTTGCGGCCGCGCAGGGCGCTGCCGGCCGCGGCCTTGCGGATCGATTCGTTGGCCGCGGCCTCCGCGATCCATCGCGGCAGCTCCGCGGGCGGCGTCTCGGGCGCCCACATCACGGCGGCGCCGGTGGACACGACCTGTCGCGCGACGAGGACCTGCTCGAGATGCTGGGGAACGAGCGCGAGCGCCACGCCCGCGTTGAGCGCGTGCGCGACGGTGCCTGGCCCGCCGTGCGAGATGCAAAGGTCGCAGTCGGCGAGCAGCGGACCGAGCGCCACGGGTTGCGAATGCACCTGCATGGTGGGCGTGCTGCGCGCCGCGGCCTGCGCAGGCGCCAGTCCCAACGCCACGACGATGGCCTCCCCGGGAAGCCTTGCGATCGCGTCGAGCATCGGCGGCAGGCGCGGATCGTGGGCTTTCACGTAGGCGAAGACGCGCGGGCGCGCCGAGGCGCGCCAATGCGCCTCGGCGCCCGTCGACGGGTCGTCCTGGGGTCCGACATATTCGGCGTCCGCGCGCGCGCCGAACGGATCGATCTCGGGCCAGGTGCAGAGCACGTTGTGCTCCACGCGGAAAACATCCGAGGCATTCGCGGGCAAGGCGGCCGAAGCATTCACGCGCTCCAGGCCGCCGCGAACGCCGGCGAGCAGCGTCGCGTCGGCGCGGCGCAGCGCCGTTTCCTCGATGGCGGCCCACGAGCGCAGCGCGGGCATCGGGTCGCGCGGCGGCGGCGTGGAAAAGCCGCTACCGATCGATACGTGAGGCAGGCGCGCGGCGCGCGCGGCGATGAGTGCGCCGGGCGCGTAGTCGGCCACCAGTGCATCGGCCTTCCACAGCGAGAAGAGGCCCAGCCATCCGCGCGTGTTGCCCGCTACGGACAGGGCGTCGCCATAGCCTCGATAGACCAGGATCTCGGAGTGGCTGAGCGGCGGGCGTGTCGGGGCGGTGGCGGGCGAAGCGATGAGCGGCGCCTGGAACCACTCGGCGCTCGCGCCGAGCGCACCCAGCGCGAGCAGGTCCTGGAAGGCGAAGGCGGTCTCGTGGCCGAGGCGGCGCAGCCCGCGCGCCACCTCGAAAACCCGACGCGCATGGCCCAGGTCCCCGCCCAGTTCCCAGGCGAAGAGGACGCGGGCCATGCGGCGCCCCCTAGGTCAGGGAGCGCAGCTGAGCGACGATCCGAAGCGGCTGCTTCCCGCCGCGAACGGACGGCAACCGGTGCCGCTCAGGTTGGCGGTCGCCGGGCTGTTGGTCGCGTTGCCGGTGACGACGAACTGGCCGAGGCGAGTGCCGAATCCCAACGGACGGAACGAGACATTCGCCGAGCACGAGTCCTGCGGAGCGAGGGTCGCGCCGCACGTGCTGCTCGAGACCAGGAAGTCGATCGTCGCGCTGTTGAGCACGATGTTCGCGGTGGCCCCGCCGATGTTCGTGACCTTGATCTCCTGGGCGCCGCTCGACGAGCCGATGACGCGCGCGCCGAAGCCGAGCGCCGAGGGCTGCAGGCG
>Ga0207648_10006771_pt1 | contig 11362 bp, 6 predicted proteins | sample KBSMisM32_FD_184310 | JGI IMG/M metagenome (GOLD analysis project Ga0207648, IMG submission 184310) | Miscanthus rhizosphere microbial communities from Kellogg Biological Station, Michigan, USA - KBS Miscanthus M3-2 (SPAdes) (version 2) | ecosystem: Host-associated > Plants > Roots > Rhizosphere... | reverse complement strand
CGACAGCGAATACCAGCAGTTGATAGCGATCACAAATCCCGGCGAGTCCATCTTCGCCCCAGCGATAAGCCCGTGAGCGTGCGTGATCATGGGGGAAGTAATCCCAGGCGGTTCCGTGCGGGCTGTAATCCTCACGTACGGTGCCCCAGGCACGTTCGCTCACGTAAGGACCCCAGCGTTTCCAGGCGGCTTTTCCCTGTGCATCCTCGGCAAGCCGTTTGACTTCTACAACGGGGGACCGCCGGGCTGCTTTCACTCGCGTTGGCATGAGTGTCGGTTCCGTTCTGCCTTTTCCTAATTTAGGAGTTCACGAGCCGCATGGGCTGCCCCGAATTGGGAAGTTTTTGGGTTGAGAATGATGCGAACGGGAACGTCAGCCATAACGTGAGTATACCGTCCCTTCGCCAAGTAACCATTCATAAACGCACCAGCCGTGACTTTTGCTAACATTTTAACGATAATGCCACCGCCGACATACACGCCGCCCAGCCCCATGATCGCGAGTGCGAGATTGCCGGCCTGTGCGCCATAAATGCTAAGAAAAATATCGACCGCCTCGGCGCACGTCGGGCAAGTATGCGGTCACGCTGCGGATTCCGGAAGGCGGATTGTTCGCCGCCGAGTCCATGCTGCGCGCCGTGATGTGGGCGTTGTGGAAGAGCCCGGCGCTCGCGTGCAGCGCCATCTTCCCCTGGCCGGTGAGATCCCAGGTGAAGCCGGCGCGCGGCTCGGGCGCCGGCGCGAGCACGTCGCGGAAGCCGCGCGGCACGCCGGGGTCGGTCTGCAGCACCATCCCGTTGGCCTGGTTCCCGGTGTTCGGCACGTAGGCGCCGATGAAGATCTGGTTGAGCACCTGTCCCGTCACCGGATCCACCGCCACCCGCGTCCCGTTGACCAGCGCCGGCTGGTAGAGCCGCGGCGCGTCGGCGGCGTTGAACAGCGCCGGATCGAAGTTGGCGATCTGCTTGTCGGGGCGCCAGTACGGCGTGTAGACGAGGAAGCGAAGACCGTAGTCGACCGTCAGCCGCGGCGTCGCCTGCCAGGTGTCCTGCCCGTAGAACTCCGACCAGATCTGCCGGTTGTGCGTGTCGCCGTAGCGGCTGGTCTCGGTGTACTGCTGGTAGACGCCGAGCAGCATGTTCGAGAAGGCGAAGTTGGTGTTCAGCGGGTTGTTATTGTTGTTGTTGAACTGGAACTGCCCCATCCAGGTGCCGCCGCGCGCCTCGTTGTTGGCCATGTACTCGAGGTGGCCGCCGGCCTTGAGCGTGTGCCGGCCGCGCGTCAGCGTCAAGTTGTCGCGGACGTTCATCAGGTAGTCGTAGGCGGTCGAGCCGAGCCGGCTGTCGTAGGTGAAGTCGGGGCTCGTCGTCCCCGTCGTGCTCACGCCGAAGGTGAGCTGCGGGATCACCCCCAGCGTGTTGAGCGAGGTGAACTGCGGCAGGCTGTAGCCGACAGTGGACTTCAGGATCGCGTTCATGTCCGAGTCTTCTTTGGTCCCGAACCCTTCCGTCGCGCGCCGGTAGCCCATCGACAGCTCGTTCACGCCGTTCGATCCGAGCACGTGGTTCCAGCCGCCGTTGATCGAGTTGTCGCCCGACACGTAGGAGCCGTCGAAGAAGCCCCATTTCGCCGGACCGGCCGTGATCTCGGATCCGTACTGCGAGGAGCTCCACGTGCGCAGCGACCCCCAGATGGTGTTGTTGCCCGAGGGACGGCCGTCGAGGCGCAGCAGGTTGTTGAAGCGCGGGTTCGACGAGGTCTCCTGCCGCTGGAAGTTGAAGCTGTTGTTGACGCTCGACGTATTCGGCAACGGCATCATCGTCATCAGCGCCAGGGCGTTCGGATCGAACCGGTTCGAGGGGATGACGTTGCCGGGGAAGCAGCCGGGACCGCCGGTGGTGACGCTGCAGGCGCCGGACAGGTTGGGATCCTTGATGAAGATGACGCGCCCGTTGGCGTCGACGGTCTGCGAGAAGTCTCCCTGCCGCTCGAGCGCCGTCGGCATGCGATAGAGGCGGATCGGACCGGGGCGCTGCACCTGCGGCGCCTCGAACGAATAGAAGAAGAACAGCTTCTTCGCGTTGTCCTTCTGATCGTAGAGGCCGGGAATCCGCACCGGCCCGCCGAGATTGAAGCCCGGCGTGTCGATGTGCAGCTTCGGCTTCGGCAGCCCCGCCTTGTTGTTCTCCCACGCGTTGGCGTTCCATGCGTCGCGCTTGCCGTACCAATAGGCCGAGCCCTGGTAGGTCGAGCTGCCGCTCTTGCTGACGATCTCGATGTTGGCGCCGCCGCTGTGGCCGAACTCCGCCTTGTAGGTATTGAGCAGCACCTTCACCTCGGCGATGGCGTCGAGGTTGATCGAGGAGTTCATGCGGTTGGTGCCCGACAGCTCGTTGCCGTTCAGCCCGTCGACCGTCACCTGGTTCCAGTGCCGCCGCATCCCGTTGATGTTCGGGATCTGCGAGCCGAAGCTGTCGCCCATCGCCTCGATGTCCGCCTCGTAGTGGACGCCGGGGATCAGCCGCAGCAGGTTGACCACGTCGCGGCCGCGCGTCTGGATCTGCGAGATCTGCGTCGCGGTGAGCAGCCCCGAGTAGTCGCTGTTCTTCGTCTCGATCGCCGCCCCCTCGGCGACGACCGACACGACTTCGCTGAGCGTGCCGACGTCGAGCTTCAGCGTGCCGACGTCCACCTGGCTGCTGGCGTTGACCACGGTGCGTTTCTGCTCGCGGGTGCGGAACCCCTGCAGCTCGATCTTGACGGTGTAGGACCCGGGCGGGACGGCGCGGAAGATGAACACGCCGCGGCCGTCGCTGGCGGCGGTGCGCGTGTCACTGGTGGCTTCGTTGACCAGCGTCACGGTGGCGCCGGGCACCACCTGATTGCTGTTGTCGACGATGGTGCCCGACACCGTGCCGGTGTCCTGCGCTGCCGCCGGGAGTGCGCCGAGTACGAGGGCCAGGCTGGCGCCGGCGAGCCGCGCGCGCCAGCGGCCACCCCGAAGTAAAGACATCATGACAACTCCTCCTGCCTGTGCACTGCCATGACCCGTCCGGACGCCCTGTGATACTCTGCTTTACCGGTAAAGTCAATATACTTTAACGTTAAAGTAGGATCCGCGGCCGGGACGGTTTACCCTTACAGGCAGCAGCGCATGCCACCGACCACCACCATGAAGCGGATCGCCGGCGAGCTCGGGGTGTCGATCACCACCGTCTCGAAGGTGTTGAACAACCGCGAAGATATCGGCCACGCCACCCGCGCCCGCGTCCTCGCCAAGGTCGCCGAGCTCGGCTACCAGCCCAACGCCGTCGCCCGCAGCCTCACCCTTCGCCGCACGCACACGATCGGCGTCGTCATTCCCGATCTGATGCACTCGTTCTTCGTCGAGATCGTCGCCGGCCTCGAGGCGGCCGCCAGCGCCCGCGGCTACGGGCTCCTGCTGTGCAGCTCCAACGAGGACCCGGCCAAGGAGCGCCAGGAGCTCGACATGCTCCGCCAGCGCCAGGTGGACGGCATCGTCCTCGGTTCCGCCAACGCCTCGGGCAACACCGATCTCCTCGAGCGCCTGACGTCGCTCGGCATCGCGCTGGTCATGATCGACCGCGACGATCATCCCGACGTCCGCTGCGATCGCGTCGTCACCGACGATCACGAGGTCGGGCGCCTGGCCACGGCGCACCTCGTCGATCAGGGGCGCCGCGCCATCGCCCACATCACCGGCACGCAGGTCGTCCACGCCAAGCGCCGGGCCGAGGGCTATCGTGCCGCGCTGAAAGCCGCCGGGATGAAGGCGCGCACCGACTGGGTGGTGCGCGGCGGGTTCAAGGAAGGCGACGGCTACCGCGGCATGAAGAAGCTGCTGACCATGGCAAACATGAAGCCGCGCGTCGACGCGGTGTTCGCGGCCAACGATCCGTCCGCGATCGGCGCGATGAAGGCGATCTGGGACGCCGGCCTGCGCGTGCCCGACGACATCGCGATCGTCGGCGCCGGCGACATCGCGCTGGGCGACCTGCTGCGCGTGCCGCTGACGACGGTCAGCTGGTCGCGCGAGGAGCAGGGACGCACCGCGGCGGAGCTCCTGCTCGACCGGATCGACGCCGATCCCGACGCGCCGGCGCGCGCCCGCCGCGTCGTGATCCCGCCGCACATCGTCGTGCGGCGATCGAGCGGCGGCAAGTGATCCGGGCGGCGGCTTTCGCGGTGGCGGCGCTGCTGCTGGCGGCGTGGCAGGCCGGAATGACCTCCGGCATGGACTTTTCGCGCGAGCGGACCCGCGTGCTCGCCGCGGCCGACAAGTACCTGAAGGACGCGCCGCTGACGGTGACGGCCTCTCACTCGCCGCGCAGCGCCGGCGGGCAGCACGACTACTTCTCCGAGGGGGACTACTGGTGGCCGGATCCCGCCAATCCCGACGGGCCGTACATCCAGAAGGACGGGCTCAGCAATCCCGCCAACTTCAACGATCACCGCCGCGCGCTGATGCGCTTCTCGGTGCAGATGCCGGCGCTCGTCGCCGCCTACACGCTGACCAAGGATCGCAAGTACGCGCTGCAGGCCGAGCGGCACGTGCGCGCCTGGTTCATCGCGCGGACGACGCGCATGAACGCGAGCCTGCGCTATGCCCAGGCGATCCACGGCCGCGCCACCGGCCGCGGCACCGGCATCATCGACACCATCCATCTCGTCGAGGTCGCGCGCGCGCTCGAGCGGCTCGACGGCGCGACCAACTGGTCGCGCGACGACGGCGACGCGACGCGCCGCTGGTTCGCCGACTATCTCGACTGGCTGACCACGGACGAGTACGGCAAGGCCGAGCGCGACGCCACCAACAACCACGCGACCTGCTACGTAATGCAGGTCGCCGCCTTCGCGCACTACACCGGCAACCAGCCGCTGATGCAGGACTGCCGCAACCGCTTCAAGACGGTGCTGCTGGAGCAGATGGCCCCTGACGGCAGCTTTCCGCGCGAGCTGCAGCGCACCAAGCCCTACGGCTATTCGCTGTTCAACCTCGAAGCGATGGCCACGATCTGCCAGATCCTGTCGACGCCGGAGGACGACCTGTGGTCCTTCGAGCTGCCCGACGGCCGCGGCATGCGGCGGGCGATGGCCTACATGGCCCCGTACATCAAGGACCGCAAGTCGTGGCCGAAGCCCCCCGATGTGATGTACGACGGCAACTGGCCGATGCGCCAGGCCAGCCTGCTGTTTGCCGGCGTCGCGCTGCGGCGGCCGGACTACATCGACCTCTGGTCGACGCTGCCGCCCGACTCCGACGTCGAAGAAGTCATCCGCAACTTCTTCATCCGCCAGCCCCTGCTGTGGTTCGACTGACCTTCACGCGGCGACGAGAGAGGAACGCCACGGATAAAGGCCACGGATAAACACGGATAAACACGGATAAAGACAGTCACGCATGAGAACGACGCTGCTGATGACCCGGGACTATCAGTGTTCGTCCGTGTTTTTCCGTGGCGTTCTCATCGTGTGTGTCTGTGTGCTGGGGCTCGTCGCGGCGCCGGTAGCGCAAAACAGTCGCCCGCGGCAGGACACGATCAAGAGCCCTGACGGCCACGTCGCGTTCGACGTCGAGGTCACGAATGACGGCGCGATCCGCTACCGCGTCACGCGCGATGGCCTCCCCGCGCTCGACTGGTCGTCCGCCGGGATCGTCGTCGACGGCGCCAGCCTCTCACGCGATGCGATGGTGGCCGAGATCGCCGCGCATACGACGACGAACCAGGACTACCCCACGCGCGGCGTCCACAGCGTCGCGCACGATCGAAGCACCAACACCATCGTCTACCTGCAGGATGCGACGTCCAGAACGCGCTATACGATGGAGATCCGCGTGTTCAACGACGGCGCCGGCTTTCGGTTCGTGATACCCGGCCCGCCTTCGCCGCCGGGCGGCTTCGGCGCGGCAGGCTCCATGCGCACGCCGGACGAGGCGACGACCTTCCACCTGCCGGCCGGATCGACGACGTGGTCGCACGATCTCCACGGCCACTACGAAGCCACCTACGTGCGGCGCGTCATCGAGGACGTGCCGGCTGGCGACTGGGCGGCGCCGCCCCTCACTTACAAGCTGCCCGCCGCCGGCGGCTACGCCTCGATCACGGAAGCGGCGCTGACCAACTACGCCGGCATGGCGCTCGAGGCCGACGGCCACGGCGGCTACGCGGCGCGGCTCGGTCATGCCCATCCGGTGTCGTACCCGTATGCGCTGCGCTACAAGGCGGAGGACGTGCAGCGGTTGTCGAAGGCGGCGGCCATCACCGGACCGATCCGCACGCCGTGGCGAGTAGTCATCGTGTCGAAGGATCTCAACGGCCTCGTCAACAACGACATCATCCACAACCTCGCGCCGCCGCCGGATCCAGCGCTGTTCCCGCAGGGGCAGGCGACGGCGTGGATCAAGCCGGGACGCGCGGTATGGCGGTACCTCGACGGCGGCGACAACACCTACGAGGGGTTGAAGGGCTTCACCGAGCTCGCCGCGAAGCTCGGATTCGAGCATCACGTGGTGGAAGGCGTCTGGCGGCAGTGGACGCCGGTCCAGCTGAAGGCGTTCGTCGAGCATGCGAAGGAGCGTCACGTGGGGATCTGGCTGTGGAAGCACAGCCGCGACCTGCAGACGCCGGAGTCGCGCCAGGCTTTCTTCGATCTCTGCCGCGACAACGACGTGGCCGGCGCCAAGATAGACTTCTTCGACCACGAGGCGAAGGAGACGATCGATCTCTACGATGCCATCCTGCGCGAGGCGGCGGAGCACCACGTGATGGTCGACTTTCACGGCGCGAACAAGCCGACGGGCATGGATCGGACGTGGCCGAACGAGCTGACGCGCGAGGCGATTTATGGCTTCGAGCATCGCGGCAACGCCGAGTGGGGGCCGCACGACGCGACGGTGCCGTTCACGCGGTTCCTGGCGGGCAGCGCCGACTTCACGCCGACCGTGTTCGGCGATCGGCGGAAGGAGACGTCCTGGACGCACCAGGTGGCGACCGCCGTCGTCTTCACTTCCGCCCTGCTGGTCTACGGCGGCCATCCCCAGAGCCTGCTCGACAGCCCGGCGGCCGACATCCTGCGCGCCATCCCCTCCACGTGGGACGAGACCATCGTGCTTGCGCCGAGCGAGATCGGCGAAGTCGCGGTGATGGCGCGCCGGTCGGGGCGCGACTGGTTCGTGGCGGCTGTGAACGGCGCCGCCGCGCGCACGGTGCGCGTCACGCCGTCGTTTCTCGGCACCGGACCGTACGACGCCGTCATCGCCCGTGACGAGCCGTCGAACGCGGCGGCGATGCGCATCGAAAGACGGGCCGTGACCGCGCGCGACACGCTGTCGTTCGATCTCCGTCCTGGCGGCGGCTTCGTCGCGAGGCTGGCCGGCCCATCGTGACGCGACGATACCGCGCGCCCGGAAGGGTGAACCTGATCGGCGAGCACACCGACTACAACGACGGCTTCGTCCTGCCGGTGGCCATCGATCGCCATACGACGGTGACCGCGCAGTTGCGCGGCGATCGCCTCGTCGTCGCCAGCTCCGACGGCTACGACCGGCCCGTGAGCATCGACCTCTCGGATCCCGGACCGCCGGCGGGCGCGTGGAGCGACTACGTGCGCGGTGTCGTCGCCGTGCTGGAGCGCAGCGGCCAGGCGCTGCACGGCGCCGATCTCGTGATCGCCAGCGACGTGCCGGCGGGCGCCGGGCTCAGTTCGTCGGCGGCGCTCGAAGTGGCCGCCGGCTATGCGCTGCTGCACTTGTCTGGACGCGCGATCGACCGCACGGCACTCGCCCTCGCCTGCCAGCAGGCCGAGCACGAGTATGCCGGCACCCGCTGCGGGGTGATGGACCAGTTCATCGCCTGCCACGGCCGCGCCGGCCACGCCATGCTGCTCGACACGCGCACGCTCGAGGCGGTCTGGCTGCCAATGCCGCGCGACATCCAGATCGTCGTCTGCAATACGATGACGCGGCACGCGCTGGCCAGCGACGGCTACAACGAGCGTCGAGCCGACTGCGAAGCGGCGGTGCGCGCGCTGGCCGTGCGGCTGCCGCGGATCCGCGCGCTGCGCGACGTCAGCTACGCCGATCTCGAGGCGAACGGCGACGTCCTGCCGGACGGGATCTACCGCCGCTGCCGCCACGTGGTGACCGAGAACGCACGCACGCTGTCGGCCGCCGATGCGCTGCGCGACGGCGACATCGCGCGCTTCGGCGTGCTCATGGGCGCCTCGCACGCGAGCCTGCGCGACGACTACGAGGTGAGCACGGACGAGCTCGACACGCTGGTCGAGGTGGCGATGGAAGTGGACGGCACGATCGGCGCACGCATGACGGGCGGCGGGTTCGGCGGCTGCACCGTCAACCTGGTGCGCGCGGAAGCGGTCGAGGCGTTCGCCGCGCACGTGCGCGTGCGCTATCACGCGCGCACGGGCCAGATACCGGAGGTCTACATCTGCGCGGCGGCGGACGGCGTGCACGAAGACGCCGCGGAGGAAGCGCGATGAGCGACCGACTGAGCCCGCGCGCCCTCACGCGGCGGGAGTTGCTGGCGTCGGCGCTGATTCTGCCGATCGCCGGCGCCTGGCCGCAGCGTCGGTCCGACGAGTTGCCCACGCTGCCCGACATCTGGCAAGCGCCGTGGCGGGTGGTCGGCGGACCAGGCGCCGACAAGCTGATCGTGACGCGCCAGCGGGTCCCCGGACAGGATGTCGCCGCGTCGCGGGTCAGCAATCCCTCGGATCGTGCGGTGAGCGTGAAGGAAGTCGTGCTGTGCGAGGTCTCGCTGAGATTGGTCCCGCCCGACACGCTCGTCTACGGCGAAGGCTTTCAAATGCTGACGCAGACCGCAGGGTCGGTCGGCAATCCGGTCGACGCCGGTTCGTATACCGACGCCAAGCACTATCGCTTGCCGACGGCGACGAACGCGGAAGGTGCGCGCACCTTCTACGGCATGATGAAGATCGGCAGCGTGCTCGAGGATCGCAATGCGGCCATCAATCCCGTGCCGCAGTGGGTGCTGGCGTTCACCTCATGCCGCCGTTTCAGCGGGTTCTTCCGCTTTCACGGCACGGCACCGCTCGAAGTGGTCGTCGACACGGAAGGCTTGACGCTCGGTCCCGGCGACTCGTGGGACCTCGAAGAGTTCTACTGTGCGATCGATCCGCGGGTGATGAAGCTGCCGGTCGAACGCCTGATATTGAATCATCCCCCGCTGAAAACGGCCGCGCCGCCAACCGGATGGTGCTCGTGGTACCACTTCGGGCCGCGTGTAACGGCGAAGGACGTGCTCGACAACCTCGACGCCATCGCGAAAAAGATTCCCGGCCTCACCTACATTCAGATCGACGACGGCTATCAACCCGCGATGGGCGACTGGCTGGAAACCGGCGCCGCCTTCGGCGGCGATGTGCGCAAGGTGCTCGACGAGATCACCAGGCGGGGCTTCAAGGCGGCGATCTGGGTCGCGCCGTTCGTCGCCGAGGAGCAGTCGCACGTCTTCCAGCAGCATCCCGGCTGGTTCGTCAAGGACGCCGACGGCGCGCCCTTGCGATCCGACAAGGTCACCTTCGGCGGCTGGCGCCGTGGTCCGTGGTACGCGCTCGACGGCACCCATCCCGAAGTGCAGGCGCACTTCGAGCGCGTCTTCTCGACGATGCGGAAGGAATGGGGCGTCACCTATTTCAAGCTGGACGCCAACTTCTGGGGCGCGATTCATGGCGGACGCTTTCACGATCCCCGCGCGACGCGGATCGAAGCGTACCGCCGCGGCATGCAGGCCATCCTCAAAGGCGCCGGCGACAGCTTCATCCTCGGCTGCAACCATCCGATCTGGCCGTCGCTCGGATTGATCCACGGATCGCGCAGCTCCAACGACATCAAACGCACCTGGGATCGCATCAAGACGACGGCGCAGCAAAACCTGCTGCGCAACTGGCAGAACGGCACGTTGTGGTGGAACGATCCCGACGCGGTGGTGCTGACCGGCGATCTGCCGGAGAACGAATTCCTCTTCCACGCGACGGCGATCTACGCCACCGGTGGGATGGTGCTGTCGGGGGACGACCTCACAGCCATCCCTGAGAAGCGGCTGGCTATCCTCAAGCGGCTGCTGCCACCAACGGGAGTGGCCGCGGTGTTCGACGACGACAACCTGCGCATCGGGCAGATCGACCTGCCGGACAAGCGGCGGCTGTTCTGCTGCTTCAACTGGGGTGACATGCCGGAGACGCTGACCAGGCGGCTGTACTACACGAGCGAGGTGACGCTGAAGGATTTCTGGACGGGCGAATCCCTCGGCGCGGTGACGAACCGGCTGACGCTGGAGAACATGCCGCCGCATTCGGCGCGCCTGCTCGAGGTCGTGAATGGCTGACGGCGCGAGCGGCCGACAGGTTCAGGTCGCGGTCACGTCTTTCGTCGCGCTGTTCGCGATCGTCGGCCTCGCGCTCTACGGCCTGCCCTTCTACTACGACTTCATGGTGAGGGAGTTCGGCTGGTCGCGCGCGCAGGTGACCTCCGGCAATGCGATCAGCAAGCTGATCGTCGGGCCGCTGTTCGGCTTCGCCGCCGGGTGGATCGTCGACCGGTTCGGGCCGCGCCGGCTGATGATGACGGGCATCGTGATGGCGGGCGGCGCGCTCGTCGGTCTCGGCACGGTGTCGGCGGCCTGGACGTTCTACGTCTTTTATTTCTTCAACGCGCTCGGCTACGTCTGCGGTGGGCCGCTGCCGTCCCAGGTGCTCCTGTCGCGATGGTTCGATCGGACGCGCGGCAAGGCGATGGGGATCGCGTATCTCGGGATCGGCGTCGGTGGCGCGATCGTGCCGCTGCTGGCCAAGTGGATGACCGATCACCTCGGATGGCGCGGGTCGCTGCAGGCGCTCGGTGTGCTGATCGTGCTGATCGCGTTCCCGCTCGCCTACTTCGTGCGCGAGCCGCCGGCTGATGACGCGAACGATCGTGGCGCGGCCCTTTCACGGCCGCATGGCGGCGCTGAAAGCCCCGCCCTGCACGCCATCCTTCGCACTCCCGCCTTCTATCTGCTCGCGCTCGGCAGCATGTGCTCGATTGCCGCGGTCGGCGGCACCAACCAGCACTTGAAACTTTACCTGAGCATCGATCGCGCCTACTCGCAGGGCGACGCCGCCCGCATCATCTCGCTGATCCTCGCCGTGAGCATCGTCGGCCGGCTGTTCATGGGATGGCTGGCCGATCGGATGCCGAGGAAATACGTGATGCTGATCATCTATCTGCTGGTGGCCGGCGCGATTCCGCTCCTGCTCCTCGAGCCGTCGCCCTCGTCGATGTACCTCTTCGCGGCGATCTTCGGCCTCGGCCTTGGCGGCG